>Ga0111538_10009388_pt1 | contig 13062 bp, 9 predicted proteins | sample SoiMethybrSBSTD1_FD_79669 | JGI IMG/M metagenome (GOLD analysis project Ga0111538, IMG submission 79669) | Bulk soil microbial communities from a Populus tree surrounding site in Tennessee, USA - Soil MetaG P. TD hybrid SBSTD1 (version 2)... | ecosystem: Environmental > Terrestrial > Soil > Tree...
GAATGGGCAACGAGTGAACAGTTTTCTTACAGCCACAAGTGGTCAGTCGGAGATCTCGTGATGTGGGACAACACCGGCACGTTGCATCGCGCGGAACCGTACGATCTCCAAAGTGGGCGTTTGCTCCATCGGACCAAGCTGGCAGGTGAGGAACCGTTCGCCTGATGGTGGCCAAGAGCGCCGGACTACGCCGCGACGCTGTGTAGGCAGCGTTGATTGAGAGGGGCCCAAGATGCGCCTATTTCGCTACTCGATGTCCGCAAACGCCCGGCACGTGCGAAGCGTCTCGCCCTCATTGGTGGTGACGGTGGCGTCGACGGCCCTCGCCTGCGCCTACTCCCAGGGCGACATCCCTCCGAGTTACACGAAGACCGGCGGAGTCGACTCCGGTGTTGCTGCCAACGGTGGCACGACTCCCTCGCCGAGCGGAGGCTCCGGCGGTGTCGTCGGCAGCGGCGGCGCGGCCACCGGCGGCAGCGCCGCGGGCGGTGCGGCAGGAACGGCGATGGGTGGTAGCGGCGGCATGCTGTCCGGTGGCGCGGCGGGCACGAGCACGGGGGGTGGCGCCGGCATTGGCGGGGCGGCGGGGGCGACGGGGGGCAGTGCCGGCATTGGCGGGGCGGCAGGCGCGGCGGGCACGAGCACGGGCGGCAGCGGCGGCGAGGCGCCCTGCGGAACGAACCAGAAGCGATGCAACGGCGCGTGCGTGCCAGAAATGCCGGTGAATGGCTGCAACGCCGCCGCCTGTGCGGCGTGCCCTCCCGCGCCGGCTTTCGCTTTGTCGACGTGTAACTCGATCGGCGACTGCGCGTTCAATTGCCTCCCCGGATACACGATCAGCGGCAACGGCTGCGTGCCGTCCACGGGCACCGGCGGGAGCGGCGGAACGGGCGACGGCGGCACTGTGAGGTGCGGCTCCACCAATTGCGTCACGTGCCCTCCGCCACACATCACGTGCTGCGATCGGACCACCGGCAATTCGTGCTTGTGCGCTCCCCCGGACTACGTCGCGACGCTGTGTAGGTAGGTCCCGCTCCGCTGAGCGAGCCGGCCCAAACCCGCCCGCCGCCGGCCTCTTGGCGATCAGCTCGAGCTTCTGGACGAAGACACGAGCTTCGCCGGCATTTTTTGTCGTCGCACCCGGCGCCGCTGGCTTTCCGGCGCGCGCTCGACCGATGCCCCGCGCTCGTTGGACCAGCACCAGGGCGAGCTGGGCCGGGTGAACGGCCCCCGTGCCATCGCCGACGGGTCTGTCGCGCGCCCATCGTTCATGGCATAGTCGAAAGCGGTCGATTCCGGTGGGGAACCTTGCGATGTGGGCACTACGAGCGAAACGGTTGGCCGAACCTGTCGCGCGCGTTTCCCGGGTTTCGGCTGCCGAGGTGCTCGTTGGACGGCTTTTGTGCGATAAGTGGCGAATCGATCGGCTGCTGAGCACTGGCGGCACGTCCTCGGTGTATTCCGCCGTTCACCGGAACGGGAAGCGCGTGGCGATCAAGGTGTTGCGCCCGGAGCTCGCGGCAAACGCGCGGCTCAAAAGGCGATTTCTCCGCGAAGGCTACCTGGCCAATCGCGTGGGCCACGAAGCAGCCGTGTCGGTGATCGACGACGGTACGTCGGACGAAGGCTTCGTGTTTCTGGTCATGGAATTTCTCGAAGGCACGAACCTCGGTGAGCTCAGCCGCGAAATGCGGCGCGAGCCGAGCGAGGTGGCCTTCGTAATCGACGGTTTGCTCGACGTACTCGCAGCGGCGCACGCCAACGGCATCGTTCATCGCGACATCAAGCCAGGGAATGTGTTTCTCACGATCCAGGGCAAGGTCAAGCTCCTCGACTTCGGCATCGCCCGCTTGAAGGAGGCGTCGAGCCCGATTCATCACACGCGCAGCGGCGCGGTGCTCGGCACCCCCGGCTTCATGGCCCCCGAGCAAGCGCGCGGGCGCTGGAGCGAGGTCGATGCGCGCACGGACATCTGGGCGGTGGGCGCGACGATGTTCCGTCTCTTGAGCGGCCGCCTGGTGCACGAAGCGACGACCGGGCAGGAGGCGGTGATCGCGGCGGCGACCATCCCTGCTCCGCGACTGAAGAGCGTGCGCGAGGACCTGCCGGACGCGATGGCGGCGCTGGTCGATCGGGCGCTGGCGTTCGACCCGGACGAACGCTGGAAAAGTGCAAAGCAAATGCAAGAAGCCTTGCGCAGCGTGCGAGAAGCGCTCGGGCCGTACGAGTACCAGGGCGTTTCGTTGACGGACGCTGAGTCGGAGCAGCAAACGCTCGAGGGCTCGGCTCAAGGGCCGACGACCGTTCCGCACACCAAGCCGGACCGCCCGGGGCGCAGGGACGCGGGAGTGGCGTCCCATCGCTCGCCAGTACGCTTGATCATCGCGGCTGTCACGGCGACTGCCTTGTTTTTTGCCGCGCTGCGCGTCCAGCCGCAAACGGCCGCGGAGCCCCACACTCCGCCCTCGGTCCAGCCCGGAATGGCAGTGAGCCCCGCTGCACCCAGCGGCGCGGAACGCGCGCTCGCTTCAGAGACCGGCGAAGCGTCACCGAAGTCGGATTTCGCGGCCGCGAGCGCAACGCAGCGCATGCCGAAAGAACCTGCCCATCCGAGCCCATTGCGCGCCAGCGCCCCGGTGGCTCACGTGCGCCATGCTCCGCGCGCGCCGGCCTCGATCGACGACGTGAGCCCGTCGCCGGACCCGACTGTGTCGGTTAGCGCTAAGGCGCCGATCGAGCCCTCTCTCGAGCCGGTGCCCAAGCGTCACAGCTTTCTCGATCGGCGCCACTGAGTCATCGGGAATCTGCGGAGGGCATTCTTGCAAAGCATGGGCGGGCCAAGCTTGGTTGAAGTCGCTGGTTCGAGCACAATCGCCGCGCCCGGCTCTCGGCGGAGCTCGTCAGCGTGAGCTGGCGGATTTGCTGCGGCGCGCTGGGAGCGGTAATCCTCGGCGCACTGCCGTGCGTCGCGGCACCCAGAGATCCCGCGGCGGCGGAGGAACTTTTTCGCACCGGCCGTGCCGCAGCCGAGCGCGGGGAAATCCGGTTGGCCTGCGAGCACTTCGAGGAGTCCTATCGCCTCGATCCCACAACCGGCACACTACTCAATCTCGCCGATTGCCGGCAGAGTCTGGGACAGCTGGCAAGTGCCTGGGCGCACTACAAGCACGCGCTCGAGATACTGCGCCCGGACGATGACCGGCTGCCGGAGCTGCGCCAGCGGCTCGCAGCGCTCGAGCCTCGGATCCCGAAGCTCACGTTGTATTTGCGCCCCCACACGCCGCGGGAAAGCACGGTCACGCGTGACGGTATCTCGGTCGCACGGAGCAGCCTCGGTATGCCGATTCCCGTCGATCCGGGTCAGCACGTGGTCGTCGTGACGCTGCGCGCCCACGCACCCCGCACCTATCATCTCGCGATCAAAGAGGGCGAGACTCAGGAGCAAGCGGTAGAACCGGGTGAGCGACTAGAAGCACCTCGAGCTCTCACGTCGGTTCCGCGGGCGCAGCAACGTGCTGCGCCGATGTCCAGCCCGGCACGCACCGCAGGCTACTTGGCGCTCGGCGCCGGTGCCGCAAGTCTGGCCGCCGCCGCGATCGTCGGCTGGCGCTACTCGAGCGCTCGCACGGAGCTCGCGGATCATTGCCCGACCCCGAGCCGCTGCGACGATCGAGGAGTTCGTGCCGCCGGCCGGGCGGAGACATTGGAAACTGCGCTGATCGTGAGCGGGGCCGCCGCCGTGGCCGGGGTCGCGACGGGCTTGGCGCTGCTGGTGTGGGTCGCTCCTGCGCAGAACACAGCGAATGCCACAGGATCAGGCCACGCGGTGAGGGCAGTGTTGAGAGTCGCGTTCTGACTGGGTCGAGTCGTGGATTTGTTGCGAGCCTTTCCCTGTTGCAGCGCGGCGAGCTCGCCTCGAAACTCACGGCGGATGGCAGCCGGACGGCCGCTCGCGACACTGTGCATCGCGATGCTCGTCGCGATGAGCTGCGATGACTACGATGCGTACCGGACAGCACCCGCCGTCGACCTTGCAAAAGATGCTTCAGGCGCCGCTGACTCGCCCGAGGATTCGAGAGACGCGTCGGAAGACGTGACCGATTCCGGCGATGCCGGGCAGGCCGATTCGCCCGACGCGCCGGAAGACGTGCCCGATTCCGCAGACGGCGATGCCGGCCAAGCCGATTCGGGTGACGCAGCATCGGACGCGAACGACGCCTCGAGCGACGGCGCGCACGAGCCGCCCACCGACGAGCACGTGCTGTGGAACGACGGGCGTCCCGGCAACGCCGCGTCCATCTACCTCTGTTTCACCAAGGAACCCCACGTCGAAGCCAATGGCTCTCGTGCTTGCGTGGAGCAAGTCGACTCCACGCGCGCGTGCAACGGCGAGGCGTTCGAAAGCTACGGCACGAACGCCGTCGAGCTCCGACTTCGGGCGCGAGCTCTGTTCAAGCACCAGTGGGAGCTCTACGGCGGCCTGGAAGTGTATGGCTGGAATGAATGCCCTACCGCCCATTTGGGCATCGCCGACTCGATTCAGATCACGTTCGTCAGTTCGTGTCCGGAAAACCAGCGGGACGAAACCGGCAGGTGCTTGTCCCCCGGTTTCGATCCGCCGCCATGGGACGAAGTGCGCGGCCCGATCGGCAGGAGCAGCCGCGCGACGGACGTCCACATCGATTGGAAGGCGCTAAAGGACGGCCGAAACGACCGCGCCGTCGTTCATGTGTTCGGGCACGCGCTGGGTTTCGGCCATTCGAGCGCGGCTACGGGCGACGCTTCGAGCTCGGGGTGCTCGGATCTCCGAACGCGGGACTACGATCCGAGCCGGGGTGCACCGCTGACCAGGTTTTTCGCCTTCGAAAATCCGAACGGGATCATGAATCCGTGTTTACTCCGCTCCGAGGCGCCTGCTTCGCTTTCCGCAGCTGACGTGCTCGGACTGCAGAGCTGGTACGGGAGAAAGCCGGACGGCATGATCGTCGACGACATCGGCGAGTGTGCGACGCCCGATTACCCGAACATCATCCCGTACGCCTGTCGCGGTGGGCTGGAACAAAGCTGGCGGCGCGACCCCGCATCTTCGACCGAGCAGCTGCGGGCAAGTTACCAGGGTTGGGTTTTCTGCTTCGACGTTCCGAACGGCGCGGTATCGGACTCGAAACCCACGCCGCTTGGCTACGCGTCGTGCATTGCCGACCCGCGTCAAGCCTTCTCGACCATTGGAATGCAATGGAGGGCGCTCGGCAACCTCTGCGTTCGCACCGCGAACGCCGTGGAGGGCTCCAGCGGAGAGGGCGATGGCCTCGAGACGGCGCTGTGCGAAGAAACTTCCTCGCGCTGGGACTTTTTTCATCCCGGACCCGACTTGAGCTTTGAACAAATTCGGCTGAGCGGCACATCGTTGTGCGTTTCCGGGAGAACCGCCGGTGCTCCGGGCGAGCCGCTGACGCTGGCGACGTGCAGCACGACCGATGAAAAACAGCAATTCTCTTCGCTGGGGCGCGGCGTGCTCCAATACCGGCACGCTGGCTGGCTAGTCGGAGCTCCCGCCGACGAGCCGGCACCCGGAATCCCGCTCGTACTCACCGGACCCTTCGACACGATCTATGCACCGTACGACACCCAGTTTCACCTGACCGGGACCGTGCAGGCGTTCGGCCAGTGCCTGACCACGCAGCTCCAGACCAATGAGTTCCTGCCGCTCGTGATGGACAAATGCCACGCCGGAGCTCCCGAGCAGCTCTGGCACTACTACTTCGGCGCGCCTCCGTGACTGAGCGCTCGTCATCACCGGGCGCCGCGGCCGCCGATTACTCGAGCCGCCGCATTCCGCCCATACCGATGTAGTTCACCAGATTGCGGTGGAAGTTGGTGACCTTCCGCTCCTGATGCGGATTCGGCAAAGGGCCGCTGAAAGCGCGCGAACGCATGCCCTTCTGCACTGCTGCCATGTTCGAGAAGTCCTGCGAGAGCACGAGGCCCCACTTCTCCTTGGTCGGCTCCGCGTACGCCCACTCGGTCTTCGGTTCGCCGCCCTCCGGATAGCGTTCGATCGCGTACGACTCGAAGATACACTTGTGAGGGCTCTCACCGTGCGGGCGCGCTCGGTAGCACAAGGCGAAGGTGATCCCTTGCAGGATGGCCATGTTGGGAAAGATGCTCCAGGCCAGACCGGCCTTCGACATCTGCGCCGGGGTGATCGTCGGCCAGATCACACCGCGGGCGGCGTCGTCGGCGCGCGCTCTCGCGAGCCAGTGTTTGATCACGTCGCCCGCCGACGTTCCCTCGGGCAGTTCGTCCACCAGTCGCTTCGCCGCGTTCACCAGCGTCTCGGTGGTGCTGGCGTTGTTCACCGTCGTGTAGATCTCCCTCTGGAGCTCATACGTCGAAACGCGCGGATCCTTCCCCTTCCCTGCGCGCGTGATGGTGCTGCTCTGCTCCATCTTCATGCTGGGATCGCGCTCGTCGAAACCACTGACGCCGTGTAGCCCGTACGCCGCGCTGTACGCGTAGTACTGGCCATACTTCAGGAGCTGAGTGTGCGTGCCCTCCACGTGGTAGGGCTCCATGAAAGCCTCGATCGCTGTCTTCCAGTTGCAGTCGAAGATGACCCACTGGCGCCACTTGTAGCGCATCTTCTCGAGCTCGAAGGGGTCGAGGATCGATGCGGCAGGTTCGAGATACTCGCGCAAGGGTACGCACTCCGGATCCATGTTGACGAAGATCCAGCCCCCCCACGTATCCACCGCGACTCGCTTGAGGCGCGTGCACTCCTCCGTGAGCGCACCCTTCCAGTCCGCTTCGTCGAGCTTGAACGTGCACTTGCCGTCCAAGTCGTAGCGCCAGCCATGGAAGCCGCAGACGAACAGCTTTCTGCTGCCGTGTGCGCTGTGACCACCGGGCGGAGCGTCCACCAGACGCCGGCCGCGATGGGAGCACACGTTGTGATAGGCCTTGATCGTATCGGGTGCGGTGCGCACCACGACGATGGAGTCGTCGCCGATGTCGTACGTGAGAAAGTCGCCGACATTCGGGATTTCCTCGACGCGCCCGGCGTGCTGCCACACCTTCGGCCACAACTTGTCGGCTTCCGCTCGCGCGTATTCCTCGGAGAGGTAGGGCTCTACCGAGAAGGTGAGCGGCTCCGACAGCTCTTCCACCGTAACATTCAGCGGGTTCTTCGTACCCAAAGGCTTGCTCATGACGTTCTCCCGTTCAGAGCGATGGAGCATTCCCGGGTCCATGCGGGCGCGACGCTACTGGCTTAGGTTAGTTCTCGGATCGCTGAACGTCAACAGTGTTGTTCATTTGCGAGTGATTGAACGAAGGCGCATCACGCCGCTCCGCTGACGCGGGTAGTCGTCGCTCGAGCGCCCCGTGCGGCCAATCGTTGGCGTTCGGGAGCCAATGCTCGACCGCAACGAGCCGTACTAGAAAAGGGGACGACGGCGCTTCATGTCGATTCAATTCCCGCCGCGCGTGTCTCCCCTGCTGCCGCCCGAATGGGACGCCGACGTTCGCGATGCCATGAGCGTGTTCCCGAGCGCTCGCGACTTCGTCCTGTCGCACCATCAATCAGCAGATGGCCGCGGCGTGAACGGCATCGGGATCATCCTGCGCCATCCGGCGCTCGCGAAGGCATTTCTCACGTTCAACAATCACGTCGCGAAGCAGAGCCGCCTGTCCGCCCGCGTTCGCGAGCTCCTGATCTTGCGCATCAGCTGGCTGAGGCGTTCGGAGTACGAGTTCATCCAGCACATCGTGCTGGGCAAGAGAGCCGGATTGAGCGATGCCGACATCGAGCGCATCCAATTTGGCGCGGATGTCCCGGGATGGGATCCGGTGGATGCCGATCTGATCCGCGCCGTCGATGAGCTGCACGCCGAGGCAAGAATTCTGGATGCGACCTGGCAGCGTCTCGCTGCGCACTTCAGCGCGACGGAGCTCATGGACCTGGTGTTCGCAGTGGGCTGCTACGGTATCTTGGCCATGGCGTTCAACACCTTCGGAGTAGAGCTAGAGTCTGGCGGGGAGCCTCTGGATCCCGTCGTGCGGGAGCGGATGCATCGCCGGGAGTCGAGGTGACGAATGGATTCCACGATCCGAGGCATTCCCCTGGCCGAGGAAGAGCTCGGCGCGCTCACGCTGGGCGGATTTCTGCGCGAGGTGTGCGCGAAGTACGCCGACAAAGAGGCGCTGGTATGTCACGCCGCCGGGCGGCCTGTCGTACGCATGACGTATGCAGAGGTCTGGGCCGAGGCTTCGAGCGTGGCGCGGGCCTTGGTCGCGCGGGGCGTCGGCAAGGAGACCCGAGTCGGCCTTTTGGCCACGAACCGCGCGGAGTGGATCACGGCGATGTTCGGAATCGCGCTCTCGGGCGGTACTTGCGTGCTCATGAGCACGTTCTCCAAGCCGGCGGAGCTCGAGTATCAGCTGCGGGCGGCCGACGTTACCTTCCTGTTGTTCGAACGCTCGGTGCTCGATCGAGACCTCGCGACGGAGCTCGCTGCTGTCTGTCCCGAGCTTTCGAACGCCGCCGCCCAGGTGAGCGGGCGCCGGCCTTCGGCCGGACTGCCCGACGAAGTGCAGTCGAAAAAACTGCCGTTTCTGCGCCGAGCGGTCTGCATCGGTGACGCCGTTCCGAAAGGGGCGTTCGAGCTCTGGTCGGATTTTCTGAAAAATGGCCCGCTCGCGCCGGCGTCGCTGGTCGAAGAAGGCATCGCTTCCCAGATTGCCCCGACCGATCGCGGCCTGGTGTTCTTCTCTTCGGGCTCGACGGGAGAGCCCAAGGCCATCGTCCACGCTCACCGTGCCGCGGCGATCCAGTGCTGGCGCTGGCGTCGGATCTTCAAAGTCGATTCCAACGTGCGAACCTGGACCGCGAACGGCTTTTTCTGGGCCGGGAACTTCGCGATGGCCGTGGGCGCGACGTTTGCTGCGGGCGGCTGCCTGGTCCTGCAGCGCTGCTTCGTGCCCGGCGAGGCGCTCCGGCTCATGCAGACCGAGCGCGTCAGCTTGCCGCTCGCCTGGCCTCATCAATGGCCGCAATTGGTCGAAGAGCCGGCCTACCGGCAAGTCGACCTGAGCTCGCTGCGCTACGTGGGCGAGGCTTCACCGTTGCGCAAGCATCCCACGGTGCGCTCGAACTGGCAGGAACCGGTCGCCGCTTACGGCAGTACCGAAACACTGACGCTCAGCACCGCGCATCCGAGCGGCACGGATCCGGACTTTGCCCAGGGCAATCACGGCCTCGCGCTGCCGGGAAACATCCTCCGGATCGTCGAGCCGGTGGTCGACCCGAAGACCAGCGAGCTCGATCCGAAGGCCGGCAAGGTGATGAAGCGCGGGGAGTTCGGACAGATCGCGGTCAAGGGACCCACGCTCATGCTCGGGTACTTGCGAAAACCCGTCGAAGATACGTTCGATGACGAGGGCTTCTTCCGGAGCGGTGACGGCGGTTTCATCGATGATGAAGGCCGGCTGCATTGGGAGGGGCGCTTGAACGACATCGTCAAAACCGGCGGAGCCAACGTATCGCCGCTCGAGATAGACCAGGTCGTGGCGACGTGTCCGGGCGTCAAGATCGCGGCAACGGTCGGCATACCGCACGACAAACTCGGAGAAATCGTGATCACGTGCGTGGTGCGCGAAGCCACCGAGGCAGGTATTGCTCTCGACGAAGGCAAAGTGCGCGCTTTCGCCTCCGAGCAACTCTCGAGCTACAAGGTTCCCCGGCGAGTCCTGTTCATCCTCGAAAGTGAGCTCGAGTTCACTTCGACCAACAAAGCGAAGAGAGGGCCGCTGAAAACGCTCGCGGCCAAGCGCCTGGCAGAGAAGAACTGACGCGGCCGCTTACGGCAGCTCGACGTCGACGCGGCCGCTCGCGAGCTTCGCGTTGTCTTGATTCGTCATCGTCACCTCGAGCTGCACGAGCGGCACGCCCCACGCAGACTCTTTGTGTAGCTCCTTGACCTCGGCGTTCAGGTACGTGACGTCGCCTTCGTACGCCGGCGAGCGGTAGGAGAGGTTCGAGTAGCGCACGAGGCCCTCGTGACCAGCCCAGTAGGCGATGTAGTCGGTGACCCAAGCTCCCATCGTCGCACCGTAGCCGTAGGCGCGCGGCAAGCCGATCTGCGAGGCCTTGTCCGCGTCCACGTGCCCTCGCGAGGGGCCTACGTACAGGCCGTCGCGCAAGCGCGGATCGATCTTCGCGCCTTCGTAGTCGAACGCGAAGCCATCAACCCAGCCCGCGTCCTGATTGACCCACGGGTCGTCGACGCCTTCGGGCGCCACCCATTTGAAGGTGCCCCAGACGTTGAAGATGAACGCGCGGTACTCCGAGGCGAAGCTCGCGAGCGTGTGCGGGCCGATCACGCGGCGGAGCAGCTTGTCGCCGATCTTGACGTCGCCGAAACGCGGCGACACCCCCTCGCGATTGGATTTTATCCACCCCATCCGCTCGCGCTCGATCGCGATCAGCTCGTCGCGCTTCCAGCGCGGCGCTGCGCCCGCTTTCACCTTGAGATCCCCCCGGCGTTCGGCTTCGGCCGCGAGGTAGCGGATCGAGGTCGAGCGAACCTTGGCTACCGCGGTTCCGTGCTGATTCAAGTGCACAGTGTCGCCGCGCTGAAACAACGTCGGACCGGCGAAGTTGGTATCGGTCAGCTTGTAGTCGATGAACCAGCGCCGTTGCCGCAGCCGGTCGCCCGGCCGAAGCCGCGTGCCGTAGTGCCACCACTCCTCCCCGCCGAAGATCAGAGCCGAGCCCGGGATTCTGCCCACACACGAGGGCTGCGCGCCGTGGCCGATGTCCATCGCCACGGGGAAGGATTGCGGCGCGACGATGCCTCCGAACTTGGTTCGTTGTGCAAACTCGTGGTCCCAGTGGATGGGGTTCGGGTAGTCGAGCGCCATGACCCAGCGCCGGATGTCGATCGTAGAGCACGGATCGAACAACTCGCCGCCGCCGACCTCCTGACCCACGCGACGCTTCACGTCGCTCAGATCCATCTCCACCGCGCTCTTTTTCAAAACTCTTGCTGCCTGTGTCATGCTGCGTCCTTCCTACTTCTGCTGCTCGGATCATTCTTCGACGATCATGCCCGCGAGGTCGCCCTTTTCGCGCCAAGCGCGGATCAACTTGTCGAACGCATGGAAGCCTGGGCCGTAGGGCTCGCCCAAGAACCACCGGCGCGTCGCTTCGCCTTCGTTGTTGTAGTAGCCCGGGGTGCATTCCTGCTGAAACTGCGAGTTGTCGATCGCCGTTTCGCGGACGTGCTTCACCCAGTCGTCCTGCGCCTGCTGGCTGCATTCGACGACCTTCAAGCCGCGCTCTAGCGCCGTCTTGATGATGTAGGCGATGTGATTGCCCTGCTGCTCGAAAGTGGCTGGGATGCTGGCGTTCAAGCCGCCCTGGGTGAATTGGATGAAGAACTGGTTGGGGAAGCCGTGGCTCGTCATGCCGTGGAACGTCCTGTAGCCATTGGCCCAGTGGTCGTAGATCGATTGGCCGTTGCGCCCCTCGACGACGTCGATTCCCCAGCGCCGGCTGAGCTCGCTCGTGACCTCGAAGCCGCTCGCGAACATCACGCAATCGACCGGATACTCGATACCGTTCGCCACGATACCGGTCTCGGTCATGCGCTCGAGGCCACGCGTAGAGGACACGTCCAGGAGCTTCACGTTCGGGAGGTTGAACGTCTCGTAGTAGGTTGCGCTCGATGATGGTCGCTTGCACCCGAAGCGGTAGTACGGCTTGAGCGCCTCCGCCGTCTCCTTGTCCTTGACGATGCCGTCGACGCGGCGGCGCAGCCGCTCCATCACCCTGTAGTCTTCTTCCTCTCGGAGTCGCAGGTACTGCTCGGTCGACAGCTTCTCCCAGCCCATGGCCTCGAGCCGCGCGCGGACGTTGCGGCTGAGCTCCGTCCAGAAGTCGCAGATCAGATCCGGCTCACCGGGACGAAGCGCTTCGTTGGTCCCACGGTTGAAATTCGCCTGGCGCTTTTTCTGCCAACCCGGCAAAAGGGTCTTGACCCATTCGGGGTCCGTCGGCGGGTTCTGGCGAGCATCCACCGCCGAAGGCGTTCGCTGCACGACGTAGAGCTGCTTACAATAGCGGCCGAGGTAGGGAACGACCTGGATCGCGGTCGCGCCAGTGCCGACCAGCGCCACACGCTTGTTGGCCAGCCTGTCCAGCACCGGTTCCTTCTCGCTTCCACCCGTGTAACCGTAGTCCCAGCGCGCCGTATGAAACGCGCGACCCTTGAAGCTCTTGATCCCAGGGATGCCCGGGAGCTTGGGCCGGTTGAGCGGGCCGCAGGCCATGATCACGAAGCGGGCGCGGATGTCGTCGCCGCGGTTCGTCTGCAGGCGCCAGCGCTTGATCGCGTCGTCCCAGCGCATGGCGCGCACCAGCGTGTGAAAGAGCGCGCCCTGATAGAGCTCGAACCTCTTGGCGACTCGCTGCATGTGCTCACGGATCTCGAAGCCGTCCGCGAACTTCTTCGAGGGCATGAAGCCCATCTCTTCGAGCAGCGCGATGTAGCAGTACGAGTCGTTGTCGCACTGCAGGCCCGGGTAGCGATTCCAGTACCAGCAGCCGCCGAAGTCGCCAGCCAGATCGATGTTGCGGAACGTCGAGACGCCCGCGACCCTGAGATGGTACGCAGCGAGCAGCCCTGACCAGCCCGAACCGAGGATCGCGACGTCGAGGTCCTCGGAGATCGGGTCGCGAGGCCTGAAGGGAGTGTGCGGATCCCGCTCGTACTGGTCGACGAAGTCGCCCGTCGTGCGCAGGTACTGTTCTTGGCCCTCGGAGCGGAGGCGCTTGACTCGCTCGCGCCGGTACTTCTCCCGCAGGGCGGGGATGTCGATGTCGTCGGGGGGGCGCGTCGGCTCGCACGTCATGTCGCTACCCTTGCCTGGCTGCTACTAATCAACACTGTTGTTGATTAGTATCACCTGTGGCCGCGCTGCTGTCAACCGTCGAGGCAACACGCCCGATCATCGCTGGGCACCGGGAGCCGAGAACGCTCTCCGTTCCGGCGCGAGCGTTGA
>Ga0111538_10009390_pt1 | contig 13060 bp, 9 predicted proteins | sample SoiMethybrSBSTD1_FD_79669 | JGI IMG/M metagenome (GOLD analysis project Ga0111538, IMG submission 79669) | Bulk soil microbial communities from a Populus tree surrounding site in Tennessee, USA - Soil MetaG P. TD hybrid SBSTD1 (version 2)... | ecosystem: Environmental > Terrestrial > Soil > Tree...
GAGTTGACGTTCCCGCTCTTCGAGAAAGAGCTTCGCGCCGAGATCGTCCCTCTCGTCGACAAGACCTACAGCACCCAGGCAGGTCCGCACGGACGTGCCATTGCCGGACTGTCGATGGGTGGCCGGCACGCGCAGCTCGTCGGTTTCAAAGCGCTCGATCTCTTTGCGTCATTCGGCATCCTGAGCGCGGGCGATCCGGAATCCGAAAAGAGTACGCCGGAGTTTCTGAACGATCCGTCGACAAATAAGAAGGTGGACTACCTCTTCGTCGGTCTTGGCACCTACGAAAACCAGCCGACCAATCGCAGCGTCGTCTTTCACCAGCTTCTAGAGAAGCACGGCATCGTGCACGACTATTACATTGGCGGCGACGGCGGCCACGACTGGGGCACCTGGCGTGCGCACCTCAATTACATGCTGCCGAAGTTATGGCGGACCAAACCGGCGGCCAAGACCACTGCGGCGCCGGGTCGTTGAGATTGGAGCAATGATGTTTCGCAAGATCAGCACACTGGCTGGCTGCGCGGCGATTGTTGGTGCCGCGATGATCACGGTGAACGCCCAGGGAACGGCGCAGCCTGCTCAGAGCAGCGCGACGCCACCGGCGTCGCCTGACGAGCACGTCGTCGCCAATCCCAACTATGTGTCGATTCACCTCGAAGTCGACGTGAATCGGTCCGCCGCGGATGTGTGGAAACGGGTCGGCAAGTACTGTGATATCGGCGAATGGTTTCAGGTGGCGGCGGGATGCAAGATCCTCTCGGGCCCTGACAACGACGTGGGTGCGGTTCGTTCGATTGCGAACGAAGTTCTGGTCGGGAAGACGGAACTGTCCTACACCTACACGCAGCCCGTCCGCGCCGGGCGGCCGTACAACCTCTATCACGGCACGCTCGAGGCGCGCCCGGTGACGGCAACGACATCGAAGCTGCTCTATACGCTGGTGTGGGACAACTCGATGCTGGCCGACGATGCCGCGCGAGAGAAGGACAAGGCGACGCGCACCGCCACATTCACGCGGGCGCTGCAGAGTATGAAGACGCTCGCGGAAGGCGGGACTCTCGCGCCCAAGTAGGCGCGTCGGTCTACCCCTCTCGCAGCACGGTTGCCGGATCAAGCCGTGCCGCACGCCTCGCGGGCACCCACGCAGCCAGTGCGCCTACGCCGACCAATACGGCGACCGTGCCCGAAAAGGTTATCGGATCACGTGCCTCCACCTGGAAAAGCAGCGGCGTGATCAGCTTTGCGGCCCACCAGCTACCAGCCACGCCGAGTACCAGGCCCGTCACAATGAGTACTCCAACGCGACGGAAGACAAGGCGCGCGATGCCTGCCGGTCGCGCGCCGAGCGCCATACGCAACCCGATCTCCGTTCGACGCGCGCTCACCGCGTGCGCGACGATGCCGTACAGCCCAAGGGCTGCCAGGAGCATCGCGAGGGCACCGAAGAACCCGGACATCATCGCAATCAGCCGTTCCTGCGCCGCCGTTGCGTCGACCATCTGATCGAACGTTCGCGACGTGAACACGACGGTGGGTTCGGCCTTCGTCAGAGCCGTCGCGACATCGCGCTCAACCAGCGCGCGTCGCCCGGGCATCGCCTTGATCGTCAATACGGCGTTGGAGCCCCACTCCTGCGGTTGACGCTGTGCGAGAGAGACGTACAGCGTTGGCAGCATGCCGTCGCGCGGCGTCGTATAGACGGCATCGGCCACCACGCCAACGATCTCGTAGCGCAGTCCGCTGTCGACGTCCACCCGCAAACTCCGGCCGATCACCTGTTGAGCGGGCAGATACCGGCGGATGAACGCTTCGTTGACAACGGCAACGGGTGGACTGCCGATGCGGTCGCGGTCGTCGAAGTCCCGTCCGCTCAGCAGCGTCATGCCCATCGTCTCGAACCACCCCGGTGTGATGGCGTTGCGCCACACGCGCTTCCGGTTGTCCTCTGGAAGCATGGGACCATCGCCGACGGCCACCCTGTTGTTGGAAAACCACCCGCCTCCGGTCAGCAGCCGAACCGCAGACGCGGATGCCGACCTCACGCCCGGTGTCGCCGCCGCCGCGTCCCGAAGGCGGGCGACACGGGCGGTGCGCTCTTCGGGCGGAATCCCACTCGCGAGGAGGTTCACTTGGACGAGCACCAGCGGCTCGGGTGCGAAGCCAAGCGGCAACCGACTGAGCGACGCGAACGTGCGCAGGAACAGTCCCGCGGCGATGACCAGCACGAACGATACGGCCACCTGCGCGACGACGAGTGCGCCACGCACCGCGAAGCGTCGGTCGGCCGCCACGGCGCGACCAGCGTCCTTCAGAGCTTCACCAGGCGCGACGCTCTTCACTCCGACCATGGGCGCCATGCCCGCGCTGATCGCACAGAGGCACGTGAGCGTCGCTGTGAACACGAGGACTCGCCAGTCGAGCGGGAGGTCTAGCGCGACGGTACTTCCCAACTGCTGAACGAGGAAACCGCTGCTCCACTTCGCAAACAGTAGCCCGAGCCCCGCACCGGTCAACGCCAACAGGAGGCTCTCAGCGAAGAGCAATCGAGCGAGCCGCCAGCGTGAGCCTCCGAGCGCCAGGCGCACGCTGAACTCTCCTCGCCGCGCGAGCGCACGCGCGAGCAGCAGGCTCGCAATGTTCGCGCACGCCACGAGCAGTACGAGCCCGACGGCGACGACCATTACGAACAGTGGCGTTTGGAACTGCGTGCGTAGTCGCGAGGCGCCGGCCGCGGCGGGCGCGAGAGTCAACGGACGAGTGAGGTAGCGCTTGCCGAACGCCGGGTCTCCACGAAAACCGGGCATGACCGCGGCACGGATCTGCGGCTGCACGCTCCGCAGCGTGGCGTTCGCGTGCTCGACGCTCTGCCCGGGCTTGAGACGCACCATGATCTCCAGCCATGACTGGCCGACCACGTCCAACACGCTCTCTCGGCCCCGCAGAATCGGCTCCGCGGCGAAGGGCAGCATCACATCCGCCATCCGACCAACGTCGACGCCGGAGAAGCCGGGTGCCATGACGCCGACGATAGTGAACGAGAGACCCTGCGGGTGCAGGGTAAGCTGACGCCCGACGACATCGTCTGCGCCGACGAATTGTTGACGCCAGAAGCGATAGCTGATGACGGCGACGGGACCGTTCGGCAGAGCGGCCCTGTCGTCGGACGGGGTGAGCATCCGGCCCCGAAACGCTTGCACGGCGAGCACGTCGAAGAAGCGCCCGCTGACGAAGGCTCCATCCACCGGCACAGGTCGACCGCCTTGCACCAGGTCGAAGCTCTCACGCGACCAGGCGAAGGCGCCGTCGAAGAGATCCGTTTCGTACGCCTTGATCTGCTGCCAGACAGGGTAGGACCACGATCCGGAGGTGAGCAGCGCCAGGCTGTCCGGATCGCGCACAGGCAGCTGGCGCACGATGAGGCTGTTGAAGATCGAGAACAGCGCCGTGTTGGCGCCGATCCCAAGGGCGAGCGTACCGATCACGACGGCTGAGAAGCCCGCGCTCTTGCGCAACCCGCGAGCCGCATCGCGAACGTCCTGTCGCGCGCTGTCGAGCACGCGCAGTATCCACACGTCGCGCACGTCCTCGATCGCGAGCGTCACGTTCCCCATCGCCCGCCGGCTCGCCCAGGCCGCGGCCGGTGTCGCAATGCCGTTCTTCTCAAGCGCGTCCTGACGGTGAGCGCGGTGCGACTCGATCTCCTCACGAAGCTCGGCGTCGTGATCCGAGCGGCGCAGCAAGTACAGCAGGTAGCGGAGGAACGCGCTCATGCAACGGACCTTTCATGCACCGATGGCCAGCAGCGCTCATGTTGATGCGAGGACACGCTGGATCGCGCCCACCATGCGATCGAACTCGGCGCGTTCGGCCGCCAGTTGCCGGCGGCCGGCAGCAGTCAGCGTGTAGAAGCGCGCACGGCGATTGTTCTCCGACGTCCCCCACTCGGCCTTCACCCACCCGTTGAACAGCAGCCGCTGGAGCGCCGGATACAGCGCACTCTCCCCGATATTGAGAATGTCGTCGGAGGCCAAGCGCAGGTGCTCGACGATGGCGTAGCCGTGCTTGGCGCCGCTCGCGAGCGCCTTCAGAATCAGGAGCTCGAGCGTCCCGGGGAGGAGATCGGAAGGGGTATTCGTGAGACCCATCAGCGATTGATGGGACTCTACACGACCTGATCAACGCGCGTCAACTGCCATCAACGGATGAGGGGTGAGCGGCGGGATGGACATTCCCCCCCGGTGTCGGCGAAACTCCGCAAGGATTGAACATGCTGCGGCTGATTGCTCTGTCTCTCGCGACCGCTGTCGCGCTGTCGATCAACCATCTCGGTTCCGTGTCCTCCGAAGCAACCCAGGATCCTGCAGCCGCGGTTGACTTCATCGACACAAGCATCGAGAACGGCTCTCCCTTGTGGCACGAGGTCGTCGACAACGTCATCCGGCTCAATCTCATCTACGACCACGAGCGCTCGTCACCGAATCGCGCCGCCGGTCACATTCATTTCATGCTGCACGCGCGTCCAGCTTCGTCGTTCACGCTCGAGTTCCGCAATCTCGACAACGTGTGGAACGGGCAGCCAGGTTCGGTCGCTGGAGAGCTGAAGTCGGTTGCAATCTCGGACGATGGCAAAAGGTGGAGAACGGTTCCGACCAACAGCCTGCCCGGTAACCGAGTGCAACTGCGGGTGACCATGACCGGAAGCCGCCTGTATGTCGCACGAATGGAGCCATATCGGCTGTCGGATCTGGATCGTTTGCTCGAAACAGTCCGCTCGCATCGCCTCGTACGGATCGAACCGATCGGACAGACGGTTGCCGGCCGGCAACTCGAGATCATTCGGATCGGCGATCCGGCGGCGCCACATCGCGTGTTCGTCCGCGCGCGTGCCCATCCATGGGAGGCCGGCAGCAACTGGGTGGCACAGGGACTCATCGACCGCCTGCTCGCCGACGACGAAGAGAGCAAGCGTTTCCTCCGCGTCTACAACGTCAGCGTGCTGCCGATGGCAAACAAGGATGGGGTCGCGCGGGGCGCAACGCGATTCAACCTTCGCGGTATGGATCTCAATCGCAATTGGGACAAACCGGCCGACCCGGAACTGTCTCCGGAGAACACGGCGCTCGAGCGCTGGCTCGAGAGCGAGATTTCAGCGGGCCGAAAGCCGCAACTGGCGCTGGAGCTGCACAACGATGGCAATGGCCTGCTGCACATCAGCCGGCCACCGATCCCTCTGCTGGAGCAGCACCTCTCGCGCATGAAGACACTCGAGGCGCTGTTGCGACGGCACACGTGGTTCACCGAGGGTACGACCAGCCCCGCATTCCGCAACAGTGGCACGCTCGGCGACGGCTGGCTGCTGCGCTACGGCATCGACGCTGCCGTGCACGAGTTCAACTGCAATTGGATTGAGGGATTGAAGCAGCCATCGTCCAGTACACATTGGCGGGAGTACGGTGCCGGCCTCGCGCGGGTGTTCTACGACTACTTCGAGACAGTCGAGCCGTAGTCGAGCAAGCCACTTTCAACATTTTCACCAATGGGCGAAGAGAATCTGAAATACACTCTTCGCCTCATGAAACCTTATCTCATCGCGCTTCCAATGGTGGCACTGCTCTCTGCCTGCAGTGCCGACAAGACAACCCCCGCCGCTGCGACGCCGAAGCCGACGTTCGGAACCTTCGGCATCGATACGGCACAGATGGATGCCACCGTCAAGCCAGGCGACGACTTCTACAAGTACGTGAACGGGAAATGGCTCGCCACGTTCAAGATTCCGGCCGACAAGCCAAGTTATGGCGTGTTCGACGCGTTGACCGAGAAATCGGAAAACGACGTCCACGCGTTGCTTGAAGATCTGTCGAAAACGCCTCCGGCTGCCGGCTCGGTGCAACGGAAGGTGGTGGATTTATACAACTCGTGGATGGCCGAAGCAGCACTGGAAACGCGCGGTACCGAGCCGTTGAAAGCGGACATCGCTGCAATCAACGGCGCGAAGACCAAGGCCGACATCGTGAAATTGATGGGCAACATCGATTACGGCGGCCCCATCGGCATGTACATTTTCCCGGACCCTGCAGATCCGACGAAGTACACGGTCGGCGTCACGCAATCCGGCCTCGGCATGCCGAACCGTGACTACTATCTCAACCAGGGTGTCAAGTTCGACAGCTATCGCAGTGCCTATAAGACCTACGTCACAAAGATTCTCGAACTCACCGGCGACACCGCGCCGGCCGCTTCCGCCGACGCGATCGTCGCGCTCGAAACCAAACTCGCAAAAGTGCATTGGGAGCCGGAGCGGCAACGTGATGTGAAAGCGACGAACAATCCGGTCGATCGCCCCGGTCTCAAGAAAATGGTTCCTGCGGTCGATTGGGATTCGATGTTGCCGGTTGCCAGCCTCGGTGACGTTCAACACTTCGTCGTCAACGAAACGACGGCATTGAAGGACGGCGCGAAACTGCTCGATACAGAGCCGGTCGACACGTGGAAGAAATACCTCATCTTCCATCTGGCCAGTGACTACGCCGCTTACCTTCCCAAGACGTTCGACGATGCCAGCTTCGATTTCTTCTCGAAAGCGCTACGTGGCGTGGAAGTCAAGCGCGACCGCTGGAAACGGGGCGTTCGCCTGCTCGACGCGCAAATCGGTGAAGGCCTCGGCGAAACATACGTGGCGAAATACTTTCCTCCAGAAAACAAAACCAAGATGGATCAGCTCGTCGCCAACCTGCGAACGGCGATGGGGGAACGGCTCAAAACACTCGCATGGATGGACGACGCGACCCGGGCGGAAGCGCAGAAAAAACTTGCCACCTTCGAGCCGCGCATCGGCTATCCCTCGAAGTGGCGCGACTACTCGGCCCTTTCCGTCGATGCCGGGAAACTTTTCGAGAATGTTCGCAACGCCCGCAAGTTCGATTGGAATCGCCAGGTGGCGCGGCTCAATCAGCCGGTCGATCGAACGGAGTGGGGCATGAACCCGCAGACCGTGAACGCGTACTACAATCCGCTCATGAACCAGATTACGTTCCCTGCGGCGATCCTGCAGCCGCCGTTCTTCGATCCCAACGCCGATCCAGCGGTGAACTATGGCGCAATTGGAGCAGTGATCGGACACGAGATGGGTCACGGCTTCGACGATCAGGGGAGAGAATTCGACCAAACGGGCAAGATCCGCAACTGGTGGACGCCGGATACGAACCAGAAATTCGTCGCTCAGACCAAACGGCTTGGCGCGCTCTATAACGCGTTCTGTCCGCTCGAGGGACTCTGCGTGAAGGGGGACCTGACGATGGGAGAAAACATCGGCGACCTCGGTGGGCTGGAGATGGCGTACACGGCGTACAAGCTTTCACTGAAAGGGCAGGAAGCTCCGGTCATCGACGGGTTCACCGGCGATCAACGGTTCTTCATGTCGCACGCTCAGATCTGGCGAGGCATGCAGCGCGAGGACGCCTTGCGCAATCAGATCCTCACGAACCCTCACGCACCGTTTGCCGCGCGCGGGTCGATTCCGGAACGCAACATGGACGCGTGGTATACCGCGTTCGGTGTGAAGGAGGGCGACAAGCTGTTCATCAAACCGGAGGAACGGGTGAAGATCTGGTAGCGAGGATGCTCGATCGGCACCTACAAAAAGGAACGCGTGTGCTCGTCACGGCGGGCGCAGCAGGCATTGGACGAGCGATCGTCCGCGCGCTCGTCGGTGATGGTGCGCGCGTGCACATCTGCGACATCGACGTGGCAGCGCTGGATGACGCCCGTCGCGAACATGGCGTGACCACCAGCGTGACCGACGTCGCCGAGGTCGACCAGGTGGAGCGTTTGTTCGGGGATGTTCGCCAGCAGCTCGGCGGTCTCGACGCGCTGGTCAACAACGCCGGCATCGCCGGGCCAACGGCGGCCGTTGAATCGGTGACGCCTGCCGACTGGCGCAGGACGATAGCCGTCAACCTGGATGGCCAGTTTTATTGCACACACTTCGCTGTGCCCCTGCTTCGGCAAAGCCGACGCGGCACGATCGTGAATATGTCGTCGGTAGCGGGACGACTCGGATACCCATTTCGCACGCCGTACGCCGCCTCAAAGTGGGCCATCGTCGGCTTCACCGAGAGCCTCGCGCGTGAGCTTGGGCCTGATGGGATCGCAGTCAACGCCATTCTGCCGGGGCCGGTGGAAGGACCGCGGATTGAGCGCGTCATCCGTGCGAGAGCGGAACAATTCGGTGTCAGTTACGAGGAGATGGAGCGACAGTACCGCGAGAAAGCTTCCCTTCGACGGATGGTTTCGCCGCAGGACATCGCCGCGATGGTGATCTTCCTGTGCTCTGAGGCCGGAAGAAACATTTCCGGTCAGTCGTTGAGCGTCTGCGCCGGGGTTGAAACGCTTTGACGCACCTTATCGGCCGCGCAGCGGCGCGGTCGAGAAACGCACGCGGGTGAAGAGCTCCGGGATGTGCGAATCCCACACGCCGTGCGGACTCCACGCCCAGCCGCCTGGATCTTTCGCCGGCGCCGCTTCTTTGTATTGGTTGAATCGCGAGAAATCCATGCGCCATTCATCGCCGTCCCGCGGCGGCAGTGCGCGCCCGTCCGGCATGGCCAGGGGCTCGAGCGATCGCCACGGGATGCGGATCTCAGCGGTCCAGCCGCGGTCACGATCCTTGTTGTCGTTGATGGTTCCGTCGACTTGGACCGCTGTCTCGAGGCCGGGCATGTCCCAGTTCCAGTAGCCGAGTCGCGGACCGCGCGGATGCTGCTTGAAGCCAACACCATTGAACGGCCTCGCCCCTGGACGCGAGCGATCAAACTCAGGTCGACGCGCGTAGCCGCCCGGTTCAAACGCGTTTTCCCAGATGAAAAAGACCTCGTAGATCGTACCGAACGCGTTCATCTCGAACTCGTAGTACGCGTCGCGTCCCGCGATGAACAGCTCGACGTCATTATTGGTGTAGATCCGCGCGTCGCGCTCGGTCAGAGTCGCCTCGACGAAAGGCTCCTCGACCCAATACCCGACGTACAGGTTGTTGTCGTCCCAGAGCACGGCGGCGCGTGTGTCGTGAACACCGGGTCGGCCGGCAATGAGGTCGGCGAAACGCGGCGAGCGTTCTGCGGCTCGCCAGTCGGCCTCATCGAGTCGTCCGTCGATGACGATGTGAGACGACGCGCGTCGCGCGGTGTACTGGGCGATGCGATCCTCTGGCCAGGGAAAGGGCCAGGTCTGCGACATGAGAGGCATCGCGCCACATGCTAACAGTGCGGCTACCAGGGGGTACGACAGCGTTCCAGTCATGGACGGGTAGCTTATCCGCTTCTATGCCGACACCTCGCTGAAGTCCAGGTTCTCGGTCATGCGAGTACCGTCCTTGCGGAACGCATCCGCCAGCGTTCGGATTCGCCGCTTCGACTCGTTCAGGTCGGTGTTGTTGAGATTGATGTTCAACAGATCGATGTACCAGGGTAACTTGACCTCGTCCATGACGTAGGTCTGCACGATCTCACGGGCGATCGGCATGGTCGTCCGTTTCGAGACGTCATGCACGTCGCGGTTGCTGGCGCTCTGCAGCTTGTTGTACTCCTGCTCGAGGAGCTTCTCGAACAGTTCGCGCGTGAACGTGTCGCCCGCCTTGATCCCGATATCATCATCGGCCGTCAGTGACGCGCCCTTGTGCAGCCACTCCCACAGGATGCTCAAACGGATCTCGCCGGTGGCCATGTCCTCCATCAAATACAGCACATCGTCATTGCCAAAGAAGTCGGCAGGCTTCAGCGCTGCGGCCTGCAGCCCCTGCAGGAATGCGTTGCCGTACTGGAGGCCGACGCTGAGCAGGTCGCGCGCGCCGCGGATCGTACGCGGCGCGTTCTCGAGCAGGATCAGGGCAGCTGCGTCCGCCTGACCATAAGTGAGCGGCGAGAATCTCCGACCGAGCTGATTCTCCTCGCCGGCCTTTTCCCAGACCGGCCTGACGATGTGGACCATTTTCCAGTGGGCGACCCATTTGCCGCTTGCCCCTTCGCGTTGTTCGCGCTCGCCGCCGGCAACAGCCCGCTTCATCGCGCTGGTGACGCCGGCTTCCGAGCCGACCGGGATGTTCGGCTCCATGCCACCTTGCCACAACGCGTACTGCCCCTTCGCGTCAGGCGTGTTCACGGCACGGCGCACGCGGTCCTCGTAGATCCGCATGTAGCCGTAGGTCATCGTGATCGCGTCGATGTTGGGATTGACGAACGCCGGGTCCCACGCCATCGCGTCCGACACGCTGTTGATGTAGTCCCAGCGACCAGTATTGAAGCCGACGAAGTGCGGACCGAGCGCAGCGCGAATCTCCATCAACTGGAAACAGGCTTCGATCTGTTCGACCAGCGCGTAGACCTTGATAGTACCGGTCGCGAGCCCGAGATGCCGTTCGAGCGTTGCGAGCATGTCGGCCCACAGTGCCGCCTCTTCCGCGGTCTGAATCTTCGGCAGGTAGAGGACGATCGACGATCCAGCCCGTCGAAGCTGCTGGTAGTTGTTGACCACGTAGAGCGTGAGATCGACGATCGACGCGGAGAAGCTCTCGCCGGTGCTGTGCCGCACATGCCGATCGTCGAGGTGGAGCCCGCGCGCGCGAAAGATCTTCGTGGTGAAGTCCAACTGCGTTCGCCAGTCGGCGATGATCTCGCGGCCGAAGAACCGCTTCGCCCAGGTGTTCATCTCTCCGGCAACTTCCTCGGCAACCTCGAGGAAGACAGGGTCACGAAGGATCGCGAGTTTCAGGTTGCGCTGATTGTCGAGCGACATCGACGAGACCTGTCCCAGCGCGTCTTCGCCGTCGAACATCCAGCCGTCTGCGCCCGAGAGCAGCGCGTAGGCGATGTTGCGGAGCGACGTTTCCACTTTCGCGCCGGGCCGAGCCGCCGGGCCCGTGCCCTGAATCCACTGTCGGCGAAGATCGCCGGGAATCTCGCTGCCGACGAACTTGCCGTCCCGCGCGTCCTGCACCTTGATCTGCGTGCGAGGAATGACCGACTGCGGATCGAGGAACGCGATTCGCCGGCGATCGCGCGCGCGCGCCGCACGCCGGCCGATGCGAGCCTTCATCAGTGCCTTGCGGTCGGCGTCGAGCGGCGCCAGCGTCGCGAGCGCCGCGAGCGCCTCAGGTGTGAAGACGTCGGGATAGCTGGTCTCGAGGGTGCCTCTGATCTGCAGCGGTCGTGATGGCATAGCTATCGATGATGTCACAAGCTGGTCCTCAGAACGACCAGACCGACTCAAGCACGGCCGCAAGCGATCGCCATCAGCGCGCACGCTACGCAGAACTTGGATACACTCGACGAAGCCACGAATCGAATACAAGGAGCACACGTACATGACGCCGAAGAACACAATCTGTCTCTGGTTTAACAAAGATGCGCAAGAGGCGGCGCGCTTCTACGCCGCGACGTTTCCAGATAGCAAGGTCACCGCGGTTCACAAAGCCCCCGCCGACTACCCGAGCGGAAAAGAAGGAGATGTCATAACAGTGGAGTTCACCGTTTTGGGAATTCCCTGCGTCGGTCTCAACGGCGGCCCGGCGTTCAAACACACCGAGGCGTTTTCTTTTCAGATCGCGACCGACACTCAGGAAGAAACGGATCGCTACTGGAACGCGATCGTCGGCAATGGCGGCCAGGAAAGCGAGTGCGGTTGGTGCAAGGATCGCTGGGGACTCTCGTGGCAGATCACCCCGCACGTGCTCATCGATGCGCTTGCGGTTGGTGGCGCTGAGGCGAAGCGTGCGTTCGAGGCAATGATGGGCATGAAGAAGATCGACGTCGCCACGATCGAGCGGGCACGGCGAGGCTGACCGCCGTTCTCAGATGCGTCGCAATGCGTCGATCGGTTCCACGCCGAGGGCACGGCGCGCCGGCAGGTACGAGGCGGCGCCCATGACGCCGCCAAGAAAGCCGATGACTGCTCCCAGCGCCAGTGGGTCCAACGGTCCAACGCCGAACAGAATCGGCTCGAGCGCCTCTGATCCGACGAACGCTCCGATCAGCATGACCACGATTCCCAACGCCACGCCGCTGCCGATGGCGCGGATGCTCGACCCGAGCACGATCCGGAGAACCCGCGCGCGCGGCGCGCCGAGCGCGACGTGGACTCCAATCTCGCGCGTTCGTGAAACCACAGAGTGGGCGACGATTCCGTAGACACCCGCCGCAGCGACGAGCAGTGTGAGTACGCCGAGAAGGACCGTCACCGCCGACGCGAACCGCGCCGGCTGCGTGCTGGCGACAACTCTGTCGGCGATTGACGCCGTGCCGGCCATGGCATCGGTCCCTCGCGTCAGGTCGCCCGTCAGGCGGTCGAGTGGCTGCCGCAGCGGCGACCGGACCACAAACGACGCACCGGGCAGATCCCCGTCCAGGATCGGAAGATAAAGAGTCGGGCCATCAGGAACGCCGACGTCCACCGACTGCAGCGTCGGCACGACGCCGACGACGGTTCCGGTCCGGTATCCGATTTCGCGACGACGAGCGCCGGCCGGGCCAGCGTCCGGAGCAGATGTTTCGTCGATGAACGTCACCGCCTGACCGATCGCCGCACGCTCGTCGCCCCAGAAGGTTCTGGCCAGGCGCGCGTTGACGATCACGTGCGATCGATCGTCGCCGGTCGCGAACGATCGTCCCGCAACGCTCGGGACGCCGAGAGTCGGAAAGTATCCGGGATCCACCTTATTAAAGTGAACCTGGACGGTGTCGGTCATGTGCGCCGCGCGGGCATGGTTGAAACCGGCTCCGACAAACGGTTGGACGACCGCGAGTCCGACGTCGACACCGGGCGTCGAGTGGAGCGAAAGCGCCAAGCGTCGAACGAGGTTTGAACGATCCGCGGCCGTCGAGTTCCCAGCAGGCACGTCCACGGTGATCGCGTACAGATCGGTCAGTCGAAAACCGCTGTTGACCCTCAGCGCGTGCTCGACACCTCGCGCGAGTAGTCCGGCGATCACGAGCAGAACCAGCGACACCGCCACTTGTCCAGCCACGAGCGAATGTCGCAGACGCGCGCCCGGTATCCGCGCGCTAAGGCC
>Ga0111538_10009392_pt1 | contig 13056 bp, 8 predicted proteins | sample SoiMethybrSBSTD1_FD_79669 | JGI IMG/M metagenome (GOLD analysis project Ga0111538, IMG submission 79669) | Bulk soil microbial communities from a Populus tree surrounding site in Tennessee, USA - Soil MetaG P. TD hybrid SBSTD1 (version 2)... | ecosystem: Environmental > Terrestrial > Soil > Tree...
AAGTCAAAGTATATGGCGCGCAGACTAGATCGCTCCGAACGCCAAGGCAGACTGAAATAGGGCAGTTCTACGCGGAACATCCGCCGAATCAATTCCACCGCAACGTCCGAGGGATCGCCATCGCCTACCAGCTTTCCCTCGCCGACGCCGCGCGGTTCTACGCGGAGGTGTACGTCACTACGGCCGATGCGCTCATCACGGTCTGGAACTCGAAATACTTCTTCAACTTCTGGCGTCCCGTGACAGCCATCCGTGTCGCTGCTACCGACGACAACCCAGACACCGAGCCGGATCCGCCACTTGTCACGACGCCCGCACATCCCGAGTATCCAGCGGCGCACGGTGCGGTGAGTGGCGGGCTCGCGTACGCGCTGGAGCAGTTCTTCGGCACGAACCGGGTGGCTGTCACGTTGACCAGCACCTCCGTTCCCGGGATCGCGATCGCGGAACATCACTTCACGAATACCCAAAATATGGTCAGGGAGATCATTAACGCACGCGTCTACGGCGGGATGCATTACCGGACTTCAGGAGTGCACGGCACTGTGATCGCGCGAAAAGTCGCTCGTTACGTCGCGCGGCACCACTTCCGGCCTGTGAGCGAGTAATCTGAGATCTTCAGGTGCGGCGGCCTTCATTCTCGCCGTGGCCGCCGCCCAGCTCGCGCAACAGCCACGCCTTTGCCAGCTTCCAGTCGCGCATCACGGTGTCCGGAGAAACGTGCAACACGGCCGCCGTTTCTTCCACGCTCAGTCCGCCGAAACTTCGCAGCTCGACGACGCAACTCTTCCGCTCATCGAATTTCGCGAGCGCCTGAAGGGCATCGTCGAGCGCGACTAATTCAAGGCCCGGCTCGCCCACGGCGGCAATCTCCTCCACCAGCGTGACTCGAACCGCGTCGCCTCCACGCTTTTGGTACCCACGTGACCGAGCGTAATCGACCAGCACCTGTCGCATCAGACGCGCCGAAATCGCCAGGAAGTGCGCGCGATCCCGCCATTGCACCCGCTTCGCATCAATTAGCCTCAGGTACGCCTCATTGACGAGGGCAGTTGCCTGCAGGGTGTGACCTGCACGCTCACGTTGAATATAACGATCGGCAAGCCGATGCAGCTCCTCATGCACCAGTGGGATCAGCCGACTGAGCGCGTCCTCGTTCCCCCCGCGCCATTCGAGCAGCAGTCCTGTGACGTCGCCCGGAAGGTTGGACATCCCGAGATTTTAAGTCCGAGACCCTCCACGGCGCGTGAGACCGAGATGGCCCGCGCTTGTACATCGAACGCCTCCTGTCTTGCGTGGTGACGCGAGATGGCTACGGGATCGTCTGCTCGTACGGCAGCTCACGACCTGAAGGGCGGTCATCTGGAGGGGATCCACGGTATTCCCTCTCTTGTGGAAAGCGGCCCGGCTCTGGATTCGGCCCTGGGCCCCCCGATTGGCAAACTTTGCCACGGATGATCTTCTGAAGCGATTGTAGCGAGGCGGCCGGGCAGCCCCTGCCAGCCGTTTCGACGTTCGTCTCCGCGTCGAGGCGGCCTGTCAATACCTACCCGTCGGAAGCATGCCGCTCACAAAGAGCAGGTTGCCCCGTCTGCAGGCTTCTGCCTGCATCAGAACGGCGTTGGCGGCGGCGGCGGGCGATTTCGAGGTCCTTCAGGACCAAGGCGGGCCGGCGGGAACTGCGGTGCCCTCGCCTGCCTGATCCACGCTGTGGGTGACGGCTATCCGCGACTGGAACTTCGCCGCGCGTGGCTTCGTGCCGAAATGAAGGCGCGAATCCTCCTGCATCTGCGTGATACTTTTCGCCGCGCTTCCCGAAGGTTCCACCGAAGGAGATCGCATGCGCACGGTTGGTGTTCAGCGCCAATCACCACGGGACGCACGTCGACCTCCAGCTCGCCACTCACACACGCCGTTTGGCACAGTGACCTAAGTCACAGTCTCGTAACGGACGTTTGAGCATCGCGGTCATTGGTTCCTCGAGGCACGGACCCGACGCTGCCACCGGGGGCTCGATCTGCCGATTCGTTACCGGTCTTCACCCGCAGGTGACCTCGTCCGCGAAATACAGATGATGTGCTCACTCACGTTGCCGTGCACGGAAGGCGACGCCATTTGAAGACGCTCCAAGCGCGCCGCACCGTTGTGCGACTTCTGCCGGAGGTTTCTCGCATACAAGGATGAAGGAACGAGCGGAGCACTTGCGCGTCTCGCCATGTCCCTCCGGATCGCTTCGCCACTCCTTTGAGCGAGGGCCGGGTGAACCGGCGCGAGGTGAGCGCGATGACGTGCCGAGTCCCGGCGCTGCGCCGAATCCACAGACTCCATTTCACTGTGGCGCTGTTGCTCCTGCGCGAAGGCAGCATGGCAGCGGCCGCCGAGGACGCAACCACAAGGACACGCGTGCGGTCGGAACACCCGGTCATCGCCACCGCCATCGCCAATGCCGCAGAGCATTCGGTCACGTTCCGCTCGATGATCGAAGCGATCGAGAAGACCGACGGCATCGTGTACGTGCTCGAAGGTACGTGCAAGCTCCGGCTGCGGGCCTGTCTCGTCGGGGTGCAACGGGCCCCGCCTGTCCGTTTCGTCTACATCAAGATCGACAGGCGCAGGACCGCCGGCTGCGGATTGATAAGGTCAATCGGACACGAATTGCACCATGCATTGGAGGTGCTGAGCAATCCGAAGGTGATCGACAACGAGAGTCTGGCTCACTTCTACCTCCGGACCGGGCCAACGGGAGATGACATACGACTGGAAACCGAGGCCGCGGTTCGTGCCGGGTTCCTCGTGGAAGACGAACTGGTCGCGAGTGCGGCGTGCCCGCGCTGAATCGTGGATGTCGATCGCCCTTCCGTTCCTCGATGCGAATCCCGGAATTCAATTGTTTCCGCTGGTCTTGCTACGGGCGCCCAGCAGGCGACGCTATCGGAGAGCCTTTTGCTGCGTCGACGATCGGAATGTGACTTTCGTAGTCGTTGATACCGCACGTGCACTCTTGCCGGGATATCCAAGACGCCGCCATCGTATGTCGCTATCGCCATTCGGATCTGACAGCGGGCAGAGCAAATACACGCACGTCGCGGCCACTGTCCGCGCCGCCACCCGTCGTCATCCAGCAGGCCTCAGCGGCACCGAGCGCAGGAGTTGCAGCCGTTCTTAGCCTCGTCATCCCCGGCGCAGGGCAGATGTATTGCAACAAGATCGGCTGAGTTGTGATCGGCTATCTGGCCTTGCTGGTGCCTGGGCTCATTCTTCATCTGTGTTGCATCGTGCAGGCGTCTAGTCTCGCTGTACAAGTCGGCGCGGAACGACAGGCGCCGCACAGTCAACGCCTCGCCGCGTGACCACTGAGGTTTGCGGTCCGTGCCTCGGCGTCTGGCAGGACGACGAACCGGACCCATGCATTCCACAATGGTAGCGGGAACCGCCGTGGCCTCGCTCTACGACTCCAGCCAGCGGTATCGCGCCGCCCGCCGGACGCGGGCGTCCACGCGCGAAGCGGGCGGGCCGAGCGAAGGGAGGAGGTTCTCCGAACCTCCACCCATAAGACCATGCGCGACTCATATGTCTAGTTCGTGTAGCGGCTTAGCGTGTCAACGACGAGTCGTTTTCGGAGCAATAAGAAATCGATCTCGAACGAAGCACTCACCCAAACTCTCAAATTTCGGATTTTGGAGGCGCCGCCCGGATTTGAACCAGGGATGGAGGTTTTGCAGATTTAACGGGGTTGTGAATCGTGTTGTCTCGTGCTGGTCTCTGGTCCTTCCAGCTATCTCGTTTTACCCCGTGTTTTGGGCGCTAATGGACGACATCTGGACTACAACCCAACCTTGGCCGCGCGTCGCGCAGGAACGGACTCCGGAGCGCGCAAAGTACGCCTGCCTGCTACCCGTGTCAACGCCGGTCCAAAATCTGACAGTTCCGCCGGATGAAAATCTGACAGATCGACGAGGGGACGAGCCTCAGTTCGTCGGGGCCTCCTGACGAGCACGGCGGCGACGAGCGACGGCGGGCTCGGAATCCTGCGGCGCATGCAGCGTCTGCCAGAGCTCGGTGTGCTGCCGCATGCGATAGCTGTTGCCGCGAATCGTGACGAGGTGGCAGTGATGGACGAGACGGTCGATAAGCGCGGCGGCCATGACGTCATCACCGAAGATGTCGCCCCATTCCTCGAAGCCTTTATTGGACGTGAGTACGGTAGAGGCGTGCTCGTAGCGGCGCGTCATCAGCTGAAAGAACAGCATGGCGCCGGTGCGCGTGATGGGCAGATAGCCGATCTCGTCGGCCACCAGTGGGACTCTGTGGCATGCCTGCAGAGGCCCGGAACGAGCGTCGCAACTCTATGGACGGCCCTCGATCTGAGGCCGTATTGACTTCTCGATAGCCACACCCCCTCGTCATAGGCGGCCCACTGACCTGAGCGCCTTCTCGAGTTCTCGGCACACCGTCTTCAGCACGTGGATTCGCGCCCAGCGCTTGTCGTTTCCCGAAACCAGCTGCCAGCGAGCGTAATCGGTGCTGGTCCGCTGGACCATCTCGTCAGCGGCAAGCTCGTACGCGTTCCACCGTTCTCGATTCCGGTAATCTTCTGTGGAGATCTTGTATTTCTTGAAAGGCACTTTCTCCCGGGTCTTGAAGCGCCGGAGTTGCTCCTCGGGAGAGATATGGATCCAGAACTTCAGCAAAATGATTCCCCGCCGCACAAGGATCTCCTCGAAGTCGTTGATCTCGGCGTAGGCCCGACGCCACTCCTCCTCCGTCGCGAAGCCCTCCAGCCGCTCCACCAGCACTCTTCCGTACCAGCTCCGGTCGAAGATAGTCCAGTGACCGCTGCGCGGAAGACGCCTCCAGAAGCGCCACAGGTAGTGATGCGCCCGCTCCTCTTCGCTCGGGGCAGCGATGGGCACAACGCGGTAGCGAGCCGCGTCGAGAGGCTTCGTCAGGCGCCGAATGGCGCCTCCTTTGCCCGCGGCGTCCCAACCTTCGAACACCATAACCGAGGAAAGGCCGCTCTTATGAGCCTTCCAGCTTAGCTTCGCCAGTCTGGCACAGTACCGATTCTGTTTTGTCTCGTAGGCTTCGTCATCGAGCGTTTTCGTGAGGTCGAGGTGATCGAGAACCGTGAGGGGATTGGGCGCGCGGCTCACAGAAGCCGGTGGGTGGGTATGTGGCTTCACGGGCTCGGCCAGCCGGAGCGTCAAGGTCTGGATGATGGTCTGAGCGACGGCGACGTTCCGATAGCGCCAGTCCGCGCTCTCGACGACGTTCCAGAGAGCGCGCCCGACGCTTGTGCGTCGCAGCACTTGCTCCGCGATGGATTGAACCTGCGCATAGTGTCGTAGCACGAGTCGATCGTCTTTGGTGATCTTCCAGGACTCGTCTTTGTCTCGCTCCGCCTCCTCGAACCTCCGAGCGAGCGCCTTCTCGGACAGGTGAAGCCAGAACTTCAAGACGACGGCGCCGTCGTCAACCAGGGCCTTCTCGAAGGTCTCGATATGACGCAGCCGCTCGTCGAGCCCCACGTCGTCGATGTTTCCTTTCACCCGGTCCACGATTGCGCTGGTCGTCCACTCGCGGTGGAAGATCCCAATCCTTCCTTTGGCGGGAAGCGCGCGCCAGTAGCGCCAAAACCTCGGCTGCTCCAGCTCTTCTTCCGACGGCTTCTCGAAGATATTCGCTTCGATGTAGCGTGCATCCATCCACTCGTGGAGCAGGTTGATCAGATCCGCGCCACCGAGGCGATCGGTTCCTGCGATGACGAGCACCACAGGGAAGTCTGCTTCCCTCAGCTCGTACTGAACGGTGAGGACCCCGGTTCGAAGAACCGGTTCCTGTTTCTTGAATTCTTCCCTTCTGGTTCTCCTTCCGAGCTCTGCGGTCTCGAACATATTCATTTCTCCAGACACGCTCTGTATCACCGCGTTCGCCTACAAAGTGGTCGCATCGAGCGTCTGTCTGTCACGAGGTGTTTCTGCGAGTGGCGGCCTCGCGTGTCTTCAGTTCTTCGAGGTTTGCCCGGATGGACCCGTTCGAACGCAGAAGGTTTGCGAGTGTCTCCTCGCGCGGCCGTAGGACCTTGCCCGACCTGCGTCGATCCTCGAGAAACGGCCACAACCGTTCGCGAATATCTGGCGGAAGCACACCCTCCAGGTACTCGAGGGCTGTGCCCCGCAAACTTTCATCGTCGGTGTACAGTCCGCGAAACGCAATACGCAACGGCGCGGTTGGCAGTACAAGCGCGAGCAGCGTGAACACATGCGCCAAGCTCTGGCTCGCCCGGTCCCTGACCAGCCCCTCGAGAAATGATCGGTCATCGTCCTCTTTGAGCCTGTCGAGTAGTCGGCGATTCTCCCACACGACTCTGTTGACGGCGACCTCGCGGTGGACGAAAGCGAAGACGCGTGCCCTATCGATTCGCACCGCCGGGCTCTTCTCCGTGATCGCCAGAAGCGAACGCCCGCACTGATAGCGCACTTCGAAGCGCAGGTCCTCGAGACCGAGCATTAGACCGTCGGCGGCGCGTTGCGACACGCACACCGAAAAGACCCTCGCCAACCGCCGACGGACCGCAAACGGCTGATTCGGGTCGACAAGCGCGTCGATGAGCTCGCCGACTCGTTCTTCCGCAACCGCTCGAAGCGCACGAATGCAGTCCTGGCTGACGCCGTCCTGCGCGAGCAATGGAATCACGCTGGGGACGACGGCAGCCGACAGGCCCTTGTCGCTTCGAAGCACGCGACGAATATTCTCGCTGTCCTCCGATTGCAGCGTCATGATCCGCTGGACGTCGGAGTCGACGACCGCAGGCGGGCCCGGCGGGCGCTCTCTCAGTTGCTTCGTTTCGAGGTCGGGGTGGGTCGTCGCGGCCCTGGCCATCGTGGAGTGGCGCAGCGCCCGCACCATCGTCGTACGCGTGGTGAGATCTTCGACCTCCGACAGATCGAGCTCCACGGCGCGGGTCAGCAGGCTCGTTGCGAGAGCCTCCTCGTATCCGCGCGTCAGCCGACTGGCGATGAGCAATGCCACGCCAGCGCACCCCATGGCGAGCGAGAGCAGTACCGTCGTCTGGCCTGGCTGAGGAATCCACAACACCTGCTGCGTGATCGTGGCGCCGACGATGTCACCTGTTCGGTCGACGCCGACGTCAATCAACGACTTCACGGCGCGCTTGTCGTGCGGCGGGATCGGCGTGTAGAAGAGTTCGTACCCCGAGCGGTAGATCGAGCCACGAAAAACCGCCTCGCCCGCGCGCGTGAATGTGATGCTTCTCAAGCCTGGCACGATAAGCGCAGCGGCCCCGCCGACCAGGAACATCAGAGCCGGCGTGCCCGTCGCAACCGACAGTCCAAGCTTTTCAAGCACGTACCGCGATCCGCCCGCCTGGACAATGAAGGTGATCAGGCTGAGCGCCGCGTAGTAGAGCGCAAAAAAGCGCCCGAGGCTCGGGCCGCTCCCAGCCGCGGCCTGGACTTGGGTCTTAAAGGCCTGGTCGACGAAGTTCTCAGCGATCGCCCCCAGCAGCACGAGCGCGGCAAGCGGACGAAGGTAGCGCGCTTCCGACAGCACGCGAAGCCCCGATCGCGCCGGACGTGCCGTTGCCAATTGCTCGCCCGCCTGACGCGGCGCAATCGGCGGCTGGCCAGCCAGTTGGCGAGCCAACCAGCCGCACACGAGATTCAGTGTTGCGAGCAGTAGGAGCATGGCCCTGACATCGCCGATCGCCGCGATGCGGGCCGCACCCAGGCCGGCGAGCAGTCCACCGAGCGTGCCGGCGCCCGCGATCTGACCGAAGTGTTTCTTCGCCGTGTGTGGATCGAAACGCTCGCTAGCAATCAGCCAGAACCCGGACGCCAGCATCGGACCGAATCCGGAGACAAGCAGATACAGTGTCCGCGCGGCCAGGCCCGGTGCGGAAGGGGCCAATACCCACACAGCAAGTGTGAGGATCGCTGCCCCACCAAACGCCATCGGCACCCACGAGCCGGGCGCAACGTGTCCGAGAGCTCTCGAGCTTGCGACGACGAGCACGATCGAAAAGATCGCCGTCACAATGACCATGGCGGGTAACGAGGAGGTCTCGAAGTTAGCGAGGAAGAGCGCGTCGCGCGCTGCCTTGCCGGCAATGAACTGTCCCCCGATCACGGCCGAGCCCAGCATGGCAGTGACGAGTGGCGAACCGAATTGCCAGCGGGATGAGTCCATCGGGTCTGGAATCGAGGTCCAATCCTACACCTCAGCTTGGTGCCGTGTTCGTACCGGGAGCAAGCCTCGCTCAGGCGCTCGATCTGCTGCAGAACTACGATCGGCACGCAAAATCTTCAGCCCGGCGATCGCGCGTTCGAAGCTCGTATCGCGTAACAGTGACGTGTTTCGCGTGGACCTGCGGTTCTACATGAAGAAGGTCTCGCGTTCACGCGGAGAGGACGCGCCAAACGCTTGCGAGCCAGCAGTAGCGCACGCTGCGCTCGGCCACCCAGCTACCCAGCCACCCAGTTACCCAGCTAGGCATCCATATCCCCTAACGCCGCCTTCGTGGTGGCTGGCTCGAGCACGAGCGCAGCCAGTGCGATGACGATCCCGAGCACCACGATCAACATCGCGGTTAACGGCCACACCATCAGCATGACTGCATCGACAACGAGCGCGGAGCCCATGAGTACATCGAGAACCATTAGCGCGCGAGCAACGCGACGATGTTGGGCAGTCAGATTCGGCCAGTTGAAGTATTGCGTGAACACCAGGTGCCCGCGGAGGAGGCCACCGATGGCGGCGCCGGCGCCGAGCCCGATGAAGACCGCTACGGTCACGGGCACTTTGACCCATTCTTTGACGTACCAGCTAAGGCTCACCGCGACTACGTACAGGCCGATGATCATTACCTGATGCGTCCGCCACCAGGCGCTGCGCCATGCGCCGAGCGTCGCTGCCGGTCGCGCACCGCTTCGATCCGAGGCATGCTGTCGAAGCTGCGCGAGCTCCAATTCGAGCTGCTCGAAGTCGGTGACGAGATGCTGCGTGGACTCATAGCGTTCGACCGGATTCTTGCGCAGGCATGTCGCCACGATTCGGTCGAGCGCAGGCAGGCTTTGCGGCCGAACTTTCGAGAGGGCGGGCGGCTCCTCCTCGATGATTCGCGCGAACGTAGCACTCAAGGTGTTCGCCACGAATGGATTCACGCCGGAGGTGAGCTCGTAGATCAGCAGGCCGAACGCAAACAGATCCGTTCGGAAGTCTACGTTCTGCCCCAGCACCTGTTCGGGTGCCATATAGGCGGGCGTGCCCACGATGACGCCGGTCTGCGTGAGCTTCGGATTCGCGGCACCCTCGACTCGCGCGAGGCCGAAGTCCAGGATCTTGACGACGCCGCTCGGCATTTTCATGACGTTGTCGGGTTTGAGATCCCGGTGGGTCACGCCGATCATGTGCGCCGCGGCCAGCGCGCGGGCCAGTTGAGCGCCGATGGTGACGACCTGAGCGATAGGAAGTGGACCCGACGCGAGCAGCGCGCGCAGCGGCTCACCAGGCACGTACTCGTACGAGATGTACAGATCGTTGCCGATCTCCTCGAGCGCATACACCGTCGCAATGCCCGGATGAGAAAGTGCCGCGGCCGCGCGGGCTTCAAGTCGTAGCCGCTCCCGGCGGTCGGAATCGCGGCCCACGTCAGGGGCGAGGGCCTTGAGCGCGACGCGTCGCGACAACCGCGTGTCGTCGGCGAGGTACACCACTCCCATGCCGCCGCGACCGAGCTCCCGCCGCACGATGTACGGGCCGATGACCTTGCCCTCAATCGCAGCCGGGTGATTGAAGGCTGGTCGTGAAAGGGACGAAGCGCCCTGCGTTTCGACGAAGTCCTGGGAGTGGGCTTGAAGCAGCGCTGCCACTTTGGCGCGCAGCTCGGGCTGCCCAGTGCAGGCGCGGCTCAGGTATTCGTCGCGCTCTTCCGGGTCGCGCTGGAGGGCGGCGGCATACACGGCTCGCAGCTTTCTTGACTCTTCGCCGGTCATGAGGAATGCGGATTCATGCTAACACTCAGGCCGTTCGAGTGACGTCGGTGCCGTGCCTCCTTCCTCGAGCAACGCATGGCTGCCCATGGCAATCACCGAGTCGATGCGCTCATCGAGGGGCCGTACTGTCCGAGAACTGCAGGCGCCACGAACTCAGCGATGGTGCGTCGAAGGTGACGCTCGCTGAGGAGCAACACGCGGTCAGGTACTCCTCTTTAGTTGAGCGCACGAACCGCTCGGCGGAATGCCCTCGGCCTTGAGGATGCTCGCAAGCGTCGATCAGGCTACGCGATGCCCCCCATTCTTCAACGCACCTTGGATTCGCGTGTAACCCCAGCTCGGATTGTCGGTCGCCATCCGGATCACCAGACGCCGGATTCGCGTCGTACGCGAGGTCGGCCGGAGCGCTGCCGGGCGTAAATCACTTCCGGGCGACCAAGTCTCGGTGCCATCGGAGAATCGTGTCGGGTGTCACGAGCGTGGCGAACTCGTGCAACCTGTGGCGGCAGAGGCGGTGTCCCAGCACCGCCAGACCTGGCCCTGTCGATCGTCCAGTTGGAGCCGACGGCAGCCCAGTTGCAACTTCACCGCGCGATTCTCTCCGCGAAGGTAGGCGATCACATCGCGCTGCTCACGATCGAGCCACCCAAGCAGCGCCACCAGCAGCATTTGCAGCGGTATCACACATCAACTTTAAGGAAGGATCCGGTGGTCCAGACGCTCGAGCCCCGCCGGCAGCCGGCCGGAGCAGTCGCGGTGCCGCACCGAGGCAAAGACCCTACACGACTAGATTGCGCTTGGATTCGAGTCGAGTGGTCATTTCCGCGTGAGATGAGCTGACGCCACCGTCGTCGACAGCACCGGAAATACCGGCGGGAGTGGCAGACGGCCGGTGGGTCTTCCACCATCTCGCAGCGTTCTGTTCGGTCCACGAGCTCGCACACGGGACAGCATCCAATCGCGCGGAGAGGGCCTCGGCATTCGCTGGGCGTGCCGCGGGTTCCTTGGCCAGACAATCGAGGACGATCTGATCCAACTCCTTCGGAATGTCCAGCTCGCTCGATGCACTTGGCGGCGTGGGCTGCCGCTGCACGTGCGCGATGATCGCAGCCATCGGAGTGTCTTCCTCGAAAACGTCTCGACCAGTCAGCAGCCAGAACGCCACGCAGCCCAGGGCATACAGATCGGCGCGCCCATCTACGCTCGCCGATCCCATCGCGATCTCCGGCGCCATATAGGCTGGTGTGCCGGCGATGTCGTTGGCGAGGGTCAGCGCCGTTGCCGTCGGCTCGCCCCCACCGGCGATCAGTTTCTTGACGATGCCGAAGTCGAGGACCTTGACGACATCGTGCTCCAGTCCGCGCTGGCACAGAAAGATGTTTGCCGGCTTGATGTCCCGATGCACCAGGCCGCGGTGGTGCGCCTCGGCCAATGACGCGCACACCTGGCGCAGCACGTGCACGACCCGCTCTGAGGGGAGCGGCCCGAAGCGGCGGACCAAAGTGTTGAGATTGACGCCGTCGAGCAGCTCCATCACATAGAACAGCGCGCCGTCTTCGGTGACCCCGAAGTCGTACAGCGCGACGGTATGAGGAGACTGCAGACTGGCGATGACTTGTGCCTCGCGCTCGAAGCGGTCGACCGCCGTCTTGGCCATGGCTGGGTCGCTGGCAAACGCGTCCCGACGAATCAGCTTGATTGCAGCGGGACGGGCGAGCATGCGATGCGACGCCCGCCACACTTCGCCCATGCCGCCCTGTCCAAGCAGGACGTCCAGGCGATAGCTGCCGGCCTCATGTGCGTGCCGGACCTCCACGCCCAGTTGGTGGACGACACGCGCCGCTACATACGAGATAGCCGTACTCACGACGTACGGAAACACGAAAATCGCAAGAAACTGCGAAATCGCAAGGGCTGGTGCGGCGCCGATACTCACTTGCGCAAGGTAGACGACCGGCACAACTCCGGCCGAGGCGATGAGTGCGATCAGCGCTTCGCGTGGACGCGCCGGGACGAGTACCGTGAAGAACAACGTCCAGGGAGCCACCGCGCTGAAGCCGATTCTTTCCACCGTCAGATCGCCGGCAGCCAGTCCTTCGAAGGCTCCGAGGTAGTACGCACACGTGATCGCGATGCTGATGACGACCTCGTAAACGAGACCGATACGCACCAGCGTCGAAGATGACCACCGCCGGCTTCGCGCGATGAGAAGCATCGCTGCCGACGCCGCTAGCGCTGCCACAGGAGGCGCCCATTTGTGCAGTGCTCGGAACTCGTCTGCGAAATCACCCTGAATGAGGTGAACGAAAGGCCAGAGCAGAAGAAGCGCGACGAATGCCAAGGTGCTGACGATTTCCAGTCGACGCGCCGCCCGCACCACGAGATGGCTCGCGACGCGCCGATCGGTACGGGCCGGCGCCGCAGACGATATGTGACGGCGGACTCGCGGACGAAGAAACTCTCTGGGGCTGTCGGAGCCGTGCGCTCGAGGTGGAGTGGTCATGACGTGGTCGAGTCCTGCGGCATCCTCTCACGCCGGGTTACTCGCCGGTAAGCTCGAATCGGTCCGTCACAGTTCAGATCGGGGTTTCGCCAAAATTGTCTAGGAGATCTCCTTTTCGGATGTCGAGAACGGGACCGCTGCTCCGACTTCCCCGACGATAGGGCTCCTCCCGGTTCCTTCGCAGCATCATTGCCGTGACTGTGGGTCGCACCACGAAACCAAGAGGACCGACATGGCGATTACGCGTGCCCTTTCCCGGCAAAGGCGGCTGAGTTGCAGACAATGGCGCAATACACGGGCAATCGGTAAAGCTACCGCCGTTCTGTCCCACCATCGATCGCACTCTACGCGGCTAACCTGTAGTAGTAGTTCAAAACGCCGCCGACTCGCTGGCGGTGACGCACAGCACCGGTTCGTCGTTCTGCCGGCGGACTGTCGATCAGTTCGTTCGCAAGGCCTTGGTGGTTTCGTTCACGATGGTGCCATTCGCCCAGCGTCGACGACGCGTGAGCAATATGCGTTTGCGGTCTTTGAACGGGC
>Ga0111538_10009393_pt1 | contig 13055 bp, 5 predicted proteins | sample SoiMethybrSBSTD1_FD_79669 | JGI IMG/M metagenome (GOLD analysis project Ga0111538, IMG submission 79669) | Bulk soil microbial communities from a Populus tree surrounding site in Tennessee, USA - Soil MetaG P. TD hybrid SBSTD1 (version 2)... | ecosystem: Environmental > Terrestrial > Soil > Tree...
GACGTTCTTCTTTTCCGCGTGGGAGCTCAAGGGCCGCTATCCGGCCATCCTGACGCACATGCAGTACGGTGCTGCGGCCCGTGAGCTGTTCGACAACGCGCAGGCGCTGCTGCGCCAGATCGTCGACGGCAAGCTGCTGACGGCGCGCGGCAGCTACGGGTTCTGGCCGGCGAACAGCGTCGGCGACGACATCGTCGTCTTCACGGACGACTCGCGACGGGTCGAGCTCGCGCGGTTCCCGATGCTCCGGCAGCAGGAGGTGATCGCCGACCAGAAGCCGAACCGATCGCTTGCCGACTTCATCGCGCCGCTCGAGAGCGGTGTCCCGGACTACCTGGGGATGTTCGCCGTGACCGCCGGGATCGGCGCCGACCAGCTGGTGCGCCACTTCGAGGCCGACCACGACGACTATCACGCGATCATGGTGAAAGCGCTGGCGGATCGCCTGGCCGAGGCGTTCGCGGAATACCTGCACGCGCAGGCGCGGAAGGACTGGGGCTACGGCGAGGGCGAGGCGTTGACCGGCGAGGACCTGATCGCCGAGAAGTATCGCGGCATTCGCCCGGCCTACGGCTATCCCGCCTGCCCGGATCACAGCGAGAAATTCAAGCTGTTCGATCTGCTGGATGCCGGGCGCCAAGGCATCACGCTGACCGAGAGCGCGGCGATGCTGCCGGCGGCCAGCGTCAGCGGCCTGTACTTCTCGCACCCACAGGCGAAGTACTTCAACGTCGGGCGCATCGACCGGGATCAGCTCGAATCCTACGCGAAACGGAAAGGTGCGTCCGTCGACGAAACGGAGCGCTGGATCGCGTCGAACCTCGCCTACGACCCAGCGGCCATCGCGGCGAATCGCTGCTGATCGCGTATCCTTCGCTCGTCCCGGGAGGGCCCTGTGATGCCACGGCACCGGATGGTTGCGTCGTTCCTCGCGGCCCTTGTCCTGGCCGGCGGCCTGGCCCGTCCGGTGTTCGCCGAATGGCGCCGTATCGAGAGCCCGAATTTCACCGTCGTGGGCGACGTCAGCGCCGGCGAGCTGCGTGAGATCGCGCGGCGGTTCGAGAGCTTCCGCGAGGTTCTTGCCCGCGTCCTGACGGAGAAGTTCATCGCCACCGCGGTGCCGACCGTGGTCATCGTGTTTCCGTCGGATCGCGCGTTCGTCCCGTTCAAGCCGAAGTTCAACGGCAAGCCCATCGAGCTGAGCGGCCTGTTCCTGCCGCGGCGCGACGTCAACTACATCGCCATGGTGCGGGACTGGGACGAGGACACGATGAGGATCGTGTTCCACGAATACTCGCACCTCATCACCTCGAACATCGCCGGGTCGATCCCCGTGTGGCTCAACGAAGGGCTCGCGGAGTTCTACAGCACGTTCCAGCTGGTTGGCGATCGCGAGGCCATGATCGGCCGGCCGGTCCCCGGGCACCTCCAGCGGCTGAACGAGCACTCGCTGCTGCCGCTCGAAGAGCTGCTGAACGTGAAGCACGACTCACCGCTCTACAACGAAGGCGATCGCCGGTCGATCTTCTACGCGCAGTCGTGGGCGCTGACCCACCTGCTGCTGGTGGCCCAACCCTCGCGCCGGGACAAGCTCGGCGCCTACGTCGCCAGCGTCGATACCGGCACGCCGCCGCTCGAAGCGTGGCAGCGGGCCTTCGCCGCGGACCGAATCGACCGTGAGCTGCAGAACTACGTCCGGCGCAGCGTCTTCAATGTGTTCAGGTTCCGGTTCTCGGACAAGACCACGTCCTTCGACGGATCGGCGCTGCCACTGGCGGCGGCCGATGCGGAAGCGTTCCTCGCGCATTTCCTCGTGCAGCAGCAGCGTTACGACGAAGCGCTCGAACGGCTGGATCGTGGCGCTCAGGGAGCGCCAGGCTGGCCCGCGGTGGTCCGGGCCGGCATCGCGGTCGCGCAGAAGGACCGGGCGGCCGCAGAGAAAGCGCTGGCCGGCCTCCCCTCAAGCTCGGACTGGCTGACGTCGTATTTTGCCGGCGTCGCGCTCGCCGACCTCGTCTCCGAAGGGCGCGAGGCGGTGTCAGGCCAGGGGTATCAGGCTGCGCGCGCGCATTTTGACGCGGCCCTGAAGACGCGGGGTGAGATCCCGAACGCGATCGCGCGCACTGTCGCCCTGGAATTGCGGAGTACGCCAACGCCGTTGCCAGAGGCGCTCAAGGCAGCCGAGCGTGCCCGCGCCCTCGCGCCTGGCCGCGAGGACTACGTGTTTCTGAATGCGCAGGTGCTTGCGCAGATGAACAGGTACCCGGAGGCCGCCACGCTGCTGCGTTCGCTCGCTGCGAGCACGACCCGGCCGGAAGTGCGCGAGTCGGCGACGAACGTCCTGCGGCAGATCCAGGACCTGCAGCGGTTGAGAGCCTCTTCGGACGCTCGCCGCCCGGCAGCGGGACGGCCGCCGGCGCCGGCCTTCGACACGTCCCCGGGCAGCACCCTCCCGGATCGCAGCGAGCCACGGTTCGTTCCGTCGTGGAGACCCGTCGGACCGGGCGAAGAGCGGGTCGAAGGCGAGCTGGAGCGGATCGAGTGTGATGCGGCGAAGAGCGTCGCGCTCGTGCTCAAGGTGCCGGAGGGCACCGCGCGTTTCGGCGCGGCGGCGCTCGATCAGATCGAGTTCATTACCTATCGCGACGATTTGAGGGGATCGATCGGCTGCGGCCCGCTGCTCGGCGGACCGATGAAGGTGTACGTCACCCACGCCACCGACGCCGATCGCAAGACGTCGCGGGTCGTCGCGGTGGAGTTCCTCCCCAGGGAGAAGTGACCGATCGCTAGCGTTGCCGGCGAATCGTCCCTGACGACGCGGCGGGCTGGAGTCCACCGCCCTGCCGAATCACTCCAGTCACGCTCGACTGGCCCGCGAGGTTGCCAATGCCCGCCACGCCGGGCACCGCAAATGTGTTGTAGACGAGCCGTGGCGACCTGAATGAGAAGGCGCGGCCGAACGCATCGGTTCCAATGAACTCGAATTCCACCTGACCCCCGGTGGGCGTGTTCTGGGTCACAAAGCCGGTAGTTTGAAGAGTGCTACCACCCGGGATCGTGGTGGGCTGCGAAGTCCCCACGACCGATACGCTCGGGGCCCCGGCCGCTGTGAAGAAGTGAAGCATCAACGAAGTGATCGGCGCCGCGGTTCCGCTCGTTTCGTGGATGCTGATTCCGGACCGCCAGCAGAATTCCACGTTCACCAGACCACAATTGATGTTGTTCACGTCGACGGACGTCGGATTCGTCGCCCAGGTGATGACTAGGTTGACCGGATTCGGAGTCAGTGCGGCATTGAAGGTCGTTGTCTGCGCCGCGAGGATCGACACCGGCGTGGGACTCCGGAAGGCACCGAAAGCCGGCGTCTGTACCAGCACGTTGTACGAGCCCTGTTGAACACTGGCGAACGTGTAAACGCCCGCCCCGTTGGTGGTCGTCGTCAGCGGCGCACCCTGTGGGGTCGGCGTGATCGTGACTGTCGCGTTTGCGATCGGCACGCTGTTGAGCGAGTTCGTGATGAGGCCGGTCATCGAGCCCAGGGTCGTCGGGGCTTGCGTCAACGTTACGACCGCCGTGCCGACCGAGACGGTCCCCACGCGGGGCTGGGCTGTCGGATTTGCCGCAAAGTTCAATGCCACCGTGCCGTTGCCGGTACCGGTCCCGCCGGCGGCGATCGTGATCCACGGTGCGGCAGGGCTGACCGTGGCCGTCCATGGACAGGCGGCGACGTTGGGGACGACGGCAATACTTGCGGCGCCGCCCGTGAACGGGACGGCCGGTGGGGTAGCCGTGAGCGTGAACTGACAGGCGATGCCCAGCTGCGTCACTGTGAGCAGCTCGTCTCTGGTCGCGGTGATTCGGCCAACGCGTTGCGTGAGGCCGGGATTGGCGGCCACCGTATAGCTGATGGTGCCGTCGCCCGAGCCCGACGCCCCGCTGGTGATGGTCAGCCACGGCGCATCGCTCTGAGCCTGCCATGCGCAGCCGGCCGCCACGCGCATGTCGACACCGGCGAGCGCGCCATTGGCGTCGAACGTTCTCTCCCTGCCGTTCAACCTGTAGGTGCACACCGGCGCCGCGCCCGCCTGTGTGATCGTGAAGCTCGACCCCGCCACCACCAGGACGGCAGTGCGCTGCGTCGTGGATGTGTTGGCCGCTACCGTGAACTGAACGCTGCCGGCGGCGGTGCCCTGGGCGGCGCTGAGCGTGACGAAGCTCTCGCTCGACGTCGCGAACCACGCACAGCCTGTACCGGCCGCCACGCTGACGGCTCCCGTGCCGCCGGCCGCCGGCACGCTGGTCCCGCTCGCCGTGGCGGTGTAGGTACACGGCGGAGGTGCGGTGGGTGAGGCGGCAGCCGCCTGGATTCCCGACGTCAGTGGGGACGTGCCGCCGCAGTCATTGACCTGCGTCCCCGGCGACCAGTTCAGGGCCTGTGTGGTGATGGGACCGCTGAACCGGCGTTCGGCCGTACAGCCAGTCTGGGTGATCGTCGACAGCGTGCCGTCGAAATTGCCGCTTTCCAGAGTGCCGGTGAGGACGCCGGAAATGGTGCCGGCAAACCCGTTGCTGTTGACGAAGGTGCCGGTCAGGTTGTCGCCGGCCGCGGCACTGCCGCTGGTCGCGGCGGTGGTGGCGCCCGCCACGACCGCGCCGCCGGGGAGGTTGAAGAACAGCGAGATGTCCCAGGGCGTCTGGATGAAGCGCGCGTTCGACTTTGGCGGAGTCCTCGGTGTCTCGGTCACCACCGATGGATGGCTCGGCGATTCACCGCACCCGGTCACGAGCGGAAGCAGTGCGACCAGAAGACACAGCGGAAGGTAGCGCCGCATGAGATTCCCCGATATCACCCTGCCGCGCTCGCGTTCGGGACTCACGCGTCGTGCGAGGGAGCGCGCGCTGGTCTTGTGAAGCAGAGGCGCGGATTCTACGGGCAAACCCGCTGGCAAGGCAAGAATCGTTTGCGCGCGGAGGCCCAGGAAACTGCGGCAAACCAACCTCTTCCAGCCGGCATCTGGCTTGACCGTCCCGGTCACCGTTGATAGACTCCGCGCCTCCAAATTACACATTTCGCCGTCGCCAGACGGTGCTGCGCCCGTTCGACGCTTTGCAGGACGAGGTCTCCGTGCGAACCAGACATCCGCTGCTTCCGGCAACCCTCGCAACCGTCCTTGTTATCGGTCTGAACACCGGGTTGGCGCATGCGCAGACGGTGCAGGAAACGATCGAGTTCGACTCCCTCAGGCAGGCCCTTGGTCGAGCCGCGCAACTGCTCGGCAGCCAACAGTCGGCGTCCACGATTGTCGCCCTCACCAGTATTGAAGTCGCGACCGCACCGCTCGGCACGTCCACCGGCGGCTTCACGTTTTCGTTCGATCCCTTGCTGCAGGTCTACAAACGGTCCACGTCGAGCTTCGGCCCTGCGTTCGCGGAACGCGCATTGACGGCCGGGCGCACCAAAGTCAGCCTGGGCGGCAACTGGGTCTATTCGTCGTACGACTCGCTCGGCGGCTTCGATCTCGAAGGCAACGAGCTCCAGCTGGCAAAAAACGTCAACGATCCGGGATTGCCGCGAGTGGCCTCCACCGCGTTCAACGTCAACCTGGATACCCAGACGGTCGCCGGGTTCGTGCAGGTCGGCGTCACCGACAACTTCGACATCGGAGCGATCGTGCCGTGGGTGAGCGTGGCGCTCTCGGCCGACGGGCTCTTCCTCGGACCGTCCGGATCGACGGAGGGGCGCGTCACCGTGCCCCACGCACGGGCCTGGGGGATCGGCGACATGGGAATCTTTGGCAAGTACCTGTTGTGGCGGGAGTCGGACGGCGGGCTCGCGGCCGCCTTCGACGTGCGGCTGCCGACCGGCGACGAAGACGAATTGCGCGGGCTCGGTATCACGAGGACGACCGCGTCGCTGGTCTGGTCGAAAGGCGGCCGAATTTCCCCGCACGCGAACGTCGGCTTCGAGTTCTGGTCCAAGGAGGTGCCGATTTCTGCCAGCGGCGACGTCTCCATCCGCCACCAGTTCAAGTACGCCGCCGGCCTGGAAATCGACGCGCATCCACAGCTCACCGTGCTGGTGGATGTCGTCGGTCGTCAGCTCCTCGGCGGCGGCAAACTCGCCTATCAGACGTTCACGGCCCCGGGTGGCACGGGGACGGTCGACGCGCTGGTCGGCCAGGCCGAGGGGATCAGCAGCGTGTGGATCGTGCCGGGCGCCAAGTGGAACGTGTGGCGCCGGGTCCTGTTGACCGCCAACCTGCTCACGTCTCTCGCCAGCGACGGCCTGCGCGCCAATTTCACACCGGTCGCGGGGATTGATTGGTCGTTCTAGTTTCCTGACGCGACTCGCCGCCCGCGGCCCGCGGTCCGTGGCCCGATGCACTTGCGGACTGCGGACCGCGGACCGCCAATGAGACGAGCGCCGACTCTACGGCCCGTTCACGATAATCCACCGTCCATCAGCGCTCTTGCCAAGCTCGAACGTCGGCGAGGCGTTGATCGGCTGTGAGGGGGCCTTGATTCGCGGCCTGCAGTTCGATGTCACGTCGACCGTCACGAAGGCGCGCGACGCGGTGACCGCCGTCACGTCCAGTCTCCGCAGGCTGTACTCGCAGGGCTCGAAGTCCTTGCGCAGCGCGTCGATCCTCTTCCGATCGAGGTCGGGTGCAGCGGGGAAGATCGCGCGCAACGCATTGAAGTCCCTGGCGCGGTACGCCGCGTAGTAGGTGTCGATCACCTGTCGTGCGGCCGATTCGCTGATTGACGCAACCGGCGCGGCGGTCGTCGTTGGAGGAGCGGTCGTGGTGGTGGTGGTCGTGGCTTGAACCGTCGTCGTAGGTGCGGGCACCGTTGACGGGGGCAGCTGGGTCCCCGGCACGGACTGCGTTGAAGGAGAAAGCTGCGGTGCCGTAGTCCTTCCGCGGCTTGCCTGGGACGCGGTTTGTCCGGACCGCTCTCCACGCGCCGGAATCGTCGTCGGGGGAACCGTCGACGGCGTCAATGGCGGAGGAGCCGGAATCGTCGTGGTGGGAGGAGCAGGAGTGACCGTGGTCGGTGCAGTGACCGCCGGGGGCACGCTGACCGTCGCCGGAGGATTCGCCGGTTCCGATTGTCGCTGACGGATCACATAGCCGACGACGATCAGGGCAACGATCGCGGACGCAACCCCGCCGACCCGCCAGAGCGTCTTCGATCCCGCCGCTGCGGTCCCCGCTGCCGCAGCGGGGGACCGATCCCGCCGCTGCTCCTGGTACTTCGCCAACGCTTCCTGCGCGTCGGCGTTCTCGGGATCGAGCTCGAGTGCGCTTCGGAAAAGCGCGATCGCAGCCTCGGCCGACTTCGCCTTGCGCGCGCGCTTCAGCAGCGCCCCAAGCTCCGCGCGCCTCGCCTGGACGCGCTTTTCATCCTGCTCGCGTCGTTCCCGCTCACGGCGTGCCAGGTCGGCGCGTTCGCGGCGCAAGTCGGTGAGCGCCCCGGCCACCGCCGCGTGGCCAGTGTCGGCCTGCTCCAGCAGCCTGATCCCGGCATCGAGGCGGCCATCGAGTGCGAGCTTGCGCGCGGCCGTGACCGCGGATTCCGCCGCGTCGTCACGCGCCCGCTCCTGGCCTTCCTCCGCGATCGCCGCCTCGATCCGGCCACGCAGTTCGGCAGCTCCCGGCAGCTGCGGCTCCTCGGCGAGTGCGCGATCGACCGTCGCGAGCGCACTTTGCAGGGCTCCCGATCGCAGCTGTGCGCTCGACTCCCGGAGCAGGCGGACGAGGTCCTGACGCCGGCGCGCGAAGGCCGAGAGCTGATCGATCCTCGGCGTCAGATCCTGAAGATCGGCGCGCGCCTTCACGCGTGTTTCGAGCGTCTCGAGAATCGCCAGCGTGCGCGCCGGCTCCCAGCCGTTGGCCGCGGCCTCGGCGTCGGCCAGCTGCGCGGCCGCGGCGTGCCGCTCGCGTTGCGCCTCGCTCGCCGCCGCCGCGCCCGCCTCGGCACGCGCAAAGAGCGCCGAAACGCTGGCTTGATCTCTGCTCGTCTGCGGCAGGCGGTTGAGCCGGGTGAGCGCATCCTCGAAGCGTGCCGCGTCGATCTCGGCGGCCGCCGCGGCCGTCTGTTCGGCGACCCATTGCGCTTCGCGCCGCCGCTCGATCTCCCGGCGCAGATCACGGAGCACGCGGTCGACGTCGGGGTGGGACGGGGCGAACTGCTCGAGCTCCTCGAGCGCTTCCCGGTGCTCACCGGCGCCGATGCGTGTTTGTGCCGACGCGACCGCGTTCGCCGCACGGCGATCGTGTTCGGCGCGCCGCGCTTCCACCTCCCGTTCGCCGGTTGCCCGATGCCGCTGCTGAAGCCGTGCAAGCGCAGCGGCCACCCGTGGCAGGTCCCCCGGGTGGTTGTTCAGCAGGTCCATCGCTGCAACGGGATCCCCCGCGTCAAACAGCGCCTCCGCTGACTTGATGGCGTCGTCCGCCCGACGCTCAGCCTCCTCCTGGCGCTGACGGGCTTCGACGGCGGCGGCGATGTCTCCCTGGAGCGCCAGCGCGCGCGGATGTTCAGGATCGAGCGCCAGCACCGCGTCGACCGCAGAGGACGCATCCGCGAAACGCTGTTCGGCAAGTGCGATCCCCGCCCGGGACAGACCGACCGCCATCAACAGCTGCCGCTCCGCTGCCGCCTGCTCGGCCTCGCGCTGGCGCTGGCGCTCGGCTTCCCGTTTGAGCCGCTCGAACTCCGCGCGTTCGGCGCGCAGCTCGTCGAGTGCGCGCGACACGATCGGGTGCGAGGGTGTATACCGTTCGAGCCGTGCGATGCTGTCGTCGTGAAGCCCGTCGTGGAACGCTCGCCGCGCCTGATCGACAACCTCGCGAGCGCGCCGTTCGGCTTCACGCTCGCGGTCGCGGTCCTCGATCAGTGAACGCGCCTCGGCCATGAGATCGCGTGCTTCGGCGTGGGTGCTGTCGAGTGCCAGCACTTCCTGGGCTGCAGCGATCACGCCCTCGGCATCTCCGGCGAGCGCGGCGTCGCGGCACTTGTCGATCGCGAGTGCGATCGCCCGTGCCTTGACGGCCCGGTCGCGTTCGTCGCGTTCGATCGCCGTGACTTCGTCCAGCAGCGCACTGGCGGCGGCGTGATCCGGCCGGATCCCCAGTGCCCGCCGCGCCAGCTCGGCGCCTTCCGCCAGGTGGCCTTCGTCGATACAGGTGCGCGCTTCGGCGATGAGCTGTTCGATCTGCTGCTCGTCGAGCGCGTGTCGCGCCCGGTCCATCAGCGCGGCGGCCTCGGCGTCCTCAGGACTGATCAGGACCACCTGCTCGCACGCGTCGAGGGCCTCCACGAACCGGCCACTGTCGAGCGCCTGTTCTGCGGTCCTGAGGAGCGTCTGAATCCGTTCAGCCCGGCGCTGTTCGAGGAGGTGGCGATCGGTCCTCGGCGGAAGCGGCGCGCTCGAACCGCCGATGACGAGGGTTTCATCGAAGGCCGGCGTCCCGGGCTCGAGTCTGGATCGCAGGCGCGCGATGTGAGTGCCCATCGCCGCCATGGTCTGGTACCGACGCACCGGGTCTTTCTCGATGGCGCGATTGACGATGGTCTCGAGCGCGGGATCGAGATCCGGCACCAGCGTTCGCAGCGGCACCGGTGCCTGACGCACGATCGCGTTCATCACCTGATGCATCGTGTCGCCGGGGAAGGCCTGGTGATACGACAGCAGCTCGTACATCACCAGGCCCGCCGCAAAAATGTCGCTGCGGCGGTCGCTGGCCTTGCCTTCCACCTGCTCCGGGGACATGTAGTTGGGCGTCCCCATGATCATCCCGGTCTGGGTCAGGCCCGAATCGGTGACGCGCGCGATGCCGAAATCCAGGATTCGGAGAATGCCGTCGCGGTCCACCATGACGTTCGCCGGCTTCACGTCGCGATGAACGACCCCCTTGTTGTGGGCGTACTCCAGGCCGGCCGCCAGCGCCTCCAGGAGCTCCAGCTTGCGGCCGATGCCCAGTGGGATGTTCTGCTTGATGTGTTCGGCGAGCGTGGTCCCTTCGACGTACTCCATGACGATGAACGGGGCGCCGTCGTGTTCGCCGAAGTCATAGATCGTGACGATGTTGGGGTGTTTGAGACCGCCGGCCGACTGCGCTTCGCGCAGGAAGCGATCGTGGAGATCCTCGTCGCTGATTCGCAGCAGCTTGATCGCGACCGCCCGGCCGATATGGGGGTCGCGGCCGCGGAACACCATCCCCATCCCGCCGTAACCGATACGGTCGAGGATGTCGTAGCGGCCGATCCGTCGCGGAATGTGCGTCACCGACATTGAGAACGAGGACCGCGCCCCGGCGGTTGCCCTCACGTTACCACGGAGTTTTCAGCGGCCGGGGTTTCTCTGGGGAGACGAAAAGCCCACCCCCTGCAGACTTTCCGCGACCTCGCGATGGGTGCACACCCGCGGCTGCGGCATCCGTGTAAGAATGACGCCTCAGAACTGGCTCGTTCGGCGTGAGCTCCCTTCCGGGCCCCTGCCTGACAGCCGGCCGCGTCCGGACATCTGACCGGTGCGGGCTTTGCTGTAGTTGCCCGAGCGGCGCGTGAAAGCTCCTCTTCCGCAGCGAATCGGCCGGTATGAAGTCCTCGACCGCCTCGGTGAAGGCGGCATGGGGTTGCTCTACCTGGCCCGGGATCCGGTGCTCGATCGCACGGTGGCGATCAAAGTCCTCACGGTCTTCAACGATGAGATCAAGCAGCGGTTCGCCGGTGAAGCCCGCTCGGCGGCGCGCCTGACCCATCCCAACATCATCACCATCTACGACGTCGGCGAGGAGCAGAGTCAACCCTTCATCGCGATGGAGTACATCGACGGCGAGACGCTCAGCGAGGTCATTCGCCGCCGGGCGCCGCTGCGGCTGATCCGCCGGCTGGAGCTGATCCTCCAGCTGTGCTCGGGCCTGGGCCACGCGCACAAGATGGGGATCATCCATCGCGACATCAAGCCGGCGAACCTGATGCTGACCGCCGACGGGGTGCTCAAGATCCTCGACTTCGGTCTCGCGCGCATCGTTGCCGACGCCGCGACCAGCGGTTTGACTCGCGCCGGGGCGATGCTGGGAACGCCCCACTACATGTCGCCCGAGCAGGCGATGGGACTCCCGGCCGATCATCGCAGCGACATCTTTGCGGTCGGCCTCGTGATGTACGAGCTGCTGACGTGGCAGAAGGCGTTCTCCGGCGACTCTCCGCACGTGGTCATGCACAAGATCGCGCACGAGAGTCCGCGCCCGATCCGTCAGCTGTTCCCGATGATCGATCCGCAGCTCGAGGGAATCGTCAACACCGCGCTCGACCGCGATGCGGACAAGCGGTTCCAGAGCCTCAGCGCCTTCGCGGCCGCGTGTGTGAGGGCGAAAGACACCATGGTCGCGCTGGCGGACTCGACGACCGTCCGCGTGGAGCGCCCGGCTCCGCCGAACGCCGCGGCCGATTTACAGACGCCCGGCTCGGGCAGCAAGCGTGCCGACAGCGGCAGCTCGCCGGAGCGAAAGACACCTGTCGGCGGGGTGCGCCTGCCATCCCGCGAAGCGCTGGCGCGGCGCCGCGCCGACCAGATCGACCGTTACGTCACAGAGGCCCGGAACCATCTGCAGGCCGGCCGGTATGAAGCGGCCATCGAACAATGTGAGCTCGCGCTGATTCTCGACACCGCCGAGGCGCGCGCCCTCGAGACGCTGCACACCGCGCATGCCGCGCTCGAAGACCAGCAGATTCAGCACTGGCTTGCGGATGCGCGCTCCGCGTTGTTGCGCGGCTCGCTCTCCGCCGCCGAGCACCTGGTCGCGCAATCGCTCCAGGTCCGCCCGGACGCAGGCGACGCGCAGGCGCTCCAGCAGGAGATCGCGGCGCGCCGCGATGAACAACGCAGCGCGCAGGAACGGGCGCGCGCGGTCGCAGGTGCGGTCGAACGGGCACGCCAGCGGCTTGAAAAGGGAGAGTTCGATTCGGCAGTGAAGGCGGCCACCGAAGCGCTCGATCAGGATCCTGAGCAGCAGGAAGCCCTCGATCTGAAGGCGCGCGCGTCGGCCGCCATCGAGGAACGGCGCCGGCAGGAGCTCGAGCGCCACAACCGCGAAGAAGCCGAGCGGCAGCGTCGTTCACAGGAAGAAGCGGATCGCCAGCGCCGTGCGCACGAGGCGCTCGTCCGTCAACGCCTGAGAGATGACGCGCAGCGGCGGCCGGCGCCGCCCGACAACGATTCGGTGGAGCCGACCGTCGTGCAGCCGGCCGTGCAGCCGGACGCCATTCCGCCGCGCGAGGGCCAGCGCGATCCGAACGCCCCGCGCCGGCTCGAGGGAGACGTCCGGCGGCGGGCCGCCGCCGTCGCGATGCAGGCACGCCGGCAGTTCGTCGCGGGCGACCACCAGGCGGCGCTGGCCACCCTCCACGCATTCTCTCCGCAGGAGCTGGTCGCGCCGGTGATCGCAGAGCTGGAGACGGAGCTGCGTCGCCTCAAACGGCGCCGGGAAGAAACCGGCATTCGCGCGCGCGGGACCGTCGACGCGCCGCCGCCGCCGTCACCATCCGGTCCGGATCCTCAGCCGCCCGCTCCGCGCGAAGAACGCCAGGCTCCTGTTCACCGGACTCACGCCGCGCCGGCGGCGGCACCGCGACCAAATCCAGTCCCGGTCAAGATGCCTGTGCCGGAGACACCACCCGCCTCGTTACAGGTCATCGCACTGACCTGGACACACGGCGCGATCGCCCTCGGCGTGTTCGCCCTGTTCATCATCGTCATCGCTTATTCCTGCGGTTAGACCGGTACTCGGGAGCTCGGGGCCCGGAGTCACCCTCCCCCTTGCTTACCGAGAGGAAGGAGCATATAGTCGTCTCTCGGTAACCGAGGGAAGGCTATGAGCAAACCGTCGGATCTGGTTCAAGGCACACTCGACGTTCTGATCCTGAAGATTCTCGCGCTCGAGCCGCTGCACGGCTGGGCTATCGGCATCCGGCTCCGTCAGGTTTCGGGCGAGGTCCTCCAGGTCAGCGAAGGGTCGCTCTATCCAGCGCTCCACAAGCTCGAGAAC
>Ga0111538_10009395_pt1 | contig 13055 bp, 6 predicted proteins | sample SoiMethybrSBSTD1_FD_79669 | JGI IMG/M metagenome (GOLD analysis project Ga0111538, IMG submission 79669) | Bulk soil microbial communities from a Populus tree surrounding site in Tennessee, USA - Soil MetaG P. TD hybrid SBSTD1 (version 2)... | ecosystem: Environmental > Terrestrial > Soil > Tree...
ACGCCGCCGGTTTCACTCATTCGGCCGATCTTTGTCACCTACGCGCCGGGAGATCCCACGCGCCTGTTCATCATCGAGAAGCGCGGCCTGATCCGCGTGGCGAAAATCGACGTCAATCCGCCGGTCCTGCTGGCCACGCCGTTCCTCGATCTCGACTCACAGATCGCCGGCGGCACTTCGCAAGCAAGCGAGCAAGGCCTGCTCGGCCTGGCGTTTCATCCGAACTACCAGCAGAACGGCTATTTCTACGTCTACTACACCGCCAACTCATTCGCGAATACCGTCGCGCGATTCAGGGTGTCGGCCAATCCCGATGTCGCGGTGGGCTCCAACACCACCGGCGACATCGTGCTGCAGCAGGCCGACAACGAGTCAAACCACAACGGCGGCTGGATCGCCTTCAAGCCCGGCGACACGCAAGGTTACCTGTACGTGGCCATCGGCGACGGCGGCGGCGGCTGCGACAACTCCGCGCAGCACGACCCGACCACCGGCAATGGCCAGTCCATCAATACCCTCTTCGGCAAGATGCTGCGCATTGATATCGACGGCGCCGACAACACACCCGGCACCGATGACGATGACGGCGTCATCGGCAACGGCCTGACCAACGGCCATACCAACCCGCCGAGCAATCCATTCTTCGGCGCCACGGCCGGTCTCGATGAGATCTGGGACTACGGCCTCCGCAACCCGTGGCGGCCATCCTTCGATCGCGCCACGGGCGACCTGTACATCGCCGACGTGGGTCAGGTCGCCTGGGAAGAGGTGAACTTTGAGCCCGGCAACAGCACCGGCGGCCGGAACTACGGCTGGCGCTGCATGGAAGCCACGCACCCCAGCAGCGACTCCGCCTGCAGCACCGCCAACTGTCCGACCACCAGTTGCGGCGGCGCGCTGCTGTGTCCCATCCACGAATACTTCCACAATGGAACAGTCTGCTCAATCACCGGCGGCTACGTCTACCGCGGCTCGCGCATGCCTCAGTTGCAGGGGACGTACTTCTTCGCTGATTACAACTGCAGCATTCCGGGATCGGCGCCCATCTGGTCGTTCAACGTGGTCGGCGGCGCGGTCGCCAACTTCCAGTCGCGCACTGCTGAACTTGCGCCAAGCGGCGGATTCGTCATCGATACGCTCACCTCGTTCGGCGAGGACTACTTCGGCGAGATGTACATTTGCGATCAGGAAGGCGGCGAGATCTTCAAGATCATCCCCGTTCCGTGCTACGCCGACATCATTCCCGACGGAACGCGCGATGTGAATGACCTGCTTCAGGTCATCACGACCTGGGGTCCCTGCGGTTCGCCGTGCCCCGGCGACATCGTCGTCAACGGCGCTGTCGATGTGAACGACCTGCTCGCGGTCATCTCGAACTGGGGCCTGTGCCCCTAAGGCCGTGGACGTTGAAGCGGTCTGCGTGAGGAAGGCTGCGGATTCTCCTGCGCTCGGTCGAGTGCTATACTCCGGCCCGCGGCGCAGTGTGCTGCGCCATCACCAGACGGGCTAGTAGCTCAGATGGCTAGAGCGCACCCCTGATAAGGGTGAGGTCGGCAGTTCGAGTCTGCCCTGGCCCATTGACCTTTACCGCAGCCGGCGTTTCCGCTCCGCATCGCCTGAAGCGCGCCATGGCGGTTTCATCATCGTTGGACTGTGGGCTGCGGGCTCATGCGCTCGTCCGCAGCCCGCTGCACGCTCGATGCACCGCATGTGCTCGGCACGCAGAACACGAACATCCGCCCAAGAACGCATCACCACCGAGGGGTCCGTGGGCCGCACAACACGCCAGAAGCGATGCCGCTCCTGCCATTGCCAAGCCCCCGTTGGAGGTCCGCGCAGGTGCGTCTTGCCGGATACGCCCCGCCGGTTGACGTCGCGCACGGTGACGGACCGTACCATAGGACGTTCATCTCCCACGCTCAGGAAACGGTGAGCACGTGCCGGAACGCCCCCGCATAAACCTACGTGAACTCAGGGACCCGATGATTTGCGCAGACGCTGAGATTGGTCGATCCGCGGATTCAACTGCGAGAGTGGGCCGACAAGCAAGTTATCTGATCGGGATCATTGGCCGCTGGGTCCTGTGCAGCATGGTTACGGCTGCGCTCGGGTGTAATCGAAAGCCGCCGGCCGCAACTCCCCCGCCGCCCGAGGTTGACATCGCCACCCCTGTCGTGCGCGAGGTTACTGAATGGGACGAATTCACTGGTCGGCTGGCAGCTGTGGACACGGTGGAAATCCGACCGCGTGTGAGCGGATATCTCGAGTCGGTTCATTTCAAGGAAGGCCAGATCATCAAGAAAGGCGATCTGCTGTTCGTCATCGATCCGCGGCCGTTCCAGAATCTCGTCACCGCGGCCAAGGCCGATGTCGACGCTGCGCAAACCCGCCTCGAGCTCGCGCGCAACGATCTGCAGCGATCGGAAGGGCTCGTCGGTTCAGGCGCGATCTCGACAGAGGACTACGACCGCCGCAGCAAGGCTGTGCTCGAAGCCCAGGCGACCCTCGACAGCACCAATGCCCGGCTCAACCAGGCCAAGCTTGATCTCGAGTTCACCGAGATCCGCGCGCCCATTGATGGCCGCACGAGCAACTATGCCGTCACCGTTGGCAATCTCGTCACCGGCGGTGGTGGCGCGGTGAGCAGTGGCGCCGGCAGCGGCGCGACGCTCCTCACCACGATCGTCTCGCTCGATCCCATCCATTGCTACATCGACGCCAACGAGCAGGAGTACCTCAAATACACGCGACTTGCCGAGGCTGGCCGCCGGCCGAGTTCGCGCGACAAGCCCAACCCCGTGCGCGTGGCGCTGGCTGATGAAACCGACTTTCGTCACGAAGGACACATGGACTTCGTGGACAACCGCATCGACCAGTTCACCGGCACCATGCGGGGCCGGGCCATCCTCGACAACCCCGAAGGCACGCTTGTTCCCGGCCTGTTCGTCCGACTGCGACTCATCGGCGAAACCAAGCCCAACACCATACTTGTGCCCGACCACGCCATCGGCACCGACCAGTCGAACCGGATCGTTTATGTGGTGGATGACAAGAACATCGTCAGTCTGCGCATCGTGGCCATCGGGCGCCTGATCGACGGCATGCGCGTGATCCGGTCGGGCCTCGCCGGCACGGAACGAATCGTGGTCAACGGCGTGCAACGTGCCCGTCCGGGCGCGGCCATCACGCCGCACACGGTGAATCTGGAATTAGCGACGTCCGCTCCAGCCGCAGACTCGCCCGCGAGTTCACCCGACTCGGACAGCCACTGAATGAGACTCCCGCACTTCTTCATCGATCGGCCGGTTTTTGCTGCGGTGACTTCGATTGTGATTGTGTTGGTGGGCGCGTTGGCGTACACGCAGCTGCCTGTCGCGCAGTTTCCCGAGGTCGTGCCGCCGACGGTCGTGGTTCGCGCGACGTATCCCGGCGCAACCGCGCAGATTGTCGCCGACACCGTGGCCACGCCCATCGAGCAGGAGATCAACGGCGTGGATGACATGCTGTACATGAGCAGCATCTCGACCAACGACGGCCAGGCGAAGATCACCGTCACCTTCAAACTCGGCACCGATCTCGACAAGGCACAGGTGCTGACACAGAACCGCGTCGCCGTGGCACAGGCGCGCCTGCCCGAAGAGGCCCGGCGCCTGGGCGTGACCACGCAGAAGCAGTCGCCCGACCTGCTCATGGTGGCGTTTCTCTATTCGGAAGATGGTGTGTACGACCAGTTGTACGTCGGCAACTACGCCATTCTGCAGATGAAAGATGCGCTGGCGCGCGTGGATGGCGTCGGCGATGTGCAAATCTTCGGCGCGCGCGAATACAGCATGCGCATCTGGCTCGACCCTGAACGCACCGAGTCGCTGGGGTTGACCGGGCCTGATGTCGTCGAGGCGTTGCGCACGCAGAATGTGCAGGTGGCGGCGGGCACGCTGGCGCAGCCGCCCGTGCCCAAGGGACACGACTTTCAGATCGTGGTGAACACGCAGGGTCGTTTCGTCGATCCTGAGCAGTTCGGCGACGTGGTCGTCAAGAGCGGAGCCGACGGCCGTGTGGTGCGCGTAAAAGACATCGCACGCGTCGAACTCGGCGGACGCGACTACAACACCAACAGTTTCTACAACGGCCGCACGGCCGTGGCGATCGTGCTCACACAGCGGCCGGGGTCGAACGCGATCGCGACGGCCGACAGCATCAACGCGACACTTGACACGCTTCGAGCGCGTTTTCCTGCCGGCTTGCAGTGCGAAGTGGGCTACAACCCGACGGAGTTCGTGCACGAGTCGATCATCGCGGTTCAGGAAACGGTGATCGAGGCCGTACTGCTGGTAGTGCTGGTCGTGATTCTGTTCCTCCAGAACTGGCGCTCGGCGATCATTCCCCTGGCGGCGATCCCCGTGTCGCTCATCGGCACGTTCGCAGCCCTGGCGGGGCTCGGGTTCTCGCTGAACAATCTTTCGCTTTTCGGGCTGGTGCTGGCGATCGGCATCGTGGTGGATGACGCCATTGTCGTGGTGGAAAACGTGGAGCGGCATCTGGAGATGGGCGAGTCACCGCGCGATGCCACGCGCAAGGCCATGGATGAAGTGAGCGGGCCCGTGGTGGCGATCGCGCTGGTGCTGTCGGCAGTCTTCGTGCCGACAGCGTTCATCAGCGGGATTTCGGGACAGTTCTATCGCCAGTTCGCGATCACCATCGCGGTGGCGACGATCATCTCGGCGTTCAACTCGCTGACGCTGAGTCCGGCATTGTGCGCACTGATGCTGCGGCCGCACGACGCGAAGAAGGACTGGTTTGCGCGTTTGTGGGACCTGGCGCTGGGCTGGTTCTTCAGATTGTTCAATCGCGCATTCACGTTCTCGTCGCACGCCTATGCAGGTGGTGTGCGCTGGGCGATCCGCCTGGCGCTGATCGTGCTGGTGTGTTACGCCGGCTTGCTGATGCTCACCGGCAGGATGTTCCGGGTCGTCCCGACGGGGTTCATTCCACAGGCCGACCAGGCGTATGTGATCACGGTGATCCAACTCCCCGACGGCGCCTCACTGGAGCGTACGGACGCCGTCGTGCAGCGCACGGCGACAATGTTGCTGGAGGTACCAGGGATCGCGCGCACGGTCGCGTTCTCCGGATTCTCGGGCGCCACGCAGACGGCGTCGACGAATGCAGGTGCGATCTACTGTGCACTGAAGCCCTTTCACGAGCGCGTAAAAACTGGCGACTCGCTGACGCACATTCTTGCTGAGGCTTCCAGGCGCGCGGGCGAGATCAAGGAAGCGCAGATCATCGTCATTCCGCCGCCTGCGGTACGCGGCATCGGCACGCTCGGCGGTTTCGCGTTTGAAGTCGTCGACACGGCTGGCCAAGGCAGCGCGTCGATGCAGACAGCGGCTGCTGAAGTGATTGGCGCGGCGAACCAGGATACAAGCCTGTCGCGCGTCTTCACGTCTTTCCGCTCGAGCTCGCCGCAGATCTACGCCGACATCGACCGCACCAAGGCCGAAATGCTCGGCGTCGAATCCGCCGACGTCCTCAACACGCTCCAGGTCTACATGGGTTCGGCATATGTCAACGATTTCAATCTGTTCGGCCGAACGTTCCGCGTAACGGCGCAGGCTGATGCGCCGTATCGACTCGAGCCAGAAGACATCGCCATGTTGCGCACACGCAGCAAGTCGGGGGCCATGGTGCCACTGGGCTCGTTGACCACTTTCCGCACCGTCGCCGGCCCCGACTTCGTCACGCGTTACAACCTTCGCCCTTCAGCCGAACTCAACGGCAACACAGCGCCGGGCGCATCCAGCGGACAGGCCATCGACGCGATGGAACGCATTGCGCGTCAGAAGCTGCCCCGCGGCTACGACTTCGAATGGACCGGCCTCTACTACCAGCAGATTCTCGCCGGCAACACCGCCGTCTACATCTTCCCGCTGTGCGTTCTGTTCGTGTTCCTCACGCTCTCGGCGCTCTACGAGAGCTGGACGCTGCCGCTGGTCATCATTCTCATCGTGCCGATGTGCCTGCTTGCGGCAATCAGTGGCGTGTGGTTGCGTGGCATGGACAACAACATCCTTACGCAAATCGGTTTCGTCGTATTGGTCGGCCTGGCGTGCAAGAACGCGATCCTGATCGTGGAGTTCGCCAAAGAGCGTGAAGACGCTGGCGCATCGCGCATCGATGCTGCGATCGAGGCGTGCCGTCTGCGACTGCGACCCATCCTCATGACCTCATTCGCATTCATCCTCGGCGTCGTGCCACTGATCATCGCCACCGGCGCGGGCTCGGAGATGCGGCAGGCGCTCGGCACGGCCGTGTTCTTCGGCATGATCGGTGTGACGCTTTTCGGCCTATTGCTCACGCCGGTGTTCTACGTGTCTGTAAGGTGGATGGTGGCGCGCCTCCGCCCCGCCAGCCGCTCCACGGCGTTCGTCAACTCTGAATGAGCGCGGGCACAGGATGTCATGAAGCCTTCGCCGACATGGATTCGCGAAGGCTTTGCCTTCTTGGTCTTATCAGGGCGACGTCGATTTAGCAGGTCGCCGCTGCAATGGCGACGTCTGCCAGTGGAATCGGATGGCCAGTGATCGGAAGACGAACGTGGCGCCGATCGTCGCCCACGCGGCGGCCGCAGGTGCAACACCGGCCTTCATCACCAGCATCGCGTACAAGCACGCACCGAGGGAAGCCGCGAGCGCGTAGAACTCGCCTGGCTTGAACAACAGTGGCTCTTCGCGCGTGAGAATATCGCGCGCCACACCGCCGCCACAGGCGTTCACGACTCCGACGAGAATGGCTGCGGGAGCCGATAGACCTGCATCCAGCGATTTCTGCACACCCACGGCAGCGTACGCGCCAAGGCCCAAGGCATCGATCAGGCTGAAGATGAGTTCGAAGCGCCCGACGCGGTCGCGCATCACCGCCGCGACGACGCACGCCGCCATCACCACATAGACGTATCGTGCGTCGGTGGCGACGACCGGAGGGCCGGCCTGGATGAACAGGCCGTCGCGCAGCAGGCCTCCGCCCACGCCCGTCACGAGCGCCAGGGCCAGCAGTCCGACGACGTCATAGCCGCGCCGCACGGCCGCCAGCCCGCCGGTGAGCGCGAACAGAAAGGTCGCGCCCAAGTCGAGGTAGATCGGCAGCGTGAAGGATTCGGGTGGCGGCATCGCGTCGGGATGTATCGGCCGGCGCGCCCGCTTGCCGTCGAGGAATCAGGGATCGCTGGTGTTGAACGTGTCCCCGTCCTCGAGGCGACCGCTTTCAAAGCCGCGCGTGAACCATTTGAGGCGCTGCTCCGATGAGCCGTGCGTGAAGGAATCGGGCACGACGTAGCCCTGAGCCTGCATCTGAAGCGCGTCGTCGCCGATCGCGGTCGCGGCCCGCAGCGCCTCCTCGATGTCGCCGGGCTCGAGGATCTGTCGCATCTTCTGCGCATGGTGAGCCCACATGCCAGCGAGGTAGTCGGCCTGCAGTTCGAGGCGCACTGACAACGCGTTGTATTCCTCCTCACTGATGCGGCCGCGCATCGAGTTGACCTTCTCCATGATCCCCAGTTGATTCTGCACGTGGTGGCCGATCTCGTGTGCGATGACATACGCCTGCGCGAAGTCGCCCGGCGATTCGTATCGCTTCGCCAGTTCGTTGAAGAACGAGAGGTCCAGGTAGACCTTCTGGTCGCCCGGGCAGTAGAACGGTCCCACAGCCGCGCTCGCCAGGCCGCACGCCGATTCGACGCGCCCATTGAAGAGCACGAGCGTCGGTTCGGGATAGTCGCGGCCCATCTGACGGAACTGATCGCTCCACACATCCTCGGTGTCGGCGAGCACGGCCGAGGCGAACTCCTTGAGCCGCTCCTGCTCCGGGCCCGCGGGCGCCGACATGCCGCCCCCGCCTCCGGTCTGCACGTTCAACTGCGAGAGCAGGGCGCGCGGATCCTTCTTGAACACCACGGCGAGAATAATGACCAGCAGCAAGCCTCCAAGGCCCAGGCCGATCGGACCGCCACGCCCGCGCCGATCCTCGACATTCGTGCTCTGCCGCCCTGTTTGCCAGCGCATGACAAGTCTCCGCGTTTGAGGTTGGAGTGGCAGCGATTGCTCCGCTGCACCGCCCAAAAGGATACGGAACCCGCAAGGTGCGCTAGTCGGTATGCGACCCGAAACGGTGGCTCGGACGGCGGGCCGTCGCCAGCACTACTGCATTTCCTCGCGCGTCAGGCGGCCATCGGCATCGCGATCCAGTGCCTTGAACTGGCGCTGCAGGCGGTCGGGCACCTCTTCACGTGCGATCACGCCGTCCTTGTCGTGATCGAGCAGGGTCAGCAGCCGCTCGAAGCGGTCGGCCGCAGCCAGGTCGCGCCCAGCGCCGGCAGGGCGACTGAAGTCCGCCTGCCCATCCTCGGCGTCGGTGTAGTACTCGATGTAACCGAGCATCATCTCATTGAAGGTCTGCGGCCCCCATTCCACCGTGGCATTGGCATCGGGATTGGCGGGGTTGCCCAGCGAGTTGTCGTACCACGCCGTGGTGTTGATCACCGAGCCCGCCGGCAGGGCCAGCGGCTCGCGCAGGCGATAGGTCAACTGCCAGTTGAAGTCGTACCGCGGCACGTCAAGCGGCGTGAGGGCTGATCCGTCGGGCAGCGTCGTCTCGAAGCGAAATGCCTTGCCGCGCACATGCATGTGCGGCATGAGCGAGATCACGTGCACATCGAACGGCACCTTCAGGCTTGCATGCTCGTCGTGGTTAGGCTCGTTGGGCGGAATGCGAATCCGCCGGTCGGCGATTCCCGCGACGCGCACGGTGTGCCGCGGCGGGGACGGGGCAAAGCGCATGCCGAGGCGCGTCTGATCTGTAGTCGCCTCGCCGTTCGGCGTGTAGTGAACCTGGAAGATCAGCGACGAGTGTTTGGGCAGGATTCGCGCGAAGCCTTCGGGGAAGGTCACCGCGCCATTGCCGGGGACGTACGCCGCGAAGAAGCCGCGCGTCTCATCGATCGCGTCGCGAACCTGGTCGCCGACCGCCGCCTTCGGCACCACGAACACGAGCACATGATGCACGACCTGCCGCGCTGTCGGCAGCACCTCAATCGCCTGCACCCAGCGATCGTCGTCGTAGTCGAGATCGACGCGCATGTGCATGTACGGCATGATGCCGTCGGCCTTGATCTCCACCGCTTCGGGAATCTGCACAATCACGTCGGGCTTGGCGATCGTCCACTCGCCGTCGAAGGTGCGCGCAAGCGGGGCTGCAGCAGGATCGCCTTCGGGCTTGTCAGCCGAATCCAGCCACGCCAGAAGATCCGCCTTATCCTGCGAAGTGAGCGATCGATCGTTGGCCCACGGGCTGTGCGGTTGATCCGCGGCTGCTGTCGCAAACCACGGCGGCATGATGCCATCATTCACGGCGAATCGCATCATGGCGCTGCGCGATTTCACCTGCGCATAGGTTTCCAGCGGGAATGGCGCCACGCCGCCGGTGCGATGACATTCAAGGCAGTTGTCCTGCACGATTCGCGAAATGCGATTGTGGTAGGTGACGCCACCAGAAGGCGTGGGCTGCGCTCCACCCACGGGAGGCGCTTCGATCGCGCAGCCCGAGACGGTCGTCGCCCGCACGGGCGGTTGCTTGCCCTGAAGCGTGGCGTCGATCGCATCGCGGAGCCAGGAATGTCGCGGCGCTTCGAGCGCTGTCGTCAAGCCATATTGATCATCGATCGCGCCGCGATAGGTGATTGTGCGGGCTGCATCAAGCACGAACACCTCAGCCGTCGTCCGCGCACCCAGGGCCGCGGCAAGATGATGGTCCGCATCCATCACGTACGTGCCTGCAAGTCGGTGCTCGGCGATCTGCTTGCGAATGTCCGCGATGTCCTCACCCTCGCTGGAGTTGATGAAGACGAAGGCGACGCCCCTGTCGCGCCATGCCGCCTCCAGCCGCGCCAGCGTTGGAGCGTACTTGCGGCTGACCGGGCAGGCGCTGCTGGTCATCGCCAGCACGATTGCCTTCTGACCGGAGATCGAATCGAACGACCACCGCTCACCTTCGATGGTCGTTCCGATCAGCGCCGTCGCAAGACGGCCCACGCCCAGTTCGCGCCAGTCGGCCGGGGCCGCGACACGCGCCACCGCAACGCCATCATCACCGGCCATCGAGACGGAACTCGAACCGGCATACGCGAACACGGCACAGGCCAGGACGCAATCGGAGAAACGCATGCTCATTGTTCACAGTGTAATAGCCGGCTCGATGGGGAAACATCCATGCCCCCCTGCAATCCGGCATCAGTATCGCCCCGCGATCTCGCGCAGTTGCTGCTGCTGCTGGGCGTTGGTCGTGCGAGCGATTTCGCGCGCGAGGAATTGCTGCACGTGCTGCTTGCCGAACATTCCCATGAGAATCGGCGCCAGGCGCTCGACATCGACCGCGGGCATATCGGGCCGCACGGCGTTCTCCATCTGCAGCAGCACATCGCGGTCGTTCATGCCGCCCAGGCGCGGTCCCATCAGGTGCCAGAGCATGTCGAGCATGATCGGCGTGCGCGGGCCGCCCTCGTTCCATGCATTGAGAAAGCCGTCGGCGTCGCGCCGGCGGAAGAGCACTCCCAACGCCGCCGAGGCCGCCCGGCCGCTGGGAATCTGACGCTGCTGCGCAAGCGTCCACATCTGCAGTGCGATGTCGTCCTGACTGAGCAGATCGAGCAGGCGGATCGATTCGGCATACGCCGCCGGATCGTTCTCGGCATCGGCCTTGCGCATGAGTTCGCGGGCGCGATCGAGCAGGTTCACCCCATACCCGGCCGGCTGCTGAACGCGCGTCGCGGGAATCGCCTTGGGTGGCGCGATCAGCATGAGCGGATCGCCGATGGTCACGAGGCGCCACGGCGCCGAAAGCCCGTCCTCGGCCCATCGCCGCGCCGCCACAAGCAACGGGATGCCCGCCAGGCAGCGCCGCACCAGCATCTCCGGCGGCTGGAATGCTGAGAGGAACGGCTCGAAGCACGAACCGACCATGGAGTATGCGCCATGCTCGAGCCATCGCCCGCCGACAGTCGCGCTGCTCGTCGGCGAACGCAGCGACCACGAGTGAATCAGGTGCACGGCCGCGGGCTGGTTCAGCACCGGTACATCGCCCGGGCGCGCCTGCCCGCCGTTGAGAATGAAGAAGTCGTCGTTGCCGCCGGAGTTCATCAGCACCAGGTCGCTCGACACTCCCCCGACAAGCAGCCGCCGCCAGCCAGCCTCGCCCATGTCATCGGGACCGGCGTGCGCCTGGGCGACAAGACCAGCCTTCGCCAGCATGTCCGATGCGCCTTCCATCGCATAGCGCCCCCACTCGCTGTCGCGCCCATAGGCATTGAGCAGCGTGGCCGAATCGCGCGGCAGGAAAAGACTGCACATCGCCATGTACGCGCAACGCTTCTCGTCGCCGAAGATCTGACCCGTGATCGCGTAGCGCGTGCCGTCGGCGTTGCGGCCGATGAAGTCGCTGAGCGCGGTGTTGCCGTCAGCGTACTGGCCTTCCTTCACCAGCCGTTGGTCCGGAGCTAGATTGACCTTGACCGCGACAGGCAGATTGCGACAGAGCGTGATGGCATCGATGTCGTCGCCCAGTTTCGCGCTGGAGAACTTGAGCGAAGCCACGCCATCGCTCACCTGCGTAGCCAGCCGGCGGGCCGATGCGTCATCGAGCAGGCCGTTCACCGGCCCGTAGTCGTCGTCGATCCAGAGGATCGGCTGAGCGTGACCGGCGGCCAGCGCCACCGCCGCGGTCCAAGCGGGATCGGCCGTGGAGGCGACCACGACGCCGGGCGGGCGGTAACCCGATGGCTCGAACACCTGCAGGATGGACTGCTTCGCGGGATCGCCGCCGAGCGCGTGCACGACGACCGACTCGATCGCAGCACGACGCTGCAGGGCATCGGCAGGCAGCGGCGTCTGCACCGCCTCGCGACGAACCAATTCCGCAGGCTTGAACCGCCGCACAAACAGCGGCGTGAGCACATCATCCTCGATCAGCACCGGCCAGCGCGTGCCAGGTCCGGCCGCGGACCACTTCATGAGTTCGTCGAGGTACGTCGCGGCGTCGGGCACGAGCACACAGCGATCGATTGTCTTCGCAGCGAGCGTCACCTGCAGCGACCGCATCCCCAACTGCTGCGACCAGTGCAGAGCCGCCGCATCGTCAGGTCGCGAAGCCGGCGCCGTTTGCGGCGGATTCTGCGACACCCCGATCATGACGCTCGCGATGATGCAGGCGAATCGAAGCATGCGGCGATTCTAGAACCCCCATCATCCGATCAGCATCGGCTTGATCACGATGTACGTGAGGAGCGTGATCAGAACGATGCCGATGAGGTTCAGCAGGAATCCCGCCTTGACCATCTGCGGCATCGTCACGTGACCGGTGCCGAAGACGATGGCGTTGGGAGGCGTGCCCACCGGCAGCATGAAGGCGAGGCTCGCGGCCAGGCCCGCGGGAATCACCAGCATGTACGGATGCACGCCCAGTCCCGGCGCCATCGCGGCGAAGATCGGAATCAGCGTCGTGGCCGTCGCGGTGTTGCTGGCGATCTCGCTGAAGAACACCACCGCCGTCACGACGATGATCACCAGCAGGAGTTCGGGCACGCCGGCGAAGCGCTGCGTTTGTCCGCCGATGAACTCGGCGACGCCGTTGGCTTCGATCGCGGCGGCGAGGCTCAATCCGCCGCCGAACAGGATCAGGATGCCCCACGGCAGCCGCCGCGCATGTTCCCAGTTCATGGTGAAAACGCGCTGCATCCAGTTCACCGGCGCAATGAACAGCAGCATCGCCGCGAGCATCGCAATCGTCGCGTCGGTCAGGAATCGCAGGGGCTGCAGCGCGGCGTCGCCTTCGCCGATGGTCCACTTGCTGATCCACGGCCGCGAGATCCACAACGCGCTGGCGAACATGAACACCAGGAACGTGATCCACTCGCCGCGATTCATCGGTCCCATGGCGCGCAGTTCGCGGTCAACGAACTCACGCCCGCCCTCGAGGCGGCGCATCCGAACTGGATACAGCACGTACGT
>Ga0111538_10009396_pt1 | contig 13053 bp, 13 predicted proteins | sample SoiMethybrSBSTD1_FD_79669 | JGI IMG/M metagenome (GOLD analysis project Ga0111538, IMG submission 79669) | Bulk soil microbial communities from a Populus tree surrounding site in Tennessee, USA - Soil MetaG P. TD hybrid SBSTD1 (version 2)... | ecosystem: Environmental > Terrestrial > Soil >...
ATCGACCTGAAGGATGCGCTCGAGAACATGGGCGCCCAGATGGTGAAGGAAGTGGCGAGCAAGACGTCGGACATCGCCGGCGACGGTACGACCACCGCCACGGTGCTGGCGCAGGCGATTTACCGCGAAGGCGCGAAGAACGTGACCGCCGGTGCCAACCCGATGGCGATCAAGCGCGGGATCGATCAGTCCGTCGAGGCGATCACCAAAGAGCTCGAGCGCATGTCCAAGCCGGTGACCGGGGCGATGATCGCACAAGTCGGCACCATCTCGGCCAACCACGACGAGACCATCGGGCAGATCATTGCCGAGGCGATGGAGAAAGTAGGCAAGGATGGCGTCATCACGGTTGAAGAAGCCAAGAGCATGGACACGTCCTTGGACCTCGTCGAGGGGATGCAGTTCGATCGCGGGTATGTGTCGGCGTACTTCGTCACCGATCCGGAGCGCATGGAAGCCGTCTTGGACAATCCCGTCATTCTGATCCATGAGAAGCGTATCAGCTCGATGAAGGACCTGTTGCCGGTGCTGGAGCTCGTTGCTCGCGCCGGCCGTCCGCTGCTGATCATCGCGGAGGACATCGAGGGCGAGGCGCTGGCCACGCTCGTCGTCAACAAGCTGCGCGGGACGATTCAGGTCGCCGCCGTCAAGGCGCCGGGGTTTGGCGATCGTCGGAAGGAAATGCTGCAGGACATCGCGGTGCTGACCGGCGGGAAGGCGCTCACGGAGGACCTCGGCCTGAAGCTCGAGAACATGACGCTCGAAGACCTCGGCCAGGCCCGGAAAATCACGATCGACAAGGACAACACGACGATCGTGGAGGGCGCTGGCAGCCCCGCGGCGATCGCGGGCCGCGTCAAGCAGCTCCGTACGCAGATCGCGGACACCACTTCCGATTACGACCGCGAGAAGCTGCAAGAGCGGCTGGCCAAGCTGGTCGGCGGCGTCGCCATCATCAAGGTCGGAGCAGCGACCGAGACCGAGATGAAGGAAAAGAAGGCACGCGTCGAGGACGCGATGCACGCAACCAAAGCCGCGGTCGAAGAGGGGATCGTTGCCGGGGGCGGCGTCGGGTTGCTGCGGGCGTCAGCGGCGCTCGACCAGCTGTCGGTCGCTGGCGAAGAGCAGGTCGGCGTCAACATCATCCGCCGCGCTATTGAAGAACCGATGCGATGGATTGCGGCCAACGCTGGTCACGAGGGGTCGATCGTCGTGCAGCGGGTGAAGGAAATGAACGACAACGAGGGGTTCAACGCGCAGACCGAGCAATACGAAGACCTCGTCGCCGCCGGGGTCATCGATCCCGCCAAGGTGGTGCGCTCGGCCCTCCAGCACGCCGCGTCGATCGCTTCGCTCCTGCTGACGACCGAAGCCGTGATCTGCCAGATTCCGGAAGCGGGTCAGTAGGGCGCCGCGTCAGACCGCAGTCTGGGCATGTAAACGAACGCTCCTCACAATGCCAATCGAGAGCGTCACGGCTCGCGCTCGAATGTGACGTGTCGGGCCAGCAGGTTCGGCATGGCCGTCCGCTTCGCCGCCGTCCATGCCTCACCGTCGCCGCGTCCGTTGCCGGCGACGCTGGTCCACCACGTCGGCTCCTGGCGAGCGGCTGGCGGCAGCGCAAACCCCAGCAGCGACTCGATCTGCTCGAACGTGAGGACGACGCTCGAGGCATAACGATGTTCGAGATAGGTATAAAGCGGCAGATACCCGTCGCGGACCTGCGGTCGCGCGGGCAGCCTTGGGGCAATGGTCAGTCGTTCAAGCACTGGCGTCGCCCCCGGGGACAATTGAATACACGGTTTCCTCCTACGGGGATGCCACTGTATGCGGACTTCGCGGCACCGCGATGTTCACTTGTGGACAGCTGCTGTCCGTCAGCGGGGTGGCTCAGCCGCAAGAGTCGTGTCGGTCAAAGCTGGTCCATCCACTCCTGCAGCAGGTAGGCCGCCGTGCTGGCATCGCTGCGCGAGCAGTCGATACGACGGGCGATTCGATGCCGAGCCGCCGCGGTGCGTGATCCCGAGTTGGTGTGTACCAGGAGTGCGTCCCCGTCGACGGCAATTGTGATCGTCCCGTACGCGGAACCCTGCGAGGCGATTGTCACGGCGGGATCCTCGCCATCGAACTGTTCGGTCGCCGTCAGCAGCTCCGCACCAGCAGCGTCGTTATAAACCGCAAGCAGACGCCTGATCGCGCTGAGGAGGCCGGGCCATCGCTGCAGGCACACAGCTCTGCGGCCCTGTTCGGCCAGGGCCCGTGCTTCCGCCAGAGCATCCGCGCGGTCGTCGTTCTCGCGACGACGTCGTCCCATGTCGCGGACGTGGTCTTCGTGGTGTCCGTCCAGTGCGGCAGTGTGATTACGAATTGGATCCTCCACGAAGATTCGACCTCTACTCGACTGGTTGCCCATTGATCTCAGCGTAGCTGTATGTCATTCGAAACGTTGCCGCGCCGAAGAATCGGATGTACGCCTTCGAATCCATCGCGACAGGGACTACAACACCGCCGATTCGCTCGTATGTCCGAACGATGTCGACGTTCCTGACCCAGAATGACGGGTTCTTCGCGAGCCGGCCTTCGACACGCACGAGTTCCCCGTGGTCCGGCCGCAGAAGCATGACGCCCGCGATGAGCGCCCGTTCCTTCCGGCGCGGTAGCAAGAGCACCTGCGCGAGGCCGCCATCGTCGAGGCCTTTCATCTGGAAGTTGTAATTGGTGCGAGCGAGCGAGGAGCGCGTATCTTCGCCCGCCGCAACCACGGCGCGCTCAGCGTCCAGTACGGCTTTCAGGACCTTCTTCCGGATGTAGTCGGATCCACCTTCTGCGGTGATCTGATAACGGAGGCCTGTGTTCGGCGCATATTCGGTCCCGATGTCGAGCCATCCACGCCGCGTGCCGTTTTCGGCTTCCAGATGACGCGTACCTCGATAGTCAGGCTGACGGGTATCAAGGGCGAGGAACCGGTCAAGCGAATCTTCGCCTGGCGTCGCCAGGAGCGTGGGGGTCAGCCCCGCCAGCAGCAGCAGGAACAGCATGCGGCCACTGACCCGTACCGGTGCAGTTCGCGGAGTCTTTCCAGATCGGACTGACCCCGGACCGTCTGCAGATGTCATGACCAGCGCGAATTACCGGCGTACGACTTGGTGCTCATGAACGCTCCTGCACGTCGATGCAAGTAATTCTGATGACAGGCTCGAGCGGTACTCAGTGTAGCCGGCGAACGCTTTCGGCGATGTTCACAATCGAACAGTACGGTGTCGCGTTCTTCATTATCTTTGGCATATGAATGTTTCACTCGACTTGGCGGTGGAGAAGGCCCACGCGACACGCTGGCGCGAGTGGCAAGCGAAGAACGAAGCCGGACAGCGACAAGGGGCACGCCGTGCACGCCTCGTGTTCACCCTGATCTTCATCGCTCTGGGTGTCTGGTTCGGCCTTCAGCTCGTGTCCTAGGACAACTTGATCTTCCCGCAACGCCTCCATCGGGAGCAGTCACGGGACTCAGAGGACGCGTCAGGAAGCGACGGATTGAACAGCGGAACGGAACTCGCCGGCGTCGAATTCCCAGTTGTCGTTCAATACAAAGCCCGCCGCCATCGCGCAGGCGCGTTCGGCGCGCACCGGCTCTGCTCGCAGCCAGGGGCGCGTGTCGGTCCGTTCGCACCATGCCGTCAGCGCCCGGAATCGAATGAGCCAGACGAGCGCCCGGTTCGCATCGTCGACAAACCGTTGACAGACGTCGTCGATTGACACGGACGCGTGCAAATCCAGCGCGCCTGCGAACTCGGACGCCGTCAGCGCAGCCACGTCGGAGGGACGCGTCGGGAATGGGGTCGGGCTGATGCTGCCGCAGACGACGGGCGTGGCAACGCTGCCGGCGGCCGGCGGCACAACGGAGGGACTCTCGGCGAGTTGCCCGAGCCGGGTAACGGCTCTCGCGCGCAGCGCGCCTGCATCCCGTGCAATCGCGGACTCTCCGACCCCGTCAATGCGCGGAAGCCGCCGGTCCAACGTGGCGATCAGCTCGTCAAGCGCACGTCTGAGCTCCTTCGCACTCACGGCCATCGATAGCCTCCCCTCCGTCCGTCGTGCCGCCGCGAGGCGTTCCACACCTCACCGCAACCACTACACCGCCAGTACGAATGCTCGTTCGGGTTCCTGGCAGTCGTCGTGATCGCAAGTGACTGACACGCGGGACATTCAGTCGGGACGCTTGGCTCACTGGTTTGACGCGATCGATCCACGCCGCCGTTCCACGAATTCACAGACGACATAGAGCGCCCTCGCGCACAAGGCTTGGTGAGGACCCGGCCGGATGGCCGGGCCTCAGAAAAGCAGGAATCAGAAATACGCGACACTCCACGACGGCGCCGCGAAAGGGCCCGCCGATCCGCGATGGATCCGGAGTGCCCACCCACCCATTACCAGCGCGATTCGCGCCGCTGACGGCCGCCGCCGCCCCCGTCGAAGCCGCCGCCGCGCGGCACCATCGGCTTGGCCTCATTGACGGTCAGGCTTCGTCCACCGTACTGGTGCCGGTCGAGGTCGGTAATCGCCTTGCGGGCTCCGTCCGCATCGCTCATCTCGACAAACGCGAATCCACGCGCCTGACCGGTCGCGCGATCGCGGACGATGTTGATGCTGGCGACCTGTCCGGACGTTTCGAACAACGTCTGCAGATCGGTTTCGGTGGCTTCGTAGGGAAGATTACCTACGTACAATTTGGTGCTCATGAACTACTCCTGCATCTCGATGGATGCGAGTGAATCTGATGACAGGCTCGAGCGGAATGCTCGGGACGAAACGCAGGAGAGGCGAGGAAACTCGGATCTGATGCGGAAGGCCGGACAGCGCTGCGGTCAGAAAGGCAGAGGGCAGTGTAGCACGCTTCAGCGGTTGCGGCGGGCCTCATTGATGGCCTGAGTCATCGTTTGCGCCGGCTCGTTCCACAGGAGGAGCAGCGCGAGAGCTGGCAACACGCCGAGAGCCGCGATCACGAACTGGAGTGGCCAGCTGACCCGGGCCGTGAGCGCGACGATCACCATAAGCGCTACCCACCCGACGGCGATCGTTCTCTTGATTGTCTGAAGTTCCATGTGCTGCAGCATACCCGTCCTGTCGCACCGGCCACTGTCCCGAATTGAACAGCACGTCGACGCGCAAGACCGTGAACACCGTCATTGTCTGGTTGAAGCGCTCGACGAAGGCGCGACGATACAGGAGGGCGGGCCGACTCGCGGTCTAGTATCCTAGCCGGTCGATGGAACGTCGACCTGTCCTCGTTGCCGGGGGCGGCATCGGAGGGCTCAGTGTCGCGCTGACGCTGCATCAGATCGGGGTGCCCTGTGTCGTGCTGGAATCAGTGCGGCATCTCCAGCCGCTCGGCGTCGGCATCAACCTCCAACCAAACGCCGTGCGACAGCTCTACGAGCTTGGGATCGGGCCAGAGCAGCTCGACGCCATCGGGCTGCAGACCAGGGAGTGGGTGCTGGTCGGACTGAACGGCAAAGAGGTTTACTCAGAGCCGCGCGGCCTGCGCGCCGGCTATAAGTGGCCGCAATACTCGGTGCATCGTGGCGGCCTGCAGATGCTCCTCTACCAGGCCGTCGTCGAGCGTCTCGGCACCGGCGCTGTCCGAGAGGGCATGGACGTTAGGGGCTACCGCCAGGATACCGAACGCACCGGCGTCCGGGCGCTGGTCGAGACGCGTGACGGCGAGCGCCTTGAGATGGAGGGGGCGCTGCTGATCGGCGCGGACGGCTTGCACTCGGCCGTGCGCGCGCAGATGTACCCCGCGCAGCCGCCGATTCAGTGGGGCGGCGCCATCATGTGGCGCGGCATCACACCGGGCGTGCCAATCCGGACCGGCGCCTCGTTCGTCGGCCTTGGCACCCATCGCCATCGCGTCGTCTTCTACCCGATCGCGAGACCTGACGCGGTGACCGGGCTTGCGCCGATCAACTGGATTGCCGAGATCACCGTCGACAACTCGGGCGGGTGGACGACGGGCGACTGGAACCGCCGCGTCGACGTCGGGTCGTTCATCCACCATTTCGAGGGCTGGAACTACGACTGGTTCGACGTTCCGGCGATGCTGCGCGGCGCCGATGCCATTTTCGAGTATCCGATGATCGATCGCGACCCGGTGCCCACGTGGGTAGATGGGCGCGTCGCGCTGCTGGGCGATGCCGCGCACGTGATGTACCCAACCGGTTCGAACGGTGCGACGCAGGCGGTCATGGACGCCCGGGTGCTGGGCGCCGCCATCCTCGAGCATGGCGTGACGGCAGCGGCGCTGCAGGCGTACGACGCGCGACTGTGCGCCGAGATCTCGGCGGTGGTATTGCGGAATCGTGGAGCCGGGCCGTTCGGCCTTCTCAACCTGCTCGACGAGCGCTGCGGCGGCGTGTTCGACGACATCGACGAGGTCATCCCCGCGGCGGAGCGGGAGGCGTTCATGAGTCGGTACAAGACCGCCGCCGGTTTCGCCATGGAAACGCTCAACAGCGCGCCGCCGATCATCCCGTCAGGCGCAAGGGTCCGTGGGGACTGAGCGAGTGCTGCATCATTACGTCTTCCTGAAGTATCGCGGGGGCACGACCGAAGGGCACGTCGTGGCCTTCTGCGAACGTATGTTTGCGCTTCGCGGCACGATCGGCGTAATTCAGCACCTAGAGATCGGGCGCGACGAGCTTCACGACGCGCGGAGCTGGGATCTGGTGCTGATCATGGAGTTCGCGTCGGCCGAGGCGCTGCGGGAGTATCAGCGCCATCCCGATCACGTGGCAGTCATGGCCTTCAACGATCCATTCGTGGCGAACGTGGCTTCGGTGGACTTCACGCGGGCGGCGCGCTGAGCGGTCCAACCGGGTACCGGCCAGAACTTTGGTAGAGAATGCAGTAATTGCGCCGCACGGACGTGGTGTTCGCCTTACAGATGCGCCTGTCTGTAGTGTGTCCCTCTTTCCGGAGTAATCCGATGCGTCTGTTCGCAAGGCTCGCAGTGAGCGCCGCGTTGTCGGTTGCCGCAGTTCTCATGCTCGCGGCAGACGTGATCGCGCAATCGTCGGCAAACGCATTGCAGGACGGCCAGACGATCGCCCTCTGGCAGGGCGCGGCGCCCGGAGCACTTGGAACTGCTGACGCGGACGTTCCGGCGATCACCGTCTACCTGCCGCGTACGATGTCTGCGAACACACCGTCTGTGATCGTGTGTCCAGGCGGCGGTTACGCCGCGCTGGCCGCGAATCACGAGGGACGGCAGGTCGCGAACTACCTCAACTCGCTTGGAATAGCAGCATTCGTGCTGCGCTATCGGCTGGGTCCGCGCTATCACCACCCGATCGAGCTCGGCGACGCGCAACGCGCCATCCGGACGCTGCGGGCGCGTGCGAACGAGTGGCGCCTTGATTCCGCACGCATCGGCATCATCGGTTTCTCCGCTGGCGGGCATCTGGCGATGAGCGCGAGCACGCACTTCGATGCCGGCAAGGCAGATGCGTCAGACGCGATCGACCGCGTCAGCAGCAGACCTGACTTCGCGATCCTCGGCTATCCGGTGATCTCGTTGATCGAATCGTGGACGCATCAGGGGTCGAGAACGAATCTGCTGGGCGACAAGCCGGACGCGGCGCTGGCCAGGAATCTGTCTGGCGAGAATGCAGTAAACAGGGACACGCCACCGACGTTCATCTTTCACACAGATGCGGACACCGTCGTGCCCGCGGAAAACAGCGTGTACTACTATCTGGCGCTGCGGAAAGCTGGCGTGCCGGCGGAGATGCACATCTTCGAGAAGGGGCCGCATGGCGTCGGGCTGGCGAACGATGACGCGGCGTTGGCAGAGTGGTCGAAGTTGATGGCCAACTGGCTTCGAAGCCGTGGGGTCATCAGGTAGCTCCGTCCGTTAACGCGCAGCGCAGACACTCGGGCGACGGTCGCTGCCGGGCGGCTTCGGAGCGATGTTGTTCCGCTGGCATGCGGACGCGGGAAAGGATCGATGCATCACTACCATCGTCACGAGACCACCGCCATCCGTACGTGGATGGTCCTCGGAATTTCTGGCCTCGCCCTATGCGCCGTGGCACTCGGCCTGCCGGTCGCTGCGCGGCAGGCCAACGCACCGCCTCTGCCTGCAGCGCCCGCAGGCGCGGGTCAGGCACCGACACAGACACCGCCCGCGCCGCAGCCTGGCGCTCCGGCCGGCCAACCTGGCCGCGGTGGTCGCGGCGGGACTCAGGGCACGCCCGTTCTCGGGCCTGACGGCGAAGTATGGGGCTTCACCGACACCGCGTTCAATCCCGGCAGTCGCTGGCGAATCCACGACGCGCAGCGGCCGCAGCCGCCGGTGGTGACTCCGGGAGAAACGGTGAGCATCCCGCCTCCGTCTGACGCGGTCGTGCTGTTCAACGGCAGGGATCTCTCGCAGTGGGTCTCCCGCGGTGCCACTGGTGCCGAGTCGCCGGCGACGTGGGTCGTGCGCGATGGCTACTTCGAGGCGCAGGGCGGCAATCTCTCGACCAAGGCAAGCTTCGGCGACGCGCAGCTGCACCTCGAGTACGCGATTCCCGCCGACGTGACCGGCTCGAGCCAGAATCGCGGCAACGGCGGCGTCACATTCATGGGCCGGTACGAGATCCAGATCCTCGATTCGTACGCGAACCGCACGTATGCCGACGGCATGATGGCGTCGATCTACGGCGAGTGGCCGCCGCTCGTGAACGTCTCGAGGAAGCCTGGCGAATGGCAGTCGCTCGACATCGTTTTCGAAGCGCCGCACTTCACCGGCCGCGTCACGCCTGGCTACTTCACGATCCTCTGGAACGGCGTGATCGTCCACAATCGCGCCGAGCTCTTCGGCTCGACGCTGCCGACGATGACGCCACACGTGTATACGCCACACGATGCGGAATTGCCGCTCCAGCTGCAGGGCCGGGCGCCCGTGCGCTACCGGAACGTCTGGATCCGCCGGCTCAAGCCGTACGATCAGGGCGCCAGAGTGAATTGACTGGCGCGGTGAAGGGAGAGAGGCCACCGCTCATGCGATTGACATCCGGCATTACGTGCGCGACCGCGCTTCTCATCGGCAGTTTCGCGGGCACTCTGGGCGCGCAGGCGGGGCGAGGATTTCCTGCGCAGCAGCGGCAGCTCGCCGACCAGGCCACGCGCGATCGCGGCAAGCTGCTCTATGAGATCAACTGCCGGTCATGCCATGGCGCCGACCTTCGCGGCGGCGAGACGGGCGGCCCCAATCTGCTCCGCTCGCAGCTCGCGCTCACCGATCTGCACGGCGAGTTGATCATTCCGGTGGTCCAGCAGGGGCGGCAGACGCCAGGCATGCCCGCCATGCCGGCTCTGTCGCTGCCCGCGCCGGACATCGTCGCGATCGCCGAATACATTCACGCCGTGCAGGCAACAGCGCGCGGACAAGGTTCACCGCCAGCCGGGCCGCCGGTTCAGCTCAATATCCTCGTCGGCGACCCGAAGGCCGGCGAAGCGTACTTCAACAAGACGTGCACGACGTGCCACACCCTGCAGCGCCTGCAGGGGATTGCGACACGGATTCCAGATCCGATGCAGCTGCAGAACACGTGGGTGGCCGGCGGGGGAGGACGAGGAGGTCGCGGCGGCGGCTCGCAGGTGGCGGTCGCCGTCACGCTGCCTGACGGTCAGCGCTTCGAGGGACCGCTCGTGCGTTACGACGACTTCATCGTCATCCTCACGATGCCGGACGGCACGCAGCGATCGTTTGCCCGGAACGGCGAGCTGCCCAAGGTCGAAGTAAAGGATCCACGTGAAGGTCATCGGAAGCTGCTGCCGACCTATACGGACAAGGACATGCACGACGTAACCGCGTTTCTGGTGACGCTGAAATGAACCTGAGGATTCTTTTGCTTGTCGGGTCGCTCGCGCTGGGGCCAGCTCTCCTCGCGGGCCAGGCGCAGACGTCGGGCGACCTCGACCCCGCCACACTCGTCAAGCCGCTTGCGGACGATTGGCCGACGTATTCGGGCGACTATACGGGCCGGCGTTACAGCGCGCTTACCCAGGTAGACCGGACAACCGTGAAGAACCTAACACTCGCGTGGGTGTCGCGACTGAATGGCGGGTTTCCGGCTGCGGCGCCCGGCGGCGGCCGAGGCGGTGCATTCGGCGGGGCCCCCGGAAACACGATCGTCGGTGGCGTCGGCGCAGGGGAGTACACGAACACGAACGTGAAGGGCGCGATCCTGAAGGTGAACGACACGCTGTACGTCACCTCGGCGGATCACGTCTGGGCGCTCGATGCGCGCGACGGTCGCGAGCTGTGGCACTTCGCGTGGCGCACACGCGGCGCCACGCATACCGGTAATCGCGGCGCCGCGATCTGGCGCAACTACCTGTTCTTCGAAACCCCCGACAACTACCTCGTCTCGCTCGACGCGCGGACGGGTCAGGAACGCTGGCACGTCGAGATCGCCTCCTTCGAGCAGCAGTATTTCTCCACGCCGGCGCCGGTCGTCGTCGGCAATCACCTGATCGTGGGGACGGGCAACGACCTGGATGCGCCTGGCTTCCTGCAGTCGTTCGATCCGGAGACCGGGAAACGGAACTGGATCTTCTACACGATCCCGATGAACCCGGGCGACCCGGGTCTCGACACCTGGCCGAACCTCGAGGCCGCGCGGCACGGCGGCGGGCAGACGTGGATTCCTGGCGCCTACGACCCTGAGACCAGGCTCTACATCTTCGGCACCGGCAATCCAACGCCCGGCTACACCGGCGTGGCCCGTCCGGGCGACAACCTGTTCACCTGCTCGCTCATCGCGCTCGACGTCGACACGGGCAGGATGAAGTGGTACTTCCAGACGTCGGCGCACGACACGCACGACTGGGACTCCGCGCAGACGCCGGTCCTGTTCGACGCGGTCGTCAACGGCCGGCCGCGCAAGCTCGTGTCCACTGCGTCGCGCAACGGCTATTTCTACACGCTCGATCGCGTCACCGGCGAGCACCTCGTCACCGCCAGATACGGCCAGCACGCCAACTGGGCCAGAGGCCTGCGGCCGACGGGCGTCGTCGACCCGAACCCCGGCAAGGAAGCGACGATTCCGGGCTCCCTCGTCTCACCGATCGAGCAAGGCGTGACCAACTGGCCGCCAGCCGCGTACTCACCCGACACCGGACTGTTCTACGTGCAGGAGAAGAACGGGTACAACATCGTCTATCTCACCGATCCGGATCCGCGCGGCTCGATGGGGCTCGGCGGCAAGACGGTGGCGGGCGTCGGTTCGGCCGGCGAATTTCTCGATGCGATCGATCCGACGACCGGCAAGACGGTCTGGCGCCACGAGTTCCCGAGCGGCATTGCCGGCGGCGGCGTCGGCACCGGCGCACTCGTGACCGCCGGCGGCGTGCTGTTCTTCGGCGATGCTTCCGGCAACTTCATCGGCTTCGACGCGAGCACCGGCAAGCCGCTGTGGCATACACGGGTCGGCAACATTTCCAACTCGCCGCAGACCTACACGGTCGACGGCAAGCAGCACGTACTGGTCGCCGTTGGTGACACGCTCTACGCATTCAAGATCTATTGACGCTGTACGGTTACGCGACTTGGGCGCGCAGCAGAAGGAGTGCCAATGCGTCGAACGTGGAGTGCCGGGATCTGGACCCTTCTCGCCGCAATAGCATGCTCGGCTCTGCTCGCCAACTCCCGCACGGAAGCCGCCATGCAGGCGGCGGTATCGGTTACTCGTGTCGATGACGTGCCGCGGATCAAGTTGTACGGCACGACGCCCGACGTCGTGGCGGGCAGGGAGACCGAGTTGGACCCTACGGAACCGACGCTGGACCTCTATATTCCGCCGTCGGACAAGGCGACCGGCGCCGGAGTCCTCGTGCTGCCCGGCGGCGGTTATCAGATGTTGACGGTTCCGGGTGAGGGGGCGGACCCTGCGAGGTTCTTTCTATCCCGCAACGTAGCAGCTTTCGTACTGCGCTATCGGCACGGCCCGCGCTATCACTATCCGACGACGCTGCTGGACGCACAGCGTGCGCTGAGGCTCATTCGAGCACGAGCGCAGGAATATCGCGTCGATCCGGCGAAGGTGGGTGTGCTGGGAGGATCGGCTGGCGGACACCTCGCCGCCATGCTGGCGACGCTGTCTGACAACAAGCTGCTCCCGGAGGCTCCATACGTCCCTGACGCGACGGACGGATTGAGCGCCAGGCCTTCCTTTGTCCTGCTCCTCTATCCGGTGATCGATCTGTCGGACGATGCGGTCACCCATCGGGGATCTCGAACGAATCTTACGCAGGACAAGCCGACTCTGTACGACCCCTTGTCACCCCAGAAGCACGTCACGCGAGATACCCCGCCGGTGTTCATCGTCCACGGCACAAACGACCGTCTGGTGCCGGTGAAGAATTCGCTGCTCTTGTACGAGGCGTGTCTCAAGGCTGGGGTACCCGTTGAGATGCACATCCTGGAGAATGGGCCTCACGGCTTTGGGATGGGCGCGAATCTGAACGATGAGGCGATCAAGCAGTGGCCTGAACAGGCGCTGCGGTTCATGGCTCGCCATCGCTGGATTCCCGAGTCCGGCACTCGATGAAGGCGCTGGAATATCGCGGCTCGCTCAGGGCGTCCTCAGGTAGCGCGAGAAGAACGGCAGCACGTTCATCTCGAACCGCTCGCGGATCCGGTTGCCGTGGTCGCCGTCGTAGACCTCGATCGTGTGCGGAACGTCCAGACGCGTCAGCGCATCGGCGAGCTGACGGTTGGTGGTGACGAACGGGTCCTTGTCGCCGACGTCGAGCGCGATCGCACGCATGGACCTGAGCGGCGGCACGTACTGATCGACGAACACCAGCGGTGAATTGGCGACCCACTTGGCGGCAACGAGCGGCTGGATCTCGCCATCCTTCGTCGGCACGTCGAAAAACTCCGGTGGGTTTTTCGGGTTGGGCGCCCACGCCGCGGCCTGCGCGGACAGCGCGTTGGCCATGCCGCCGCCGCGACCCTGAGCCGCGCCCTGACCGGCGCCGCGGCCCTGCGGCGCGCCGCGTCCG
>Ga0111538_10009399_pt1 | contig 13049 bp, 13 predicted proteins | sample SoiMethybrSBSTD1_FD_79669 | JGI IMG/M metagenome (GOLD analysis project Ga0111538, IMG submission 79669) | Bulk soil microbial communities from a Populus tree surrounding site in Tennessee, USA - Soil MetaG P. TD hybrid SBSTD1 (version 2)... | ecosystem: Environmental > Terrestrial > Soil >...
ACCACGGCGAGGCCGTACCAGAGGGTGCGCGGGAAACGGCGCTTCATTCGTCGAGCAGGTTACATCGTTTCGCCGCGGTTCGCCCTGCGTCGCGCGACCGGGGCGGGAAAGCGATCGACGTCGTGTTCCGGCATTGACATTACTACGCCGGGCGTAATACTCTGCCCGGCGTAGTAGGAGCCTTCATGTCGAAGCACGACGATCTTCTGGCCGACCTCGGCCGGTTCTCCGAGCCGGCCCTCTACATCCTGATCTCGCTGGCCGACGGACCGAAGCACGGCTACGCGATGACGCAGGACATCGAGGGGTTGACGGGGCAGCGGCCGGGGCCGGGGACGCTCTACGGCGCCATCGCGCGGCTCGAGGCGCGCCAGTGGATCGAACCGCTGCCCGCGGAGGATCGGCGGCGGCCGTACCGGCTGACGGCGGCGGGGCAACGTGTCTTGCGCCATCGCCTGGAGAGCCTGCGCGCGGTGGCGCGCATCGGCCGGGCGCGGCTGGCGGAATCCTGATGACGACCGCGCGGCGGCTGCTGCGCCTGTACCCGCCCGCGTGGCGGGCGCGCTACGGCGAGGAGTTTCTCGCGATGGCGGGGGAGGGGGGCCTCAGCGCCCGCAACGCGTTCGACATCGTGATGGTGGCGATCGACGCGTGGCTGTCGTCCGACGTGCGCAATGCGACCCGGGCATTCCGTCCGGCGATGAATGGAGGAGGGATGCCGATGCTGAAGACGATGCTCTGCGGCCGCCGCACGACCGTGACCACGCGCGACGGGCTGATCGGCGCGGGGGTCATGCTGGCGGTGAACTTCATCTTCGCCGGGCTGGGGGTGTGGCTGCACCGCTCCGGCTGGCTGGTGACCGGGGAGATGCTCAAGGGGCTGGCGTTCCCGGCCTCGTTCACCCTCTCGATGCCGTGGTGGGCGATGAAGGGGTCCCCCTGGAAGGCGCAGTGCGTCATCGTCGGGGGAACCCTCCTCGTGCTCATCGTGCTGAGCTGGGTGGCGGCGAGGATCTAGCGTCGCCGTCGGAACCGTCGCAGAGGTCGATGGCGTCGGTGCGTGCCTTCCGGTCCTCTTCCGGGGCGAGCCGCTGCAGCGTTGGGCGCGATTCCCCGGCGAGCGTTGCGAGGGAACGGATCCCGTCGTTGAGGGCGATCGCGGCGAACGCCATCGCCACGACGGTGAGGACCGCCCGGTTCGATCGCCTGCGTCCATAGGTGCCTGGTTCGAAGTTGTCGTTCATCGGCCTGGCTCTCCTTTTCGTCGGCTGGTCCTAGTTCACACTGTTCACATCGCGTGCCAGCAGGCGGCGGATGCGTGCCGGTCCCCGGTAGGCGCGCCGAGCCGAAGCGGAAGCCCATGATGGACGCGGCATTGCGCCCGAGGACGGGGTTGCCAGGCGCGTGGACGCGGTCATCCGGTGTGGGTGCGCGCGGATCGCCAGGTGCACGAGAATCGTCAGCAGAGCTGAGATGAATTTGTCGTTCGCGACGGCCTCTTTTCTCCATTTCTGGCATCGATTCTGCAATCTTCTGGGGGCGAACCCCCTCCAGAGGAGCCACGAATGAAGAGACGCGCGCCATGGGCGGCCGTCGTCGCGATCGCGGTGATCCTGCTTGCGGGAGCCGTGTCCGACACGGCGGCTGCGGATGTTTCGTTCGGCTTCTTCTATTCGAATCTGAGCCCGTACGGGACCTGGGCGGTCTCGGCGGACTACGGACAGGTGTGGCGGCCGTACGCCTACGGCCCCGGATGGAACCCGTACTATGACGGCCACTGGGTCTATACCGATCTGGGGTGGGCCTGGGTGTCGGATTATCCGTGGGGAGCGATCCCCTATCACTACGGCACATGGGCCGTGGATCCGGTGCTCGGATGGACCTGGGTCCCCGGCTACGTCTGGGCGCCGTCCTGGGTCGTGTTCGCCTCGGGAGGCGACTACATCGGCTGGGCGCCGGTGCCGCCGCGCTACGTGGTCGGCGCGCCGGTCGGCTTCGCTGACGTCGGGCCGGACCGCTTCGTCGTCGTGCCGGCGGGGGCGTTCCTGAATCCGCGCGTACGGGTCCATGTCGTGCCGCGCGCCGCAGCGAGGAACGCGATCGCCCGGACGCGGATCGTCAACAACATCTCCGTGCAGAACAACGTGGTCGTCAATCGCGGACCGGATCCGCGCGGCATCGAGAAGGTCGCGGGGGTGCGCGTCCGGCCGGTACCGATCCGCAGCGTCGAGCGCGTCACACCGTCCCGCCGCTTCGACGTGAACGAGGTGCGGGTGGACCGAATGCGCCCGCGGGCCACATCACCGGAGCGGGCGAGACCGTCCCAGCTGGGTTTGCCGTCCGAGGCAGCGAAGCCATCCCAGGCGGCGAGACCGTCCGCGCCACCGTCCGCACGGCCGTCGGGTCCGCCGCCGGCACCGACTCAGGCTTCGAAGCCGCCGGCGCCCAGGAAACCGCCGGCTTCACAGAGACCCACCCAACCGCCGAAGCCGCCCGACAAGAAAGGCGGCCGCTGACCGCGGGCGACCTTTAGGGGCGGATCTCCACCTCGCCCTCGATCTCCACCGGGAAGTCAAAGGGGAGCTCGCCCATGCCGACGGCGCTGCGGGCGTGGGCGCCGATCTCGGGGCCGAACAGCTCGAGGATGAGGTCGGAGAAGCCGTTGACGACGGCCGGCTGACGGTTGAAACCGGGAGCGGAGTTCACCATCCCGAGCACGCGCTGCCAGTGGACGATGCGGTCGAGGTCGCCGAGGGCGCGCTGCAGGCTCCCGAGCATCGACAGTCCGACGAGCCGCGCCGCCGCGTACCCCTGCTCGACCGTGAGGTCGCGTCCGAGCTTCCCGAGCGGCTCGGCGATCGACCCGTCCGCGTTCTGCGGCCCATGGCCGGAGATGAACGCCCGCGCGCCGACGATGCGGACGAACTGGAAGGGGAGGGAGACTCCCGCGGGGACCTTGATCGGCGCGGGGAGCACGAGACCGAGGGAGGAGAGACGGGATTCGATGCGCGGCATGTCCTCAATACTACGTCACTTCATCGCTCCGTTTGCCCCGGTCCGAGGTGCGCGGAGAGCCACCCCATGACGGTCTCCATGAATGCGGGAGACTGCTTGTCCCAGACCCAGTAGCCGTAGGGCCAATGCCAGTCGCCGCCTCGCAGGGACTGGCCGGCGAAGCTGCTGTGCCCGAGCCCGGGGATGACAACGATGGTGACGTCGGTGTTCCCGGCCTCGCGCAGATACGCGCGCATGAGATCGGCATTCTCGGCGGGGGGCACGAAGGTGTCCTTTTCGCCGAACAGGGCGAGGACGGGGACCCGCGTGCGCTTCAGGATCGGCGCCGGGTCGAAGCGCTGGATGCGCCAGCCCGCGACGTCCTTTTCGGATTCCGCGAGCTGCACCTGGTCGGCCCAGCGGGCCCCCCTGGCCCGCGCGGTGGCCGCCTGAAGCTCCGGCCAGCCCTCGCCGGAGCCACCGGCCCCCGAGGCGGCAACGCGGAACACGAGCCGCGTGTAGGCGAGGGCCGCCGCGATGTCCGGCTCGGAGAACTTCCCCTCGGAGCGCATCCCGTACTCGACGCGCTCGACCTCCTGCTCCTCGACGTCGACCGCCGCACCCTTGTTCAGGATCAGGAAGGCCACCTTGCGCAGGCGGGACGCGGCGAGCGGGGCCAGCCAGCCGCCCTGGCTCGATCCCAACATGCCGATCCGGTTGCGGTCGATGTCGGACCGATGCGCCAGGAGCTCGAACGCGGCGGCGGCGTCGCCCGCGAGATCTTCGAACGACGACGCCTCCGCGTCGCCTGTGGACGCCCCCACGCCGCGCTTGTCGTAGACGAGCGCCGCGATGCCGCGCCGGGCGAAGATCTCGCCGAACGATCGGTAGGCCCACACTTTCCTGCCTTGCGCGCCGGACCCGTGCACGAGGACGATCGCCGGGTGCGGCCCGGGTGTGCGCGGCTTGAGCAGCGTTCCGGCAAGCGACACGGGGCCGTTGCGGAACCGGACCTCTTCCCGCACCATGGTCGGCGAGGCCTGCGGTACACGCTTGAGGTGGAGCGCGACCGGCGGATCCCAGGCGCCGTTCGCGCCGGTCATCTCGGCGATGTCGCCGTGCACGTGCATGGAGAAGACGCCGTACAGCAGCTTGAAGCTGAAGGTCGGCGGAGTGGAGGCGGCCTCCGCGGGGGCGGAGGCGACCTCGGTCAGCGGCTCGCCGTACAGTCCGAGGTCGGGGATGTCGTAGGTGCCGCGCGCGCCGCCCCCCTCGGTCGTGATGTCCAGACCGACGGTCTGGATCGAGTTGAGGCGCACGAAGGCCCCCTCCCAGTGCCCGGCGAGCGGGTCTTCCTTGGCGCGCGCCGGAGAATGGCCGGCGAGACACACCATCAGCATCACGACACATCCGAAGATGTGACGCCGCATGATCGTCCTCCTTGTTGTTCTGCTAGCGATCCGGCTTCCGGATGGACTGCGGCACGGCGATCGTCTCCTCCCGCGTGTCGATCACGGTGTCGAATGCCCCCCAGATGCTCCCGTCCTCGAAACGGACGCCGAGCAGCTGCACGCGCATGTCTGCCGGGTCCCCTTCGACCAGGTGCTCGGAACGGAACAGGTAAGTTCCCTGCGGCGCGATGTCGGCCGCGAACGACGACACCGCGTGCGCCGGCCGGTTCGCCTTGAAGCGCAGCTTCAGCGCGGTGACACGCCGGGTGGTCGTATTCAGGAGGCGGACGACCGGCAGGCTCGAGACGCCGTTGGTCCCTCCCCGGCCGGTGGCGATCTCCGGAGCCGCGGCGCTCGTCCGGGCGTCGATGATGACGACGGGGACGCCGGGAGGGTTCTCGAACCGGGCGGCGTATGACGCGGCGGCAACTTCCGCCGCCGGCGCCACGGTGCTCGCTCGCGGCGCCGTGGGAGGAGGCGTCGCGGAAGGAGCCGGGGCGGGCTGCGCGGCAGCCGATGGGGCGGCCGCGGGCGCCGCCACCGGCGCGACCGCCTCGCCGGGGAAGCCCCAGGTGCCTCCGTCCTCGAATTGCACACCCACGACCCGCGCCACCACCCGCCCGATCTGGTCCGCGGGCACCGTGTTCGACCACGAGCGCCAGTCCGGCTCCAGAGTGTACGAAACGCGTGGCGCGATGGTCACCCGGAACCGGACGCTGTCGTTCCAGGCCTTTGCCACGCCGTAGCCGACGCGCACGAAGCGGATCGGCCGGTCCGAGAGGTTCTCGAGCGCGAAGGTGGGAGCCGTCACCAGCACCTCGCCGGCATCGCCCGGCGCGTCGAAGCCGTCCAGGGGCGCGACGCGCACCGCGGCGTCGCGCACCACGAGCGGGGCGTCGGGCGGATTCTCGAAGGTGATCGACCGCGGCGGGGCGCTCGCGAGGTGCGCCCGAACGCGCTCCCACAATGCGTGCCGATCCGTATCGGAGACGTGTCGATTGGCCTCCGGGGCGCGCCCATCGCCCGGAGCGGCGCCGAGAGCGCCGGCCGCGACGAAAAGCACGAGCGCGCCGGCCGCGGCGCCGAGGAGCGTGCGGTGCGTCCCGTTGAGCCCAGACCGGGCTCCACCCGTCGCGATGCGCGACACCCGATCGCGAAGCGCGGTCCCGGCCGCTGCCGACAGCCCGGCGAGGCGCGGCCCCAGGCAGTAGGTGCAGACCTTCAGGAGGCTCGAGGCGTAGACACTCCGGGCGCAGGAGTGCCCGAGCACGTCGTCGTCGCAGGCCTGCTCGCGCTCGATCAGGAGCCGGCGATCGACGAGCCACACCACCGGGTAGAACCAGAACAGGCAGCAGAGCATCATCTGGAGGTTCGCCGCCAGGTTGTCCAGGCGTCGTACGTGCGCCAGCTCGTGCAGGAAGACGGCCTCGAGCTCGGCGTCGCTCAGGCGGTCGCCGATCCCCGCCGGGAGCACCACCCGTGGGCGCCACACCCCGCAGACGCCCGGCTGCTCGATGGCCGGCGAGACGACGAGGGTCATCCGCGGGCTCGACCCGGCGAGCTTCATGGCGCGCGCCAGGGCCTCGATCTCGCGCCCGGCGCGGAGGACGCGGCCCGTGTGGATCGCGTTGGAGAGGCGACGCCACCGGAGCCACCAGGATCCGGCGGCGATCACGAAGCCGGCGGCCCATCCGAGCGTGAGGAGGATCGGCATCAGCGGACGGTCCGTGTCGTGAATCGAAGCGGCGACGGACGCGGTGCCGGGTGCGAGCGCGATCGACGCGGCCACCCGGTCGATCGCACTCGGGATCGCGGGCAGGGCCTCCGCGCGCGCGACCGGACGGAATGGAGCCGTCCAGTGAATTCCCGCCGCGCCCGCCAGGACGACGAGCGCGCAGGAAGGCAGGGCGAGCTTCAACGACACCATCAGCCAGACGGCGTAGCGGGCGCGCGCCGGCCCGCGTCGCAGCATCGCCGCGGCCACGCATGCGAGCGCCGCGAACCATGTCGCCTGCCAGAGATGGTCAGCCAGCAGCGGCCACAGGTGCCCCGACGCGCTGGCCAGAGCAGCGAGCGGACTCATCGCGGCTTCCTTCCGCGCGTCTCGGGTCCCAGGCGGTGCACCATGTCCTCGAGGTCGCGCAGATCGTCGAGGGAAATCTCCCCCGTCTCGACCAGGTGGGCCATCAACGGACGGGCGCCGCCGACGAGCTCGAGAAAATCGTCCACGAGCCGGCGCCGGGCGGCGCCGCGCGTCACCGCAGGCTCGAAGATGAAGGCGTTGCCGATCTTACGGACCTGGCGCACCGCTCCCTTCTCCTCGAGACGCGCGACGATCGTCTGCACCGTCGTGTACGCGCCTCTCCTGGACTCGGGGAGGGCCTCGCGGATCTCGCGGATCGAGACGGCGCGGTCGAGACGCCAGAGCACCTCCATCACCTCGTGCTCCAGCCTCGTCAGTTTCAGCATCCCGGTTCTGGACATGCGGCTCCTCGAGGAAAGCGGACCCTACTACCGCCGCCGGTGAATCTACTACGGCTGTAGTAGGTCGTCAAGCGCTTTCCTGGGGCATTCCTTCGCGGACGGGAGCCCTCTGTCAAGAAGGGTGTGTCAGTGCAGGTCGAAGGCCTGCAGGAAGAACTCCCGCAGGCCCATCGGCGGCTCCAGCGGGATGCGGGAGCCGGCGACGAAGCGCATGTCCCCCTTGACGGTGCCGGGAAGGACGACACCGTCCGGATCTTCCGAGAGGAGACGTCCGCTGCGGGCGTCGTAGACGCGCAAGCCGAAGCTCCCCATCACCGAGACGCGGTTCCCCTCGAGACTCGCCAGGAAGGGAGAAGGAGAGCCACTCCCCAGGTCCGCCTTCCAGGAGGTTTGTCCGGTGGAGGCATCGAGGATCCGGAGGACGGAGCCGTCCTGGGCGGTGACCGCGACCACATCGCCCGCCGCCAGGAGACGGAACGGTCCGATCAGGAGCGGAGCCGAGATCCAGAGGCTCTCGCCCGTGCGGGAGTCCAGACCGCGCACAAACCACTCGTCACCCGGCCCGACCTCCACCACGAACACGCCCCGACCCGCCGCCGCGAGGTTCTCGTCGCGGCGGAACCCCTGCGCCCGGGACAGCGCGGTCTCCCAGTCCACCGCCCCGGTCGGCGCGTCGTAGGCGCGCAGGAAGCCCCGGCCCTGGCAGTCGCCGGCGACGACGAACTGGTGGGCGTGCGCGATGACATTGCGGGCGCCGGTGTTGAACGGGGACCCCGGGCCGCAGGTGTCGGACCAGAGGACGGCGCCCGTCCTGCCATCGTAGGCGCGCACGTTGTAGGTCGCGGTCTCGTCGGCCCGGTTGAGCATCGTACTGGCGGCGACGAGGACGATGTCGTCGGCGACGGCGCCCCGCCCGAAGTCGTCGCTCTCGGAGACCTCCCACGTGTCGGTCCAGGCGATGTCGCCGGTCTTCTGGTCATAGGCGCGCGTGATGACCTTGGCGTTGCTGCTCGGCGAATCCGTGAACGCGCCGCTGATGACGGCGTACACCCTGCCGTGCTGGATCCCCGCGATGTGTCCTTCCGTCCGGTAGAACCCGAGATTGAGTATGTCTTCCCAGAGGAGATCCCCGGAGGCCGCCTGCAGGCCGCCCTGGGCCGCGATGGCGATCATCGCCGCGGTCGCGAGTATCGACGCGCACACGAAAAGAAGCGGACGAATCCGCTGCATTCGAGACTCCTTGCGGTGAACCTGACCATTCGATGCTCCGCCGTCGGGGACGTCCATCGCGAAAAGAACTGAAACGCGGGTCCGGTTGAACCGAGGGAAAGGGGGAATCGCGATGCAGACTTCTGTGTCAGGACGACTTCTGGGCGATGGCGCCGGCGAGGTGGATCGAGCCGGTCGGCTGGGGCGAGCCGCCGGCCGGCTCGTCGGTGACGGCGGCGACGGCGATGGCGTCGAGGCCGGGCGGGATCGTGACTTCGACGGAGGCCTCCCCCTGGGCGTCGACGTCGAAGGTGCCGGCGGAGATCTTCTCCTGCTTCGGGGTGATGAACCAGAGCTGGTAGGTGCGGCCGGGGCCGGGGGCCTTCAGGGACGCGGCGTAGAAATGCCAGGTGCGGCGCGAGGTGTCCCAGAAGACGCGGCCGGCGGCCTGGGGCTGCGTCCCGGTGCCGGAGAGCGACACCACGCGGACGGCCGGCGAGCGCAGGACGCGCACGGTCTCGGCCGACGCCTCGACCGCCTCGCGCAGGCGCGTGATCTCGCGGTCCTGGGAAGCCACGTGCGCCAGCAGCTCGCGGCGGGCGCGCGCGCCGGGGATTGTGAGGGCGACGGCCGTGACGAGCGCCGCCGCGACGGCCGCGATGGCGGGACGGAGCCAGTCTCGTGAGGTCCGCTGCCGCGGGACCCGTTCGGAGGGGGCGGGCATCGGAATGAACGGTGTCGCGGCGCGCGGCTCGGTGGCGACGCGGCGCAGGAGCGCTTCGCGCACCCCCGGCGACGGCGCCACCGGCTCGAGGGTCATCGGCAGATGGGCGATGACGGCCTCGGCCTCGGCCAGGCTGCCGGCGCAGCGCGGGCAGCCCGAGGCGAGATGCGCGGCGAGCGCGGCGCGCTCGGTGGCCTCGAGCGCGTCGGCGGCGTAGAGCATCAGCCGGTCGCGGCGTTCGTCGCAGGTCATGCGCTCCGGGCTCATGCGGTCCCCATTGTGCCGTACTCGTTCGAGAGGGCGTCGCGCAGGCGCAGGAGGCCCTGGCGGATGCGGCTCTTGATGGTGCCGAGCGGCTCACTCAGCGCGCTGGCGATCTCGCCGTGGCTCAAACCGTCGAAGAACGACATCTCGACCGCGCGGCGCTCGGCCTCCGACAGGCCGGCGAGGGCGCGCCGGACGCGCCCGCTCAGCTCCGAGGCGGCGGCGCTTTCGAACGGGCCGGCGTCGTGCATGGCCATGCCGCCCACCGCGGCGCCAGCCCCGTCCGCAGATCCCTCGGCAACATCGGCGGCGCTGCCGGTCGGCTCCTCGCGGCGGATGCTGCGCAGGCGATCGATGGCGCGGCTGCGGGCGACGGTCAGCACGTAGGCGAGGGGAGCGCCGCGGTCGGGGCGGTAGCGGTCGGCGCGATCCCACAGCTCCCAGAAGACGTCGCCCGTGACTTCCTCGGCGCGGGCGCGGTCGCGCAGGATGCGCAGGCACAGCGCCATGACCTGACCCGAGTGGCGGTCGAAGAGCGCCTGCAGGGCCGTGGTGTCCCCTTCGGCGAGTTCATTCATGAGCGTGTGATCGTCGCGGGAGTCCTGCAAGGTCCTTCTCTCGTCGGTGGCAAAGCCTACACAAGTTTCCGAGTGCACGAACAGCGCGATGTGTATCTCGCGATACAGAGGGACGGGCCGCGGTGGCGTCGGCCCGTCCCTCTCCCTGCGCGCCGTTCAGTTCATGGAGCCGTTGGAACCGTGATGGCCGTGGCTGCGGCCGTTCTGCGGCGTCGGCTCGTAGGGGAAAACCTTGTTGTAGGCGATGTCGTTGCTGTCGACGCCGTCTCCGACCGGCCCCTGGATGAACAGCGGCAGGCTGCGGAGGTCGCTCAGGAGGGCGGTGACGGCGATGTCGACGACGTCGTCGCCGAAGCGCCGGCCGTTGGGCCAGCCACCGGGGACGAAGCCGCCGTTGCCGAACGGATCCTGGATGGTGCTCTTGAGGACGTCGCCACCGAAGACCCCGAGTCGCGAGAAGCCGGGGTCGTCGGGGTTGGTCGGATGGGCGGGGCCGCCGCCCGCGAGGCGCGCGCCGGGAGTCGACAGGTCGACCTTGATGAGGTCGGGGATGAAGATCCCGGCGATGTCGGTGCGGCCGGTCTCGACCGCCGGCCGCAGGCCGCTCCCCGGCACGACGAGCAGGTTCAGGAGGCGCGCCAGCTCGGGGTTGAGGGCGTACTTGCGGAACAGCGCGGCGTCGGCGGAGGGACGGGTGCGGTTGTAGCGGTCCTTGTCGGTCAGCGCGACGAGCCCTTCGCAGAACAGCGGGTTCCCCTGCCGGCCGACCTGAACGAAGTCATCGGCGAGGCGGGTGCGATCGAGCAGGTCGAGGATCGCGTCGATCTTGCGGTCGACGATCGACATGTCCTGGCCCTCGTTGCGGAGGATGGAGAAGCGGCGGCGGCTGGTGGTGGCGTAGACGCCGACGACCTGGCGATCGCCGCCCAGCTCGCTCAACGGCACCTCGAGCCCCATGAAGTGGATGTTGAAGCCGCCCTGCGAATCAAAACGTCGACCCAGTTGCAGGAGGTCGAAGATCCCCTGGATGTCGGCGTAGAAGCCGTCGTCGCGCTGGCCGGCGAAGGCGACGTAGCCGTTCATCAGCGTGGCGATCGACTGCGCCGTGTAGCGGTCGAGGTCGGCGGACCTGGCCACCCCGTCCCTGGCCGGGTTGTTGCCATTGTCATCCTTGTTATAGAGCGGGGTCGCGATCCCCTGGTTGTTCGGCGGGACGACACCGGTGCCGAGCAGCGTCTTGCTTCCATTGCGCCGGTCGAGCTTGGTCACCGTGTAGGTCTGCGTCAGGTTCTGGTTGGCGTCGTCGACGTCCTGGACGACACCCAGGTACGACTGCAGGATGGTGTTCGCGTTCCTGAACGCCGTCTTGAAGCGGAACTGGTAGGAGATCGTCGGTTCGCCCACGGCGACGTCCTTCCCCAGGGCGACGTGGATCTCGTACAGGACGGTGTCGTCGAAGTTGAACTTGTTGGGGCCGATGCCCGGTTCCTCGAACGGATAGACGGACAGTCCGAGGACCAGGTTCCTGGCGCTCCCGTCCTGGTCGACGAAGGCGTAGACGTCGGTGGTGTTCGCCGCCGGGTCGAGCGTGATGAGCGGCGCGTCCATGTGGCTCGACGCCTGGGCCGGTCCGGCGAGGAGGCCGGCGGCGAGCAGGCCGGCCGCGATGGTGCGGGTCATGAGGCATGCACTGCTTCTCGTGCGTGGCATCGGGGTCTCCTTCTCCTCTCTTGTTGGGTTCACGGCTCTCTGACTGACAACTGTCGTGGTGACGGATCTCAGGCGCCTTCTGGATGGCGCAGGTTCTCGAGGAGGTGCCGCTCGGACGGGAGGAGGGCGGCGGACATGGCCCTGGCCTCCTCAACGAGCGCCGCCGCTTCGGCGGACTCACCCGCGGCGGCGGCGATGACCGCTCCGTGCAGCGCCAGGCGCGGCGCATGGGTGCCGCTGGCGCGGGCCCGGCGCGAGGTGGCGAGCGCCTCGGCGACCCGGCCGTCGGACGCGAGGGCCATGGCGAGCACGTCGAGCGTCACGGGGTCCTGGCGTACCTTCAATTCGGCGCGCGCCAGGGCGACTGCGCGCCTGGTCTCGATACCACGTGAAGCGAAAAACAGCGCGACCGCGCGGGGGTCCTCGTGCTCGCCGTCGCTCGTGAGACGCGCCTCGACCTTTTGCGCTTCGGCCTTTTGGCCCGATGCGGCGAGCGCTTCGGCGAGCGCCCAGAGGTACTCCGGCAGCGGGTCGGCTGCCACCGCCGCGCGCAGCGCCTCGACCGCCTCGGCGGAACGCCCCTCGCTGAGGAGGACGAGACCGCGCGCGTGCAGCGCCTGCGGGTGTCGCGGCGCCAGCGCCAGCGCCGCGTCGCTGAGGCGGCGCGCGTCGTCGAGGCGTCCGGCCTCGAGCGCGTAGTAGGCCAGCCGTCCCCGGTACCACGCCCCGGCGCGGGGGTCGCGTCCGTCGCCCGCCGCGGCGGCGCGGCTCATCGCCTCGATGGCACCGGCGCGATCACCCAAGAGCCAGCGCAGATGCGCCGCGCGGCTCCAGGCCTGCGAACCGGGGTTGGCGTCGGCCATCGCCTGGTACTGGACGGCCGCCTCCTCGAGACGCCCCTGTTCGATGAGCGCGTCGCCGAGCACGCCCGATGCCATCCACGAGGGGGATGCGGTGACCAGCGCCCGCGCGACCTCCTCACCTTCCTTGAAGCGATGCATCGACACGAGGGCGTGGGCGCGCAGGAGACGGGCCTCGGGTGCATCGGGCGCCTGGCGTTCCATGCAGGCGGCGGTCTGGAGCGCGCGCTCGAAATGGGCGTGATCATGATCGACCGCCTCGCGCGCGATCTGCATCCAGCCGAGACGCTCGAGATAGGGCAGCGCCGCCGGTGGGGCCGGCGCCGCTCCTGGGACCGATCCCGCCGGGCGTGCTTCCATCGCCTGGCGCGCCTGCTCGCGGATCCGGGCGATCGCCTCATCGCCGGACCCGACGGCGTCGCCCCGCAGGACGATCGCGCACGGGTCCGTGTTTGTGGCGCCGCAGCCCGAAAGCAGGGCCGCCGCCAGCATCGGTGTGATCGCGAGAACCAGCACGGCCGGCCACGAACGTCCGGCGATGACGTGTGTCGACATCGGAGCCTCCTCCTCGGATGGGGGCCCGCGAAGGCGGGCGCGCATCAGTTCCTACGAGCGGAGGTCGCCGATTGGATGGGGGCTTCGAGATCGGCGCCGCGGGATCTCGGTGGTTGTCCGTCGGCAGAAGTGTGTAGGCGGACAAGGTTTTCTTGCAGCAAGGGAAGAAATGAGTTGCGGGAGCGATGCGTCGGGTGTAGACAGAAAGCACCGACTCGAG
>Ga0111538_10009402_pt1 | contig 13049 bp, 11 predicted proteins | sample SoiMethybrSBSTD1_FD_79669 | JGI IMG/M metagenome (GOLD analysis project Ga0111538, IMG submission 79669) | Bulk soil microbial communities from a Populus tree surrounding site in Tennessee, USA - Soil MetaG P. TD hybrid SBSTD1 (version 2)... | ecosystem: Environmental > Terrestrial > Soil >...
GCCACATCGTGCCCCAATCGCCGCCGAGGTCGTCGTAGCGCCACGGAAATCCAGTGAGCGGAATCAGTTGGAGATTGCCGGACAACGGCGGCGGGGGAGCTTCAAACGAATAAACGATCCCACCCGTGTCAGGCGCTAGATCCACGGCGACAAAACTGGTGTTCTCGCTTTCGAGTAGGATCGCGATTGTGCTCTCCGTAAAAACCGGCGCGCTGTCGCTCGTGTAAGTGGCCGCGCGCGAGATGCGCAATTCGAAATTGGTGCCGTTGGCGGTCGGCGACGCGGCCCAACCGAGGCCGTTGATGGCGCCTTCGTTGAAGCCACCGTTTTTCTCCTGATAGCCCGAGCCGCTCTGGATGAGCATTTCGGAACCGAAAGCGAGGCCCAGGGGATGGAAGCCCGAACCGGAATTATTGTCGGCATCGATGAAAATGTTATTGCGGGACGTGAAAGGCGAATCGTTGGTGTAAAGCGTGAAGCGGATGTAGAGATACTGCTCGTCGTTGGCAACATAGACCTCGCGAAAATCGGCGCCGGCCGTGGTTTCGGAAGCATCCGAGTAGGAGACCGGCACGCCCGCCCAATCGGCGAACGAGCCATCGATCGTGATGCGCTTAAAAGCCCCCGCGTGCCCGGCCGTCGCGAGGCCGAAGGCCAGCAGGGCTGCGAATGGAAATTGTGGGAGTGACTTATTTTTCATACGAACCGCCTTCTTGATATCGTGACGGCAAATAGTTCAGCCGAACGGCCGAGTGATGGCGAGTCGAAAATCGAGTATCCTTGTTGCGGAAGCGTGACTGCGCTTACAATGCGAAAGATTTATTAGCTCAATTACGAACAGCGGACGTGCAGTCGTTAAGGTGTGCAAGGGGCTATTGCCGATCGTTTTATGGATGGCGATGGCCCATTCACTTGCTGCCCAGGCATTCGTCACAAACACGTACACCATCTCCGACGAAGACTTCGCGAACCCGGAACGCGGGTTCTACCTGCATACGGAAACGCGGGCGAGCGCGCCGTCGGGACTTCCCGCCAACCTGGCCAGTTTTCGGATCAGCGGACGGTCCGATCCCAATAATACTTACACGACAAAGCTCTCGTTGGTGCTGCGTCTGTTCTATCTCGACACATTCATCGACGCGCCCATCAGCGCAAGTTTCCTTAATGCCATCCAAGCGGACTTCGATTTCGTACGCGCTCAGGGTTTCAAGGCAATCGTTCGTTTCGCTTATACCCAGGACACGACGCGACCATTCAATGAACCGACGAAAGCGCGCATCCTGGAGCACATCGGGCAGCTCACGCCGTTGCTGAGGCGCAATCGCGATGTGATCGCCGTCCTCCAACAGGGTTTCATCGGGGCTTGGGGCGAAGGTTATTATACGGATGTTTTCTCGACGGCGGGTCAGGCCTTCACGGCGCAGAACTGGACGGACCGCGCGGAAATGCTCAATGCGCTTCTAGCCGCGTTGCCGCGCGATCGGATGGTGCAGGTGCGCGTGCCGCAGCAAAGACAGAAGCACCTTTATGGGGTCACGGCGCCGACGAGTTCGGCTGCGATCGCACCTTCGCAGGCGCACAACGGCACAGCGGCGGCGCGCATCGCGTTTCACAACGATTGCTTTCTCGCGGATATCACCGACCTTGGCACCTTCACAGACTACGATGGCGCGACGTCGTCTCAGGACATTTTAAATCTGCGCAATTATGCGGCGCTGGAAACGCGTTACGTCGTTATGGGTGGAGAGACGTGCATCGAGAACGCGCCGGACGATGACTGCGCGTCGGCGGCTGGCCGGGCTGACGCGGACCTGGCGCGGTTCCACTATTCGTACCTCCACCAGGGTTACAACGCGAACGTCAATGACGACTGGGTGACGCAGGGTTGCATCGAAGCGATCAAACGGCGGCTGGGCTATCGCCTGCAGTTGGTCTCCAGTGCGGTTCGAACCGAAGCGCGTCGAGGCGATACGTTGCCGCTCACCCTCGAGTTGCAAAATGGGGGTTACGCCGCCCCGTTCAATGCGCGCGGACTGGAATTGGTCTTGCGGCACGAAACGACCGGCCAAAGATTTTTCGCTGAACTCTCGCGCGACGTGGACGCGCGCTTTTGGCTGCCGGGCAGCAATCACATTTTCACTGCGGCGCTGGAACTGCCGGCCACCTTCCCGATGGGACGGTACGAATTGCTGCTCCATTTGCCCGATGCTGCACCTTTGCTCTACGGCCAGGTTCCGTACTCGATTCGCCTCGCCAACACGTTGGTCCAGGGCACCGCGTTTTCGATGTGGGAACCATCGACTGCTTACCACAGGCTGGGTCACTGGCTGACGGTCAACGACACCGCAACGAATTCGTCGCCAGGAGGCACCACAATTCCGGTCCTTGACTATTCCGCTGTTCGCGAGACTTACGATACGTGGAGGTTGCGCCACTTTGCATCCGATCCTCCGAGCGGCGATCCTGATGAGGACCCCGACGACGATGGCCGTTCGAACCTGCTCGAATACGCGACAGGTTCGGACCCAAACTCGGCCACGAGTTCGGGCGCGCTCGAGGCGAAGTTCGAGGGGGGCGTTTTTCTCCTTACGATCCGGAAGGGCCCCGGTGCGAAGGATGTGCGCTATGAAGTCGAAGGCTCGACCAATCTCAATCCTGCGAGCTGGTCATCCTCATTGGTTACGGTGCTGGGGAACGATGGCAGCGCATTGCGCGTTCGCTTGAATGAAGGGACGGCAGCGGGGTTTCTACGCCTGCGGGTCACTTTGGACGAACAGTAATGTCATCCGAATTGAGACCCGCGACAAAACTTCCGGGGCGGAGACCCTAGTTGCGGGGAGGTTAACAGAGTGCTCAGACTCGCCGTATGAAGCGCTCTTTTGGATTACTCGGTCTCACTATTGTCTTTGTTGCCGGTTGCGCCACGCCGGGCCACATCAACGTCAGTGATGCCTCCAAACTCAGGCCCGGCATGACGAGGGCCGAGGTGGTCGACACGTTGGGCAAGCCGGAGTTCAATGTCGCGATGAATGGAGAGGAAACGATGTCGTACGTTGTGGCCGGAGCGTTCCAGCCTGAAAGGCCATTCGACGTAAAATTAGTGGACGGAATCGTGCAAAGCTACACGGTTGCGGAACCTGACCCAGCGAAGGCGGACCAGGTTGCCGGGAGTTTTAAGCAGCCGGTCGCCGTGCCCTGGTTTTCCGAAAAGGATTACACCCAGATGCTGGTGCTGTTGCCAGCCGCGGAACGAGAGGAAGCGATCCCGTACCACGAGTGGCTGGCTTTGACGGCGGTTGAGGAGGACGGGATACGCAACACGGGGCGCCTGCCGGTGCGCGTGGTAGTGGAGCCTGCAGAAGTTGAAGGTTGGTGCGCGTATCACGAAGTGCCCCTCAGCAAGGAAGCCATCTCTGCGTTTGCCGGGATGAGGCTGGGGCTGGAGCGCGGGTCGAGCGGGATGAAACCAACAGTTGCCAGTGAGGTTGGGAGAACGGGAAGCGCTTCGCGCAATGTCGCGGGTTCACAGGCGACAGAGTGAGAGTGGGAAGGCAAAACTGCCCAATTATTTCTCGGGAGGCGTGAACCACATGCTTCGAAAGCTGCGGAGGTCGGGGTTTTTGAGGGTTTTGCACGGGACACCGTTCACAGTGAGAGTGCCATCGTCACTAAGAAGCTGGAGGGGTTTGGAGGCGTCGGGATAAACGATCACAGCTTCGGGATTGAAGTTCGTGAATTTATTTTCGCCGAGTTCGCGGGGCTGAGCGGAGCCGCCATCCCATTCGAAAAGGCGCGTGTTCTCCGCGCCGTCGTGCGCACCCGCGAGGATGACGTAGCGATCGTGCCAGCGGACCATGTCGCGAATACCGCGGCCACCGAAATCCAGCAACACCGGGCTGCCGAGGCGCGCGGGCTTTCCGCTGGTCACTTCGGACGGGTTCATAACCGGAACGACGAGAGCGCGGCGTTCTGGAATGGGGTTGCGAAAGCCGATGAGAAGGTGGCCCTCCGGAGTGGCGCAAAGTCCCTCGATGTTGAGCCCCCCGGCGGCTTTGGGCGGGAGTCGGCTGGCGCGATCGAGCCGAAACGGGCGCAGGCGATTGTCGCGCAAAAGGTCGGAGAGGAGGTTCGGGTAGACGCGCCCAACGAGCTGAAGCTGGAGGCGGCCGTTGTGTTCCTGAACACGCGTGGCGAAGAAGCGATGCCGGCTGGAACGGAACTGGCCGTCTTTGTTGCGGCCATGGGAGCTGATCCAATAAATCTGATCGCCGAGCCAGGAGGCTCCTTCCAGGTCGGTTTCCGGGTTTTTGCGATCGACCCGAAGGAGGGCCGACCAGTCCTGATTGTAAACGGGCGGGCCGTCCTTGGAAGCGTGGTAAATCCGAAGCGAGTTGTCTTCGTCGTTGGCGACTGCGAAAAGGTCGTTGTTGAGGGCGACAGCAGCGGAGGCGTCGCACATGCCGTGATAGAAGGAGTTCGTGGAAACGGGATTCGCAAGAGCGCACCAGCTCCAGAGTAGCAGCAGCCAGGATACAGCACGCCCATTCATGCCATTAAGGCAAAGTAAGCGAAAATAGCGCTTGCGTCGAGCGGGGCACGCACCTATATTTCGCGCTCTTTTCGTTAGAGAAAGTTCTGCATTATGCGACGCCCCAAAGGCATTAAGACAAAGAAATCGGTCGCGAAGCGGTTTAAGATCACCGCCAGTGGCAAGGTACTGCGCGCGCGCGCGGGCAGGCGACACCTGCTTCAAGGCAAAAGTCCGAAGCGCCGGCGCTCGATGGGCGGCACGGTGGTGGTGGATTCGACCGACGAGTATCGCATCAAGCAGAGCCTGCCGTTCACCCGCTAGGAATTTCAGTTATGCGAGTTACCAATTCACCTGCTTCACGCAAGCGCCGGATGCGCACGATCAAAGCCGCGAAGGGCTTTCGGATGCGCCGGTCCAAGTTGTATCGCTACGCGGCCGACGCGCTGGACCACGGGCGGCAATACGCCTTTCGTGACCGCAAGGCCAAGAAACGCACGTTCCGGGCGCTGTGGCAGATTCGCATCAATGCGGCCGCGCGTGCGGCGGGCACCACCTACAGCCGGTTGATGGAAGGGTTGAAGGCGGCGAAGGTAAGTTTGGATCGCAAGATCATTGCTGACATTGCCGCGACGGACAACGAAGGCTTTAGTGAACTGGTCAAGGTTGCCCAAAACGCGTTGAAGACCAAGGCGGCGAAGGCTTAACAAGGTTTTATTCAACAAGGCGGGCGACCGATATCGCCCGCCTTTTGCATTTTCGGGACGCATGGAAATCGAATCGCTCAAAAAAGCGGCGCTGGCGGAACTGAACGCGGCGCAGGATTTAAAGGCGCTGGAGCAGGCCAAGGTGGATTACCTGGGCAGCCACGGAAAATTCACGGCTCTGCTCAAGGCGCTGGGCAGCCTGCCGAAAGAGGAGCGGCCCGCGGCAGGGAAGTTGATTAATGTCGCGAAGGTCGAACTCGAAGCGGCGCTGGCAAGCCGTCGCGAGGAGTTGGAACTCAAGGCCGGGATGCCGAAGCAGGCGACGGACTTCACGTTGCCAGGGCGACGGCGCACCGTCGGCAAGTTGCATCCGTTAACACAGGTAACCGAAGACATCGTGCGTGCTTTTCGGAAAATCGGGTTTGTGGTCGCCGACGGACCCGAAGTTGAGGATGAGTGGCACTGTTTCGATGCGCTGAACACGCCGGCAGACCATCCAGCACGCGACACCCAGGATACATTTTATGTTGAGGGAGTGAAGGGCTTGCAGGAGCTCGCCCCTCCAAAGAAACAGTTGCTCCGCACGCACACTTCGTCCGTGCAGATTCGCGTGATGGAAAAACAGCCGCCGCCAATCCGGATCATCGCGCCGGGGCGCGTCTATCGACGCGACAACGCCGACGCGACGCATAATCCGACCTTCCAACAGATCGAGGGCTTGTACGTGGACAAGGGCGTGACCGTGGGCGACCTGAAAGGGACTGTGGAATTCGTGTTCAAAGAATTGCTCGGCAATGAAGTGAAGGTGCGGTTCCGCCCGCATTATTTTTCCTACACCGAACCGAGCTTCGAAATCGATTTCTCCAGTCCCATGGTGAAGAAGATGGGCAAGGATTGGCTGGAGATCGCCGGTTGCGGCATGGTGCATCCGCAGGTGTTCGAAAACGTCGGCTACGATCCCGAAGTGTGGACCGGCTGGGCGTTCGGTTTCGGCATCGAGCGCATCGCGATGATCCGTTACGAGATCAATGACATCCGGTTGTTCTACGAGAACAACGTGCGGTTCCTGCAACAGTTTTAGGCCATGAAAGTCACACTGAATTGGCTCAAGCAATACGTCGATTTCGACTGGTCGCCGGAGGAACTGCGCGAGCGCCTGACGATGCTCGGCCTGGAGGTCGAGAGCATGCAAAAGCTCGGCGGGGAGTTCGCGGGCGTGGTCGTGGCGCAAGTGATCACGCGCGATAAACACCCGAACGCTGACAAGCTCTCGCTGTGTCGTGTGAACGATGGCAAGGGGGAGCGGCAGATTGTTTGCGGCGCGCATAATTTCAAGGCCGGGGACAAGGTGCCGCTGATTTTGCCGGGCGCGGCGCTGCCGTTGAAACCGGGTGAGAAGGAACCGTTCACAATCAAGGTCGGAAAGATTCGCGGTGTCGAGTCGCACGGCATGATGTGTTCGCCGAAGGAACTCGGGCTGGCGGACGACGCCGAAGGGCTGTTGATTTTGCCGCAGGACGCCAAGGTGGGGCAGTCGTTTGCCGAGCACCTGGGACGGGCCGCCGGCGACGTCGTTTACGATTTGGAAATCACGCCGAATCGTCCTGACTGGAACAGCGTCGTCGGAATTGCGCGAGAGATCGGCGCGGTCACCGGCAATCCGTTGCGTCTACCGGAGACCAAATTGCGGGAAGATTCAGAGCGGACGGAAAAATGGGTGCAGGTGCGCCTGGAAGATCCGGAGTTGTGCGGACGCTACACGGCGCGAGTTGTGCGCGGAGTGAAAGTGGGCCCGAGTCCCGACTGGCTGCGGCAAACCCTTGAGAAGGTCGGAATTCGCAGCATCAGCAACGTCGTCGATGTGACAAATTACGTGATGCTGGAGATTGGGCAGCCGTTGCACGCGTTCGATTATCACCTGCTTGGGAAGGGCGCGAGCGGCACTCCGACCGTCGTCGTCCGGCGCGCGAACGAGGGCGAGAAGTTTACGACGCTGGATGAACAACAACGCGCGCTAACGAAGGACAATTTGCTGATAGCGGATGAAACGAAAGCGATCGCGCTCGCCGGCGTGATGGGCGGACAGAACACCGAGATCAACGATAAGACGGTGGACGTGCTCATCGAAAGCGCCTGGTTCAAGCCGCAGAATATTCGCGCGACGTCGAAGCGTTTGGAGTTGCGAACGGAATCCTCGTATCGCTTCGAACGCGGAGCCGACATTGGCATTTGCGACTGGGCGAGCCACCGCGCGGCGCAGTTAATCCTGGAAACGGCAGGCGGGGAATTGCTTGCGGGAGCCGTGGACGCTTATCCGGCGCCGCCTCCGCCCCGGGAGATCACACTGCGACACGCGAAGACGACGGCCTTGCTCGGGATAGAAATCCCCGGCGCTGAAAGCGTCAGGCATTTGCACAGCCTGGGCCTAGAAGTGGCCGCTGAGAGCAACCACACTTGCATGGTGCGCGTGCCAACCTTCCGCGTTGATCTAAAGCAGGAGGTTGATCTGATCGAGGAGGTGGGGCGGTTGCACGGCGTGGAAAAGATTCCGGCAACTCCGCCGCGGGGCGCGATTGGTAGTCACGCGTTCGACGCGGTGCATGACATCTACGCCGAGGCGCGCCGGTTGTTGACGGGCCTTGGCCTTTCCGAAGCGCAGGGACAAACTCTCATTTCCAGCGAGAGCGCAAAACCCGCTACCAGTGATTTGGTGGCGCTGCAAAATCCGTTGAGCAGCGACATGAACGTGCTGCGGCCAAGTCTGATTCCCGGTTTGCTGGATACATTGCGGCATAACTTGAGCCGCAAGAACAATGAAGTCGCCGTGTTCGAAATCGGACGCGTGTTTCGTTCTGAAAATGGCGCCGTGCGTGAACAACGAAATGTCGCGCTAGCACTTACCGGTTTGCGAGCGCCCGGCTTTTGGACAGGCGAAGAGCGAGACGACACGTACGACATTTTCGACCTGAAGGGCGTCCTCGAGGAATTCCTCGAGCAGTTCGGGTTGCGCGCGGTGACTTATGCTCGCGGCAACGAGGCCGTATCGCCTTACATTGAATCCGCGATGATCCAACTTGGGGGCAAGCTGACACTCGGCGAAATGGGGCAGCTTTCGGCGTTGCTCGCGAAGAAGTATGACTTGCGCGACCGTGTGCTCGTCGCCGAGTTGAACCTCGACATCCTCGTGGCGCGCCGGAACATCGGCAAGTCGTTCAAAGCGCTGCCTGCGTTTCCGTCGGTGCGGCGGGACGTGGCGATGATCGTGCCCGAAGCGACCACTCACGAATCCGTGCTGAACGCAGTGAGGAAACTCAAACCGGCGAATCTTGAGCGAGTGGACCTGTTCGATGTTTTTTACGGTCAGAATATTCCGGCCGGACAAAAGAGCATGGCTTACGCGTTTACCTACCGCCACGCGGAGCGGACACTCACGGATGCGGAAGTAAACGCTGCACACGAGAAAGTGGTCGAGCAGTTTCACAAGGACCTGCAGGCGACGATTCGGGATTAGGCACCATCGTTTTGAGCGTGGAACAAAAGCAACACGTTCGGGCCTTCATTTCAATTCATCTCCCAGTCGCGATTCGGGAAAAATTGCAGGCAACTCAAAACGAGTTGGCAAAAGCCATGTCCAGAGAGAGTGTTCGTTGGACGCCTTTCGATCAATTGCATCTCACGCTGGAGTTTCTTGGAAATATCGACGGCTCGAAGGTTCGACAGCTTGCCTTTGAGTTAGGTGTCACGGGCGAAACGTTCTGGCCGTTCACGTTGACGGTGGAGTCCATCGGGGCATTCGCATCCATCCGAAATCCCCGGGTACTTTGGACCGGAATCAAGGGGGACGTGGAGGCCTTGCTCGCTTTGCAGACCAACGTCAGGAGCGTCGTTTGCCAGTACGTCGCAGAAGAAGAGACCCGGGCGTATCGCCCACACGTGACGTTGGGGCGTGTGCGACCGACAAATCGTCGCGACTTGCGAAAAGTGAGCGTCGCGCTTGCGTCGGTAACGAATCGCACGTTTGGATCGTGGCGAGTGGACGAGTTTGCGTTGATGCAAAGCCAACTCTCGCCGCAGGGCTCGCAGCATTCGACGCTTGCCACGTTTCGACTCGGCGGCTAACGGTTGCGCGTGCTGCGCGTTTTAACTGCATTGATTTTGGTGCTCCCCTCGATGGGGCACGCCCACGATTGGCCGCAGCTTCTCGGGCCGGCACGCAACGGCGTTTATTCCGGCACGAACCTCCTCAGCACGTGGCCGAAGGAAGGTCCCCGCGTGCTGTGGCGCAAGGATGTGGGCCAGGGATTCAGCGGGCCAGTGAGCGCTTCCAACAGGGTGGTTCTGTTTCATCGTATTGAGGACAAGGAACGGGTGGAATGCTTTGACGCGCACTCGGGCAAGCAACTCTGGGCGTTTGATTATCCGACAGCCTACCGCGACGACTTCGGGTTCGACGAAGGTCCGCGCGCGACACCGACGATTTCGGGCAATCGCGTGTACACGTACGGTGCGGAAGGGATGCTGCATTGCATTGACTTCGCGAGCGGCAAGAAAGTTTGGAACGTCGATTGCAAAGCGCAATTTGGCGCGGGCAAGGGATTCTTCGGGATCGCCTGTTCGCCGCTCGTGATCAGCAATCTCATTCTGCTGGATATCGGCGGAGCGAAGGCGGGCGTCGTGGCGTTTGAGCGCGAGGGCGGAACGGTGGTGTGGAAAACACCGGCGAGCGAAACGAGTTACTCGTCCCCCACGGTGGCGACGATCCAAGGCAAAACTTACGCGTTTCTTTTCCGGCGCGAAGGGCTGGAGGCGCTTGAGCCGGCTGCGGGCAAGGTTCTTTGGGAATTTCCCTGGAGACCCTCGATCGATGCATCGGTCAACGCAGCCACTCCGATTATCGCGGGTGACCTGATTTTCATCTCCACAAGTTACGGGCGGGGCGCGGCGGTCCTGCGCTTCGGTGAATCGAAGCCTGAGGTGCTGTGGTCGGGGGACGATCAACTTTCCAACCATTACGCGACGAGCGTGCCTTACGATGCGTATTTGTACGGATACCATGGTCGGCAGGAACATGGATGTGATTTGCGCTGCGTGGATTTGAAGACTGGCAAGGTGATGTGGACTGTCGAACGATTCGGCGCGGGCACAATCATGGTTGCAGGGAGCGATTTGCTCCTGCTAACCGAAAAAGGCGAGCTGATCAAAGCGCCCGCTGACCCGAAGCAATTTAAGCCCGTCGCCCGGGCCCAGGTGCTCGGGTTTGAGGCGCGGGCCTATCCGGCGCTCGCCAACGGGCTGTTCCTTGCTCGCGACAAACGGCGCCTCGCGTGTCTCGATTTGCGCGGGCATTGATGTTTTCCTTGACGCGTGAGAAGGTGGAGGCTGGAGTGTAGCGCGCATTCCGAAATCTATGAAATACAAGCATATTGCAACCCTGCTGGGGATTGTCTGCATGGGAGTGGGCTGCGAAACTGCGAACCGCGGGTCGGCGGAAAGCGCCGCCGCGAAACCAGTGATTACGTATCCCACGATCGGCACATTGGAGCGGTTGGATCCGCAGTTCGACACGTTGATTGCTCCTGACGCGAAGATCGAGCGGTTGGCGGAGGGCTACGAGTGGTCCGAAGGCCCCGTGTGGATGCGCGAGGGGGGTTACCTGCTCTTCTCCGACGTGCCGAAGAACACGGTTTACAAGTGGAAGGAAGGCGAGGGCGCGAAGCCGTTTCTTCAGCCGAGCGGTTATACGGGCGCCAAAGTACGCGGAGGCGAACCCGGCTCGAACGGACTGACAGTTGATTCGCAAGGCCGTCTGGTCCTTTGCCAGCACGGCGATCGTCGCGTTTCACGCCTGGAAAAAGACCGCCAATTCAAAGTGCTGGCGGAGTTTTACCAATTGCGCCGCTTCAACAGCCCCAACGACGTTGCTTTCAAATCCAACGGCGATTTTTATTTCACCGACCCACCCTATGGGCTGGAGAAACTCAACAACGATCCGGACAAAGAACTCGCGTTCAACGGCGTATATCGCGTGAAACCCAGTGGCGAGATCACGCTGCTCGTGCAGCACCTGACGTTTCCGAACGGCATCGCATTTTCGCCGGACGAAAAAGTTCTCTACGTCGCCGTTTCCGATCCCAACCGCCCGCTGATCATGGCGTTCGATGTGCAAGCCGATGGTACCGTCGCGAACGAACGGGTGTTCTTCGACGCGAAGCCATTGATGCAGGGCCGCAAAGGGCTCCCGGACGGGCTGAAGGTGGACACGGCTGGCAACCTGTTCGCGACCGGGCCGGGCGGAGTGTTGGTGATCTCGCGCGATGGCCGGCATCTTGGGACCATCAATACCGGCGAGGCGACGGCGAATTGTGGTTGGGGCGACGACGGGTCTGTGCTTTATATTACCGCGGACATGTATCTTTGCCGAATTCAGACGAAGACGACAGGCAAGATACCATAGACCTCCGCGTGGTTGACGAAGCGCTTTACACTGAGGACCGGGTCCCGCCGATCGACCGGGCGCTGGCATTGCGCGGCGTGCTGCGCGAACGGGTGATCGAGCAAATCAGGCAGAACATGCGGGCGGCGTTGCGCGGCGCCGAACCGACCTTGCCGGAGCAGGAGCGCAACATTCTGCGCGCGACAGTGGACGATTTCCTTGCGCTGGAAGGCCTCAAGTGCCCGGTTTACGCCTCCGCGTCATTCGGTTACGCGGACATCCCCCTTGGCAAAGCATTCGGTGCCGTCTTCAGCAAGAGCGATCCGCGCGAGGGCGCAGCCACGCAATGCGTGTTGCGCGCCGTAATTAATGAGTGGATGCCGATCGCGATGGACGGCATCCCCAAAGCGCATCGATCGCTTTGCCTGTTTGAATTTCCGCAGGGAATTCCCGGGCTGATCAAGCGCCTGCCTGGGGTGGGCTATCCAACGCCTCCGAATGTGGAAGACAAAGTATGCCTGAGCAGCGCGGAGACCTGGGAACTTCGGAAAAGGAAGGTTTAACCTGCGCTCTGTTCTGAAGCCGCGTCCTCGGCTTCGTCGGCTGCATCGCTCTGGCTCTGCATGTTGTATTCATGCAGTTTGTTGCGCAGAGTGCGGATGCTGATGTCGAGCATCTTCGCGGCCTGAGTGCGGTTACCTTTGCTGCGCTCAAGCGCGGCGAGCACATGGCGCTTTTCCATTTCAGCCATGGTGAGAAACTCGCCGCCGTCACCCGTGCTGGAGGGCATGCCGGCAGCGACAATTGGTTTCTCGGTCAATCCCAAATGGGCCGGCTCGAGGACGCCGCCCTCACTGCAGAGAATCACCGCGCGCTCGATCACGTTCTGAAGTTCCCGCACGTTGCCCGGCCATGAATGGCGCTTCAGAGCGGCCATGCAGTTCGCCGAGATACCCACCACTTCCATGCCATGCTTGCGCGCGAAGCGCTGGCGAAATTGCTCGGCCAGGAGCGGCACGTCGCCTTTGCGGTCGCGCAACGGTGGCAACACGATCGGCACGACGTTGAGACGAAAGTAAAGATCCTCGCGAAATTCCTTCTTATCGACGCTCTCCTGCAAATTGCGGTTGGTGGTGGCGATAACACGCACGTCAACCTTGATGCTGCGGCTGCCGCCGACCCGTTCGAACTCGCGCTCCTGCAAGACGCGAAGCAACTTCGCCTGGAGTTGCGGCGAGATTTCGCTGATCTCGTCCAGTAGAATCGTGCCGCCGTGCGCCAATTCGAAGCGGCCCTCGCGCTTGTTCAGTGCCCCGGTGAACGCGCCCTTTTCATGGCCAAAGAATTCGCTTTCAATGAGGTTTTCCGGCACCGCCGCGCA
>Ga0111538_10009403_pt1 | contig 13048 bp, 9 predicted proteins | sample SoiMethybrSBSTD1_FD_79669 | JGI IMG/M metagenome (GOLD analysis project Ga0111538, IMG submission 79669) | Bulk soil microbial communities from a Populus tree surrounding site in Tennessee, USA - Soil MetaG P. TD hybrid SBSTD1 (version 2)... | ecosystem: Environmental > Terrestrial > Soil > Tree...
CTTTGAAAAAGAAGAAAAAAATTTTTTTGGCATGACAACCAAACCAGCAAAAATAGGCATTTTTTTTACCGACAAACCTGCTACCCATGATAAACCTACTGCAAAGCCTCGCCCAGAAATAAGAGAATGCCGGGATGAGGTCATAAAGCACCCAGCACCAAAACATCAACACCCTCACCAAGCCTCCAAGTCTCACTCAGAAATAAAGGGTCGCGATGAGTTAAAACACCCAATGCCAAAACCGCATCATCCTCGTGGTGAGCAAGCACATACCGCTAAAAAACCTCTTCACCCGCGAGCTCATATGACTCCAGCATCCCACAATGCTGATGAACAACCGCCGGTTGATCTATTGCATACAGAAAAAGTACGCCGAATTCCTGCAACATGGGATACTACTATGATCCATGCAGCAGAAACATGGCTCAAACAGACATTGTCATTGATGGCAATGAATAATATTAACTTCACCACAGAAATTGCTGGTAAAAATTTAAAACTTACCTTCAATACCCCCTTAATAGCCGATGTAATGCATGAAAAGCAACTCTTTCGCAGCTTTGCTCACTTAATTATGTCATCATTGCGCAATCAATATAAGCAAAAAATTAAGGATCTTAAGGTTATTCTCATTCGTCCGGAGTAATACATTATTAAATGAATTCTACAGTATCCTCAATCTCAAATATACATAATACTATCATTGCACAATGCACCCCGCAAGGTAGTGGTGCTATTGCTTTATTACGGTTATCCGGAACTCATGCATTGATCATTGCAGATGCAATCAGCAAGCTCCCTGGCAACAAAAAAATCAGCCCTCAGCCAACGCATACTATTCATTACGGATGGGTTGTTGATGCCAATGGCAATCATATTGATCAAGTACTGTTTTTCCTCATGCATGCCCCTCACACTTTCACTGGTGATGATACTGTTGAAATAACCTGCCACAACAATCAATTTATTATACAAAACATAATCCAAGCAGCCATCACCTCTGGCGCTCGCATGGCCCAAGAAGGTGAATTTTCTCGCCGTGCGGTAGAAAACAACAAAATTGACATCATTCAAGCGGAAGCTATTAATGATCTTATTCATGCCAATACACAACTCGCGCTTAAACAATCATTATCACAATTAGAAGGCAGTTTTTCACAGTGGATTACAACAATAGAAAAGCAGCTCATTAAAGCGCTTGCTCTTTCTGAAGCAAGTTTTGAATTTCTTGATGAAGAAAATATGGAATTCAATATGCAGATTAAAGAAATAATTGATACTGTTTTGGTAACAAGCAACACACTTATCAATACCTTTAATCAGCAACAACAAATTAGACAAGGTATTCGTATTGCCATTATTGGATCGGTCAATGCCGGTAAATCTTCACTCTTTAATATGCTTTTAAAACAAAACCGTGCAATTGTAACCAATATTGCCGGAACAACACGTGATGCAATTGAGGCAGGATTATACAAAAATGATAATTACTGGACGCTTATTGATACTGCAGGACTAAGAACCACCAATGATATCATTGAGCAAATGGGCATAACACGCTCATATGATGAAGCACAAAAATCTGATATTATTTTGCTTGTGTTTGATGGTTCACGCACACTCACTGGCGCTGAAATAGCGGTCTATCAAGAAATTCTCACCAAATATAATAATAAAATCATCATCATTAACAACAAATCAGACCTGCCACTGCATGACAACCCATTGTTACCAAACAGAAAAATAATTTCGGCTTCAAACACCAATAACTGTAGTACATTAATAGAATCTGCAATACAAGAAAAAATTGCTACATTATTCCAATCAATTGCATCTCCATTTTTATTAAATCAACGCCATTACAACGCATTACTCTCTCTTGAAAGCGCATTAAAAAGTATTTTACCAATGGTTACTGCAACAAACCCAAGCTATGAACTGATCTCCTATCATCTTAATGATGCGCTTACAACTCTTTCTGAGCTTACGGGTAAAACAATTAGCGAAGCTGGCATGGATGCCGTATTCCGTGAGTTTTGCGTTGGGAAGTAAAAAACATCATATTCTGAAGGTTTTTGCTGAATTCATCAAGCATTTGACTATGTTAGATCCATATAATACTATTATAATAGAACTACAAAATAAAATACTTTCACAAAGGAGCATCACAAAATGAATAAAAATATATTCTTTTTACTAATAACCCTCAGCACACCAGTATTTGCAATGGAAAATAATAATTCACGTCCTGGTGATATTGCAATTAAAAATCATCCAAAAGCATGGCTTGCCACTAAAATAATTGGTGGTTCCACAGGAGCCTTTGTGGGATTAATGGGTATCGCTGCATTACATGCAGCAGCAGATCTCACACTAAATATAGCAGCTCGATCAGCTTCTAATAAAAAAATAAACTTGCTTAAGTTCTTAGCATTAAGTCTTCCTATTACCTATGCTGGTTGGAAAGGTGGAGAAGCAGTTACAACTACTGCTTGGTATCCAACATGGTATGGAATTGATAAATTACAGAAAATTAAAAACACAATAAATAATCAATAAAATATATTTACGCAAACTTAAAAATCTCCTTCAGAAGTAATATCTGAGGGAGATTTTTTATTAATAAATGCGCTCGAAGATACCCTTCAACACGTTCAGGGCGAGCGCGATCAAAGATTTTTTATTTAATATAAGTCAATGTTATTAATACTGTTCCTATATACAACCTCAAAATGCTATAGTTGCTCCTGATAAGAAAAAATCTTATGGGGACAACCAATGACTCAAATAAAAAAATTCTTACCAACACTCTCTAAAATTTTCCTCGCACTTTTAATAGCACTTACCATCAACATCTTTTTTTCTTTAAGAAAAGCTAAGACACAAAACAAAATTCTTATCTTAACAAGCACCGGCGGCGGAGGACATCTTGCCGCAAGTAATGCCATTGAAGCACAACTCAAAAATAGTTATCAAGTTGATACAGTTAATGTTTTTAAAGATTTACTCAGGCCCCTTGACCCATTCAGTTATCTCACTTTAAACCGCTACTCCGGCGAAGAAATATATAATTCTTTTGTGCCCAACAAATCTTTCCGTATTCTTAGTCTATTTTATTATGTTGGGGCATGGTTTATGCAATTAAAACATAAAGAGATACAACAATTGTTGGAGGAATATTTTATACAAACAAAACCACTTCTCATAATCTCAGTTATTCCACTCATCAACAACATTATTCTTGATGCCGCGCAAGAATTAAACATACCTTTTGTCATGGTACCCACCGATTTAAATGTAAAAATGTATTTACGTAAACTCAAAGATCCTACATACAAACACTTTGAAATCTGCCTTCCTTTTGATGATCCAGAAATTATGGCTCCTCTCAAAAAAGCCAATATCCCCGATAATCAAATAGCAATCGTTGGAGCGCCATTAAAACCTGATTTTTTTGAACCAAAAAATAGATTTTTCCTTAAAGTAAAACTCGGTATTCCGCGCAATAAACCAGTCGTCATGGTTTTAATGGGAGCACAAGGGTCTGACATAGAAAATTATACTGCTGAGCTTATGAACATAGAGCAACCAGTACATCTTATACTCTGCTTTGGTAAAAATGAAGAAAGCAAACAGATAGTATCACAGTTTACCTTTCCATCCCATATTACTACCTCTTTGGTAGGTTTTACCACGCGTATTTCCGATTATATGGCAGTTTCTGATCTTTTACTTACCAAATCAGGCACATTAAGCGTATGCGAAGCAATTTACATGAATCTCCCCATGCTTCTTGATGCAACCTCAACAATATTGCCGTGGGAAAAATTTAACCATACGTTTGTTAAAGATCATAACTTTGGCGACAGCATTACCGAATATTTCATGATTGCGCCTATGGTTTCATCACTACTAACAAACAGAAGCAAGTTAATTGAATACAAAAAAAACCTCAAAGCATTTAAAAAGCCAAAAAACAAACAGAGTATGAAACAACTCATTAGAACCATGCTACAATGACCCATGATATTTCAAGACACTTATTATAAGGTCATTTAATGAAAAAATTATTACTATTGGCAGTATTTCTTAAATGCATAACCATTACTACTATCTTGAGCATGGAAAAAAACCATGAGCTCGCTCTCAAGGAGTTTGAAAAAAATCAACTAGCACTCTCAGAGCAATATTTTTGGGATAAAATTGATGGAGAAACATTCAATAAACAAGCTGATCTTCTCTTTACTCAAGCAGTACAGTCTGGCATAGCACCATCAACGCCAACACGCCTTATAGATGTTTCTCAACGAGACATTATGGCCTATGCTCTTGAGAAAAAAAATCAACAATTAGTAGAACGCTGCTTTGAACACGGCTATTCTCCTGATAATCTTGTTTTATACGATAATAAAAAAATTCCTGCTCTCTCAATTGCATCTCCTAACGTATGGCCTTTATTCAAAAAATATAATGCTCATTTTGATATACTGTTTTTTGATCCATTTAGAGAATATAAAACAACAGTTCTTCATCAATCCTTATTTCCTGAAAAAGTAAAAACAATAGAATGGCTTCTTAAAGAAACAACAATCGATATAAATCAACCTGATGGTAATGGTGATACTATTGGTCATTGCTTAGTACCCCTATTTGATAAAGAAAAGGTAGAAATCTTTGATATACTAAAAAATAATGGTTTTAATCCTTTTCAAAAAAATAATAAAAACCAAACACCTAAAGAATGCGCAGAATACTGGGTACAATGGTACAAAAACAGGCTCTCGAGTCATCCTAACGACTATGATTTTCAAGAAGATCTCTATGATGCTATTACAATGTTTTCTTTATGGGAAAAGTATGAAAACGAATATCTCCAAAACAATGCTCATAAACAAAACAAAAAGCTATGTTATTGTGAAAAATTTATAAAACCTCATAAAAAAGACATTATTATTGAATCCAGTTGCACATCAGAACAAATAATGAATGCGTATAACTTTTTTCCCGCTGATTCACTCATTGGATTATTGTGTAAAAAAAATCCAGACCATAATGATTGCATCGTAATTGCCAAACATTATATGAGCTTTAATGACTTCCATCTCATGATAGAAAAAGAAAAAAACCTGCAACAACAAGAAAAAGTTTTAGAAAAAGAAAAAGAAAAGCTTTGTAAACCCCTGTACATTGCTTATGACCAGTTAAAAGCATTATCGCTTCAAAAAAAAATTGATCTCCTTGATTCAGAAAACCAAAGAAAATATTCTAATAGAAGTCAATTATCCGACATAGACAAACTAAAGATCGCAACACAAATAAACCTTGCTGCAGAAAAACATGTTGGCGTGACCGCATTAAAAAATCAACAGGATATTATCGAGCAACAATTACAGCAAATAAAAACTGAACTTTTCTCTGTATGGGAAGCAGTAAAAAAACAACGCAGAAGAATTCAGGGATATTATTCTGCACTTGATTTTAATATATGCCTCGGAAAAAGCTCGTACCATAAGGCAGTAAAAAATCTTTTAGAAATGATACCCGATGAAGAAAGACATAGAGAAGCTGCAAAAATCAATGAAGGGTTACATAACGCGTATCACAACAAAAAACAAGTATAATATCGCATTATTCTTAACAAGCAGTCTTTTTATCAATAGAAGATGAGAAAACACAATTCATTATCGCTCAAAGCAGGTTAAGAGCGGCTATAGATTTGGAGCAATGAGCCTCTTTTTTTTCACTCCCTTTATCCCCTGCCAGTGCGATAAGTTCCAACATTATAAAAAAAATATTGCAACTGGAATACTATATGTGATAAATTCAATAATGAATACTATATTAAAATTAAATAATATATATCTATTATGAATAAATATAATACTTTTCTTCTAGCTTTTATCTTGGGATTATTAACTTTAGGTACGACCAACCAAATATTTGCTATGGAAGAAAGCAAAAAAATTCTCATTTTAACAAGCGCCGGCGGTGGAGGCCATTTAACTGCAAGCACTTCTCTTGAAGCTCAATTAAAAGACAGCTATCAAATAGAAACAGTCAATGTTTTCCAAGATTTACTTGGTCCACTCGATCCTATCAGATCTTTAACATCCAACAAGTATTCATTAGAAGAAATATATAATTATTTGGTTCCCGCAAAAAATTATAACATTCTGACCTTATTCCGTGATGTCGGAAACTGGTTCATGCAACATCATCACAAAGAAGATATACAACAGTTATTACGTAATTATTTTAAAAAAAACAACCCAGATCTCATCATCTCCGTTATTCCACTTATTAACAATATCATCCTTGATACTGCACAAGAATTAAATATACCCTTCATCCTTATGCCAACAGATCTTGATATCACTATGTATGTGACTAATATAAAGAATCCCACATACAAACAATTTAAAATCTGTCTTCCTTTTGATGATGAAGAAATTATGACACCTCTTAAAAATGCTGGGATTACTAAAGACCATGTAGCCATTGTTGGCCCCCCACTAAAACCAAACTTTTTTGAAAAAAAAAATATAGCTTTACTCAAATCAAATCTCAATATTCCAGAAAATAAACCAGCTATCATGATATTGATGGGATCACAAGGATTAGATGATACAGAAAAATATACTGCTGAACTAATCAAATTAGAACAACCAGCCCATCTGATAATCTGTTTTGGTAAAAACGAAGCGAGTAAAGAGGCAATTGAAAAAATGACAATACCATCACATATCACTATTTCATTGGTTGGCTTTACCACACGCATTGCCGATTATATGGCAGTTTCTGACTTATTAATTACCAAATCAGGTACATTAAGCGTTTGTGAGGCAATCTATATGAATCTTCCAATGCTGCTTGATGCAACATCAACAATTTTGCCATGGGAATGGTTTAACCATATGTTCATTAAAAAACATCACTTTGGTGAAAGCATAACCGACTATTCTATGGTTGTGCCTCTTGTTTCATCACTCATATACAAAGATAAAATAATATTGGATAGCTACAAAAATAACCTCAAAACCTTTAAAAAACCGCATAATCAACAGATCATGAAAGAACTTGTTAGAACAATGCTATAGGGTAAAATAAAAAAACCCGCTCACTGAAATAACTTCAATGAGCGGGCAATCTATATACTTGATAAAAGTTATGTGTACATTACACGAACTTCAACACGGCGGTTTGGCGCACGGTCTTGACGAGATCCGTTAACCACTCTACCATTAATCACCGCCGGACATTCTTGGCCACGGCCAACTACCTTAATAACGCTTCTATCAACACCAGATGCTACAAAGAGGTCTGCTACATTTTTTGCACGTTTTTCTGACAATGCAACGTTATACGCTGGGGAACCTTCTTGACATGCATGCCCTTCAATAACCACGGTAGGCTGCGCACTTGTATCTGAATCAGCTAATAACTGTTTAATTTGTTCAATATCGTATGCTGCTGCTGCTTTTTGGTCAGGTCTGATGCCATAGTGGTTAAATGAGAAGTAAAGCGTTTTAAATTCATCATCTTGAGCATCTATCCATCTAAATGCTTCCTCATTTTCTTCAACATCTACCTCAATATCTTGATCTTCTTCTTGTCCTGCTAATGCTTCTAATTCTGCTAATTCTTCTGCGGTTGGCCATTCATAATTTGACTCTTCTTCTTCCTCCTCTTCACCAAGGTCAAATTCGTCTGCTGTTTCTTCCTCTTCATCTTCTTCTTCATCTTCTTCCATGTCGTCTTCCATGTCGTCTTCCATATCATCAGTCATTCTTACATTATCAACAGCCATGTGCTTTTCAACATTATTAGAAGAAGATTGGTTTTTGCTGCCACCGCAACCTGGTAACACCACAACAAGGGCAAAGGTCAAAAGAGATAATTTGTTCATTCGACTATCCTTAAAAAAATAGGGGATTTTACTTCAATTTATTCAATGCTGATGAGAATCTAACATATTTTTGACCATTTTTCTACCCAATATCACAGAGATTCTATATATTAAGTATAAGGGACTCGTGCGCTATAAAAAAATAATGAAAACCTCTACCTAGTTACGCTATGAAAAAAATTATTATCAATGACAATCCGTGGCAAATGAGAATAGCCATTATCACCAATGGTAAGCTCCAAAATATCTACTTCTCTGCCCCAACGCATGAAGTACTCGAACGTGCCTATTTTAAAGGAACAGTAACCAAAGTTCTCCCCGGCATTCAAACGGCATTTGTTGAATTTGGCCAAGAAAGGGCGGGCTTTCTCCATATCTCAGAAATTGATAGAGAACTTGCTATGCAAAAAATAAGCAAGGACCTTGAAGATGACGAAGAACAACCAAAAATAGAAAAAAAACCTATACAAAGACGGGATATTAGCAATATCCTTAGAGAAAATGAGCCTATTCTGGTCCAAGTCAGCAAAGAGCCAATGAATGAAAAAGGTGCCAAACTGACAACCTGTTTTACCCTGCCAGGCAGGTTCATTGTTCTTATGCCCAATATTCCCCGCGTTGGTGTTTCAAAAAAAATAGAAGATTATGAAGAACGAACACGCTTAAAAACGATTATTCGAGCCCATTTACCCGAAGGCATGGGCGCAATTATCCGAACAACCTCTGAGGATCGGGCTGAAAAAGACCTTATTAAGGATTTAACTTACCTTGTACAAGAATGGTATGAAATAGAAAAAAAGTTTGCTCAGGCAAAGCCATCAGAAAAAATATATGAAGACTTACCTCTTGTGCTGCAAATTGTCCGCGATCATCTTGATAGTGATGTTGAAGCAATTATTACTGATTCGAAAAAGAGCCAAAATGAAATTTACAAGTTTGCCAAACAAATTGCCCCCGAATTTTCGCATGTAATTCAGGCCTATGAAGATCACGTTAACATATTTTCAGCATATGGTATTGAAAAGCAGATTGAACAAGCGCTCAAAAAAAAGGTTACCCTTAAATCGGGCGGCTCAATTATCATTGAATCAACAGAAGCAATGACGGTGATTGATGTTAATACCGGCAGATTTATTGGAAAAACCAATCTTGAAGACACTATTTTAAAAACCAACCTTGAAGCAGCTGAAGAAGTGGTACAACAACTTAAATTACGCAATATTGGCGGTCTGATTGTTATCGACTTTATCGATATGGCAATAGCAGCAAACCGTCAAAAAGTTTTCAGTTTTTTTGAAAAAATATTAAAAGAACGGGATAAGTTTCAGTCAGTTGTGCTTAAAATATCTGAATTCGGACTCGTACAAATGACGCGCAAACGGTCAGGTAAAACCCTTATTCAGCAACTGACTAATGATTGTCCAACCTGTGGTGGCTCAGGATTTGTTAAATCATATCAAACTGAAGCCTATGCAGTATTACGTTCTATTCGTGACGAAATTGATACATTACCTGCTGGCAAAAAAATAAATATTCACGTCAACAATAATGTATTCAACTACCTCACTTCCATAGAATATGACGCAATTTTAGCACTCGAAAAAACCTACAAAACAAAAATTACCCTCTTAAGCTCCAAAGACCTCGCGGTGGATAAATACAAAATCGAAAAAAAATAATACACTATTCTTATACAAAGAAAATATGTACTTTTTGCAAGGACCTCTCTTATGGCAGAAAACACATCAATACTTGATAGATACCCAGATTATGAAACTACCATTGGCATGGAAGTTCACGTTCAGTTAATGACGAATACCAAAATATTTTGTTCATGCGCTAATACTATAGCAAAAGACCCCAATTCACAGATATGCCCTATTTGCGCCGGATATCCTGGCGCGCTGCCGATGCTCAATAAAAAAGTAGTAGATTTTGCGCTCCTGGCAGGCCTTGCAACAAATTGCACTATCAATGAAAAATCAACATTTGATCGTAAACATTATTTTTATCCTGATTTACCAAAAAATTTCCAAATTACGCAGCAAGCAGAACCAATCTGCACCGAAGGCTACGTATCAATCAGACGTGAAGATGGCAGTATAAAAAATATTAAACTCATCCGCATTCATATAGAAGAAGATGCGGGGAAAAATATTCACTCAAGCTTCAGCAATGAAAGTTTTGTTGATCTCAACCGTGCAGGAACGCCGTTATTAGAAATTGTCAGCTATCCCGATATTTCTTCCACCTATGAATTGCGCGCATATCTTAAAACATTACGCTCCATTGTTCAATACCTTGGTATTTGTAGTGGTAATATGGAAGAAGGTTCATTCCGTGCCGATACAAATATTTCTGTCCGTAAAAAAGGGCAAAAAGAACTTGGCACCAAATGCGAACTTAAAAATATTAACTCATTTAAATTCATCACCGATGCAACAGAGCATGAATTAGAACGCCAAATCGAAATTCTTGAAGCTGGTGGCAAAGTTCGTTCGGAAACGCGTCTTTGGGATTCAAAAAACAAAACAACTATTGTCATGCGATCAAAAGAAGAGACTGCCGATTATCGCTTTTTCCAAGAGCCTGATTTACCTATTATTTTTATTGATAAGCAACGCCTTGAAAAAGCACAAGCAACAATGCCAGAGCTTCCGCTTGCAAAATTTGAACGCTTTACCACAAAAATGGGCTTAAGCGAATATGAAGCTGATATTTTAATAGAAGATATTGAGCTGGCTAACTATTTTGATGCAGCATGCAAACATACTTCAAGTAAAAATCTTATCAATTGGATTTTACGCGATCTTATGGGCTATCTTAAGGAACAAAAAATATCATTAGCCGAATGTAAAGTAACGCCCGAATATCTTGGTAAAATAGTTGATTTAGTTGATGCAGGAGTTATCAATAACCCAACGGCAAAAGAAGTATTTGCTCTTGTTGCACAAACTGGTCAAAACCCGCAAAACATTATTGAAGAAAAAGGCCTCAAGCAAATTGGTTCTGTTGATGAACTAGAAACTCTAGTAAAAGAAATTATTGCAGCAAATCCTGGCCAAACTGCAGAATACCGTGCAGGTAAAGAAAAATTATTTGGATTCTTTGTGGGACAAATGATGCAAAAAACAAAAGGGAAAGGCAACCCACAACTTATTAATGATTTGATTAAAAAACATTTGAATCAATAAAAATAATAGCTGCCAATCGACACATTTTATGTGAACTCATAAACTTTTATTATAAATGGTTACAGTACAGAAATATTTTTTGTACAATCGTGAAAATATTCTTGTGCTGTAATTATTTATAATCCATTACATAGGAGTCCACATAATGCAGTATACCCTCAAACTTTTCTTATCATTCCTGTTGACAATCTCCTTCTTTAATAACCTCATCTGCGTAAAAGGACAACAAGACGAAAAAGAAATTGTTCGATTTCCAGCAGAAATTAGCAACAAAATTATCTATACTCTTCCTCAATCATTCAACAAAAAAGATAAACTAAAAACAATCACCTCAACTGTGAGAAGCATGAGCTGCGTCAATAAAAATCTTAATCAATTTTTTAACAGCAAAGAGACTACGCAAACTATTATCAATGCCGTCTCTGAGGGTCGTAATCAAAACATTGTTGCAAAAAAAATTGGCACTCCTGGAATGATCAATTATCTTACCAAAAGTGCTGCATTATACCGGTATATTCATGTAAAAAATCAAGACCAAATTCTCCGATTAATAGACAAAGGAGCTGATGTTAATTATTTTCCCAAATATAAGCAGCCTCTTTTATTTAAAACATCAGCATTATATAAAACCAAATTGTTATTTGATAATGGCGCAAACCCCGATGTTGTATTCAATGGAAAAACAGCTTTACAACATACAATAGAAAAAGATAATTCTCTTATGACTCAATTAATTCTGGCATATAAGCCACACAATAAATGCTTACCGGTTGCTGTCTTTTTCCACAACTTTTTTATAATAAAATGCATATTACAACAAAAAAATATTTCTGTTGAAGAGCTTAATGAAGGCTTAGGCGTAGCCTTACAATACTATGAACCTAATAAAGAAATAATAAATGCATTAATACTTGCTGGAGCAGATATAGATGCTGTTTTTGCACAAATGAGAAAAAGAGTCGAAGCTATCAAAAATGGCATTTTTTAATTTTTTATTGCACTCGTATAATTGAGCACACTATGATAGTAAAACCATTAATTTTTTAATGATAAACCCTCAGAACTACGTGCATATGATGCACGCATTATACATTCCTACTTTAAAACAGATAGCCCCGTTAAACGGGGCTATCATCAATAATACCTATGCCATTACCATTTTTAATTTCTATAATGGGGTCCCCAATTGAAACAAAGTGGAGGTTGGGGTTATTTAGTTCCCCCAACCCTACTTCGCTCCTCTTTCAAATAAACTTTTAAAAATGGAGCTTCGAAGGGCATACCGGCTCACCTTGAGCCGATATGAAAAATTGCTTTAAGCCATTGCAATAAGGTAGAACTTTGTTGTGCTTGTGCCATTTGCAACTGAGCAAATGCCATTTGTTCTTGTGCTATAGTCTGCTTTGCAGTATTTAAAGATTCCTTATACAACGCCAATTGCGGTAAATAATCTTTATGCTCTCTAATGCGTTTTAATGCTCCTGATATATTTTTAAAAAATTCATTTGCGCGTGATAATGAATAGTTATACTCTTCTTGCAACAATTTATTTTTGCCTACTTCTGCAGCAGCTCCGTTAATCAATCCAAATGCCAAATGTACATCAGGTAATAAACTAATCAGATGATTATATGCACTAATTAACGGCAAATCTTCTCGTAAATATTCATCATGCACTGCATCAAAAAATATTCTTTCATCATCAAAAAACACGCGCGCCAATGTATACCGAGAAAGATCATTAAGTAAAATATTTGCCCGTTTTAATCTTCCTGCTGGTGTTGCCGAATGAAAACAAGAATATGCTGCTCCCGTGACAATTACTGATGCCACAGCTAAAACAGCAGGATGAATTTTTTCTGATGTTGGTAGCTCACACCACAATTTATAACTCCCACCAGCACACAAAGTAGCAACAAGTGCACTGCACGCATTTGCTGTTTTATCA
>Ga0111538_10009404_pt1 | contig 13047 bp, 10 predicted proteins | sample SoiMethybrSBSTD1_FD_79669 | JGI IMG/M metagenome (GOLD analysis project Ga0111538, IMG submission 79669) | Bulk soil microbial communities from a Populus tree surrounding site in Tennessee, USA - Soil MetaG P. TD hybrid SBSTD1 (version 2)... | ecosystem: Environmental > Terrestrial > Soil >...
GTCGCGTCTGACACGATCACAAGATGCGTCACGTCTACGAGTGCCCGATGCGCTGGGCCGACATGGACATGCTCGGTCACGTGAACAACGTGACCTACGTGGACTACCTCCAGGAGGCGCGCATCGGCATGCTCGCCGCCCACGCACCAGCACGCGGCAACGAGGAGCTCGCGGACGGTGTGGTCGTGGTCCGGCACGAGGTGCAGTTCCGGTCGCCGCTGCCCTGGCGGCTCGAGCCGGTGAAGGTCGAGAGCTGGGTCAGCGAGCTGCGCGTGGCCACGTTCACGATGGCCTACGAGATCTACGACGAGGGCGACGACGGCGAGCGCCGGGTCTACGTGCAGGCCACGACCCTGCTCACGCCGTACGTGTTCGCCGAGGAGCGGCCGCGCCGGATCAGCCCGGTGGAGCGTGAGGCCCTGCAGGCGGTGCTGGAGCCGGGCTTCGACAAGTCGCCGCGCGTGCCGGCGGCGCCAGAGCGGGGGCCGCGGCACACGCTGCCGATGTGGGTGCGGTGGTCCGACGTCGACGCCTACGGCCACGTCAACAACGTGAAGTACTTCGAGTACTTCCAGGAGGCACGGATCCAGTACCTGCTCTCGTTGCCGCGCGAGGACGACGGGCCGTGGTCCAACTGGGTCGTGGCGCACACGGACGTGGACTACCGGCGGCCGATCCTGTTCCGGCTCGAGCCGTACGACGTGACCCAGTGGGTCGCCGAGGTGGGCGGCAAGTCCGCGGTGCTGGTCGGGGAGATCCGCGACGGCGACGAGGTGCTCGCCCGCAGCAGGGTGGTGCTGGTGGCCTTCGACAAGGAGACCCAGCGCGCCACCGAGATGAACCCGCGCCAGCGCGAGCGGCTGATCGGCGAGATCGCCTGAGGGATCGCCTGTTCCGGCGCGGAGCCCGCTCGAGACGGGGCCTCGGGTCTGCCACGTGGGGGGAACGCGCAAACGCAGCCCGAGGACCCCGTACCGCATCGGGGCCACGATTCGGCAGATCCCCGATGCAATTACGGTACGTCTGCGGCTCCAAAAGAAACATTCCCCCAGACGGGGGGAGTGCGCGACGGCAGGCTGGCCGCGCCGGTGACCCGCTCACTCGAACGTGTTCACCATGAACTGCGCGGCGTGGGTCACGTAGTCCCAGAACTTCGCATCCTGCTCCGGGGTGAGCTGCGCCGAGTCGAGGCCTGCGCGGAAATGGACGAGCCAGTGCTGTGCCGCGAGCGGGGTGACCTTGAACGGCGCGTGTCGCATCCGCAGCCGCGGATGGCCGCGCCGGTCCGAGTACGTCGTGGGGCCACCCCAGTACTGCTGCAGGAACAGGGTGAACCGCTCCTGCGCCGGACCGAGGTCCTCCTCGGGGTAGAGCGGCCGCAGCACCTCGTCGGTGGCCACTCCCTCGTAGAACCTCGCGACGATCCGCGCGATCGTGTCCCCGCCGATCTCGTCGTAGAAGCTGTCCACCCGGCCATTCTCCCGGCCGGGCCGGACGACGCGCCGGGCGGGGGTCGACCGGGCGGGGTCGACCTGCCGCGACCGGACGGAGGGACGTCAGCGCAGGGCCACGACGTACTGCGAGGCGAGCCGCAGGTTGCGCAGCGACTGCTCCCACAGGATGCCCGCAGCCAGGCAGGCCGCGCCGAGGGAGCCGAACAGCATCCAGGCTCCGAGCGGGTTGGCGAGGATGTCCTGGGCGAGCGGGAGCAGGAAGCGCAGGGCGAGCACCACGAGGACGGCCGCCCCGGACAGGAACGGCGCCTGCCAGCGACGCTCCATCCCGACCACCAGTGCGACCGCGCCGCCGGTGCCGACGAGGAGGGCACGCAGCGAGGTCGGCTCCGGCAGGGCGATCAGCAGGCTGGGGACCAGGGCCAGGGTCAGGCCCGATCCGAGCACGGTCCAGGTACCGGTGGTCGGCTCCCGGAGCAGCCGGTGGACGCCCGCGGCGATCAGGAGCGCAGCGGCGGGGAGGGTGTAGACCTCGGCGCCGATGCTGGTGGGCAGGTCCAGCCGCACCAGGGTGCCGGCGGTGAGTACCGCGCTGCCCACCCAGCCGAGGTGGACCCGGTCGTGGCGGAGCACGGCGAGCAGGGCGACCGCGGTGCCGACCACGGTGAGCGTCGCGGCGAGGTGGGCGGCGTCCTCGGAGGCCAGGGCGATGGCGGCCACGGCCACCACTCCGGCCGCCGACTCGGTGAGGACCCGGGCGACCTCGACGCGGATGACGTACGACGCCGCGAGCAGGAAGAGACAGGCCACTGCGGTCTGCAGGTCCGACCGGGTGAGGACGTCGGCGTCGGCGACGTGCGCCCATGCGTCCACCGACAGTGCGACCAGGAGCACCACGGCAGGGGCGGCCTCGCGACGCAGTGCCGTGGCCCCAACCGCCAGCACGGCGAGCACGCTGGCGAGGACGGCGATCACGAGGTCGGAGCGGCTCGCGACCACGAGGGACAGCGCCAGCGCCTCGGCGCCCAGCATCAGGCAGACCGTCCGGCTGTGACCGGGCTGCGCGAGGGCGGCGACGACGCCGACCACGGTGACCGCGCCGAGGGCGGCCACGACGACCCACAACGGCTGCCCGGCGCCGGCCACGCCGGCCGCTGAGGCCAGGGCCAGCACGACCGGACCCGCCGCCAGCAGCATGCGCTGGTGCTGGACGTCGCGACGGACGACGGCGGCGACGAGGGCCAGGGACGCCAGCACCAGGGCGGCGAGCGTCCACGGCGACGGGTCGCCCACGGTCGGGAAGAGGGTCTCGGGAGCCGTCGACCAGGGCTCGTGCTGGTCGGCGAAGGCCAGCGTCAGGCCAGCCGGGAGCAGCACCGTGACCGCCGCCGCGCCCGCGGCCACGGTTCCGCCGAGCACCGACGCGGCCGTGGACCAGGGCGCCGGCGCGAACCTGGTCACGGCGGCGAACGCCAGGACCACCGCGGCGAGGAGCAGCACCTCGCGGGTGGTCCATTCCCCGGGCAGCAGCACCAGGAGGGACAACCCGACCAGGGTCGAGCCGGCCGCGACGGCACGGACCTCGGGAGTCAGCGTGCGCACGGAGGCGACCAGCGCGGCGTACACAGCCGCCACCAGCAGCGGCCAGCCGTCGAAACCGTTCCAGAACTCCGCCCGGGTCTGCGCCTGGAGGCCCTGGCTCACGCCGTTCGCGGCGAGCAGCACCCAGGTGAGCACGCCGATGCCGGTGACGGCGTACGACGCGTCGCGGAGCCGGTCGCGGAGCAGCAGGCCGAGGCCGACCAGCACCGGGACGGCGATGGCCTCGCGGAGCCCCCCAGTCCCGGACGTGCTCCAGCCCTGCACCGCGGTCACCAGGAGGACCCCGGCGACCAGGGTGCACTCCGCCGCCACGCAGCGCGTGATCCGGGTCCTCTGGGCCCACAGCGCGACGCCGGCGCCGAGCGCGACCAGGAGCCCGCCGGCGAGCGTGAACGCGGACCGGGTGGAGAGCTGGTCGAGCCCGAACAGGCCAGAGGCGTAGCCGGCACGCAGGTCGAGCATCAGCAGCGCGGCAACCAGCGCCCACAGCGCCTCCGCCGAGCCACGCAGGCCCTTGCGCGAGAGGTGGGCCGCGGTGCCGCCGACGGCCGCCGTGAAACCGAGCATCAGGGCCGCCTTGACCGAGAGCGGGAGCACCTCCCAGGTCACGGCCAGGAACAGGCTCACCGCGACGAAGACGAAGAGCCCTCCCAGGCCGAGCAGTATCACCGGCACCGCCCGCCCGCTCAGACCGGAGCGTGCGGGCAGTGCCGGCTGCCCAAGGGTCGTGGCAGCCGCCGACGATGGCATCGGCGGGAAGGGCGGCGTGGTGCTCACGGCCGGCACGTGGGCCCGGGCGGGGGCTGGGGCGGAGGCCCGGGGCGCCGCGGTGGCGACCGGCTGCGCGCGGAGCTGCTCGACGAGGTCGTCGGCGGTCAGCATCGCCCGCCACAGCCGGGTGGCGAGCGGCCCGGTGAGGGCCAGTCCGCACGCCGTGCACACAGCATCCGGCGAGACCTGTCCCCGGCAGTCGGGGCACACCGTGGGGTCACTCAGTCGACTCATGGGTCGATGGTGAGGGTTGGACGGGGTGCGTGGGACCGGTTCGGCGACTCAACCGGTCTGAGTAGGACTACTCAGCGACCGGCGGTGCCGCGTCGGACGGGGAGGCGCCGGTGGCGTCCTGGTGCTGGTACACGATCCGCTGATGACGGGGGATCTCGATCTCCTCGAGGTCGAAGCGCGCCTTCACCCGTTCGCGCATCTCCCGCGCCACGTTCCACTGCTCCATCGGCGCTGTCTTGAGCGTCACCCGCACCACGACCGAGTCGGCGTCGAGCGACTGCACGCCCCAGACCTCGGGCTCCTCGATGATCACCTTCTGGTACTCGTCGTCGATCCAGAGCCCGTGGGCGACGTCCTTGAGCACCTCACGCACGTGCACCAGGTCCTCGCTGTAGTCCACCGGGATGTCGAGCACGGTGCGTGCCCAGTTCTGGCTCATGTTGCCGACCCGGAGGATCTCGCCGTTGCGTACGTACCACACGGTGCCGTCCACGTCGCGCAGCCGCGTGACGCGCAGCGAGACCGCCTCCACGGTGCCGGTGGCCTCTCCGAGGTCGACCACGTCACCGACGCCGTACTGGTCCTCGAACAGCATGAACACGCCGGACAGGAAGTCCTTCACCAGCGACTGGGAGCCGAAGCCGACCGCGACGCCGAGGACACCGGCACCGGCCAGGATCGGCGCGATGTTGTAGCCGAGCTCGGCCAGCACCATGATCACCAGCACGGTGAACACGACCGCGCTGATGATGCTCTTCAGGAGCGTGCCCATCGTGCGTGCACGCAGCGCCCGGCGGGCCGAGATCGTGCTGGAGCTCCTCGACTTCTCCTTCGGGTGGCCGTTGCGCCACACCCGGGCCGGCAGCACGCCGGTCTCCGCGCGTCGTACGACGCGGTCGACGAACCGGTGCAGGATCCAGCGCACCACGAACGCGAACACGATCAACCCGATGATGTAGAGCGGTTCGCCGGTCAGCCAGGTCAAGACGTCGGCGCTGGTCTCGGCGACCTCGCGGGGCGTGATGTGAGGGAGGTCGAACAAGGGAGGCAGGTCCAGGAAACGCATGCGTCGGAGGCTACGGAACCGTGGGCGCGACCCCCAAGCCGCAACTGGCTATCCTGCCTGTGTGATGACTCACCGACCCGCCGTACGGACGGCCACGCGTTCCGTTCTCGCCGGAGCGTTCGTGGCCGGCGTCACGCTCGCCGCACCGGCGTCCGCCGACACGCCGTCGAACTGGGAGAACTCCCCGGACGTCACAGGGTTCGATGCGCTGGTGGTGCTGTTCCTGATCCCGTTCGGGCTGTTCCTCGTGATCTCGCTGCTGGCGGCGCTGCCATCGCTGGTCAAGGGCGACTCCTACGAGCCCGGCCAGGCCTGGCGCAGCGAGGGCGAGTGGTTCGGCGGGCCGCGCAAGGGCGTCGCCGGCGCCGACCAGGTCGACCCCAAGCAGATCGAGGCCGCCGGTGACCAGGGCGGGGCAGGTGCCCGGTTCTGATGGCTGCGACGTCTGACGGATTCTCCGCGAGCCAGCGTGCCGCCATCGACAAGGCGATCCGCGACGCGGAGACGGCCTGCCGCTACGAGTTCTCCGTCTACGTCGGCGCCGCCGAGGGCGCGACGCGGCCGTTCGCGGAGCGCCTGCACGCCTCGCTGGCGACGCCCGCGCGCAGCGTGCTCCTGATGGTCGACCCCGCCGCGCGGATGCTCGAGGTGGTCACGGGTGCGGAGGTGCGCCGCGTGCTCGACGACGGCGCCGTCGCACTCGCCGCCGCCGCGATGCAGACCGACTTCGCCTCCGGCGACCTCGTCGGCGGCATCACCCGCGGGCTCCACCAGCTCGCCGGCGCCGCCCGCTCCCCGCAGGTCCTCCACACCGACAACCCGTGACCGGTCAGAGACGTAGCGCTGAGAAGCGCGAGCGGTCTCAGACGTAGCGCTAAGAGGCGCGAGCGGTCACAGACCTAGCGCTGAGAACCGCCGAGGGGTCACCGACGTCGTACGTCCGTGACCGGTCGGCGCGCTCTGTCCTACGTCCGTGACCGGTCGGCGCTCTCCGCCATACGTTCGCGACCGGTCGCGCCTTGTCGGTCAGGCGGGTTCGGCGTCCTTGGCCTGACCGGCGAGGTAGCGCTGGACATCGGCGCGGCCCTCGGCGACGAACCGCTTGGCCACGGCGTCGGCGTCGGTGGTCTCGAGCCAGTGCTCGACCTTGCCCAGCAGCTCCTGCGAGGCCAGCGGCCGCGGGAAGATGTACTCCAGCGCCACCGAGCCGCGCTGCCGCCCCAACCGCTCCCACATGTCGTGGGCGGCGTCGAGGTAGCGGTCGACGTACGGCGCCAGCACCTCGTCCTGGCCGGCCCGCATGAAGCCGAGCGCGACCGAGCGCTGCGTCTCGTTGGGGGTGTCACCGCTGACCACGGCGGCCTCCCAGGCCTCCGCCTTCGCGGCCGCGTCCGGACGTGCCGCACGAGCGCCGGCGGCGTGCTCCTGGCCGGAGATCGTGTTGTCCGCGGCGAGCTCGTCGGCGATCCGCGCCTCGTCGGCCCGCCCGGCGGCGGCGAGCCCGGTGAGGAACGCCCAGCGCAGGTCCTGGTCGACGGCCAGTCCCTCGAAGGTGAGGGATCCGTCGAGCAGCGCCTCGAGGTCGCTGAGCGCCTCGTCACTGTGCGCCGCGGCGGCGAAGCTGCGCGCGAACGTCAGCTGGTGGTCGCTGCCCGGCTCGGCCTCCTCCAAGAGCTTGCGTAGGCCGCGCTCCCACGTGGCCTTGAGGAACGCGCGGTTGGCGGGCGCCGAGAAGGCGTTGACCGCAGATGACGCGTAGGACGGGATCCGGCTGACGCCCCAGGCGTCGGTCTCGGTGCCGATGTTGCCGAGCACCAGTGCGACGAAGTCGGTGGCGCGCATCTCGGCGTCGCGGGTCATGTCCCACGCGGCCCCCCAGCACAGCGCGCGCGCCAGCGAGTCGTCGAGCTTGGAGAGGCCGCCGACGACCGTCTCGAGCGACCGCTCGTCGAGCCGGATCTTGGCGTAGGCGAGATCGCCGTCGTTCAGCAGGAGCAGCGCGGGCTGCTTCTCGCCCACGGCGTCGGGAACCTCGCTCAGCTCGCCGGCGACGTCCGTCTCCAGGTAGGTACGACGGACCAGCCGGCCCCCGACCTCGTCGTACAGCCCGATGCCCAGCCGGTGCCGGCGCAGCGTTGGCCAGTCGGCCGGCGCCGTCTGCCGCACCGCGAGCCGGCTGTAGGTGCCGTCCTCGGCCAGCTCGAACTCGGCGGCGAGCGTGTTGACGCCCGCCGTCTGCAGCCACTCCTGGGCCCAGCCCTCGAGCTCGCGACCGGAGGACTTCTCCAGCGCGGACAGCAGGTCGGCGAACTCGGAGTTGCCGTACTCGTGGTCCTTGAAGTACTGCTGCAGGCCCTTGAGGAACGGGTCCAGGCCGACCCACGCCACCAGCTGCTTGAGCACCGAGGCGCCCTTGGCGTAGGTGATCATGTCGAAGTTGACCTCGACCGCGTGCAGGTCGTAGTTGTCTGCCGCGATCGGGTGCGTGCTGGGCATCTGGTCCTGCCGGTAGCCCGTCTGCTTGCGGGCGTTGGCGAAGCCGGTCCACGAGTCGGTGTACTCGGTCGCCTCCACCTCGGCGTGGTAGCAGGCCCACTCGGCGAACGACTCGTTGAGCCAGAGGTCGTCCCACCACTTCATTGTGACCAGGTCGCCGAACCACATGTGCGCCATCTCGTGCAGGATCACGCTGCAGCGGAACTCGTAGAACGAACGCGGCTGGCGGCTGCGGGGGAGGTACTCGTCGCGCAGGGTCACGGCGCCGGCGTTCTCCATCGCGCCCATGTTGTACTCCGGCACGTAGAGCTGGTCGTACTTGCCGAACGGGTAGGGGTAGTCGAAGGCATCCTCGAAGAACGCGAAGCCCTGCTTGGTGATCTTGACGACCTCGTCGCGGTCGAGGAACTCCACGAGCGACTGCCGGCAGTAGTGGCCCAGCGGGATGTCGCCGTGCTTGCCCTCGTAGACGTCGTGCACCTCGTGGTACTCGCCGGCGATGACGGCGGTGATGTACGTCGACATCCTCTTGGTCGTCGGGAAGTGCCACACCGAGGCGTCGTCGCCCGCCGGCTGCGGCTCGGGGGTGGCCGCGTTGGAGACCACGACCCAGCTCGCGGGCGCGGTCACGTGGAACGTGAAGACGCCCTTGAGGTCGGGCTGGTCGAAGTTGGTGAACACGCGTCGCGCGTCGGCGACCTCGAACTGGGTGTACGTGTACACGCGGTCGTCGACCGGGTCGACGAAGCGGTGCAGGCCCTCACCGGAGCGGCTGTAGGTGCAGTCGGCACGCACCACGAGGGTGTTGTTCTCGGCCAGGTCGTCGAGCTCGATCCGGCTGTCGACGTACGCCGTCGCCGGGTCGATCGAGCGACCGTTGAGCGTGATCTCGTGGACGGTCGCCTCGACCAGGTCGACGAACGTCGAGGCACCCGCGGTGGTGCTCGAGAACTCGATCGTGGTGGTGCTGGCGAAGGTCGTGGGGCCGGTGGTCAGGTCGAGCTCGATGTCGTACGACGCGACGTCGAGGAGCGCGGCTCGTGCCTGCGCTTCGTCCCTGCGGAGGTTGGTTCCAGGCATGCCGAGATCATTGCATCCGGCCAAGGCCGGCCGCGCGCCGGTGCAGTCACGGTCGCGTCACGACTGCGGGGAATGTCCCGCGCCCGGGAGCCGTTGCCCGAATATGAGCAAAGCTGAGTTCTGGTTCGATCCCGCCTGCCCGTTCGCCTGGATCACGTCACGCTGGATGCTCGAGGTGCAGAAGGTCCGTGACGTCCACGTGGAGTGGCACGTGATGAGCCTCGCCTACCTCAATCAGAACAAGGACGACATCTCCGACGAGTACCGCGAGTTCCTCGCGACAGCCTGGGGTCCGGTACGGGTGCTGATCGCCGCGGAGCAGGCCCACGGCAACGAGGTGCTCCTGCCGCTCTACACCGCGATGGGCAACCGGATCCACCTCGAGAAGCGCGACCGCGACCGGGCGATGGTCGAGGAGTCCCTGGCCGAGGCCGGGCTACCGGTGTCCCTCGCCGACGCGATGGACGACTCGTCGTACGACGACGCCGTCGCCAAGTCCCACCACGCCGGCATGGACCAGGTCGGTGACGAGGTGGGCACCCCGACCATCTCCATCGACGGGACCGCGTTCTTCGGGCCCGTGATCACGAAGGCGCCGCGTGGGGAGGAGGCCGGCCAGCTCTGGGACGCCGCCCTCCAGCTCGCGTCGTACCCCTTGTTCTTCGAGCTCAAGCGCAGCCGCACCGCGGAGCTCGACTTCAGCTGAGCCCTGGGGCACGGCCGGCGCGGTGATGCGGGCCTTCATCAACCCCCGGAGGGTGTGGGGAGGGTGACGGTGGCCCGGATCATGTTGTGGTCGGAGGGGATGACGCCGCGCAGGTGGCGGCCGGCGGCGTCGACGACCATCTCCCAGCGGGTCACGTCGAGGTCGTTGTCGGCGAACAGGTAGTCCACGTCCTGGCCGATCAGGCCCGTGTTGGAGTAGCCGCGAAGGTGCCGGCGACCGTAGTTCACCGAGAACAGGTTGCCGTTCACCACCGTGTCGGCCCGGGTGCTCGACGTGGTGACCATGCCGCTGCCGACCTGGCCGAGCATGTCGCCGAAGCCGGCCGCCCGGGTGGGGCCGAGCATCGCCTGCGCGGTGCGGTTGCTGCCGGAGCGCGGCGAGTTGAAGTCGCCGCCCATCACGACGGGGACGCCGTCGGCGAGCGCGGGAACGTCACGCAGGAGCTGTCGCCACTGCGCGCGCCGGACGCCCTCGCCCGCGGTCTCGAGGTGGGCACTGAGGAAGAAGAACCTGGCCCGGGTGTGCTTCACCTCGAACACCGCCCACGGCGCCATCCGCAGTCCGTCGGAGCGGTGCTCCTGAGCGCGGTACCTGATCACGCCGGACCGCACCAGGTCGAGCGCGTTGTCGTTCCACACGATCCTGGTGTTGCGGCTGTTGCCGTAGAGCCCGGAGTAGTGCGCGCCGTCGTTGCCGATGGCGTTGAGGCCGGAGACCACGTCCTGGAACTGCCCGTAGGGGATCGCCTCCTGGAGCGCGATCGCGTCGGGCGGCGCGGACGTCTGGCCGCCCGGCGACACCCCGGCGAGCTGGCGTACGACGGTGTCGCGTCGTGGGCCCCAGGCCTTGTTCACGCTGGCGAGGATGTTCCACGAGGCGACCCGGAGGTCGTAGGTCGTCGAGACGTCGAGCTTCGGGAGCGCCGGCGGGTCGAGCTTCGTGGGCGCCGGCGGGTCGAGCGTCGTGAGGGCGGGCCGGATCCGGGACTCGCGGCTCAGGGCCGGTGACGAGGCGGTACGACGGGCGACGCTGACCGTGACGAAGTAGCGCTCGCCCGGCTTCAGGTGGCCGACCCTGGCCCGGTCGGAGCTGAACCAGCGGGAGCGTGCCCGGGTCATCTTCTTGTCGGTCGCGATCGTCACCCGGTAGCCGGGGGCGTGGGCGACGGGCGCCCAGTCCAGGGACAGGGACCTCACCCGCGCCTTGGTCACCCTGAGCTCGCGCGGCGCGAGGTATGGGAAGCCGCCGCGGTAGAGCGTGCGGGCCGAGGGGTAGGCATCGGGCGTGTAGTCGCTGAGCAGATCACCGTCGGTGTCGGCCGCGGCGACGCGAAGGTAGTAGCGGCGTCCCGGTGCCAGCCCGGTCAGGGTGCCCTCGTTGTCGTCGAACATCACGACTTGGGCGTCCTCCATCGACGGAGCGGTGCTGAACGCGACGCGGTAGCGCGGGCTGCGGGAGACGTGGTCCCAGGTCAGCCTGACCGAGGTAGCCGTGGTCGCGACCGCTCGGAGCCCGCTCGGCACCGGGCGCAGCACCGCCTCGCGTACCGACGGCACCGTGGTTCCCACCAGGACGACGAGCAGCACGAGCGTTGTCGCGGGGACCGCTACCCAGCGGACGCACCGACGGAGGGCCCGACGGAGGACCCGGCGGTGGGCGGCACTCAGCGCAGGCCAGTTCACACGATCTCCAGGGTGGGGTACCGGGGGAGGGTAGCCGAGCCGGTTCCGGCTGACGCACCCACTACGGCAACGTGATCGTGGCCTTGATCAGGTTGTGGTCGGAGGGGATGGTGCCGTCGAGCGTGTAGTCCTTGGCGTCGTCGACGACCATCTGCCACCGCTTGACGACCAGGCTGTTCGTGGCGAACAGGTAGTCGATGCTCTGACCGATGTCGTTGGTGCTCGAGTAGTGGCCCAGGTTCCGTTTCCACTTGTTCAACGAGAAGATGTTGCCGCGCACGATCTGCCGGGTCCGGTTGCCGACGACGTGGACCATCGCCGGGCCGTTCTGGCCGAGGACGTCGCCGAACCCGGCGTCGTACATCAGCGGCAGCATCACGCCGGCGGTCGGGTTGGTGGCCTTGCGCGGCGAGTTGAAGTCGCCGCCGAGGACGATCGGCAGCCCGCCGGCCATCGTCGGCACGTCGCGGATCAGCTGCTGCCACTGCTGCCGGCGCACCGTCTCCGAGGCGGTCTCGAGGTGGCTGCTGGAGAAGAAGAAGCGGTCTCCGGTGGCCTTGGTCTCGAAGATGCCCCAGAACATGTAGCGGGCCCCGTCGCGGACCGACTCCTGCGCGTCCCACTTGAGGGCCCCGCCGCGGACCAGGCTCAGGGTCGCGTCGTTGTAGACGAGGTGCGTCGCGGCCGCGGTGCCGGCGATCGCGGAGTAGTGGTCGGTTCCGGTGGCGTACGTGTTCAGCGCGCGCACGAGGTCCGTGTACTGCGTGGTCACGCCGTCGGCGAACTTGCGGCTGGTGTCGGCCTCCTGGAGGGCGATCACGTCGGGCGACGGGCCGGGCTGGTCGGCGGGCTCCTGTCCGAGGAGCTCCCTGGCCACCTTGGCCCTGCGCGCCGACCAGGGCTCGTGCACGGTGGAGGAGTCACCCAGGATCACGCTGAGGTTGAACGACGCGACGTCGAGGTCGTAGGACCCGGGGACCGGGGCGGTGGTGGCCGCCACCTTGGTCCAGGCGCTCGGGTACGGCGCGGGGGTGTAGCCGCTCTGCGTCGTCCCGGTGCCGAGGTTGGAGGCGACCGCGACCCGGAACCAGTACCGGGTGTTGGGCTGGAGGTTGCGCAGGTTGGCGCTGCTGTAGCGGACCGACAGGTTGGTGGCGCCGGTCATCGAGGAGTTGGTCGCGTACTTCACCCGGTAGCCGGAGGCACCGGACACCGGGTTCCAGTCGAGGTGGAAGGACGTGCTCGTGGTCTTCTCGGTGACCGCCTTGAGACCGGTCGGGGTCTTGAAGGTGGCCGCCTCGGCGCGCAACGGACTCCACATGCTGACCAGCAGCGCCAGGCCGACGACCAGAACGCCGAGGCGTGCGGAACGGGCGGTGTGGGACATCGGGACTCCCTCGAGATCGCGAGGTTCGAAGGTACCGACGGTTCCCCACAAAAGGGACATATTCCGTGAAATGCTTGTCTAGTCCGATGGCCCGCACAAAGGCAAGGGAAACGACACGATGCGCAGCGACACGCCGGGGAGGCCGGGCGCGCTGCGGCCGACGCGCCGCACGCTGGTCCGGACAGCGGCGTGGACTGCCCCGCTGCTGGTGACCGTGGCGGCCGCGCCCGCGTTCGCTGCCTCGCCGTGCCAGGCCCAGACCATCGACTTCAGCAGCTACACCACGTGCACGGCGTACCCGAACGGCGCGACGTTCACGGCGGGTCTGGTGACGGCAACGCTTAACCTGAGCGGCGACACGGGTGCGGCGGGCAACGGCACGATCTACGCGACGACCTCGTCGACCAAGGAGCTGCGGTTCTACGACCTCAACTCCGCCAAGACCTCGCAGACGATCAGGTTCACGTTCAACCAGCCGGTGACGAACCTGAGCATCAAGATCCTCGACATCGACCAGTCCTCGAACTACGACGACTTCGTGCTCGTCA
>Ga0111538_10009406_pt1 | contig 13047 bp, 11 predicted proteins | sample SoiMethybrSBSTD1_FD_79669 | JGI IMG/M metagenome (GOLD analysis project Ga0111538, IMG submission 79669) | Bulk soil microbial communities from a Populus tree surrounding site in Tennessee, USA - Soil MetaG P. TD hybrid SBSTD1 (version 2)... | ecosystem: Environmental > Terrestrial > Soil >...
AACGACTTCGACATCTTCTCGTCGTCGACGTTGAGGAAGCCGTTGTGCATCCACAGGTTCGCGAAACCCTCGCCGGTCGCGGCGCAGGACTGCGCAATCTCGTTCTCGTGATGCGGGAACTTCAGGTCCATGCCACCGGCATGAATGTCGAAGCGCGGGCCGAGCAGCTCGTACGTCATCGCCGAGCACTCGATGTGCCAGCCGGGTCGACCTTCGCCCCACGGCGACGACCAGTGCGGTTCGCCCGGCTTCGCCCGCTTCCACAGCACGAAGTCGAGCGGATCGCGCTTCGCTTCGTCGACGGCGACGCGCGCGCCGGCGCGCAGATCGCTCAAATGGCGCCCCGAGAGCCTGCCGTAGGAGGCGAACTTCGAGACGGAATACATCACGTCGCCGTTGGTCGCGACGTACGCGTAGTCCTTGGCGATCAGCTGCTCGATCATCGCGATGATGCCGGGGACGTGCTCGGTGGCTTTCGGCTCGAAATCCGGCCGCAGCAGACCGAGGCGGTCGTAGTCCTCGTGCATGTACTTCGTGAAGCGGTTGGTGAGCTCCTGCACGCTCTCGCCGTTCTCGTGAGCACGAGCGATGATCTTGTCGTCGATGTCCGTGATGTTGCGCACGAACGTGACCTTGTAGCCACGGTACATGAGATAGCGGCGCACGATGTCGAAGGCCGTCTTCGAGCGCGCGTGCCCGATATGGCAGTAGTCGTAGACGGTATCGCCGCACAGATACATGCGCACGACGCCGGGCTGCAGCGGAGTGAATTCTTCCTTACGACCTGTGTATGAGTTGAAGATCTGCATCGGATTGGCATTCCTCGACGCGTCATCTTACCGGCGTTTGCTAAGATCGGGCGAACTTCGCCGAGGACTTACGAACAACATGCGCAGCGCACGTCTCCTGATCGCCTCCCTCCTGCTCGTTGCCGGCCTGACAGCGCACGCCCAGGACACCAGCAAGGAGGCCGCCACCGCCAACCCGCGTGTGCAGGTGGAAACCAGCATGGGCAAGTTCGTCATCGAGCTGGACCCGGCGCGCGCACCGCTCACCGTCGCGAATTTCCTGCAGTACGTGCGCGAGGACTTCTACTCCGGCGTCATCTTCCACCGCGTGATCGGCAACTTCATCGCGCAGGCCGGCCAGTACGACGAGAAGTACGCCGACAAGAAGCCGCGCGCGCCGATTCCCAACGAGTCGGGCAACGGCCTGTCGAACCGGCGCGGCACGGTTGGGCTCGCGCGCACGGGTGACCCGCACAGCGGCGACGCGCAGTTCTATCTCAACCTGGCGGACAACGCCGCACTCGATCCGCAACCCACGCGCTGGGGTTACACGGTGTTCGGGCGCGTCGTGGACGGCATGAATGTCGTCGACGACATCGGACAGGTCGCCACGGGCGAGGCCGGGCCGATCCAGAAGGACGCACCGCTGAAGCCGGTCATCATCATCCGCATCGAGGAAATCAAGAGCGCTCCGTGACGACGCTCTTCATCTCCGACCTGCATCTCGACGGCACGCGCCGCGACATCAGCGCGCAGTTTCTCGATTTTCTCCAGCGCGAGGCGCGTCACGCCGAGGCGCTGTACATCCTCGGCGACCTGTTCGAAGCGTGGATCGGCGACGACGATCCCGATCCGGACAAGCGCCGCGTCATCGCCGGCCTGCGCGCTGTCCGCGATGCCGGCGTCCCGACCTTCCTGATTCACGGCAATCGCGATTTCCTGATCGGCAAGCGCTTCTGCCGCGAGACCGGCATGGAGTTGCTGGAAGACGGCACGGTGATCGACCTGTACGGCCGGCGCGTGCTGTTGATGCACGGCGACCTGCTGTGCATCGACGATCATGCGTACCAGCGCCTGCGCCGCATCGTACGCAATCCGCTCGTGCAGTTCGTGCTGCGCCGCCTGACCCTACGACAACGGCAGCGGCTCGCGGAACGCATGCGCGAGGGCAGCAAGGAACACATCGCCTCGATGGACATCGCTGCGCCCGCGATCATGGACGTCAACCAGGACGAAGTCCGCCGCACGTTCGTGCGTTACAACGTCGACTGCATCATTCACGGACACACGCATCGGCCGGCGGTGCACGAGCTGCAAATCAATAGCCACAAAGCGGTGCGCATCGTGCTCGGCGATTGGTACGAGCAAGGCAGCGTGCTGCGGTGGGATCAGCAGGGATTCAAGCTCGCAAAACTGTAGGTCGGGCTTTAGCCCGACACAGGAAGGCCGGAGTGGAAGCGCAGCTGCTTGTCCGGCGAGGTCGCCAGCTCGGCTTCGATCTCCGCGAGGTGCGCGAGACGTACGCGCCAGTCGCTCGCGCCCGCGCGGTGCTCCGCCAAACGCAGGTACACCGATTGATGTCGCGCCTCCGACGCGGCGAGGCCGCCATAAAACGCGCCGAGCGGCGCATGCAGCAGCGGCGCAAGCCCGACGAACCGCTCGCACGAGCGCGCTTCGATCAACGCGCCGCATAGAAGCAGATCCATCAGACGTCCCGGCTCCGACCGCCGCGTGGCTGCACGCAGGCCGTCGGCATAACGAGCGGGCGTAAGACGCACGAACGGCACGTCGAGCTCTTGCATCATCTTCTGTACTTGCTCGAAGTGGCGCAGCTCCTCGCGCGCGAGCCGCGACAGACGATCGGTGAGCTGCAGATCGTCCGCGTAAGTGAAGATCAGACTGAGAGCCGTCGAGGCGGCCTTCTTCTCGCAGTTCGCATGATCGACGAGCAGCTCGCGCCAGCGTTCGCACGCCACTTCGAACCACCGCTGCGGAGTCGGCGCCAGCAGAATGTCGCTCAACTCAGCTCCTCGATCTTCGCCAGCAGCGCGCTCGCAGAGCTGAAGCGATGCACGGGATCTTTCGCCAGCAGCTTATTGAGCAGCTGCTGATACTGGCGCAACTCCTCGGGCAGCAGCGGGATCGGCGCGTTGGCGTGCATGTAGATGACGCCCATCGGCGTCTGGGCCATGTACGGCCTCTGCCCCGTCAGCATCTCAAAGAAGATCACGCCGAGGCTGTACAGGTCGCTGCGCTCGTCGAGGTCCGAGCCGTGCCCCTGCTCCGGACTCATGTAGTACGGCGTGCCGAAGATCTCGCCGGTCGCGGTGATTTCCGGTGCGTCGATGTGCACGTGCTTCGCCAGGCCGAAGTCGATCAGCGCAACCGTACCGTCGGCGCGCAGCATGATGTTTCCCGGTTTGAGATCCCGGTGCAGCACGCCGACCGCGTGCACGACCTGCAACGCCGCGGCCATCTGCGCGAGATACGTGAGAGCCTCTGAGCCGTCGAGACCGCTGGCGATCTGCGATCGCAGGTCGCCGCGCGCGAAATACTCCATCGCCAGGTACGCGTGGTCGTCGGCGATGCCGAGATCGAAGATGCGCACCACGTTCGGGTGCCGCACTTTCGAGATCAGCTCGTACTCCTGCATGAAGCGCGTGAACTGCGTGTGCTGATCGCCGGCATTGGGCGAGTCGCGCAGCACTTTCAGGACGACCATTTCGCCGGCGCGCTCGCTCTCGGCGAGATACACACTCGACGTGCCGCCGATCGCAAGCTCGCGCACGAAGCGGTGGCCGCGAATGGTCACCGGTCCGAACTGCGACAGCCGCTCCGCTTCCGGTCCTGTGCGCAGCAGCGCGAGCTGCTGGCGCCGCTGCGCCACAGCCTTGCGCAGCACGTCGGCCAAGCGGCGATGGTCGATGCGTTCGCGTATCAGGCAATCGACGGCGCCGCGCTTCACGGCGCGCTGTGCGAGCCCTGGATCGTCGCCGCGCGCGAGATAGAGAATCGGCGGGAAGGAATTGCGATGGAGCAGGTTCTCCAGCCACTTCTCGCCCTGCCCGCGCTCGATGCGGTCGTCGAGAACGACGGCGTCGTAGCCGACTGCGGCGAAGCCGGAGTGCAGGCGGCCCGACTGCAAGGGCGCGTGGATGCGGCATTCCGCCGCGGGCCAGATGATGGACACGTGCTGCTCGATTGCGCGACCGAGCTCCGTGTGATCGGTGACGATCAGCAGACGCGGCGCAATAGAGCTGTTCGTGGTTTCGGTCACACGGCGCGGATCGCCTTCACTGAGCCGCGATGCAGCTGCTTGCGGCGGGTCTTCGCCTCGTCGGAGCGCTCTTCCTGCAGCCGCGCCAGGTATGCCGGCGTGACGTCGCCGGTGACATAGCGGCCGGAGAAGCAGGAGTCGTCGAATTCCTGGATGTGCGAGTCGTGGTGCAGGCAGGCGCGCACCAGGTCGTCGAGATCCTGATAGATCAGGCGATCGGCGCCGATCAGCTTCGCGACTTCCTCGTCGCTGCGGTCCGCCGCCACGAGCTCGGACGTCGCCGGCATGTCGATGCCGTAGACGTTCGGGTAGCGCACCGGCGGCGCGGCCGAAGCGAAGTAGACGCGGCGTGCGCCGGCTTCGCGCGCGAGATCGATGATCTGCGCCGAGGTCGTGCCGCGCACGATGGAATCGTCGATCAGCAGCACGTTCTTGCCGCGAAACTCGAGGTCGATTACGTTGAGCTTGGAGCGCACGGACTTCGCGCGCTGCTCCTGCCCCGGCATGATGAAGGTGCGGCCGATGTAGCGATTCTTGACGAAGCCTTCGCGGTACTTGACGCCGAGGAGCTGCGCGACCTGCACGGCCGCGGTGCGGCTGGTGTCGGGAATCGGGATCACAGCGTCGATGTCGTGATCGGGCCAGATGCGGCGGATCTTCTCCGCCAGCAGGTCACCCATGCGCAGCCGCGCCTTGTGTACCGAGATGTTGTCGATGATCGCGTCGGGCCGCGCGAAGTAGACGTACTCGAAGATGCACGGCGTGTGGCGCGCGACCGGCACGCACTGCTGCGAATAGAAACGGCCGTGCTCGTCGATGAACACTGCCTCGCCCGGTCCGACGTCGCGCACCAGCTCGAAGCCGAGCTGGTCGAGCGCAACGCTCTCCGAAGCCAGCATGTACTCGTTGCCCTGCGGTGTCTCGCGCCGGCCCATAACCAGCGGCCGGATGCCGTGCGGATCGCGGAAGCCGAGCAGGCCGTGGCCGACGATCATCGAGACGACAGCAAAGCCGCCGCGGGCGCGGTGATAGACCGCAGTGACGGCCTTGAAGATGTCCGACGCCGACGCGCGCGGCGTGCCGGCGCGCGACAGCTCGCTGGCCAGAACGTTGAGCAGCACTTCCGAATCGGAGCTGGTGTTGAGATGACGCAGGTCTTCGCGGATCAGCACTTCCGCCAGCTCGGTGGCGTTCGTCAGATTGCCGTTGTGGCCGAGGCAGATGCCGTACGGCGAATTGACGAAGAACGGTTGCGCTTCGGAGGAGGCGTCGCAGCCCGCGGTCGGATAACGGCAGTGGCCGATGCCGATGTTGCCCTTCAGTCGCAGCATGTGGCGCTGCTGGAAGACGTCGCGCACCAGGCCGTTCTGCTTGCGCATGAACAGCTCGCCGTCGTCGCAGGTCATGATGCCGGCGGCGTCCTGGCCGCGGTGCTGCAGCACCGTCAGCGCGTCATAGATCTGCTGATTAACCGGCGAGTGCCCGACGATGCCGACGATTCCGCACATTCTCTCAAGCTCCCGTCTGCGTCGATTTGACAGCCTTCATGCCCGTTTCCGCGAAGCTCTGGATCCAGCCGGCCAGCTCGCTCGCGTACGGCATCAGGTGCGACCGCTTCCACCAGTCGACCCGGTCGAGCTCGACGAACTCACCGAGCATCACGAACACCGCAATGACGACTGCGCCGCGCACCGTGCCGAACACCAGGCCGAGGATGCGGTCCACCAGCACGCTAAGCGCCGAATGACGCAGGAAATAACCGAGAACGCCCGCGATCAGCCAACCGATCACCAGCACGCCCAGCAGGATCAGCACACGTGCGGTCCACAGGCTCACCGGCGGCTCGCCAACCATGCCGCCGAGCAGGGGCTCGAGCTGCGGCGCATAGCGCCACGCGAACCACAGGCCGCCGAGCCAGGCGAGCAAGCCGATCGCTTCTCGTACGAAACCGCGCAGCGCGCCGAGCAGCATCGACGCAAGCAGCACGCCGACGATCAGGTAGTCAGCTGCATTCATAGACCGGGCGACACCACCGTGACGAAAGCGGGCGGCAACTTGGGCGCGCGGATTCTAGCAGCGCGCCTCAACCGGTTACCAATTCGGCCATCACGGATGCGACACGACCTTCGCGCCCGGCGACTTCAGATCCCGCAGCGCCGCTTCGGCGCTCGCGCGATCCTGCATCGGCCCGATCCGGACGCGGTACAGCGTCGAGCCGCCCGACGACTTCAGCGGCATTACGAATGCGCTCTGTCCCTGGTCGCGCAGCTGCTTCACCAGCCGCTCCGCATTCGCTTCCTTCGAGAACGTCCCGACCTGCACCGCCCACCGGGCGGATGTTGGGGCTTGGGCGCTGGAAGCAAGAGGACGGTCCGGCTCGCGCACGGCCGGCGTGGCCGCAGTCGGCTGTTCGACCACGGCTTGCGGCGGAGGTTGTGACTGTTGCGGCTCCTCAGGCTTTGCCTGATCGCCGGTCGCGGGTTGTTCTGGCGCGGCCTGGGTTGGCGGCAGCTCCTCCGGCGGCGGCGCGCGATTGTCGACGACGGCCGCGGGCGGCTGCTCGCTCGACGAGTGACTCAGATCGATCGTGTAGGTCTTGATCGGCGCATCGTTGCGCGACTGTGCGGTGGCCGAATCGGCTGGCGACTTGCGATCCGGCCCGGACAGCATCTCCGGAATCAGGATGATCGCCGCGGCCATCAACACGGCCGCACCGACCAGACGCTCTTTGACTTTGCGCTCCACGGCCGCGAAGTATAAAGCGTTAGGCCGAAGCCTGACCGAGGAGCATGGCGAGGGCCGGGCCCACCGTCAGGAATGAGCCGAACACGACGATGCGATCCCCCGGCACGGCCAACGCCTGCGCGGCCAGGCAGCCGGCGATGACGTCCGCCGCCACCGCCTCGACGCGCACGCCGACTTTACGCAACCTCTCAGCCAGCGCGTCCGGCGACAGCGCGCGCGGCCCCTGCAACCCGACGACTACCCAGACGTCGAACGTGTTGCGCAGCTCGCTCACGATGCCCTCGATGTCCTTGTCGCTCAGTACGCCGCACACCGCGATCCGGTGCTCTTTGCGGTCCGATGCAGCGAGCTGTGCCGCCAGCGTGCGCGCCGCCGCCGGGTTGTGAGCGACGTCCAGGACCCATTCGAGTGACTGCGGAAGCTTCCAGCGAATGATCTGAAAGCGCCCGGGCAGCGTCACGGTTTGCAGGCCACGCTCGATGGCCGCTCGAGCAACAGGCAGTCGCGACTGAAGGGCTTCGAGCGCCCCGAGCACCGCCGCGGCGTTGTCGTACTGCGTGTGTCCGTACAGCGCCGGCGGCGGAAGATCGCGCTGTTCGCCGCGCCGTCCGCGCCACGTCCAGTGCTCGCCAGTGCGGAGCCAGTCGAAGTCGCGGCCGAGCTGCAGCAGGTCCGCGCCGATCTGCCGGGCGTATTCACGGATCGATGCAGGCATCTCGCGCGAGCCGAAAATCGCAGGGCGCCCGGCGCGCAAGATCCCCGCCTTCTCGCGGCCGATCGTCTCGCGGTCGCGGCCGAGCCACTCGCAGTGGTCGAGATCGATCGAGGTGATCAGCGCGACGTCGGCGTCGACGACGTTCACTGCATCGAGCCGCCCGCCCATGCCGACCTCGAGCACGATCGCATCGGGCTGCGCGTCGGCGAACACGAGTAAAGCTGCCGCAGCATTGAATTCGAAGAACGTCAGCGTGTCGTCGCCGCGTGCAGCGTCGATGCGCTCGAACGCCGTCATCAGCACTTCGTCGGAAACTTCGACGCCGCCGACGGCGATGCGCTCGTTGTAACGGAGCAGGTGCGGCGAGGTGAACGTGCCGACGCGATGGCCCGCCTCGGCGAGGATGCGCGCCGTCAGCGCGACACAGGAGCCTTTGCCGTTGGTGCCGGCGACCGTGATCACCGGGCATGCGGGGCGTTGCCAGCCGAGTCGGTCGAGAGTGCACTGCAGCCGCTCCAGGCCCAGATCGATGGCGTTGGGATGCAGCGTCTCCTGCCACGCGAGCCAATCGGCGAGACGGCGGAACCGGGGGCTCCGCTCGCGGGGCCCGGCCACGGAACGGCCCTCAGCCCGCCGGAACGGCGGGCTTGTGCATGAACATCGTCAGCAGCCCGGCGATGCGGTCACGCATGTCGCGACGGTCGACGATCATGTCGAGCGCGCCGTGATCGAGCAGGAACTCGGCGCGCTGGAAGCCTTCCGGCAGCGTCTCGCGCACGGTCTGCTGGATGATGCGCGCGCCGGTGAAACCGATCAGCGCCTTCGGCTCGCCGATGTTGACGTCGCCGAGCATCGCGAGGCTCGCAGAGACGCCGCCGGTCGTCGGATCGGTCAGCACGGAAATGTACGGCAGCCGCGCCGAGCTCAGCCGCGCGAGCGCGGAACTGGTCTTCGCCATCTGCATCAGCGACAACAGCGCTTCCTGCATGCGCGCGCCGCCGCTCGCCGAGAAGCACACCAGCGGCGCGCGATTCTCGAGGCAGTGCTCGACGCCGCGCACGAAGCGCTCGCCGACGACGGAGCCCATCGAGCCGCCGAGGAATGCGAACTCGAAGGCGCAGGCCACGATCGGCAGGCCGTGCAGCGTGCCGGCCATGACGACCATCGCGTCCTTCTCCTGCGTGCTCTTCTGCGCCTGCAGGACGCGGTCGCGATACTTCTTGGTGTCGCGGAACTTGAGCGGGTCCTCCGGCTCGATGCCCTCCGCGAGCTCGACCGAGGTGTCCGGATCGAGGAAGTACTCGAGCCGCTCGCGCGCACCGATGCGCATGTGATTGCCGCATTTCGGGCACACGTGCAGGTTGCGCTCCAGCTCGGCGCGGTACAGCACCGCGTCGCAGGCCGCGCACTTCATCCACAGACCTTCCGGGACCGAGCGCGTCCGGCGCTCCGTCTTGATCCGCGAAGGCATGATCTTTTCGAACCAGGTCATCGGTGCAGCAAATCCTTGGGCACTGGGAAAGGCATCATGCGGTCAGCCGGGGCCGAAGCCAAGGGGCCGGGCGGTATCCCAGGCCGGCGCCCAAGTGGGTTCACTGGGCAGCGCCAGGCTCGGTGTGTAACGGATGCCGGCCAGGTACAGCCCGCCCGGCGGCGCCGTAACTCCCCCCTTGGTGCGATCGCGAGCTTCCAGCACCGTGGCCGTCCATTCGGTCGGCCGTTCGCCGCTGCCGATGGCAATGAGCACTCCGGCGATGTTGCGGACCATGTGATGCAGGAAGGCGTTCGCACGCACGGTCAGCACGAGGCGCTCGCCGCTCCGCTCGACTGCTATCTCGTGCAGGTTGCGATTCGCCGTGCGCGCCTGGCACTCAGCCGCCCTGAACGACGTGAAGTCATGCTCGCCGAGCAAATGCGCGGCAGCCGTGCGCATGCGGCTTTCGTCGAGCGGATCGCGAATCCAGCAGACACGTCCGGCGGCGAGTGCCGGGCGCGGCGTGCGATTCAGAATGACGTAGCGGTAAGTGCGGGCGAGCGCGCTGTAGCGTGCGTGGAAAGCTTCAGGAACCTCGCGGGCCCAAAGCACACTGACGGTCGGCGGCAGATTGGTCGTGGCACCGAGCACCCAGCCGCGCTCGGAGCGCACCGCAGGCGTGTCGAAGTGAACGACCTGCATTGCTGCGTGCACGCCGGCGTCCGTCCGGCCGGCGGCAGTCACTTCAACGGGATGATCGGCAACAGTGGACAGCGCAGCTTCGACGACCGACTGGATCCCCAGTGCGTGCGCCTGCGACTGCCAGCCGCAGAACGCACTGCCGTCGTACTCCAGGCCGAGCGCGATTCGGGTTATCTGATCGACTCCATGAGGCGCTGCGCTTCCTGCTTCTGGCTGGCGTTGCCTTCGGACAGCACCTCTTCGAGGATGCTGCGGGCGCCGTCAGGATCGCCCATGTCCATGTAGGCGCGGGCGAGGTCGAGCTTCGTGCCGACTTCGCTCATCGTCACCGGCTCGAGCTCCGACAGTCCGACGTCGCCGCCGGCCACGGTGCGGCGATGAGTCGCGTCACTATCGTCGCTCGACAGCGGCTCGCCAACGTCGAGGTCGACGCGCGGCACCTCGCTGGTGCGATCGGCGAACACGTCGCTCGAGAAGCGATCCTCATCCGGATCGCCGCTGCGCACCTGCTTCACCGTCTCCGGACCGTTGCCCGAGCCGGACAGCGCATCCAGATCCAGGTCCAGGTCCTTCGTCACGGAGGGACGCTTCATCTCCGCCGTCGAATCGTTCTCGACGCGCGGCTGCTCGACGGTGTCGCCGCCGGCGAGGTCGACCTGATCGATGTAGATCGTGCCGGTGGTCTCGATGTCGAACTTCTCGCGCGGCGCCTTCATCGTGCGATCGAAATTGCTGATCGCGGGCGCGAGCTGCGTCATTTCGTCATCGCGCAGCGGCGCCGGGCTCTCAGCCGTCGTGTCCTTTTCCAGCGAAGTCGTGTCTTCCAGCGAGCCGGAAGCTTCCAGCGAGTCGACGTCGAGGCCGAGGTCGTCGAGCGACAGCTCGGCGGTCTGCTCCGCCTTCGAGCCCGCAACCTTCTCGCGGATCGTGCGCTCGCGCGCCGTCTGCGCGGAGCGATCGATCGCCGGCGTCTCGATGGTCGGCGTCTCCTGCGTACGCGACAGCGGATCCATCTCGCGCGTCGGCTCGTCGTCTGCGCCGCGCTTGGGCTCGTCCAGCAGGAAGTCCAGGTCCGAGCCGCCGGCCTGCGTCGGCGCCGGACGCTCGCCGCTGGTGAATTCCAGGTCGAGCCCGGCGGGCTTGTCGTCCGGTTCGGCGAACAGATCGACGTCGACGCGGTTCTCGCCGCCTTCCAGGTTGACGTCGACGAGGTCGACGTGCGCGGCGCCGGCTTCGCCCTTGAACATCGCGTCGTCGGGCGCGATCTGCTTGCCCATGATGAGGACTTTGTCCCACTCGCCCGGCGCGGCCTGGGCGCGGCTGCCGTGCAGCTCACGAGCGGTGTCGAGGAACAGATCCTTGTTGCCCCACACGAAGTAGATTTCGAGGAGCTTGAGCTTCAGCTCGCGGCGACCCGGCTCGCGGTCGATCGCGATCTTCACCAGGTCGGCCGCCTGATCGTACAGGCCATAGGCCATGTGGAAGTCGGCTTCGGCGAGCGCGTCCTGCTGATCGAAACGCACCTGCGTCTCGCTGCTCATCGTCTCGTCGGCGCGCGCGACGGTGGCAGACGCTGCGGCCGCTGCCGTCGCGACGGGTTCGAGGCGCGGCTTCGGGGGTTCGGCGCGACGCGCGGTCGGCGCCGGGACCGGCTCGTCGTCATCGACCTCAGCGAGCGGCTCGTCCGAGTCTTCGACCAGGAACGAATCGCGGTCGCGCGCCTTGGTGACCGGTGACATCCCGGGCGCGGCGCGAGTTGCGCGCGGCTCGAAATCGAGCCCGGCCATTGCATCGGAAGCCGCTGCAGACTCTTCGCGGCGGCGGCGAATGAAGACGAACAGGAACGCGACGATGACCAGCGCGCCCGCTGCCACGAACGCCCACCAGTACTCGCCGATGCGATCGAGCAACGACGGCGTAGGCTCCTGCGGCCCGGTCTTGACGGGCGGTCGCGAAACCGGCTTGCGCGCGGCGGGCTGTTCGGCCGGCGGCGTCGCTTCAGCCTGCGTTTCGGTCGGCTGTGCCGCTTGCTGTTCGGGGGTGGCCTCGGGCTGCTGCGCGGGCTCGACCGGTGCTTCAGTCGCGCTCTGCTGAGTCGCGGCGAGGCCCGGGCTCGGCAGTGCTACGCGGTTATCGCCCGGCGCCGGGCCGGTAGTCGTCGGTGTAGTCGTGGGCGCCTTGGCAACCTGCTCTTGCGGCGCCGGGGTCGAGGGAGTCGGCGCAGCAGGCGTCTCCGCCGGCGTCACGAGCCGCAGGCGATTCGCTTCTTCCTGCGCGACCTGCGACGGCTGCGCTCCGCTCCATTCGGCAACCTGACGGCGAACCTCGGCAGTCGCATCCGACGTCGAAATTGCTTCGATGTCCGACAGCTCCGGAATGCGCAGCACGGCGCCGGAGCGCAGGCGATTGATGTTGCCGCTGAACGCGGCGGGGTTCGCGCGGAACAGCGCGATCATCGTGCGATTGATTTCGCGACGCGTTCCGCCCGGCGTCACCTGGCTGGCGATACGCCACAACGTGTCATTGCGCTGGACGTTGTACTCGCCGGCGATCGGCGTGCCCGCGGAGCTTGCGGCGGAACTGGCGACCGGCTCCTGCGTGCGCTCTACAGGCGCAGGCGCTGGCGTCGGAACGGGAGTGGCTTGCGACGGCGTCTCCGCCGGCGGCTGCTGTGCCTGTCGCTCGATGCGGCCGCCGCTGGTCGCACCAGCCTGCGGCGTCGTGACCGGCGCCTGCGCCTGGGCCTCGGGCTGCGACGGCATGAACACTGGCGGGTCGAGCAGTACCGTGTACTCGCGCAGCAGTCGGCCACGTGCCCAGCTCGCCTCGACGAGCAGCGTGACGAACGGCTCGGTGACCGAGCGGTTGGAAGTGATCTTGATGCTGGCGCGGCCGTCGCGCGTGCGCTGAATGGAGAACTCGAAGGCCGACAGGAACATCGGACGGTCGACGCCATACCGCTGGTACATGTCGGGGCCGGCCAGACCCACCTTCAGACCCGCCAGCTCCTCGGCAGTCGGCGAAATCAGCTCGATCTCGGCGTCGAACGGCTGGTTCAGGGCGGAGTGCGGACGGATTTCACCCAGACCCAGCGCGTACAGCGTCGCAGGGGACAGCAGTGCGCCCAACAACAGCAGGCGCGGCAAGTGTCTTCTCATCAGCTCTCCCGGGTCTCGTCCCCGTTTTCCCAAGCCCTTTGATTACCAATGCTTTTGGGTGCTTTTGGGCAGGCGCGAGCGGTCAAAAGCTCATGTGCTTCATGACTTTGCGCGCGCAAATATAGCTTACAAGTAATCTTTCACCAAAATTTCGGCGATTTGGACGCTATTTAAAGCAGCTCCCTTGC
>Ga0111538_10009410_pt1 | contig 13044 bp, 8 predicted proteins | sample SoiMethybrSBSTD1_FD_79669 | JGI IMG/M metagenome (GOLD analysis project Ga0111538, IMG submission 79669) | Bulk soil microbial communities from a Populus tree surrounding site in Tennessee, USA - Soil MetaG P. TD hybrid SBSTD1 (version 2)... | ecosystem: Environmental > Terrestrial > Soil > Tree...
AGATGCCGTGACGACGCGCCTCCTCCCCCTTCAACGGCTGCAGCGCCCCTCCGTACGCCACGGCCAGCAGCTGCGCGCCCCGGCAAAGCCCCAGGACCGGCAGGCCCCGCTGCTCCGCCCGCCGCAGCAGTTCGATCTCAAAGGCGTCCCGCGGACGGGCGGGATCGACGTCATCCATGCCGCCGACCAGGACCAGGCCGTCGAGCTCGTCGAGACGGCGGTCGAGATCGGCCGGATCGCAGGGCTCGAGGTTGCGCACGACGGCGCCCGCCCGCGACAGGGCAAGCCCCGTCGCCGCAGGATTGAGTTCGGTCCGGTCGTACCAGTCGCTCGACAGCGACAGCCCGATCCGCGGAGCCTCGGGCCCCCGGCCGAAGTGGGTCCATGCCGTCGTCCCCGACAGGATCAGCGCGAGCAGGACCCCCGCCCGGATGATCCGCTGAACCGCCTTCATGCCCGAACCTTCATTCCCGCCCTGCCCTCGGAGACCAGCAGCTCCGTGGAGACCTTCCCGTGCTTGAGGAAGACCGCCAGCGGGTAGAGGAACCCGAGGGCCGGCAGCGGATCCTCCCACTTGAAGACGTCCGACACCGAGTCTCGGTGGTCCCGGAACAGCTCCCGCATCCGCTCCAACCGCCCCTTCACGTCCGCCGCATCCTTGAAGTTGTTCACGAACGCCCGCAGCGCCTTGCGGCGGTTGCCTCGGAGGTAGCCCGCCTTCAGCCGATCGTAGGCGCCTTTCATCGCCTCCATCCGCGGCTCATCATGGATCACCTCGTGGAGCGTCGCCAGCAGGCCCATCACCGGCGTTTCGGTCCGGACCCCGGTCTCGTGCGGCGCCACCGCGTCGACCTTTCCGTCGACGGCAAGCCGATACAGCAGGTAGGGGTAGTCCCATCCCGCCTCGACCGCCTGCGGCATCCCGCCCCAGAACCGCGGATTGACCTCGATCAGCCACGCGGGGGAGTCCTCCCTCCCCGTCCACCGAAAGTCGATCTCCGCCACCCCGTGCCACTTCAACCGCGTCAGCAGCTCCGCGCCGATCGCCTCGATCGCCGGCGCCTTCACCGTCTCGCGAAGGACGCCGGTGCCGCTCTTCGCCGGATACGAGCGGAGGTTGTGGTACGTCATCGAGGCGCGACATTCGCCGCGCTCGAAGAGGAACGTGGCGCAGTAGTCGTCGCCCGGGATGCCCTCCTGCAGCAGCGGCCAGGAGCCGTCGCCCAGCCCCAGGTCGCTCACGAACTCGTCGAAGACCCGGACCGCCTCCTCCGCGGAGCCCACCTTCCTCACCCCGACCGCCGCGGCGGACTGCCGGACCTTGACGAACGCCGGGTAGGCGAAGCCCGTCGCGGCCTCCACAAACTCCGGGCGGCTTTCGGGGACCACCGTCCGGGGGATGGGCAACCCTTCCTTCGCGCAGGTCCGCGCCAGGGTCCCCTTGTCGTGGACCAACTCGATCTGCTCGATGGTCGGCAGCGCCATCTTGATGAGCGGCTCGAACCGCGCCCGATGCCGGGCGATCAGGTAGGCTTCCTTGTGGACCGGCATGAGGACGTACTCCTCGCCGTCCGCGGGCTGGTGCTTGCGGATCACCGCCTCGAGGGTGTCGAGAAACGCTTCCGGCTCGCGGTCGGGATTCGGATAGAGGAACCGGTCGACCGCATACTTCGACAGCCCCGCGGGAGCGAAGTCATATTCGTCCCCGACGACGACCTCGATGCCCCGCTTGCCCAGGCTCCGGGCCGCCGACAGCGCGCTCCACGCCCGTCCGAAGGTCAGGATCGCTTTCATGCTCTTCCTCCACGAACTGTGCAGCGGGCTGCACACCCGCCTGCGGTTCCGTCGATCTGCGTCATCGACGGGAGGAAAAGCAATTCGCGTGCCTATTTCAGCTGGAGCCCCACCCACGTCGCTTCGACGGACAGGTCCCACTCCGCATAGAGGGCCAGCAGCTTCTCGTACCGCTGCCGGCGGTCCATGCCGCCGTTCCAGAGGACCTTCTGGAGGTCGATCGGGCAGAGGTGCATCGGATGGCGGTCGTCTTCGGGAAGCGAGTTCGCCCCCTGCATGACGCACGAGTAGGTCACGCAGTGGTTCATCGAAAGGATGTGGCCCGCCTCGTGGGATAGCAGCTTGAGCGAACGGCGGGTGAAGACGGCGGGATCGTCGGTCTCGTAGCGGGTCAGCGAATAGGCGCCGCAGCCGAGCCCGGGATGGCCCACCCCGAAGACGAAGTTCAGGGCCGGAACGTACAGGTCCTTCTCGGCGATCCCCATATAAACGAGGGCGTCGGCCGGACGGCGCTCCGACAGCCGGTCGATGATCGTCTCCGCGTCGTACTGCCCCCGTTTTGACGCATACGCGTCCTCGAAGATCGGGATCGGGTCGAGCACCTTCGCGGGGACGCCGAAGAAGGCCTCGGCGTAGCGGCGCATCCGTTCCAAGGTCTCGCGATAGCGAGTCCCCGCGCCTCCAAGCGGCTGAAGGTAGAACGTCGTCCGGTGGGAGCACTTCCGATTCAGGGGACCGGACCGGTAGTCCTCGAAGGACTGCGGCGCCTCCCGAAAGCTGTGCCGCCACTCCCCCGGGAGGGGAGGCCCGAGCTTCGTATGGCCCGCGTCGCTCTCCAGCTCCGCCGTCGCCGACGGGGCCGGACAGCCGTCGCACGCCTTCGCCCGGGCCGGCAGCCGGAAGCGATACCCGCATCCAAAGAGGATCGCCGCGCCGATCCCCGCCCCGAGGAGGAGAAATAGCGCGCCCCGGACCAACGACTTCATGATCGTCTTCGTATGCACATTGGACGCCGGCCGGTGTAAGATAGTCGGCGAACCGGTTGGCCGAAAGGATAGGGCATGCGAGCCGCCTTACTCATCCTGTGTCTGTTCCTGCATCCCCAGGACGACGCCTTCAAGATCCTCCAGGACCCCGCCCGCCGCGCCAAGGACTTCGATCGCCAGACCGCCCTCAAGGCGTTCAAGGGCCAGGCCAAGGACAACGCCGCCGCGTGGGTCGCCGCCCGGTTCCTCGAAAAGTCCGACCAGCAGTGGAAGCTGACGAATCCCGCGGCCGCCGAGCTTGACGCGTATCTGAAGACCTACTGGACCGGCGCGGTGATCTCCGACGCCGATCACCGCAAGGCGCTGGAGTCGCTGGAGCAGTCGATCGCCAAGGCCGGCGCGTCCGAGGGCGCGGAGGCGCTCAAGCTCTTCCTCGTGGTCCACGCGAGCGTCCTGGGCGACCGCGCGTCGGACATCATCGGGAAGTTCGGCTACGTCAAGGAAGGCGACCGGTGGGGCAAGCGCGAAGACCTCGCGGTCCTCGCGATCGCCAACGGCCTCGCCAAGAAGTCCACCGTGACGGGCGACGTGGAGTCGAAGGCCCGGTCGTCCTCGGCGTTCGGCCCCAAGTATGCCGTCGCGCTCTTCGACCTCTCGCGCGTGTTCAGCGCCAACCAGGGATATCAGGCCGCCTACCAGGCGCTCCTCGGCCTGGCCCAGAACCCCAATGCGCGCGCCGCCGCCCATTTCAAGGCGCTGGCCGACAGCTACAGGGCCGCCGTCTATTGCAGGATCTGCAAGGACGGCAAGATGACCTGCGACCAGTGCCAGGGGAAGAAGCGGGTGGACCTCACCTGCCCCACCTGCCATGGGCTGACCTGGATGCAGAAGCCGGGCGCGCCCGGAAGCACCCTCATCCGCTGCACGAAGTGCCTGGGACAGGGCGGATTCAAAGGGGTCGGATGTCCCCGCTGCTCCCAGTCCGGCATCGTCAGCTGCCCCGTCTGCACCGGCAAGCCCTGGCGCGACGGGTTCAAGGGCTGCAAGGATTGCTCGATCTGCGTCACCTGCAAGGGCCGGAAGGAAACCGAGAAGAATTGCGGGACGTGCGCCGGCAAAGGGCGCGTCGGACCGTTCACGGCGGGCATCCCGACGGCGATCTGCGACGCCTGCAAAGGGTTCGCGGTCATCAAGGCGAACTGCGCCGACTGCAAGGAGTCCGGGCTGGCCGACTGCAAGAACTGCGGCGACGGCGTGCGCGACGGCAAGTTCCGCACGAAGATGGAGGACGTCTACACGCCCTCGCCCTGCACGGCCTGCGGCGGCAAGGGCTTCCCGCTCGCGAACGTCGCGGTCCCCTGCGACCGCTGCTTCGGGCTCTCCTTCATCGCCCTCCCGGCGATCGACCCGCAGAAGACCCTGGTGGATTAGGGCTTCGCCTCCGCGCCGCACTTCTGGGTGACCCACGCGGTCCACTTCTCGGCGGCGGGTTTGCGGGCGGAGGGGATCGCGCCCGGCTGGTAGCCGAACGGATCCTTGTTGGCCTTCTGAAGCACGCCGAACGCGGCCGTGCGGATCTTGACGTCGTCGTCCTCGAGCGCGTGAACCAGCGTCCACCAGACTTTCTTGTCCTCGAAGTTGCCGTGCACGGCCAGCCGCATCGCCCGGGCCAGGCCGTCGACCGCCAGGAGCCGCTCGCCGGCGCTCGGACCCTTCGAGCTGTCGCCCTTGTCCCCCGCCGTCACGCCGCAGAGCGCGTCGAGCGCCTCGGGGTAATGCCAGACGCCGTACGTGCCCAGGGCGTGGATCGCCGTCGCCGCCACGCGGTCGTTCTCGTCGTGGGCGAGCTTGGCCAGCTGCTCGGCGACCGCCTTGCCGAACGAGGACCGCTCGCACGCCTCGGCGGACGACGCGCGGATGCCGGGGCTCTTCGACTGGAGGCCCATCAGGATCGCGGCGCCCGCCGGCACGCTGCCGATCCGCTGGAGGTTCAGGTAGGTGGGCTTGCTCGCGAGCAGGCTTTCCGACCGGGTCTCGAAGCCCGCGAGGAAGTCCTTGTCCTTCTTCGGCAGCTCCATCGTCTTATGGCGGATCGCCCGGAGCCACTGGAGGTAGTCGTCGCGGCAGTCGTTCACGATGCTCTGGTCGGGATGGCCCGCGCCGTCCCAGATGTCCGTGTGGCCGTAGCCGTCGAGCTGACGGAACACGGAGCGGATGCCCATCGACGCCAGCTGCTTGCAGGCATTGCCGGAGTTCTGCGGATTGTCGTTGCCGCCGTGGACGAAGTACCACTCGGGCCGGGTGTCGACCGCCGCCTTCTCCTTGGCCGTGAAGTTGTAGCCGCCGCAGTAGCCGATCGCCGCCGCGACCAGGTCGGGGTTCTCCCACCCGAACTTGCCGATGAAGCCGGCGCCGTTCGAGCTTCCCCAGATGAAGATCTGGCGGGGGTCGATGGGGTATTTCTCCTTCGCCCACTCGATGACGCGCTTGGAGATGGGACCGTCGTCCTCGAGGGTCCATCCGGCGCCCTTGGACTTGCCGGCGATGACGACGAACTCGTTCTCGCACTTGTTCCGGCGGAGGGCCTCGACGGTGCCGGCGTAGTAGTTATTCTCGTTCCCGTTCATCCCGTGGTAGACGAGGAGGAGCGCGAGGGAACGGATCGGGGGGAAGTCGCGGGGGGCCAGCATGTGGACCCGCATCATGACGCCCTGCTTGTCGCGGATGTCGCCCTGGAACTCGCCGGGGCCGCCGCCCTCCTTGCCGCCTTGCTGGGCCAGGAGGGACCCGGAGGCGATGAGGATCAGCGCGAGAATACGAAGCGTCATGAAATCATCCCGCTCAATAGAGGAGTGCTCGCCCGTCAGATACTAAACGTGCCCCGACCGCTGTTTCTACTTTTTTTCTTTCAGGAAGTATTCGAAGAAGTCGGCGACGCGGTCGCTCGCCTCGGGCGTGATCTTGTGCTCGGGACGGTTGTGCATCCCGACGCGGTTCTCGACGCCGAGGACCTTGTTCACCGCGACCGTGTGGTTGAGCACCTTCCACTGCGAGGGCTGGTCCTCCGACCCTCCGGAGACGAAGAACGGCCGCGGGGCGATGAGGGCGTGAAGCTCGTGAAGGTCCAGCTTCTCCTCCATCATCGTCTTGTAGGGCCCCCGGCGGCCCTCGCCGTCCTTCAGGACGCCCCGCACGCGGAACTCGGTCCCGGGCTCGTAGCCCAGGTACCAGGGCTCCCAGTAGTTCACGTTGCCCCGCTTCTCGTTGAAGGCGATGCCGGGATCGGAGGTGCAGACCGCCGCGAACTTCTCATAGAGCGCGCCGGCGAAGATCGACCACTTCCCGCCGTAAGAGTGGCCCACCAATCCGATGCGCTTCGGATCGACGTCCTTGCGCTGAGCGAGCACGGTGTGGGCGTTGGCGGCGACGTAGGCGAGATACGACAGCGGCTGAAGCTGCGCCTTGTCCCACGTCGGGTAGTAGAGGTCGGCGTTGGGCCTCGGCGCGGTCGGGTTCTGCCCCACGCAGAGGGCGATAAACCCGCGCTTCACCATCTGGTAGCCGAAGTCGTTCTGCTGGCGCCGGTCGGCCTTGATGCCCGCGCCGTCCTCCGGGTAGTAGAACACGTCGACGACGGCCGGGAACGGGCCGTTGCCCGCGGGGCGGAGCAGGAAGCCGGCGGTCTTTCGTCCAGGGGCGCACTCGAACTCGATGCGGTGGCGGGTGAAGTCCTCGACCGATTCCTTCCACTGCTCCTGGACGACGGGGGTTTCGACGAGCGGCGGCCAGGGACCCAGGAGCTCGTGCCACCGCTTCAGGATCTCGGCGCGGCGCGCCTTCCAGTCGTCGGGCGTGCGGACGTCGCGGCCGTCGGCGAACTTGAGAACCGGGCGGAGCGTCCCGAAGTCGTCCTTGAACTCGGGGAGCGGCTTGAACAGAGGGTCGAGCTTTTCCCAGAGGTCCTTTTCGCGGGACTGGGGGGCGACGAGCGCGAGGGCCAGCAGGACGAGGCGCATGGAGACTCCTTTTTCCGGAGGATCCCGCCCGCGCCTATCCTACATCGGGGCCGGGTGCGGTGTCTCATCCCGGGAGGTGAGAGGATCGAATTTCGCCAGGGGGGGGCCGGCTCCCGGAGGTGTATAGTTCATGGGACAAGGTGAGTCAACATGAAGACTTTGGACGGCGTGTGGGTGGCGGCAGTCGTCCTCGCTTCGACTCCGGCCGCGTGGGCGCAGACCCTGTACACCGGCACCGGCGATCCATTTCCCGACGAGCAGCATGTGCTGGAACTCATCAATCGCGCCCGAGCGAACCCGACGGCCGAGGGCACCCGACTCTCCATCCCGGGAGGCATCGGTGAAGGATTAACCGCGGGCGAGGTCGCCGACATCGGCCCTCGTCCTCCCCTGGCCATGAACGCGATCCTGCTGGGCATCGCCCGGCAGCACAGCCAGGATATGTGGCTCCGCGACTACTTCGCGCACGAAACCCTCCCTCCCCCTTCCCCGGCTCTGGAGCCCTGGGACCGCGCCACCAACGCCGGCTACATCTGGAACCAGTTTGCCGAAAACATCGCCTCGGGCTCGAGTCATACGGCCGGTCAACTCGAAGACCTGCTCATGGTCGACCAGGGCTATTCGGGCCGCGGCCATCGTAAATCGCTCCTGGACATCAATACCAGTCCCTCATGGCTGGTCGTGCGCGAGGTCGGCGTCGGCTATTACCAGGGCACGGGAAGCAAGACCAACATCTATCGGGACGTGTTGACGGAAGATTTCGGGCGACGCGATACGGTCGGCCCCTTCGTGCTTGGCGTCGTCTACAACGATGCCAACGGCAACAACTTCTACGATCCGGGCGAAGGGATGCAGGGCGTGACGATCCAACTCAGTACGGGGGGCTCGTTTTACGCCGTCTCCTCCTATGCCGGGGGATACTCGTTTCCCGCGAACACCGGCGGGTCGATCACGGTCCAAGCAACCGGAGGCCAGTTCGGCGCCGTGATCGTAAGCAAGACCGTGACCCCGGCGTTCCCGGGCGAAAACGTCAAGGTGGACTTCAAGCTCAGCGACGCGGGACTCGCCGACACGGACGGGGACGGCATGTCCGACGCGTGGGAGATCGCCAAGTTCGGCAATCTGGCCCAGACGGCCACGGGGGATGCGGACGGCGACACGTACAGCAACAGGGCGGAGTTCAATGCCGGGACGGAGCCGATGAGCGGCGCCTCCACGCCGACGCCCCCGACCTTCCCGGCCCCGCCGTCGTCCCCTCCTCCCCCCTCTTCCACTCCGAAGAAGAGCGGTGGAGGCGGGTGCGGCCTGACGGGGCTCGGCGTCCTGCTGCCGCTGCTTCTGGCTCGGCTCCGCCGCCGGTAAGCAGCCTCGGGAGCCCCTTCAAGACTTCATTCCGTTCCACCCCGGAGTTTGGTAGGATCGCCCCGTTTTATTCTCCGGGGAGACTTTTACGACCATGAAGAAAGTGGGCATCCTGACCGGCGGCGGCGACGCTCCCGGCCTCAACGCCGTCATCCGCGGCGTCGTCACCCGTCTTGCGCACGATACGTCGACCGAATGGAAGTGCATCGGCTTCGTGGACGGCTGGGCCGGCCTCCGCGACGACCACAAGGTCGACCTCGACATGAAGAACGTCGGCGAGATCATCTACGAGGGCGGCACCATCCTCGGCACGTCGCGGACGAACCTCTACAAGTCCCCCGACCACGTCACCCGCGCGCTGGCCGTCTGGAAGCGCCACGAGCTGGACGCCCTGGTGGCGATCGGCGGCGACGACACCCTCGAGATCGGCTACTACCTCTTCCGCGACTACAAGCTCAACGTCGTCGGCGTCCCCAAGACGATCGACAACGACGTCAACGGCACCGACTTCACGTTCGGATTCTGGTCGAGCGTCGAGCAGGCCACCCGGGCGATCGACGCCCTCCGCTCGACGACCATGAGCCACCACCGCATCATGGTGGTCGAGTGCATGGGCCGCCACGCGGGCTGGATCGGCGCCTACAGCGGCATGGCCAGCGCCGCCGACTACATCGCGGTCCCCGAGAAGCCCGTCGACATCCAGGAGATCTGCGACGTCCTCAAGCGGGTCCGCGCCACCGGCAAGTCCCACAGCATCGTCGTCGTGACCGAGGGCTCGAAGATCTCGGGCATCGAGGTCGCGCCCCACGTCGTCAAGGACGGCACCGGCCGGTGGACCCTCTCCGCCGAGGCCCAGTACGACAGCTTCAAGAACGTCATCCTTCAGCCCGGACAGGTCGGCGAAGCGGTCGCGGGCGAGCTCCAGAAGCGCACGGGCTTCGAGGCCCGCGCGATCGCGCTGGGCCACCTCCAGCGCGGCGGCTCCCCGGCGGCCTACGACCGCATCCTGGGAACCCGCTACGGCGTCGCGGCCGGTGAGGCCGTGATCGGCAACAAGTGGGGCCACATGGTCCGGCTCGCCGGCCTCGAGGTCGAGGCGATCCCGATGAAGGGCCTGATCCGCGAGACGCAGGACGAGAAGAAGAAGTACAAGCTCCTGCCCACCTCGTTCATCGAGATGGCCAGCTACTTCTGGTCGAGCAAGACCTAGTCTTCCAGGGCGTGCCAGTCGGGCAGCGAGTTTGATCCCTCGCTCGTGATCTGGGCAAAGTCGAAGTCGTCGCTGTCGAACTTCTTCACGCAGATCTGCCAGGGCCCCTCGGGGCCCGGCGCGCGGCAGTAGACGAACGCCGCCTCGTCGGGCGAATAGCGCGCGTCGTGCTGGACGTCCGCCCCGAAGGTGATCTGCTCCCAGTTCTTGCCGTCGGCTTCCACCTGGTAGCAGTGGCCCTTCACCGACTGACAGAGCAGCCGCTTCCCGTCGCGCGACCAGGCGGGCGTGCAGCTCGCCTCCTGGGTCTTGATCTGCGCGTCCGACGTGCCGTCCACGCCGACGAGGAAGATGCCGATCGACTCGAGATGACGGCTGGCGACCGCGACGGCCTTCCCGTCGGGGCTCCACGCGGGCACGCCGCACCGCTCCCACTTTTCCGGCGTCACCCGTTTCTCGGCGCCGGATCCCAGCTCGCGCACGAAGCACTGGTTGTCGCGGATCAGGACGATCGACTTCCCGTCGGGCGACCAGCTCGCCTGGAGGCCGGCCGTGACCTTCTTCGGGTCGGAGCCGTCCCGGTTCATGCGCCACACCTCGGGGAAGCCCCCCTTCACCGCCGTGTAGAGGATCGACTTCCCGTCGGGCGAGAACTTCGGATCGGCGTGCGGGCTGTTGTCCTTGGTGAGCTGCTTCGGGTCGCGGCCGCTTGCGTGCATCCTCCAGATCTCGAGCGCGCCGCTGCGGTCGCTGACGAACACGATCGTCCCCTTGAGGCCCGGAATCCCCTTCCCTGCCGCGGGGGGCGGGGCCGGCGGGGGATCCTTCTTCACCTCGACCGGCGCCGGAACCGCGGCGACCGGCGCGCCCGCCGTCGGGAGCACGGAGTTCTTCACGCGGCGGAAGCCGTTCGAGTCCGCGCCGAAGCAGGCGTCGGTATAGACCGGGAACTCCTTCTTGCGCATCGAGATCTCGACCTTCGCGGCGTCGGTATCCCAGGCGCCGCCCCGGAGCGTGCGCTGCTTCTGCTCCTCGTCGAACCAGTCGTTGGTCCACTGCCAGACGTTGCCCAGCATGTCGTACAGGCCCCAGGCATTGGGCTCCTTCTGGCCCACGGGACGGACCTTGCCCTCGGAGTTGGCCTTGGTCCAGGCGTGGCGGCCGAGCTGGGACGCGTCGTCCCCGAAGGGAAAGCGGCCCGTGGAGCCCGCGCGGCAGGCGGCCTCCCACTCGGCTTCCGTGGGCAGACGGTAGCCGGATTTCGAGACATCGCAGGCCCAGGTCTTCAGGTCGTAGCAGGGCTCGAGACCTTCCATCTCGGAAGCCTTGTTACAGAAGCGGACGGCGTCGACCCATTGGACCCCGGCGACGGGCGCCTGGGGATTCTTCTGCTTCGACGGATTGATCCCCATCACCTTCTGGTAGATCTCCTGGGTGACAGGAAAGGCGTCGACATAGAGGCCTGCGGCTACATTCACCATCTTCCCGCCTGATGCAGGGGTGAAGGTCGCCATTCTGCCGACCATGTTCAGCGGCTTCGGAGGTTCGGCCTTGTCGCAGCCTGCGGACAGCACGAGCAGCGCGAGGAGGAAGCGTCGCATCAGGGTGTGTCTCCTTTGAATCCCGCTCTACTTTAGATGAGACACGGCCCGGGACGCAATCTCCCCGACCTTTTTCAGGCCGCCGGCGTCGCGCTCTTCTTGCGACGGGCCCGGCGCCAAAGGATCCATGCCGTCGCCAGGACCGCAACCCAGGGACCCGCGAGGGAGATTCCCACGAAGAGCTTCTCGATCGACCAGAGCAGCCCGGTCCAGCTGTTGGCGAACGTGTCGCGGATCGTCTTCAGGAGACCGTGCTCCTCCCCGATGAGCTTCGGCGGCGAGACGAGCGCCAGCTCGATCTCGGCCCGCTCGCGGAGCAGCGGCGTCGTCCCGTCCGATCCGATCGTCGGGAGGGTGTGGTTCACGTTCGCGTTCTTCACCTCCCCCGCGGTCTTGAGCGACGTGAGGAGGTCGTTGAACTTGTCGGCATCGACCTGCGCCTTCAGCGTGGCCGACATCCCGTCGACGCGGCCCGTCAGCGAGCCGTCGACGATCTTTCCGCCCGCCGCCTCGACGACGCGTCGGGCGTTCTGGTAGGCGCTTTCGACCTGGGCGGTCTCGATCAGGATCTGGGACCGCCGGGTCACGAACAGGGGCGGCGAGGTCACCGTGAAGTCGACCACCGCCTGCTCCTTGCGGAGCGGCGCGTCGGCTTTGGGCGTCCCCTCGTTACCGCCCCGGGCGGTCTTCTGCTGGGTCACAGTGTCGTTCGTCACGACCCCGAGCTTCTTCAGCGCGTCGCGCAGCGCCGGGAACTTTTCGGAGTCGACCCGTCCCCGGACGGTGCCGGTGGCGGACCCGTCGCTCTGCCGAGCCATGTTCGAGGCGATCACCCGACCGCCGACGTCGGTGATCTCCTTCTGGGCCTTCGCATAGGCGTCGTCCGGATCCCTGGAAGTGACCGCGATGTTCGACTGGAGGGATTCGACGTATTCGAAGGGCTGGCCGAGGTCCTTCTCGGAGATGCGCAGCGTGATCGTCGACATCCCGACCAGGTTGTCGTAGTACTTCATCTCGCCTTTGATCTGCTCGATGGCCTCGTTGGTCGCGCCGAGCTGCACTTCGACTTCCATCAACTCCTTCACGTTGCCCTTGGCCTCGGCGAGGAGCTTGCGGAGCCGCTCGGCGAGGATCTCCTTGCTCTTGAGGCGCGTCTCGAGATCGATGTAGGCCTTCGTGACGTCCTCCGACCCCAGGGTCTGGTTGCGCACGGTGCCGAAGTCCTTGAAGCGGCCGATCAGGGCCTCGAACCGCTCGGGCGGGATCCGGATCGTCACGGTGGCCCGGATCTTGCCGTTGGCCATCTTCTGAGTGGAGGCGGCCGAGATCTGCCCCTTCTCCGCGCCGACGAGCTCGGCGAGCTTGGCGTACGTGGCCTCGTACGAGTCGACTTCCAGGGAGACGTCGGCGTTCCGGATGATCTTGCGGGTCTCCTGGAGCTTCTCGGAGACCCTCTTGAGATCTTCCTTGGCCCCGTCGGCTTCGCCCAGGCGGTTGAGCTCCCGACCGAGCTTGGTCACCCCTCCGAGCTTCTCCGCTTCGAGCTTCTCCGCTTGCTGCCGGTCAACCACGTTCTCCTTTCCGCCGAACCGACCGCCGTATCGGCCCCCACCTCCTCCGCCTCCCCCGACCGCGAGCACCGTCCTGCTTTCATCGACACCGCGCGTCACCGAGTCGGCTTTGCCCTTCTCCTGCATCCCCAAATTGTGGCCGAAGTAGGTGGAGAGAGCGTCCTGCGCGAGCGAAACGTCCGCGCCCGGCATGGCCGCCATCCCGTAGGTCAGGTCCTGGACGTCGAACAGTTCCAGACGCGTCCGAGGATTGAACAGGTTCCCCAGAAAGATCAGTCCTACGGCCGCCGCAACCGTTCCGACGGCCTTCAGGAAGCGTTTCACCACGGGGAGTCTCCTTTTCTTCGTCTGTCCGGTCTCGCGGAAGCGGGCGATCACGCGGTCTTCGAGGTCGGCGGGCGGCGCGTCGGGCGCGATGGCCCCCCGGGCCCAGGTCGAGAACTCCTTCGCGTCGCGAAGCAGCGCCGCGCACGACGGGCAGCCGGCCGCGTGCTGGTCGACCTC
>Ga0111538_10009411_pt1 | contig 13043 bp, 15 predicted proteins | sample SoiMethybrSBSTD1_FD_79669 | JGI IMG/M metagenome (GOLD analysis project Ga0111538, IMG submission 79669) | Bulk soil microbial communities from a Populus tree surrounding site in Tennessee, USA - Soil MetaG P. TD hybrid SBSTD1 (version 2)... | ecosystem: Environmental > Terrestrial > Soil >...
AGACGGTCGGCGAGCTTGACCAAGAGCACGCGGATGTCGTTCGACATCGCGAGCATCAGTTTGCGGAAATTCTCCGCCTGCCTGGTGCGCTCGGAAAAGAGCTCGAGCTGGGAGAGCTTGGTGACGCCGTCGACAAGGCCGGCGATCTCCGGGCCGAACTCGTTGTCGATGTCCGCGATCGTGGCGGAGGTGTCCTCGACCGTGTCATGGAGAAGCGCGGTCGCGATGGTCGGCGTGTCGAGCTTGAGGTCGGTGAGGATGCCCGCGACTTCAAGCGGATGGGAAAAGTAGGGATCGCCCGACGCGCGCTTCTGCGGACCATGCGCCTGCATGGCGAAGACATAGGCCTTGTTCAGGATCTCCTCGTCCGCGTCAGGGTCGTAGGCCCGCACCCGTTCCACGAGCGCGGTCTGGCGCATGAGCGGTTTCTGCCGGGCGCTCATAACCGGCCCCCGACATTGGGCATCGCGGTGAGAAGAAGGAGCCCCAGGCTACTCCTCGTAGTCTGTCGTATCCTCGGGCGGCGGCTCGGCGCGGCGCTGAGCCTCCGAGGTGAGGGCGCGAAGCAACTCCTCCTCGGTAAGCTGCCGGTGGAGCATGGTGTCTTCACTGGCGACTTCCTCGACCGGCTGAGCGGATTCGGGCTCGTCGACCTCGGCGTGGCGCTGGAGGCTCTTGATGAACTCTTCCCGGAGCTCGTCCGGCTTGAGCGACTTGACCGCGATCTCGCGGAGCGCCACGACCGGGTTCTTGTCACGGTCGCGATCGACAAGCGGCTCGGCGCCGCCAGAAAGCTGACGGGCGCGGTGTGCTGACATGAGCACGAGGTCGAAGCGGTTTGGGATCTTGTCGACACAGTCCTCAACGGTAACGCGAGCCATTAAATCCTCTTCAGAGCCAGGGAGTCGCCCAATTTACTGGACGTGCTGCGTCGCAGCAAGGGCCCCTACCCGCTCTATAAGTAATAGCCCAGCACTCCTAATTAAAGCGATACGGTGAAAGCCCCCCCTTATTCCGGAGCCGGCGTAGCCAGAGCGGCGCCTTTGGGGATGGTATAGATGGCGAGAATCCTGGTCACCGCCGGGCCGTTCTTCACGCTGTGCTTGACGCCCGGCTCCAGCCGGAAGCTCTCGCCCGCCTTCACCTTTTTGACCTGGCCCTCGATATTGAATTCGGCCTCCCCGGCCAGCATGTAGGCCACTTCGGACCCGGGATGGGTGTGGCGCGCAGCCGTCATGTTGGCCGCGATCTCGGTCACCGCCATGACCACCGTGTAGTTGCTGCCCGGCACGTCGGATTGCTGCAGGATGGTCCGGGTCGGCACATAGCCTTCGGCAGCGAACAGCCCCGATCCGGCGAAGGCGACCGCGAGGGCAGCGGACACAAAAGCGAGCCTCTTGAGCATTTTCGATCCTCCCAACGTGTGGTTCGAAAGTACCAGCACGGGGGCAAAGCGTCGATGGTCAGGCGCTCAGGCGCGTCACCTTGGCGGGACCGAGCGCTGCGATCAGCTGGTCCAGCGCAAGTCCGGTTACCGGGTGACGCCACTCGGGCGCGATCTCGCGCAAGGGAAGCAGCACGAACGCCCGGTCGGCCATGCGGGGATGGGGAAGTTCCAGATCGCCGTGCTCGATGCGCCCCTCATAGTCGACAATGTCGAGATCGAGCGGACGCGGGGAGTTCCGCGGACCGGGCTTGCGTCCGAACTCGGCCTCCACCTCATGCAGCATGCGGAGCAATTCGTCCGGCGACAGACTGGTTCGGACGCTCGCCACCGCATTGACGAAGGGCGGATCGGTGGGATCGGGCCACGCCTCGCTCAAGTAGAAACCGGACAGCCGTTCAATCGTTATTCCCCTCGCGCCGAGCGAAGCCAAGGCAGCCCTCAACGTGTCCCTCGGGGTTCCTGCGGTGGAAGGGAGATTGGCGCCCAGTGCGATCAGGATCATCGATCTCTTTCCACGAAGTTCCCGTCCGGATAGAACGGCTGCATTCGAGCCGAGCCATTTGACAAGTGTGATTTCATCGGGAGGCCATAGATGTTGTTCTACCCACAGGAGAAGATCGCGCTCTTCGTCGACGGCGCCAATCTGTACGGCGCCGCGAAGGGATTGCAATTCGACATCGACTACAAGCGGCTCTTGGAACTGTTCGCGCGCAAGGGCGTGCTGGTGCGCGCGTTCTATTACACCGCGCTTGCCGAGGAACAGGAATTTTCCCCGTTGCGTCCGCTGATCGACTGGCTGGACTACAACGGCTTCACCGTCGTGACCAAGCCGCTCAAGGAGTACACCGACGCGCAGGGACGCCGGCGCGTGAAGGGGAACATGGACATCGAGCTTGCGATCGACGTGATGGAGATGTCGGAGCGGGTCGACCATATCGTCATCTTCTCGGGCGACGGCGATTTCCGGAAACTGGTCGAGGCCGTTCAGCGCAGAGGCCGGCGCGTCTCGGTGTGCTCGACGATCCGCACCCAGCCGCCGATGGTTGCCGACGAACTGCGTCGTCAGGCCGACAATTTCATCGAGCTCGAGGAACTCAAGCCGATGATCATGCGCGAGGGCGGACGGCAGCAGACGACGTTCGCGCACAATCAGCACGTCGAGAACGCCTGACGTGCTTGAAGTGGGGCATCTTCCGCCGGCGGACTGTCCGCTGTGCCCGCGCCTGCTCGAGTTCCGGCAAGCGAACCGCAAAGCGTTTCCCGAGTTCTTCAACGAACCGGTTCCAAGCTATGGCGCGCTGGACGCAAGGCTCTTGATCGTCGGCCTCGCTCCGGGGCTCAAAGGCGCCAATCGCACGGGACGTCCGTTCACCGGCGACTATGCGGGCGAGTTGCTCTACGGCTCGCTCAAGCGCCATGGGCTCGCGCACGGAACCTATGGCGCCCGCGCCGACGACGGGTTCGAGCTGATCGGTGTGCGCATCTCCAATGCCGTGCGCTGCGTGCCGCCGGAGAACAAACCGCTCCCCGTCGAGATCAAGACCTGCCGGACGTTTCTCATCGCCGAAATCGACGCGATGCCGAACCTCAAAGCGATTCTGGCGTTGGGGCAGACCTCGCATGACAGCGTCGCATCGGCGCTGTCGCTAAAGAAGAAGGATCACCGCTTCGCGCACGGCGCGCGATACAAGGGTGAGAAGCTTACGCTGCTCGCGAGCTATCACTGCTCGCGCTACAACACGAACACCGGCGTGCTGACGGAAGCGATGTTCGATGCGGTGATGGCCGCCGCAAAAGAGGCCGCAGGGCTTTAGCTCTGTCGCTTCACGCGGCCGTTTGATTTTTTGAATTTTTTCCGGGTTGATTTAAATCAAAGCATGGTTAACGGGCGCGCATTTTGGGTGACAGTCAAACCCGACTCTTCCCATGAACCAACCCTCGGCCACACCTCCATCCAATATCGCTATACTTAGCGTACAGTAGTCCTCTTCCTATATCAATAGGCCTGCGGGCACGAGGGAACGGCGCGCCATCTGGATTGTTCTTTTCAGGTGAGCGCGCTCAGAACATTGATTGCCATTCTGTTTTTCGGCCTAAGCGTAACCGCCTGCACAACAGAAACAGCGCCTCCCGCGACAGCGACGGATTCGGTTCCCTCACCGGTTCCCCCGCTCGTGATTGTTCCGCCGGCGGAAGAAGTGGCGGTCCTTCCCCCGTTTGAAAGGCCTGAGCCGCAGGTCAAGCCGAACGGAAAAAGGCTAAGGCTTCGCGCTACCCTCTACATGGTCGCGCTCGAGAGCGACTATCCGATCGGACCGAAATCTGCGTTCAGGACGCGCGACGGGAAGGTTCTGCACCGGACCTCGAAGCAGTTCCTCGCAACGGCGGCACTGCAAGGAACCGCTCAGCTGAACGATGGACGCACGCTGATGATCGACGGCGGGCAAAAGGGCCCGCCGCATTGGAAGGTCTCGCCGGACGGCTCCGCGGTGGGCGCATCGGGCTGCAAGCTTGTTCCATTCCGCAGCGTCGCCGTCGACAGACGCGTTGTTCCACTCGGTTCCCAACTCATCATCGAAGAGACGCGCGGCATGAAACTTCCCGACGGCAAGCTTCATGACGGTGTTTGGTACGCCGTGGACACAGGGGGGCGCATCAAGAATAACCGGGTCGATCTGTTCGTGGGCGCCGGTAAAGAAGCGCTGTCGATCCCGATCGACCACGGCATCAAGCACCTGGAACCGCTCGAAGTCCGCGTCGGCCGTCGAATGCACGGTTGTCCCGCGGCCTGAACGCGCGAGCTACTTCTTTTTCGTGCGTGCTTTCCGCGCCGCGTAACGCGCGTCGCGCTCCTTCTTCTGTTCGAGCTCGGTAGCAACCTTGCGCGCCGCGGCGGCCACCGCTTCAGCCTCGCGCGCTTTTTTCGCAGCTTCGAGCGCCCTCACGCGCGCTGCCTCCTGCTCGGCCTCGGCGATCACCTTGCGTTTTGCTTCCGCCTCGCGCTGCGCCTTGCGATCACGCGCGCGAGTATCGCGCGCTTCGCTCGCCTGCGCCCGCGCCGCCTGGCGTTCTGCAAATTTCGGATCGTTCGAGGGCGCCTTTGCGCGCGCGGCTTCGAGCTGAGCCTGCTTGGCTTTCAAAGCCTGCAGGCGCCGTTCCTCCAGAGTGGGTTCCTTGAACTCTTTCATCTGCTCGTCTCTCTATGGCTGGCTGCTGTCGACGCGTCCAAAAATATCACAGGGGTACTGTGGTCTGGATTCACTGGCTGCTCGAAATCGCGCGTTCAATTCATCGCAGGTTATCGGTTGACCGTTCCAAAGAACGTTGCCCTCTTTGGTGATGAAGATATCCGGGCGAGCATCCGACTCCGGCGAACACGCCGCAAGGGTGAACACAAGAGTTGTAGCGGCGGCGGCCCTCGCGAACCGTAACATGCTTAGGCCGGCACGCCTTTGGGCAGGTCGAACATTCCCGCCGGCAGCGTATCGAAGTAAGTCAGCACCTCGTCCGTCTTGACGATGTCGGCGTATTTCGCGCCGAGGTCGCAAAGCGTCATCGCGTGGCTCGCCTGGCTGCGGTCGAAGCAGCCCTCCTCCACCATGGCGACGCGGTAATTGTAGCTGAAGGCATCGACGACGGTCGCGCGCACGCAGCCTGACGTTGTCGTGCCAGTGACGACGACGCTGTCGCACCCGAGCTGTGTCAGATAGCCGGTCATCGGCGTGCCGAAGAATCCGGATGGCTTCTGCTTGTAGATCACGAGGTCCTTCGGGGAAGGCGCGATCTCATCCACGATGTCATAGCCGTGGCGGTTGCTCGCGGTCTTGGGCGCTTCCATGCTGCGCGTGTTCTTGCGCGTCCAGCCGCCCGAGTCCCACATGTCGGGACGCCGCACGCCGGTGGTGTAGATCACGGGCAGCTCTTTGTCGTGCGCCTTGTCGATCAACTTCTTGATGTGGCCGATGGAAATCCAGGATTCGGCGCCGCAGGAATTCCGCCAGCGCTTGATGGACTCGAGGATCGGCTCGCCGGGCTTGTCGCCGGTGAAGGCGTAACTCACGTCGATGACGAGGAGCGCAGGCCGCTTGCCGAAGCCCGCGCGTGCGCCATAGCCCGCGGCCGAGAAGACGGCCTTGTCACGCTCGGTCAGAAATTCATTCCAGATCGGTTCGGACATTCGTGCACCCCTTGTTCTGATGCTCAACTATAGCGGTCTTCTTTCCACGGATCGCCTTCGTTGTGATAGCCGCGGACCTCCCAGAAGCCCGGGCTGTCCTTCTCGGCGAACTCGATCCGGCTCACCCACTTGGCGCTCTTCCAGAAGTACCAATCGGGGATGACCACACGCACCGGTCCGCCGTGCTCACGCGTGAGCGGCTTTCCTTCCCAGACGCTCGCGAGCAGGACGTTGGGTTCTTCGAACACCTCGCGTTTCACATTGGTGGTGTAGCCGTCGTACGAGTGGAAGAGCACGTGCCTTGCTTCCGGCTTCGGCCGCACGAGCTCCATAAGATGGCGCGCCGAGACGCCGCGCCAATGGTTGTCGTAGCGGCTCCATTGCGTGACGCAGTGGATATCGGAGCGGAATTCCTCGTGCTCGAGCGCCATGAATTCCTCGAGCGACCAGACCATCGGCTTCTCGACCAAGCCGTCGACGGTCAGACGCCACGCGTTCGGTTGAATGTTCGGCTGCACGCCGAGATCGAGCACCGGCCAGTTGTTCACTTCCTTCTGGCCAGGCGGCAGGCGACTGACATGGCCGACATCCGGACGGCCGGTGAGGAGGCGGCCTTCCTTCGCCCACTCCTGCTTCGTGCGGATGAGCTTGTCCTTGATGTGCCCTTCGTCGTTCTCATTCGCCATGTCAATCAACCGTCTGTGGTCTGTTTTTGTGCCCGTAAGCCAACTGGTAATTCGCATAGAAGGCGGGTGAGAAGAGGAAAAGCACAAAAGCGGCGTTGCTGAGCCAGACAAGACCGGCCGTTTTGAGATTGTAGTCCCCTGGTAGGACGGCATCCATTAAGACGCCGACCACCACCTCGATAGCGAAAATAGGGAACACTATCCGCGCCCACTGTTTTACGCGGATGCTCTGCACATCGAAGGCGTAGGCGACGACACCGAAAAAGCTCAGAGCAGCGCAAATGCCACCGAGTGCGACCAAGGCGGTCGGATATCCAAGATTTGCACTATCGCGGACCGCGGCGAGGTAGAGGACAAAAAACAAAACCGCGTAAATGCACCAAGTGACTACGCGGAAGACTTTCATTGACTTCTAACCCTTCGCGCGGAGGAGGCGCGCTTTGTCACGGGCCCAATCACGCGTCTTCTCGCTCTGCCGCTTGTCGTGCAGCTTCTTGCCCTTGGCGATGCCAAGCTCGACCTTGGCCGTGCCTCTCGGATTGAAATAGAGCTTCAGCGGCACGAGCGTCATGCCCTCGCGCTGGACAGCTGCGGCAAGCCGACGCGCTTCGCTCTTGTGCACCAGCAGCTTCCGCGTCCGCCGCGGCTCGTGATTGAACCGGTTGGCCATGAGATATTCGGGGATATAGGCGTTGACCAGGAAGATCTCGCCGCCCTTCGCCATGGCGTAGGATTCCGCGATATTGGCCTTGCCGGTGCGCAAGCTCTTGACCTCGCTGCCGGCGAGCGCGAGCCCCGCTTCCAAGGTCGATTCAATAAAGTAAAGGTGCCGCGCCTTGCGGTTGTCGGCGACGATCTTCTGACCGTCGTCCTTCTTCTTGGCCATGGTCAGGCGTTGAGGAGCTGGGCTGCCGCCATTGCCGCCTTCACCGTCTCCCGCCCCTTTCCGGATAAGGGCACGATCGGAAGGCGGACGTCCTCCTCGCATAAGCCCAAGAGCGATGCGGCATATTTGGTCGGCGCCGGGCTCGCCTCGCAGAAGAGTGCGTCGTGCAGTCCCATCAGGCGGTCCTGGATCGACAGCGCCTTGGCGAAGTTGCCCGCGAGGCAGGAATCCTGGAATTCCGCACAGGCACGCGGGGCGACGTTCGACGTCACGGAGATGCAGCCCACCCCGCCATGCGCCATGTAGCCGAGCGTCGTCGAGTCATCCCCCGACAGGCGGACAAAGCTCTTGGGCAGCGCGCCTCGGTCGCGGCTCGCGCGCGCGAGATTCCCGGTCGCGTCCTTCACCCCCACGATGTTCGGGATCTGGGCGAGCTTCGTCATCGTCTCGACCGAAATCTCCACGATGCTGCGGCCGGGGATGTTGTAGAGCACGATAGGTAGATCGACGGCCTCGGCGATGGCGGCGAAGTGGCGGTACAGCCCGTCCTGGGTCGGCTTGTTGTAATAGGGGGCGACCGAGAGGGCGGCGTCCGCTCCGACGCGCTTGGCGTGGTGGGTCAGCTCGATGGCTTCCTGGGTGGAGTTCGAGCCGGCGCCGGCGATGACAGGAACCCTTCCCCGCGCCGTTTCGACGCACAGTTCCACCACCCGCATGTGTTCCTTGTGGCTGAGCGTCGGGGACTCGCCCGTGGTTCCGACCGGCACGAGCCCGTCTGTCCCTTCCGCGATCTGCCACTCGACCAGCCGCTTGAACGCCTGCTCGTCGACCTCGCCGCTCTTGAACGGGGTGATGAGGGCGGTGATGGACCCCTTGAGACGCTCTACTGCTGTGGGCATTTACCTATCCTGGATGAACTCGAAGACCGCGCGTGCTCTTTGGTCTAGTTGGGATCGCGCGCGGAACTGTGTTGCTTAAATGTAGATCGGATTCACATTGACGGGAATAGTGTGGCCTTCCGCGAGGCTCGTTGTTAATGTCCACACACGACTCCCGCAATTGGGGCGGGAGGGGATGACCAAAACAGCAGGCGAGCATGAGTGTGCGGCGTAACCTTTTAGCTGCAGTGCGTTGGATTGTACCCGTCGTCATCGTCGTCACAGCAGGCTCCGCCCCACCGCTTCACGCACAATCCGAAGGCGCGCCTGGATCCAACGCGCCCGAGTCGGCGCCCGCCGTTGCGCCCGCAGCGCAAGGCGCGAGTGGCGCCGTATTCGACGCACCCGGCATGCCCGGCGTGCGGATGATGGCGCCCATTCCCGATGGGCCTCGCGACTCGACAATCGTGCAAGGCAGTCAAGCCGTGATCCCGGCCGGCGCCGAGCCGCCCATGACAGCCGTCCCCATAAGCGCAGCGCCGCCCGCGACGATTGGCGCGCCAGCGCAGAGCGAACCGAGTGCCGTGTTCAACGCGCCCAATATGCCGGGCGTGCGCATGATGGCGCCGATCCCGGACAGCCAGCCTGTCATCACCAGTCCGGCGGCTACCACACCCCTCCCCGTGCCGCGGCCATCGACGTCGACGGCCACGACGGCAAGTCGTTCGCTGCTGGATCAAACGATCACGGCTGCCAAGAATGGCGAGTGGTCGCGCGCGCAGCGTTTGGCCGGTGAAACCGGAAGCCGCCCGGCGATGCTCTTTGTCGAATGGATGTATCTCTCCGATCCGGGCACGGACGCGAGCTTCGCGCAGATCAGCGCATTCCTGAACGCGCACCCAAACTGGCCGCGGCGCGATGCGCTGATGACGCGCGCCGAAGAGGCGATGCCGGCCGACATCGATCCGCGGCAGATGATCGAGTGGTACGGCAATCGCGAGCCGGTGACGCCGAAGGGAATGGTCCGCCTTGCCGAGGCGCATCTGGTGGCGGGCAACCGCGAGCGCGGAATCGAACTGATCCGCAAGGCCTGGTGCGAGGAGTCGTTCAGCGCGTCGGAAGAGGATGCGGTCCTTCAGGCCCACGGCGACATCCTGCGCGAGTCCGAACATCGCGCCCGGCTGGATCAGCGTCTTGCGCTCGACGACATCGCCGCTGCACGGCGTCAGCTGTCACGCGTCGATGCGACCGCACGGCTCGTCGGCGAAGCGCGGCTCAGGCTGAAGAGCGGGCCGGACGCGGTTGCGAGCATCATGGCGTCGCTCCCGGCCGACCTGCACAGAAATCGCGGTCTCCTGCATGATGCGTCGCGAGCCTATCGCCGCCGCGACCGCGATGAAGACGCGTACGAAATCCTGCTGAAGACGCCGGCCGATAGCGGTCTCCCGAACATGCCCGAAGGCTGGTGGAGCGAACGCCACACGCTGGCGCGCGACGCGCTGAAGGACGGCAGGCATCAGCTCGCTTACGACATCGTGTCGCGGCACGGGCTTCGGTCGGGCGCAGGATTCGCGGACGGGGAATTCCTGTCGGGCTGGATCGCGCTCAGGTTCCTGAACAAACCGGACGTGGCGCTCAAGCATTTCCAGAATCTGGCGAACGGCGTCAGCCTGCCGATCAGCCTCGCACGCGCCTATTACTGGTCGGGCCGTTCGGAAGAAGCGCTCCAGCATCCGAACGAAGCCGTCGCCCAATACCGCAAGGCGGCTCAGAATGCCGAGACCTTCTACGGTCAGCTGGCGCTTGCGCGCATCGAAGAAACGCCGATGCTCAAGCTGCCGAATGTCTCGCAAGTTCCGACACGCGCCGACGAGGCGGCCTTCGATGCCGATGAACGCGTCGGCGTCATCCGCCTCCTCTCGCAATCGCGCGACCGGAGCCTGGCGCGCATCTTCGCGGTGCGGATCGCCAACGACACGCCGGCCGATGCGAAGAAGCTCCAGCTGCTGTCCCAGCTGATGGTCTCGCAAGGCGATCCGGCGATGGGCGTGCGCGTCGCGAAGCTGGCCAGCTATAGCGGCGTCCTGCTGCTGTCCCAGCTTGCGCCCGTCGTGACGCTGCCGAAGTTCCCGGGCAACGAAGCGGGGCCCGATCCTGCGCTCGTGCTCGGCATCACGCGGCAGGAGAGCGAATTCGATCCGGCCGTGGTGAGCTCGGCCGGCGCGCGCGGCCTGATGCAGCTCATGCCCGCGACCGCACGGCGCGCCGCGAGCATGAACCGCTTAGGCTTCCGCTTGAACGACCTCACCGGCAATCCGCGCTACAACATGCAGCTCGGCATGGTGACGCTCGACGATTACCTCGCTTATTGGGGTGACTCGTATGTGCTGGCGATCGCGTCCTACAACGCGGGTCCCACGAATGTCCGCAAATGGATAGAAGCCAACGGCGATCCGCGGAATTCGTCGGTCGATCCCATCGATTGGATCGAGATGATCCCGTTCTCGGAGACCCGCAATTACGTCCAGCGCGTGCTCGAGAACATGGAAATCTACCGCAACCGGCTTAGCGGCAAGGAGCAGCGGCTGACGATTCTGTCGGACCTGTATCGTCCGAAGCTGCCGAACACCGTGGTTGTGAAGGAGCAGGCGCGGCCGCTCACCGATGTGCCGGTTCCGGTGCCACGACCGGGCACGACAGCGCTGCAGTAAATCAGACGGGTGTCAGGACGCGAGCCACTTGCGCGCTTGGCGCTGCGCTTCGGCGATCTCGTCCGCGCTCATCTCGCTGGAAATCTGCGCGCGCCACTTTCGGGCCTCATTCACGCCCTTCATGGCGGCAAGATTGAACCATTTGTGGGCCGCGACGTAATCGACGCGCACGCCCTGCCCCGTCGAGTAAGCCAGACCTAAATTGTACAGCGCCTCGGCGCGGCCCTTGCGGGCCTCGGCTTCGAACTGCGTGAGCGCATCGTAATCGAGAACGGCCATGCGCGTAATCTCCCCTCTGCACAACCCCGGCCCCAGCGCCGGCACTTGCGGGCGTCCGAGTTTCTCTCGTTCCGCCACGAGGCCGATGATCGAGCGATCAGGCTAAAGGGAAGTTAACGTTGAGAGGCGGTTTTCTTAACGCGCGTTAAGGGGTTCGCGCACGCTGGCCGAACAGAATCTTGGACGCCACCGGATCCTTGCCGATCTGATAGTTGGGATCACGCAAATGTTCGCCGACGATGCGGCCGCGCTGCACAGCGGGCCGCGCGGCGATGCGCTCGTGCCACGCCTTCATATGGGGAAAATCGTCGATGTTCTGTCCTTGGCGCTTCCAATTGCGCGACCACGTCCAGCACGCGATGTCGGCGATCGAGTACCGGCCCGCGAGATAATCGCGATCGACAAGGCGCGCGTTGAGCACGCCGTAGAGCCGGTTCACTTCATCGGTGTAGCGCGCCACCGCATACGGGATCTGTTCGGGCGCATCGCCACGGAAATGGTGGGCCTGTCCGGCCATCGGTCCCAGACCGCCCACCTGCCAGAAGAGCCACTGATCGATCTCGACCCTGGCGCGTTCGTCGTTCGCATAGAACTTGCCCGTCTTGCGGCCGAGATATTGAAGGATCGCACCGGACTCGAAGATGCTGATCGGTTTGCCGCCCGGGCCGTCCGGATCGATGATCGCGGGGATGCGGTTGTTGGGCGAGATGTTCAGGAAGTCGGGATGGAACTGCTCGCCCCGGTTGATGTTCACGGGCTTCATTTCATAGGGCAGCCTGCACTCCTCGAGCATGATGCTGATCTTCAGCCCGTTGGAGGTCGGCCAGAAGTAGAGCTCGATAGGACGCTGCTTGTTGCGGCTCGTGGACGCCTTCTTGCGTGGCGCAGCTTTCTTTGCCGGCGCCGCGCGGCGCTTGGCTTTCTTGATGGCCATGATGTCCCCGGGTGCAGCGTTACGGCGGGGCGGAGACTTACCCCTTCGCCGCTCGCCCAGCAATGAGGTGGTCCAGGGAACTCGGTGAGAGAACTTGCTTTGGGGAGGGGCCGGCAGGCCGCAGTCCGCTACTCTCCGCAAACTGCGGCCTTGCCGCTTGCCACCTCGATGGCGCCGGCACTTCCGGCGCCTCGGGAGACGGCGCGATCAGGCTAGGTTTGCCATTGCGCCGCTCTTATGGCTTGGGATCGCCGGTTATTTCCGTTTTGCGCGCCGCTTCTTCTTCGCGACTTTCTTCTTCGACGCTTTGCGGGCCGTCTTCTTCGCGGCCATCTTCACCGTTGTTCTCTTCTTTCTTCTCATCGGCATGAAACGACTCCCTTTACAGTTTGAGGCAGGACGCAGCATGCGTCCCCCAAAAACAGCAAGAATATGAGTGGGTTAGTTCAGCGAATCAATAGAGGAGGCCTTTGCGACTCGAACGCAAAAAACGACGCAGTCGAAAAAGCACGAATCTACCTATGCTTTTCGCACTTCATCCGTGTACAGATGGAAATGAGTAACTGGTCTTGACAAAGAGCAAAAACCGGAAATTTGGACAGATCGGCTCGAATCAGCCTTCGTCGGGGAGTCCAAGACGACGCTTCAATATCGCGGTGACGGTCTGCGGATTGGCTTTGCCCTGCGTCGCTTTCATCACCTGACCGACGAACCACGACGCCATCTTCGGTTTTGCTTTTGCTTCCTGCGCTTTGTCCGGATTGGCGGCGATCACCTGATCGACAGCGGCTTCGATCGCGCTCTCATCGGTCACCTGGCGAAACCCACGCTCTTCCACAATAATTCGTGGGTCACGATCGTCAGTCCACATTATATCGGTCAGTTCTTTCTGCATTTTGCTCGACAGAACGCCCATCGTGACGAAGGACGCCGTTGCACTTGCCCGCTGAGGGGAGATTGGCCCCCCTGCAACCGTAAGGCCGGCCCTGTTGAGGCGGCCGAAATATTCGTTGATCAGCCAGTTCGCCGCAGCCTTGGGTTCCGC
>Ga0111538_10009412_pt1 | contig 13043 bp, 12 predicted proteins | sample SoiMethybrSBSTD1_FD_79669 | JGI IMG/M metagenome (GOLD analysis project Ga0111538, IMG submission 79669) | Bulk soil microbial communities from a Populus tree surrounding site in Tennessee, USA - Soil MetaG P. TD hybrid SBSTD1 (version 2)... | ecosystem: Environmental > Terrestrial > Soil >...
ATGCACGTCGAGGGGCTGGGCGGGGGCAGTGGCGGCGGTGGGGGCCAGGGCAACGGCGGCAACGTCGCCGACAGCGTGGTGAACTCGGCCCTGCGCTTCCGCGCCCAGGCGCCGCTCATCGACCAGCTGCTGCGCGAGATCGGCGTGCAGGGCGGCGATGTCGGCCAGGCGGCGAAGGCGTTGCTGGAGCGCGGCGAGAACGGATGATCAAGGTCTACACCTCGAGCGTGATCGACGCGCCCGCCGATGCCGTGTGGGCGCGCGTGCGCGACTTCAACGGGCTGCCGCAGTGGACGCCCTTCGTGGCCGAGTCGCGAATCGAGGAAGGCCAGCCGGCCGACCGCATCGGCTGCGTGCGGAACTTCCGGCTGCGGGACGGCGGCGTCATTCGTGAGCGCCTGCTGACGCTGTCGGACTACGACTACCAGTGCAGCTACGCGATCCTCGAGAGCCCGATGGGCGTCGAGAACTACGTGGCCACCCTCAAGCTGACGCCCGTCACCGAGGGCAACCGTACGTTCGCCGAGTGGTGGGCGGAGTTCGACTGCGCCCCCGAGCGCGAGCAGGCCCTGGCCGAGCAGATCGGGCAGGGCGTGTTCCAGGCGGGCTTCGACTCGCTGAAGAAGGTCGTCGCAAGGTAGGTGCTTGTCCGATGACGGTCCCAGAGGCGCGCCACCGCTGGGCCGGGGCGTGCCGCACGTCGGGGGGTGTGGGGGGCCATGTCGGGGCCCCCCACGTCGCTAGATGATCCGGGTGCGCCGGTCCGCCGTGATCGACGCGCCGATCGAGCGCGTGTGGGCGGTGCTGCGCGATTTCAACAGCCACTCGGCCTGGCATCCCGCCGTCGGACCCTCGGCCATCGAGCGCGGCGAGGCGCCCGACCAGGTCGGCTGCGTGCGCGAGTTCGCGCTCAAGGACGGGAACCACATCCGCGAGCAGCTGCTCGCGCTCTCCGACCGCGATCACGTCTCGACCTACTGCATCCTCGACGCCACGCTGCCGATGCGGAACTACGTCGCCACCGTGCAGCTCAAGCGCGTGACCGATGGCGAGCGCACCTTCTGGCACTGGGAGTCGACCTTCGACGTCCCTCGCGGGCGTGAGCGCGAGTTCGAGCAGCTCGTCGGCGGCCAGGTGTACGAGGCCGGCTTCACGGGCCTCGCGGCGTTCCTGGGACGGGGCGGCCGCACGTCCTCTCCCCTGCCGGCGGTGGACTCGCAGGGCGTGGTCGCGACGGCGTTCGGAGGTCCCGAGGTCCTGCGGCTCCAACGGCTCGACGCCCCATCACCGAGAAGCGGCGAGGTACGTCTGCGCCAGACGGCGATCGGCGTGAACTACATCGACGTCTACATCCGCAAGGGCCTCTACCGCATGATCGAGCCCCCGGCGCCGATCGGCATGGAAGCCGCCGGCGTCGTCGTCGAGAGCAATGCCCCCGGGTTCAGTCCCGGCGACCGCGTCGCGTACGCCTGCCCACCACCGGGCGCGTACGTGACGATGCGCACCCTGCCGGCGGAGCACCTCGTGCTGCTGCCCGACCACGTGGACGAGGAAACGGCGGCGGCGCTCATGCTGAAGGGCATGACCGCCGAGTACCTCCTGCACCGCACCCACCGGGTGCGGCCCGGCGACACGGTCCTGGTCCACGCGGCGGCGGGCGGCGTCGGCCTGCTGCTTTGCCAGTGGGCCCGGGCGCTCGGCGCCCGCGTGGTCGGCACCGTGTCGAGCGACGCGAAGGCGGAGCTCGCGCACGCGAATGGCTGCGAGCATCCGATCGTGACGCGGACCTATGCCTTCGCCGAGCGCACGAAGCAGGTCAGCGGCGGGCGCGGCGCCGACGTGATCTACGATGGCCTCGGGCAGCAAGCGGCGGCGGAGAACCTGGCGGCGCTCGCCACGCGCGGCCACTGGGTGAGCTACGGGCAGGCGACCGGCGCCCTCGACCCCGTGAGCCTGAGCGACAAGTCGGGAACCTTCTCCCAGCCGGTCCTCTTCCACTACACCGCGGACTACTTGCAGCCGATAGCGGGTCGCGTGTTCGCCGCCCTGCGTGACGGCATCCTCAAGCCCGAGATCCGCCGCCGCTATCCCCTCGCCGCCGCGGCCGACGCGCATCGCGATCTCGAGGCGCGCCGCACCAGCGGCCAGATCGTGCTGCTCGCCTGACCGGCTCTAGGCAGCGGATCGCGCCCGGTCGAGCGGGATGACCCGAGCCGTCGCCGTGGCCGTGGCGATGAGCGTCCCGTTCGACTCGACCAGCGCCGCCTCGAGGAACGCCATGTCGCCTTCTCGATGAGCGATACGGCCCTTGCCGACCAGCCGTCCCGGTCGAACCGGCCGCAGGAAGTTGACGTTGAGCTGCAGCGTCGACTGAAACCGGTCAGGCTAGAGCGTGGCGAGCAAGGCCGGTCCAACCGTGTCGTAGAGCATCGCCGCGACGAAGGCTCCGAGCACATTGCCCGCGGGGTTGGTGAAGTTCTCCCCGGCCGTGAACGCGAGTTCGATCGTTCCGGTCGCGCTGTCTGCGGTGATGAACTCCAGGCGATCGCTTGTTCATGGCGGCTCTCCGTGCATTTCGCTCTCTACGGTAAGTCTGCGCCATCCGAGGACTGTCAAGTTCGGCGGACGCGCAACACCAACCGCACACGGAGGAAGATCCCGCGGCTAGAGCGAGCCGGGCAGGCTAGCGCAGTCGCGGGCCCGGATCCATCCCCATGAAGAGCCGGCCGCCCATCGGGTACCACTCCGGCATGACCGTGACGGCCTGGCCGACGACGTGGAGATCGCGCCAGCACTCGGCCAGGCGGCTGTCGCGCCGGTACGACGTGCTGCCACCCTGCCGGAAGACCAGGTCCATCGCCTCGCGAGCGCTGTCGGCGGCGTAAGCGCCCGCCAGGCGGCACCGGGCCCGCTGCTCGAGGGTCGTCTCCTCACCCGCCGCGATGGTGTTCCACACCTCGGTGATCGTCGCGCTGCGATACGCCCGACCAGCGTTCAGGATCGTGTCGGCCCGACCGACCGCGTCCTGCACTTGAGGGTTCTCGCAGAGCCGACTGGTCCGGCCGCGCGGCGTCTTCTCGCTGGCCAGCTCGATCAGCGCGTCGATGCCGGCGCGAGCGATGCCGGTGATGACGGCGCTGTGATGGGGCCCGACCCAGGCCTGGGCCGGCAGCGCGAACGAGATCCCCGGCCAGTGGCTCCACTGGTTGTCGAGCGGGACACCGGCATGGACCATCGTGCGCCGCTCTGGCAGGAAGACGTCGTCGACGGTCCAGTCGAAGCTGCCAGTCGCCCGCAGGCCGGCCACGTCCCAGCTCCCCTCGACGATCTGCGCTTCCGAGCGGTGGAAGACGCCGCGCCAGTAGACCGAGTTGCCATCCGGGCTGGGCCGTGGCCGGTCGCCGTCGAGAATCTGGAAGCTGCCCAGCATCCAGCCGCTCTCCTGACAGCCGGTGCCGAACGGCCAGCGACCCGAGACGCGGTAGCCCCCGTCGACAGGGACCGCGCGCCCGCCCCCTTGCACGGCGGTGCCGGCGATGGCGACGTTGCCCCCCTGCCCGAAGATCTCCCGGATACCTTCCTCCGGCAATCCGAGCGAGACGAGCTGCGCGATGTTGTTGTTACAGAGGTTCCAGCCGATCGAGCCCGAGGCCTCGGCCAGCAGCTCGACCACTCGCAGATACGTGAGAGGGTCGACCTGCAGACCCCCCAGCTCACGCGGTCTCACGAGCCGGTAGAACCCGGCGGCGTGAAACTCCTCGACCAGCGCCTTGGGCAAGCGCTGGTCTCGGTCGATCTCGTTGCGGTAGCCGCGGATGATCGGCTGCAGCGCGGCCGCGGCCTGCACAATCGGCTCGGCATCGACGTCGTGCGGCAGGAGCTTGGCTTCCGTGATTTGGCCCATCGTGTCGGGATGTTCTGCTGGCCAAGACGAGGTGTCAAGAGGTAGGCGGCTGGTCGCCGCATCGTGCCCCGCGCCGGCTTCAGTTCCCAGACGCGCGTGACGACTCTACCAACACCACTCCGCCGGCCAGACCATCCGGTAGGGGCAGCGGCAGTCCGCGCAGATCGTAGGCGTCGTGGAGCCGGCCGCTGACGCGGACCCGCGTCCCCTTGGCCGGCACCCCTGATTCGCTGGCGACCCACAACTGGCTCTCGCCGTCCCTGATTCGATAGAGCCCTCGGCCGGCAATCGAGCCGGAAGTGGTGACGACGCCGGCGACCATGACCCGTCGCCCGTGGTAGCGCCCTGGGTCCTTCATGACCTCGTCGACGGAGGAAGACGTGGCGCAGGCCGATGCGGCGGCGAGACAGAGGCCGAGCAACAAGGCGGGCAGTCGCCCTCGGAGCCGCAGACAGTGAGCCATGGAACCGCATCACGCAAGGCGAGTGCCAGTGGCAAACGAAGGCGGGCCCGATTGTTCCGCTGGCGAAGCGGAGGTATCAAGAGGTACTGTCGCTGATCATCCCCCAACCAGGAGACCTGCTCATGCCCCGTCTAGGCTTTGGCGCGTTCCTCGCCCCCCACCACCCCATCGGGGAGCATCCGATGCTGCAGTTTCGCCGGGATCTGGACCTCGTCGAGCACCTGGACAAGCTCGGGTACGACGAGTTCTGGTGCGGCGAGCATCATTCCAGCGGCTGGGAGATGATCGGCTCGCCGGAGATGTTCCTGGCCGCGGCGGGAGAACGGACCAAGCGCATCAAGCTCGCCACCGGGGTGGTCTCGCTGCCCTATCACCATCCCTTCAACGTGGCGCAGCGGATGGTGCAGCTCGACTACATGACCGGCGGGCGGGCGATCTTCGGCTCCGGGCCGGGCGCGCTCCCGTCGGATGCCCACACGCTCGGCATCGATCCCATGCTGCTGCGCGACCGTCAGGACGAGGCGATCGGAGTCATCCGCCGGCTGATGCGCGGCGAGCGCCTGACCGTCAAGTCCGACTGGTTCACGCTGCAAGACGCCAAGCTGCAGCTGCTGCCGCTGCAGGAGGAGATGCCCTTCGCGGTCGCCTCGCAGATCAGCCCGTCGGGCATGACGCTGGCCGGCAAGCACGGCATCGGGATCATCTCGATCGGCTCGCTGTCCGAGGAAGGCCTGAATGCGCTGCCGACGCAGTGGGGCTTCGCGGAGGCCGCCGCCGCCGAGCACGGCCAGACCATCGATCGCAAGAACTGGCGCGTCCTGCTGAGCTGGCACATCGCCGAGACGCGCGAGAAGGCTCGCGCCGAAGCGCGCGATGGCCTGTTCCGGCACCACAACGAGTACATCACGGCGACCCTGCAACGCCCGGGCGCCAAGCCCTTCAAGGATCCCGACGAAGCCGTGGACCGGACGGGCTTCGTGCCCGGCGCCGTCGCCACGATCGGCACGCCGGACGATCTCGTCGAGCGGATCAAGTCGGTGCTCGAGATCTCCGGCGGCTTCGGGACCGTCGTCGGCTTCGTCCACGACTGGGCCAACCCGGAGAACACGATGCGCAGCTGGGACATGGTGGCTCGCTACGTGGTCCCGCAGATCAACGGCTATCTCGCCGGGCTGCGCACGTCGCGTGAGTTCGTCGCCACCAACCGCGACTACTTCAACCGGGCTCGTCAGGCGGTGATGGCGAAGATCACCGAGAACCCGGTCGCGGCCGAGGCGCTCAAGGTCACGAAGTCGCCGCTGCTGGCTGCCTCGGCCGCGAGCCTGCCTGATCTGGACCAGGGCCCCGACGGCCGCGCTTCCCGGTGAGCTACCTCACGTCGCAGATCACACTCTGGAGACTCCGATGACAGACAAGATTCGCGTAGGCATCGTGGGCGCGACCGTGACGCAGGGGGGCAGCGGCTGGGGCGCCAACGCCCACGTTCCCGCCCTGAAGGCGCTCCCCGGCTACGAGCTGGCGGCGGTGTGCACCGCACACGAGAACACCGCCAAGGCGTCGGCCGCGGCGTTTGGTGTCGAGCGCGCGTTCCACCGCTTCAGCGACATGGCCGCCCATCCGGAGGTCGATCTGATCGTGGTCTGCGTGCGGGTGCCGGGCCACCGCGAGCTGGTCATGGCCGGCCTGCAGGCCGGCAAGGCCGTGTGCTGCGAGTGGCCCTTGGGGGCGACGCTCGCCGAAGCGCAAGAGATGGCCGGGCTCGCCCGTCAACGCTCGTTGAAGACCATCGTCGGCCTGCAGGCGCGCAGCGACCCGGCGATTCTGTATGCGCGTGATCTGATCCAGTCCGGCTACGTCGGTGAGGTGCTCACGGCCAGCCTGAACACCGTGGTGCCGGCGGTGCTGCAGCGGGGACCCGGCCGCATCTGGCAGGGCGTGCGCGCCAACGGCGCCAACACGCTGACCATCGCCGGCGGCCACGCCATCGATGCGCTGTGCGCCATCATCGGCGAGTTCGCGGAGGTCTCGGCCCGCGTGTCGACACGGATTCCGGAGTGGAAAACGCTGGAGGGCAAGCCGGTCCCGGTCGATGCGCCGGACAGCATCAACGCGGTCGGCCGCATGGTGAGCGGCGCCGAGGTATCGGTCAGCGTCGCCGCCGTTCCCTCGAATCCCAGCGGCAACCGGATCGAGATCTACGGACGCGAGGGCGCCCTGGTCGTCCGGGCCGATGGCTCGTTCAACATCGGCCCCAGCCAGGTGCACGCGGGCAAGGGCAAGGACGCCATGGTGGCGATGCCCATTCCGCCCAAGTACAAGCTCGCTCCAGCGGGCGCGCCGGCCGGCCAGGCCTACAACGTCGCGCAGGCCTACACGCGCGCCGCCGACGCGCTGCGCGGCGCTGGGTCCTTCGACGTCGACTTCAACCTGGCCGTGCAGCGACACCGGCTGATCGACGCGATCGAGCGGTCCTCCGCCACGGGCCGGTCGGTGAAGGTGGACCAGACCTAGCCGACATGGAGGACGTCTATTGCTTCGGCGGTAACCCGCTGGATCGGGTCAGCGAGCGGCGGGACGACGGCGACTGGATCCGCAAGCTGCTCGACGACCCCCAGACGCGGCTTCTGGCCCTGCGAGAGCTGAAGCCGTTCACCCGCAGCACGACGGTCCCGACGCTCGACTGGCAGCCGGTGGGACCGTGGCGCGCCCAGATCGACGGAGGCGCGTCGCTGATCTTTCTCGGCCTCGGCGACGGACGCGCGCACTTCGCGATCGACGCCACCGGCGCGGACGTCGCGCCCGACGTCGACACCGAGCTGATCGACGTCCGCGCCCTCGCTCCGACGATCGCCCCCGGCGAGGCGGCGATCCTCGCCCAGGCCCGCTCGCTGCTCGACTGGCACGCCCGCCATCGCTTCTGTGCGCAGTGCGGATCGACGACCACGATGGCCTCGGCCGGCTGGAAACGGCAGTGCCCGGCGTGCCAGGCGTCGCACTTTCCGCGTACCGATCCCGTGGTGATCATGCTCGCCATCCGCGGCGAGCTGGCCCTGCTCGGCCGCAACCGCCGGCGCCCGGGCGCGCGCTTTTCGTGCCTGGCCGGCTTCGTCGAGCCGGGGGAAACACCGGAGGAGGCGGTGCGCCGGGAGGTCCGCGAGGAGGCGGGCATCCGCTGCGGGCGCGTGCGCTACCTGGCGGCGCAGCCGTGGCCGTTCCCGTCGAGCCTGATGATGGGGTTTCTCACGGAGGCCCTGACCGAGGAGATCACCGTCGACGCCGAGGAGATTGCCGAGGCGCGCTGGTTCTCGCGCGAGGAGATCCGTGAGATGGTGGCGCGGGCGGCCACCGGTCCCGACGATCCGACGAAGGTGTCGGTGCCGGCGCCCATCGCGATCGCGCATCAGCTCTGCCGGCGCTGGTCGAACGGCCTCGACAGCGTGTGATCGGCGTGGGCGGTGTTCGTTCCTCCCTCGCGGCCCTCCTGATCACCGCGCACGCCACGACCCTCGCGCTGGGCGCCGATGACATCGCGGGATCCTCCACCTACCGCCCGGAGGTCGTCGGGCGCGTCGGCGTGGTCGCCGCCGGCCGGCATTTCGCGGCGGAGGCGGCGATGCGGATGCTGGCGCGGGGCGGCACCGCGGTGGACGGCGGCGTGGCGGCGACCTTCGCGGCGGCCGTCACCGAGATCTCCCATTTCGGGCTCGGCGGCGAGGTGCCGATCATCCTCTACCTCGGCGACCGGAACGAGGTGGTCGTGATCAACGGCCAGGGGTCGGCGCCGGCGGCGGCGTCGGTCGAGACCTTCCGTGCGGCTCAACGGATCCCTCCGTCCGGCCCATCAGCGGGAACCATTCCGGCGGTGGTCGATGCGCTGGCCTTCGCCCTCGCCGAGGTCGGCACGCTCTCGCTCCGGGATGTGCTCGAGCCCGCGATCGCCCTCGCCGTCCGCTGACGCGGGCCGGCCGGGTAGGCGGGGCAAGCCAACGGCATGAAGGCTATGCGAAGATACAGACGCTCGAGCGGGCGCAACAGAGAGTGAGTGATGAGCGACGCTCGCCACTGCCGAGAGGATGCGCATGGATAACGTAGAGTTCGACCGCGAGCCGCCGACCAACCTGACGACGCTGGTCGTTGCGTTCGGGGGGTGGATCGATGCCGGCCGGGCAGCCACGGGCGCCCTGCGCCACCTGGTCCGCGACCTCCCGGCCCCGCGGCTGGCCCGGATAGACCCCGAAGAGTTCTTCGTGTTCACGCAGGAACGGCCGGAGGTGCGGATGCGGGCCGATGGGGGCCGCGACATCCACTGGCCCCGGAGCGAGTTCTTTGCCTGGCATCCCGATGGCCGTGACGGTCTCCTCCTGTTTTGTGGTCCGGAGCCCCATCAGAGGTGGCGCGCCTACACGAAGGCGTTCCTCGATGTCGCCGAGCGGTGTGGGGTGAAGCAGATCGTCTCGCTCGGGGCACTCCTGGCGGGCGCTCCCCACACCCGGCCGGTCCGTGTCACGGCGCGCAGCAACGATTCCGCCGCGCGCTCCTTGCTCGAGGCCTGGGGTATCTACAGTCCACCGACCTACGAAGGCCCAACCGGGATCTCCTCGGTCGTCCTCGATGGGGCGGAGCGACGGGGCATCCAGCATGTCGGCTTCATGGGGCAGGCGCCGCACTATCTCCCTGACTCCGAGAACCCGGCAGCGATCCAGACCCTGGTGAGCTACGTGGCCCGCCTGCTGAACCTGAGCCCGGACATGTCGCACTTCACCGAGGCCATCCAGGAGTTCCGCGCCCAATGCGATCAGGCGGTGGCTCGGGACCGCGCCACCCGCGAGCACGTCAAGAAGCTCGAGCAGGAATACGATGCAACAGCGAGTGAGGAGCAGCCACCGCTCCCCGGCGGAGAGCTCGACTCGGAAAAGCTGATGGAAGACCTGCAGGACTTCCTGCGCAAGCAGCGAGAGGGCGGTGCAGCAAGCTGACCGGACAGCGAGTCTGACAGAAGGAGAGGCCAATGAAGGCTGCCTTGTCCGTAGCGCTCATCGCGTTCGCGTTCGCCGTGCTCATCGGTGCTGTGCATCCCCCCGGCGCGCTCGCACAAGGCGGGACGTCCGCCGACCGCATCAAGGCCGCCACCGGCAAGGTCGACGGCGCCAGCATCCGAGCCAACGCGCGCACGTCTCGCGACTGGCCGAGTCATGGGCTCGACTACGCGGAGACGCGATTCAGCCGCCTCACCCAGATCAACGCCGACAACGTCAAGGCACTCGGCCTCGTGTGGGCCTACGACCTCGAGTCCACCCGCGGGGTGGAGGCGACGCCGCTGGTCGTGGACGGCGTCATGTACGTCAGCGCCTCGTGGAGCGTGGTGCACGCCGTGGACGTGCGGACCGGCAAGCGGCTGTGGATCTACGATCCCGACGTGCCGCGCGAGGCGGGCTACAAGGGCTGCTGCGACGTGGTCAATCGCGGCGTGGCCGTCTACCAGGGCAAGGTGTTCGTCGCCACCTACGACGGCCGCCTCGTGGCCCTCGACGCCGCCACCGGGCGGGTGCTGTGGACGAAGGACACCATCATCGACCGCTCACGGTCGTACACGGTCACCGGCGCGCCGCGTGTGTACAAGGGCAAGGTGATCATCGGCAACGGGGGCGCCGAGTACGGCGTGCGCGGCTACATCACCGCCTACGACACCGAGACGGGCGCCCAGCGCTGGCGCTGGTTCACCGTGCCCGGCGATCCCGCCAAGCCCTTCGAGGACGCCTCGATGGCCCGCGCCGCCAAGACGTGGGACCCGAGCGGCAAGTACTGGGAGGCCGGCGGCGGCGGGACGGCGTGGGACAGCATGACCTTCGATCCCGATCTCAACCTGATGTACGTGGGCACGGGCAACGGCTCGCCGTGGGCGCGCAGCAAGCGGAGCCCGGCGGGCGGCGACAACCTCTACCTCGCTTCCATCGTCGCCCTCAATCCCGACTCCGGGAAGTACGTCTGGCACTACCAGGAGACGCCGGGCGACAACTGGGACTTCACCTCGACCCAGCCGATGATCCTCGCCGACCTCAAGATCGCCGGGGCCGCGCGCAAGGTCATCCTCCACGCGCCGAAGAACGGCTTCTTCTTCGTCATCGATCGCACCAACGGCAAGCTCATCTCGGCCAAGAACTTCGTGGACGTGAACTGGGCCACGGGCTACGACAAGGACGGGCGCCCGATGGAGACGCCTGAGGCCCGTGTGGTGGACCGGCCGCGCGAGATCATCCCGAGCGCGTACGGCGCGCACAACTGGCACCCGATGTCGTTCAATCCGATGACGGGGCTCGTCTATCTGCCGGCGCAGAACATCGGCGTCAACCTGATGGACAACAAGAACTGGACGTTCGGCGGCAACACCCCCGGGGAGCCGCACGGCGGCCTCGGCTGGAACCTCGCCATGTACGCCAACGTGGAGCCGCCCAAGAGCGCGCCCTTCGGCCGCCTCATCGCGTGGGATCCCGTGAACCAGAAGGAAGCATGGCGCCAGGAGCACGTGTCGCCGTGGAACGGCGGCACGCTGACCACCGCCGGCAACCTCGTCTTCCAGGGCACCGCCGACGGGCGTTTCGTCGCCTACGACGCCACCAAGGGCACCAAGCTCTGGGAGACGCCGACCGGCACCGGCGTGGTGGCGGGCCCGGTCACCTACTTCGTGGACGGACGGCAGTACGTCTCGGTGGCAGCCGGCTGGGGTGGCGTGTACGGCATCATGCATCGCGCCACTAACCGGCGCGGGCCGGGCACCGTCTACACGTTCGCCATCGGCAGCAGTGCCCAGCCGCCGGCTTTCGTGGAGTACCAGCAGGGCGCGCTCGTCCAGGGCGTCCCCTACGATCCGGCCCACGTGAAGGAGGGCACACTCCTCTACGTGAGCAACTGCGTGTTCTGCCACGGTGTCCCCGGCGTGGACCGCGGCGGCAACGTGAGGAACCTCGGCTACTCCTCCGCCGATGTCATCGCCAACATGGGGACGTTCGTCTACCGGGGACCGACGATGGGCGTCGGCATGCCGGACTTCACCGGAAAGATCTCGCCGGAGCAGCTCGAGAAGATCAAGGCCTTCATCCAGGGCACGGCGGACGCAATACGGCCGAAGTAGGAGAGCATGCGGAGGGCTTCGCCGCGGCCGACGGGCCGCGCCCGGGCCGTTCTACTTGCCGCGGATCAGCTGGTGCAGATGCTTGCCGAAGTCGGTGTTGTCCTGGTAGCCCTGGAACACGCCGGCTCCGGGGCCGACGGCTCCGACGACCACCGGCTGCGGGGTATGTCCGGACGTGCCCCAGTAATAGCCGGTCTGGCGCGCGACCATCCGCCCCAGCGCGCTCTGGGGCACGTAGGAGACGTTGCGCTCGTCGATCTTCCCGCCGAGGATCAGCTCGCGCAGGTCGGGATCGAGCCGGAAGCCCGGGAAGTGCTTGGCCAGGAGCTGGTCCAGCACCGCCGCGGAGGGTTGCGTGCCGAGCTTCTCCTTCACGGCGTTGAACGACATCGTGATGCGCTCGAGCATCCTCACGTGCTCGTCGCCGCTGTAGAAGCGGTTGCTGCTCGCCGAGGAGCTCAGATCCTTCAGCGCGTAGGTCGGCGAAAATCCGCCGGTCTCGTGGTCGCCGGTGACGATCACCAGCGTGTCGGGGTGCCGCTTCTGGAACTCGAGCGCCACCTTCACCGCGTCGTCGAACGCCCAGAGCGCGCGCATCAGCGACGCGGCATCGCTGTGGTGGCCCGCGGTATCGACGTTCTCGTTCTCGACCAGCAGGACGAATCCGTTCGGGCTCTGCTGGGCGAGCGCCTTCAGGGCGGCGGTGGCCATCTCGGCGGTGGTGGGCTCCCGGGCCGGATCGCGATCGATCTCGAAATCCATGTCGTCGTCGGAGAACAGGGCGAGGAGCTTGGGCCCCGACGCGGCCGCCAGCTCGCCGGGGGTTCTCACCACCGTGTGCCCGCGGGCGCGAAAGGCGGCGATGACGTCCTGGCCATCTTTTCGCTTGCCGCCGGGAGCGCTCGCCGGCAAGAAGTAGTCGGCGCCACCGCCCATCACGACGTCGGGTTCGAGCGCGCGCAGCTGATCCACCAGCGCCTGTGAGTCGCGGCGCGAGGCGGTGTGCAAGGCAAACGCCGCGGGCGTCGCGTCATAGACGGTGGCCGTCGTCACCAGCCCGATCCGCTTGCCGGCGGCCTTGGCCGCCTCCATGACCGTCCGGGGCGACGCGCCGTCGGGCGTGATCGAGATCGCGCCGTTCTTGACCTTGAACCCCGTCGACATCGCAGACGCCGCGGCCGCCGAGTCGGTGACGTAGGCGTCGGATGGGCTCGTCGCCAGCAGCCCCACCACCCCCTGGCGGAACACGACGTCGGTCGTGACGAACGGTTGCTGACGGAGCACCTTGCTCGAGTACCGGCCGAAGTCCCACTGGGTCGACGCCGCTCCGTCGGCGAACATGATGATGATGTTCCGGGGCTGATCCGCCGCCGCGGCGGAGGACAAGCCGGTCGCCCCCCACGCCGCGAGCACCAGCAGGACAGCCACGAGGGCCACCAGTGGTCGTGCCGGGTGCCGGTATCGCACGCGTGTCACGCCTTCTTCGGCGCCCACTTGTAGATGCGCTGCAACGTGCCTCCCATCAGCGCGGTCTTGTCGCTCTCGGA
>Ga0111538_10009413_pt1 | contig 13041 bp, 14 predicted proteins | sample SoiMethybrSBSTD1_FD_79669 | JGI IMG/M metagenome (GOLD analysis project Ga0111538, IMG submission 79669) | Bulk soil microbial communities from a Populus tree surrounding site in Tennessee, USA - Soil MetaG P. TD hybrid SBSTD1 (version 2)... | ecosystem: Environmental > Terrestrial > Soil >...
CGGCCGCTTCCGCGCCATCGCCGCGGAAGTTGATCCAACGATCCAGCTTACCGATGTTCACCCGCTCAGAATGGCAGGCGGTGGCGAGGCCGAATCCAACTGGGCGCTCACCGCAGTGGCGTTCCTGGTGTCGTTCATCGTCCTGGTGCTGTCGGCGTCGGGCATCCACGCGCTGATGTCGTTCATCGTCGCGCGGCGCACTCGCGAGATCGGCATTCGCGCCGCGCTAGGCGCACACCCACGACGGATAATCGCCGGTATTTTCGGGCGCGCGCTCCTGCAGGTCAGCCTCGGGCTGGTTGCCGGTAGCGCGCTGGTGGCCTGGGCGGGGCTCGGATCGACGCGCGAGGTGTTGCTGCTACTCGCGGCTGATGGAGTTATGCTCGTGGCGGGAGTTACTGCGTGCGCAGTGCCCCTCAGACGTGCGCTGCGAATCAACCCGACGGAAGCGTTGAGAGCCGAAGCCTGACGATACGTCGAGTGCGACGGGTGCGACGGGTGCGACGGGTGCGACGCGTGTGTATGACTACGCCCTTCACTTCGGCATCCTCAAATCCGAACACCCCCCGCCTGCCTCGCCGCGCCGTTCCACCCCGGAATCGCGGCCGCCTGCTTGATCCACTTCGCGAGCTGCTTTTCGTCGAGATCTTCCTGGTGAACGTCGATCCAGCGGGCCTCCCGGCTCTTTCCTCCCGCTGGGACGGGATCGAGCGAAGTACCGCGGAAGAAGGTCACCTTCACGGCGCGCGGGTAGACGTGAAATGCCATGAACCACCCCTCGCCCTCGACGCCATAAAAGGGTGAGTTCCATTTCACAGCCTTCTTCACGTCGGGCACCTTGCGCTCGATGAGCGCGTCGAGCCGGCGCCCAACTTCCCGCTTCCAACCAGGCATGGCGGCGATGAACGCCTGGACCGGCGCATCGCCGTCGGCCTTCGCGATCTGCGGGTTCCCGCCAGACAGCAGGACCGGCTTCTTCTTCGTCTTCGATTTCGTGGACTTCGACGTTCTCGCCCTGGGCATCAGCGCTTCTTTTTCTCCGCGGCATTGAGTTCTGCTGCCACGCGAATGAGCGACTTGAACGCGCGCTCGTTGATCTTTTCGCCCTCATGGATGTCGATCGCGCGCCTGACGTTTCCGTCGAGGCTCGAGTTGAAGAGCTTCGCCGGGTCCTTCAACGATGCTCCCCTGGCGAAGGTGAGTTTGACATGCGTCTTGTAGGTCTCGCCCGTGCAAAGGATCCCGTCGTGGGACCACACCGGCACGCCTGGCGAAGTCGCCTTGGCCCATTTCCACTCTTCAACGACGTCGGGATCCGCCTCCTTGATCAGGGTACGGATGCGGGCGAGCATCTGGCCGCGCCAGTCGCCCAGTTTCTCAATCCTCGAGTCGATCCGGGCAGATGGAGATTCAGTTCTGTTCATGAGTCAGTGCCTCTCAGGCGGTGCGTCGTGCGCTGCGCCACCGCGCGGTATATGGGAGAACGAACAGGTACAAGCCGGTCAACAGCAGGACGCCTAACGGGAGCAGTGGCGAATAGGTGATCCAGGTCGGAGGGTTCCCCCCTCCGCGCGCCAGGTCGACGAAGTTGGCGATGACCGTCAGCGTGAAGGCGACCGCCACCCAACGGTGAACCTGCCGAATCCATTTGCTCACTGGGACCTCCTCCGAGGGTTACCGGCGAACTTCAGCGTCGCGACTGGATCATCTTCCACCCATTCCCGGACGGATCGCGGAACCCGGCGTCCACGGTGCCGTAGCGATCCACGGGTTCCTGCGTGAACTCCACACCACGGGCGGTCATCCGTTCATAGGCCGCGCGACAGTCCTCAACGACCATAACGAGTGGAGGCATCGCCCCCTTGGCGACCGCGGCCTCCAGCGTCTGGGCGGTCCCGTCATCATGCACCGGCGGTCCCGGCTTGAAGAGGCCCAGCTGGAACGACGGCTGGTCCGGGTGCTGCACCGTCAGCCACCGATAGTTGCCGTTCCGCGCATCTGTATGTTTGCGAAACCCGAGCTTATCGACATAAAACTCGAGGGCTTCATCCTGGTCTCGAACGTAAAGTCCGACGACTTCCACACCCTGGCTCACGAGGCCTCCGGTTCGTTGTTGGAACCGATGATACCTGCCGGCACCTGGCGTCGCTTCTCCGAAACTGCGGTTGTGAGGTTGGGCCGGTGTGCGGCGCTGACGATGCAGTTGGGTACGGGGCCGAGGTGGTGCGCCGCGGCCCTCTCGCGGACCCGGACCGCCCCCGGGCTGTCGCCGGTTATGTCACGGAAAACGCGCCCGAAGGTACCCAGGCTGTTCCACCCCGTCTGGAAGGCGATCTCCGTCACGGAGAGCTCTGTGTCGCGCAGGAGCGCTATGGCGCGCTCGACGCGCCGCGTGAGCAGGTATCGGTGCGGCGGCACTCCGAACGCCTGCTTGAATGATCGGGCGAAATGGGCCTCGGAGACGCCGCTCACGCGGGCAAGTCTCGTCACGGGCCACTCCTCCTGCGAAGCCGCATCCATCCGATCTTTCGCACGCAGCAGCCGGCGCAGCAGCTCAGGGTCCTGAGTGGCGGGCTCCGCGGAGACCGGATCCTTTATCGGAGACATTTTTGCAAGATAAGACCGGTGGTCGTGACGGCCACTCGGTCGGCGCGCCGGCTGCAACGACTCTCACCCTGCGCGCATTGAGGGCCTGGTTGGTCGAAGGTCCAATGGACCCGTGTAGCAGACGGCTTGAGCGTGCGTGCTTGAGTCCGACATCGGAGGTTGCGTGAACGTACCCGAGGACCCCCTCCAACCAAGCGGCCACCACGAGCCATGGGTTGGCATCGTGGATGACGATGCTTCGCTCCGAAGTGCGCTTGCGAGGGCACTCCGGTGGAATGGCATCCGCGCCGAGACTTTCGAGTCGGCGGAGGAGTTCCTGCGTCGCGACGCTGCCGGCGAACCGGAATGCATCGTCCTGGACATTCACCTCCCAGGCATAAGCGGGTTTGAGCTTCAAGAGTTGCTGGCGTCACGGGGCGTCAGGCCTCCAATCATCTTCATTACCGGACATGACGATGCGCTCTCGCAGCGCGCCCAAGTACACGGAACCAGCGGGCACCTGCGCAAACCTTTCGACACCGGTGCCCTCGTTGCCCTGATTCGCCCTCATTTGCGCGCCGCCATACTGGACTGACAGCACCATGAGTCGATTCAGGCTCGCGCGGGCAATAGCGCTGACCGCCGGCGCGCTCGTAATCGCTGCGGGCAGCGTTGTGGCCCAGGGACCGACGACGGCGGCGATCGCGGGGCGAATCCTCGAGAACTCCACACGCGGTTTGCGGGGGATCGAAGTCATCGTCCGCAACCAGGCGACAGGCATCTCGACGAGAGGCCGCTCTCGAAGCGATGGCCGCTACCTGATCAGCGGACTCGAAATCGGTGGGCCGTACGAAGTGACTGTGCGGCGGATCGGGTCAGTGACGAAAACGCGCACGGGTCTCTTCCTGAACCTCGGCCAGCTGCTGCAGTTGGACTTCTCGTTCGACCAGCGGGCGGAAATGCTGCAAGCGGTTGAGACGCGTGTCGCCGAGGAGAGAGCATTTTCGCGCTCGCACATGGGTGCCGAGGCACTCCTGTCCGACTCAGTGATCCACCGGATGCCCGTCATCAATCGTGACCTCTACGACCTCATCCGGTTGGTTCCACAGATGTCGACGACTTTCTCACTCACGGCCTCAGGTGCAGGCCCCCGTGTGAACAGCATCCGTATCGACGGCGTGAGCGATCAGTCGTCCTGGAGCAACTTTGCGGCCGGGGCACTCTATGGGGGCAAGGTCATCCCATTAGACGCCGTGCAGGAGTACCAGGTCCTGTTTTCTCCGTTCGATGTACGGCACGGGAACTTCGCCGGGGCGAGCGTCAACGTCGTTACGAGGAGCGGTACCAACGAGCTGCATGGATCCGTGTTCGCCTACGGCACGAATGAGAGACTTGGCCAGAACGTGCCGCTGGTCCGGAACACGCGCTACGAGAAGCAACAAATCGGCTTCTCGCTCGGCGGACCGATCATTCGCGACCGCCTGCTCTTCTTCCTGTCGACCGAGCTTCAACAGCGGATGATTCCCGCGACTGGTCCGAATGTCGATCAGAGCGCGTCGCCGGCGAGCGCACTTCCCGTCAGCCAAACAGATATAGAGCGTTTCCAGCAGCTTCTTGGCCAGCATGGCATCGCCGGTGGCTCCGCGGGCGCAATCGTCAATCGCAATCCGTCATCGAGCGTTCTCCTTCGCCTCGATGCACCAGTGCCCGCATGGAACAGCCGCTTAACCGTGCGGGCAAGCTATGGACACGCCGACAGCTCCATTTTCGCGCGGCCGACGGCCCTCGGACCGACCAACTGTCCCCCCAGTGCCTGTTTCCCGCTGTCTTCGCTGCAACACTCGCGCTGGATCGACAAGCGATCGGCCGCGGTGCAGGTCATCTCCAGTTTCACTGGTGGAGCACAAAACGAGTTCCACGTCGGCTACCTGGACCTTGTCGCCGGCTTTCGTCCCATCGTAAAACAGCCGCTCATTCTCGTGTCAACGCCTGGCACGAGCGGCACTCCCGCAATCCTGCAGTCCGGAACGCACGAAATCGCCACGGGACAGAGGACGGCGAGCCGCACGGCCGAGATCACGGACAATCTCTCGATCTCCGCTGGCGCGCACCGAGTCACGCTCGGGGTGTCCACCCAGATGTCCGACCTCGACGCGTTCCAGCTGCGCGGATCATACGGTGTCTGGGAGTTCGCGAGCCTGGACTCGCTGGAGGCGGGCACCGCCTCACGTTACCGCGTCACGAGGGACACGGGAAGCGTGACGGCCGCTTCAGGCGCCCACCATGCCGTCTACGCTGGCGACGAGTGGCAGGTGTCGCCGCGGCTGTCACTCACGTTAGGCGTCCGCGCTGACGCTGCCGTATACACGGCGCACCCGCCTTATGTGGCCGCCGCGGATTCTGCGTTTCAGGTTCGCAGTGACGAGGTTCCATCCGGCGAGCTCCAGTGGTCCCCGCGATTCGGGTTCAACTACCGCCTGACGAGCGATGGCGAAGCGCCCGCGCAAGCGCGCGGAGGCGTCGGGCTGTTCACCGGGCGTCCGCCGTTGTTCTGGCTGTTCGGCGGCTTCTCGGCTTACGGACTCGCCGTGCGAACGCTCCAGTGCGGGTCACTGTCGAGCGACGCCGGCCCAGCGCCCGCGTTTCGCGCCGACCATAAGGCTCCACCGCAGGCGTGCGCGGGCGGCCAGACATATGGCGTTTCGACCAAGGGCGAGATCGACGTGATAGATCCACGACTGCGGCTTCCACAGACGATGCGCGTTTCGCTCGCGCTGGATGGGCAGCTTCCTTTCGGCGTCATCGGGACCATCGAGGGACTCTACACGCGCTCCACTCAAGCGCTGTTCTATTCCCCGCTGAACCTCGCTGCGCCAACAGCACAGGATCGCCATGGACGACTGATGTATGGCTCCCTATCGACGACGGGGACGGCGACCCCGGCTCGAGCGTCATCGCAGCTGGGCGACGTCATCGCGATTACGAACCAGTCCAGGGACTACGCATATGACATCACGGGCGAACTTCGCAAACACGGTCGCGTTGGCGACGTCGCGGCGTCTGTGAGCTTTGGACGCACTCGCGACGTGCAGAGCCTGCGGCCGACCAGCGCCCTGCTCGCCGACAACTGGCGCTTCGCTCGCCCCGTCACGGGTCGCCAGGAAAACGTCAGTCTCGGCATCTCGGATTTCGATCAGCCACTTCGGATCCGCGTATCGGGCACGGTGCATTCGCCATGGCGCAGGTTGCCAACCGATCTCTCGTTCTTTTATGTCGGCGGTTCAGGCGTCCCCTACACCTACGTCGCCGGCGGCACGCAGGGGCGTGGGGACTTGAACGCAGACGGCGCGGTCGGAAACGACCCTGTGTACATCCCGCGAACCGCATTCGACACCACCGAGATCAGGTTCGGCGGTTCTCCAGCGGACGTGGAGGCACAGCAGTCCGCGTTTGAACGATTCATCGACGGTGAAGCCTGCATACGCAGCCAGCGGGGCCGAATCATGTCCCGCAACAGTTGTCGATCACCATGGACGAGTCTCATGAATGTTGCCTTACGGCAGGCTTTGCCGAGTGCACAGGCGCAGTCGCTCGCGCTCGAGCTGCAGGTGTTCAATGTGCTCAACCTGCTCAACGCAAACTGGGGAAGAGTCGGATTGCCCCCTGGCATCACCCTGGCCACCACGAGCCAGGTCCCCCTGCTGTCGCTGGCCAGTCACACAACTGGCGCCCAGGCTCAACCGGTCTATCGCTTTGACCCGTCGATGCAACGGTACACCTACGACACCTTCGACTCTTACTACCAGATCCAGCTGGCTGTACGCTACAGCTTCTAGGCGCTCTTTCCCCCTCCCGTGTTCGCCCTGTCAGTCAGGCGGTTGCTGTTCCCGGCTCTCGCCATCTCGTTATGCTCCGGTCCACCCGGCGCTCTTGCACAGGGGACCAGGAAGACGACACGCGTTCTCCTGCTCTATCAGCAACGGGCCGAGACGGAACCCATGCAGGAGTTCACGGATGCGCTGACGCGGACGGTCGAACAGGCGGTGCCGCCGGTCGAGTTCTACCAGGAAGCCCTCGATATCGAGCGCTTTGCGGGCCGGGAGCGCTCCACCACACTCACCGAGTACTTCGACGACAAGTACCGTGCATTCGGTATCGACGTCGTCGTTCCGGTCGGCAACGGTGCCCTGAAGTTTGCGGTTGACCAGCTGGCCAGAGTATTGCCCGGCGTTCCGATCGTCTTTGCGCTAGGTGCAGCCCCTCAAGTCGATCCATCGGCATTACCCCCAAACGTGACGGGGAGAGTCTCATCGGCTTCGCGCTTTGCTCCCACGCTCGCCATGGCGCGGGCCCTCCAGCCTGATGCGGAGCGGATTGTCGTTATCGGCGGCTCAGGACCGCTCGACTCTGCGTCGGTCTCAGCCGCGCTGACCGCGGTCGACGGCCTGCGCGACTCGCTGCAGCTCACGCTCCTCAGGGGGTTGTCGCTCGACGGCCTGCTTCAGGCGCTGCGGAGGCTTCCGCAGCATTCGATCGTGTTGTTCGCGAACTACCGGCAGGAACCGCACGGACAGCTGTACGAACCGGCAGATATCATCGGGAGCCTTGCACGCGCGGCAGCGGCACCGATGTATGTCCAGGTGCGTCACTATGTCGGCGAAGGAGCGATAGGCGGTGCCGTAATACGGTTCGACGATGAAGGGGTGGAGACGGGCCGGCTGATCGTGCGCACGCTCCGCCGCCGGCTTGGTGACGCGATGCCGCCGGTGCAGCCGATTTCGAAGTCGCTCATTGCCGACTGGCGACAACTGCGGCGCTGGGGAATCCCCGAGAACCGTCTGCCGTTAGGCTCAGAGGTCGTCTACCGGGAACCGAGTGCCTTTGAGCGGTACCAGCGGGTCGTTCTGTTGACGCTTGGAGTCATCAGCGCGCAGGCGTTGCTTATCGGGCTCCTCCTGCTCGAACGTCGCCGGCGCCGGCGGGCGCAGCGGTTCCTCGAGGAGGAACAGCGCCGCGCAGAAGCCGCCAGGCTCCAGGTTGCGCATATGAGCCGACTGGCCCTCGTCGGCGAGCTCGCAGCGACGATCTCGCACGAACTCCGGCAGCCGCTCGCGGCTATTCGCGCTAATGCGGAAGCCGGCGCGCAGCTGCTGGCGAAGACGACACAGGATCCGACGGAAGCGCGTGAAATCTTTCACAACATCGTTGCCGACGACGTTCGCGCGGTCGACGTGCTCGAAAGCGTACGCCGGCTGCTGCGGAAAGATGAATCGTTCCTGGTGTCGACATTCGATCTCAACCAGATCTGCAGGCAAACCGTGCGCCTCCTGGAACATGACGCCGCGAGTCGGAACACGCGTGTGGAGTTATCGCTCGCGCCCGCACCTCTCATGGTCAGGGGAGATCCAGTACAAATCCAGCAGGTCGTGCTCAACCTCGTGCTCAACGGGCTCGATGCGGCATCGATGTCCGCGACTGAACGGGTTGTCGTCGTTCAAACCGAGTCGCTTGCCGATCACGTGAAGGTGGTGGTCCGCGATAGCGGGCCGGGACTTACCCTGACGGTCAGGCCACACCTGTTCGAGCCGTTCTTCTCAACGAAGAAAGCTGGCCTTGGGCTCGGCCTCGTGATCGTGCGCTCGATCATCGCGCGACACAGCGGCCAGGTTCTCGCCGAGAATCATCCGGGAGGTGGCGCGGCGTTTGTCGTCCGACTTCCGAGAGCACCAGCTGAACAAATGGCCGACGCTCCGGAGCGGACATTGACTCGGGCGATGCTCAGCGATGCTGACCCGGCAACGCGCACGCCACCCCCGCGCCCCGCCGACGAGGAGCCCGTACGTCTGAGTCCGGGATAGCATACAGCCTGGGCCCGTTCAACCCCGTTAGGGTCAGCGCGGGGACTGACGAACGAAGGTTTCGACCGGGACGCCAAGCCAGGCAACCATGGCGAGCATGCCGTCTACCTCGAGACGGCCGCCCTCGCTGGTACGCTTGAGGGTCGCCGACGACACGCCGGTGAGCCTGGCCACGTCCTGCCAGGTAAGCCCCTGCTCAGCGCGTTTTCGGTCCATCGCAGCGAACAGCGCTTTGGAGTCAAGTCGCGGAACCAAGGTCATATCACCTCGTGATATGCCGCGACTCCGGCGTCCAGTGAGGAGTCCTGAGACGAACCAGGTGAACTCGAACCGCCATGGCGAGCGCGAGGGCAACATACGGCAGCACGAGCGCGAGAGCTGTCGATACCGCATAGGTGAGGAGGGCCAGATGATAGCCGCGCCGGATCCGCTCGACGGCCTGCCCGCCCCGCTCCGGATCGCGCAATTCGCAGCGCGCGATCGTCTCGAGCAGGAGATGGAAAGCGCTACTCCCCAGGACAAAAGTGCCGCAGTAGAAGGCAACCGCCGTACTCACCTCCGGACCGCCGAGGTTTTTCGCAAGCACCGTCGTCGGAAACGGAATGAACGTCACGTAGATCAGCACGCAGCCGTTCGCGAGGAGGACCCCACGGCTCGGCGTGTGGATCAACTGCATGAGGTCATGGTGCGAGATCCACGAGACCAGGATGACGAAGAAGCTGAGCCCGAACGCGAGGTATGACGGCCACAGCGCCAGGAGTTCGTTCCACAAACTCCCGTGTACGCCTGCTTCCGGCAGGCGAATCTCGAGGATCAGCAGCGTGCTCGCGATGGCGAATACGCCGTCGCTGAACGCCTCGATACGACCCGTGCCTTCAGTCAGGAAAACCTCGCTTCTCGTTGGTACACGTTAGGCGATGCAACGGGTCAGATCCGGGCGGTCGCGACCCGCATATAGGCTCCTCGCTCGACTCTGGCGGCGCCCTGGGCAAATCTGGCGTTCCAGTCAGCCATTCCTGAATCGTCGCGGACCATGAAGCCGGCCGATCTCAGGTCGGAGGACATCTCCTCAGGCGTCCAGGCGCTGATCTGCGGCTCCCCGATCAGCCAGAAAATCACGCGTGCAACGAAACGCCGATGAGCCTCGTGATAGTTCACGATCAGCGTCGAGCCGCGTGCGCTCCGGCGGGCAACACCGGCAAGCGTTGCGCGCATTGCCTCACGCGTGAGGTACATGACCACGCCTTCCCAGATCCAGCAGGTCGGCACGGCGTGATCATGTCCGGCGCGTTCGAGGACCGTGTCCAGCGACTCCCGCTCGAAATCCATCGAAACGAAGCTGACGTTTCCGATCGCTTCTGGCAGTTCGGTCACGTGAGCACGCTTGTCGTCCTGTGTGGCCGGGTGATCGACCTCGAAGACTTTCACACCCGCCAGCTCGGGCAACCTCCAGGCGCGCCCGTCGTATCCCGCACCAAGGATGACGAGCTGCCGTGCACCGTTGGCAATCGCATCGCGGGCCGCCTCGTCGATGGCGGCTGTGCGAAGAGCGATCATGTCAGCCGTCAGCCGCGCCATCTCGAGCCTGAAACTGCGCTTCCCTTCCCGGGCCGCGTTCTGTGTCTTCGTGAAACTGCGTTTCCCCTTCTCGCTCAGAAAAACGTGCGCCGTCGGGTCGCGGAAACCCGGGACGTGTGACAGCCCGGCATCGGCCATGGCTCGGCCGAGTGCGACGAAGTGGGCGGTTCGACTGGGGCGTTCAGCTTTCATTGAACAGGCGCAGGTCCATGATAAAGGCACCCATCGCGACGGCTATCAACTACCGCCCCGACGGAATTGCCGTATCGACGCCTTCGTTCCACCTTCAACACGTGCCAGCCGCGAAACGATCGAAGAAGAAACGTGCCGTCGCCCAGGCCGCCTCGCGCGGACTCGAAGCGCGACGCCTCGCCGGTTCCGCGCCGCCGGCTTCGGTGGAGGATCTCTCGCGAGCGATCGAGGAGGATGGCGGCTCGGTGCTCGCCACCTATCGCGATCCCCTTGGCGGGCACTGGCAACTGCTCGCCGCGTTGCCGATCGAGCGCGTGGAGCCGACGCCGTTTCAGCGGGACCTGTCGGACGCACACGTCGGGCGGGTAGCCAGGGCCATCGACAAGCTCGGGCGATACCTCGACCCGATAATCGCCGTCCCCGCGAACGATCGCCTGTACTGGTCGCCTAACGGGTATCACCGCCTCGCGGCCATGAAGGAGCTTGGGGCGAAGTCGATCGTGGCGCTGGTGATTCCGGAACCCGAGGTCGCGCACCACATCCTCCTCCTCAACACCGAGAAGGCGCACAACCTCCGTGAGCGCGCGCTCGAGGTGGTGCGACTCGCCGAGGCGCTCGCCGTCCTGGACAACCGGCCTGAAGTCGAATTCGAGGTCGAGTTCGAAGAGGCAGCGCTGGTGACACTCGGACTCTGCTACCAGCAGAATGGCCGCTTCTCCGGGAGCGCTTACCATCCCATTCTGCGCCGCTGCGATCGATTGCTGCGACGCTCGCTTCCCGACGCGTTGATGGAACGGCGCCTGCGCGCCGACAAGCTCCTCGAGCTCAACGACCTGGTGAACGAGGCCGTCGCCGCCCTCAAGGCGAAAGGCATGGAAAGCCCGTACCTCAAGGCGTTCGTCGTGGCGCGCATCAACCCGCTGCGGTTCCAGCGCAAGCCGACGGCGGATTTCGACGAAACGATCGACAAGATGCTCGGCGCCGCCCGCCGTTTCGACGCGGGAAGGATCAGGTCCGACCAGGTCGCGCGTACGGGCGGGGCGCCGCCGAGCGAGGAGTAGACTCGGAGGGCCGAGGGCGGATGGCGGTGTGACTGCGATCCAAACCCTGGACTGCAACGCGCAGTCCAATCAGTGACCCCTCCGCCACGTCATGATTCGCTTTTGTTGTCTCGCGATCCTCGCGGTGAGTACCGTAACGCTGAAGGCCCAGACCGCGGACCGTCCAACCGGCTTTCCCGCCGAATGTGCTCCGGGGGAAGTCCAGGTCATGCTGCTGGGCACGTATCATTTCGCGAATCCCGGACGCGACGTCATCAAGCAGGACATCGACGATGTGCTCCAGCCGAAGAGGCAGGTCGAACTGGAGGATCTCGCAAAGCGCCTCGCGTTATGGAAGCCGGACCGTCTTGCAATAGAGTGGCCGTTCTCGAGGACCGACACGACTCGGGCGAGATACGAGAGGTATCGTGCTGGGACGCTCGCGCCGAATCGCAACGAAGTCGTGCAAATCGGCTTTCGTCTCGCGTCACTGCTCGGTCACGATGCCGTCTACCCGATCGACGATGACTCGTACCTCGACCTCAACGATTCGCTCAAGGCTGTCGATGCGCGGCGGCCCGAGTTCACCAGGACACGCGATAGCCTCAGCAACGCGCTCCAGAAGGAAGCCGAGTCGCTCAACGCGTGGATGCGCACGACGATTCGCGAGCACCTGCTTCGCCTCAACAGCGATCGCGCGTTGCACGGCGGCAACTCGCTAGGCATGTTCGGCGGGTACCTGCAGGCCGGCGAGGGCCAGAACTACGGCGGACCGCAGTTCCTGGCGCAGTGGTACGCGCGGAACTTCAACATGGCGCACAATCTCACGCGGATGTTGCGGCCCGAGGTGAAACGGATCCTGGTGATTGTCGGCAACGGCCACGTGCCGCCGCTCAGGAACCTGCTCGACGAGGCACCGCAGTTCTGCCCGGTGAGCCCGTTGCCGTACCTCCGCTAGCGGCGTTCATCGCGTCACGGGATGGGCCTAACGCGGGTTGGGTCGCCCGAAGAACAGGACGTATCCGTCGGCGTCCTGGACTTCGAAGCCGCGCAGGCCATCGTCGCCGTCCTCCTTGATCGGCTGGAAGAACTCGATGTTGCGTGACGCGAATTCCGCCGCCAGAGCGTCCGGATCGGGCACGTGAAGATACGCGTCCCAGCGGGCCCACCCCTTCCCCACGTCCCGTGTGTAGTTGGGCACCGGCTCGACACCCACGTCCTTGAGGATGATCGATGCGCCACCCCGCTTGACGATGCCGAAGAAAATGTCATCAGGCTCGGGCCCCTGGAACGTGATCTCGAACCCGAGACGGTCGCGGTAAAACGCCAGCGCGGCAGGCACGTTCCTGACGATGAAGAACGGCGCGATGCGGGTGATCTCAGGTCCGGTCATCTGAAGGGTACCAGCTACCGCGAGGGGAAATCGCGCATGTACGGAGCAACGTTGTTCGCGATCACCTTGAACTCGGCGTCGGTCAGCGGAAGCCGGCGGAACGCCTCCCAGGTTGCCTTCGGATAAGCAAGCGGATTGAAGGCCGCATCCGATCCAAAGAGCACTCGCGCGACGCCAACCTGGCGGATGCGTACCGCGATCTGCCGAAGCACAGAGTCAGGCATCGCCGGTCGCACGACGCCAGTGACGTCGAACCAGACGTTCTTCATGCGTGCATCGTCCTTCGCAATCGCGTCGGTGAACACACCGAGGGCGGAGTCCACTTCCGCGTTATAACCACCCGCTCCGGCAAGGTGCGCGATCTGAACTGGCACATTTCGCGCTGCGGGCAGGA
>Ga0111538_10009414_pt1 | contig 13040 bp, 7 predicted proteins | sample SoiMethybrSBSTD1_FD_79669 | JGI IMG/M metagenome (GOLD analysis project Ga0111538, IMG submission 79669) | Bulk soil microbial communities from a Populus tree surrounding site in Tennessee, USA - Soil MetaG P. TD hybrid SBSTD1 (version 2)... | ecosystem: Environmental > Terrestrial > Soil > Tree...
ACGACCTCGCAATCGCGTCTTCGCGCGTATCTCGGACCGATTCCGCATTGGCTGTATTTCACTCCCTTGCGTCAACACGCGCCGCAATGGAGTGCGTTTGTCATCTGGACGTCCGCCATTGCAACCATCGCTGCCCTTCTCGGGATCGCCATCGGCGTCTGGAGCTACTCGCCATCACAACGATATCGACGGGCCGGGACACCGACGAGGATTCCGTACCGTGGATATAAACGGTGGCACATGATGTTCGGATTGATATTCGGACTCGGTGCCGCGACGTGGGCATTCAGTGGAATGCTCTCGATGGATCCGTTTCCCACGCGCACGGGGCCATCCGCTGACGCCGGTTTGGCAAGCCGCCGAATCGCGCAAGCGCTGCGCGGAAAATTTGAACTTGCCGCGTTCGCGCGGAAGCCGCCGGCCAACGCGCTCCGCGAGCTTGATGGCGAAGCGGTAAAAGAACTCGAGTTGACGACATTTACCGGCGCGCCTGCGTATCTGGCACGGCTGTCAAACGGCGATACGCGGATCGTACCAGTTGATGGCGAGCCCCTGGTTGAATTCGATCGCAAACACCTGATCGATGTCGTCCAAGCCGCGGTGAGTCCGAGCGGCGGAGCAGATATTCGCGTGCTCACGGACTACGACAGCTACTACCTGGATCGCCGCGGACAACGGCCTTTGCCGGTGATCCTGGCTCAGCTTCATGACGCCGCGCGAACACGCTGCTACATCGATCCGAAGACCGCTCGCATCGTCGGAACCTACACGTCCGGTGACTGGATGGACCGCTGGCTGTATCACGGATTACATTCGCTCGACTTCCCTTGGCTGTACAAGCACCGTCCGCTATGGGACATCGTCGTTCTCACTTTCATGCTCGGTGGGACGGCGCTTTCGGTCACGTCGGTGATTCTGGGGTGGAGGGTATTGGCGCGGAAATTGAGAGCGACAGCGAATCCCTCATCACTAGTCACTGATCCCGAATCGCTAATCCATGAATCGCCGAATCCATGAATCGTCGAATCAGTGATCGCGAGTTCAGATTCGAGGAATGAGCCCACCGGAGAACGGAGCTTATTCGGTTCTCATCAACAAACTAAAAAGAAAAGCTGTTCCTCTTTTCTCCCTTCTCCTTTCCTGTCTCTAGTGATAAAGGGATTCACTCACTCCCATCGGAGCGCAACCACAGGATCGACTGCGGCGGCGCGGCGAGCAGGCAGATACGCGGCAACGAGTGCTGCAGTCGTCAAGACCGCGCAGGCTCCTGCCAGCGCAACGGGATCCATCGGCGTCACGCCGAACAGGAATCCGCGCAGTGCATAACCGGCCGCGAGCGACAGCGGCACGCCCGCGAGAAGCGCGATCGCGGCAAGGCGCAGCGCGTCACCGAGGATCATGCGCAGGACCATACTCCGTTCAGCGCCGAAGGCGAGTCGCACCCCGATCTCGCGCGTGCGGCGGCGAACCATGTACGCGAGCGTGCCGTAGACGCCGACACCCGCCAGCAGCAAGGCCAGCAGTGCGAAACCCGATGACAGCCGGAGCAGCAACCGCTCACGCGACGTCTTGCCGGCAACCTGCGCGGCCAGCGTCGTCGTGCTTCGCAGCATGATGTACGGATCGGCCGCCCGAAGCGCTTCTTCGGCACGCCGTGCCACGATCGTATCCGCGCCGGGCGCGGTGCTCAGCGAGATCGACGAGATTGGAAACACTGCCTGCGCGATCGGGACCCAAATCATCGGGTTAAGGCGGGTCTCGCGGACATCGTTGTACTTCGAGTCGCGGACGATGCCGACGACGCTGAACGGCCGTTCTCGCTCTCCCTGATAGTCGAGCGCAATCCGGCGGCCAATAGGATCGGCCGCGCCAAACCGCGCGCGCGCGAGCGTCTCGTTGATCACCGCGACGCGCGGCGCTCCCTCACGGTCAGCATCGGCGAACCCGCGACCGCGCAGGATCGTCATCCCCATCGTGTCGAAGTAGCGCGCCGACACGTAGTCGATGCGCGCCATCGGACGATCGTCGATCCTGTCGGGATCGATCAAAGGCAGCCAGAGATCGTTCATGCTGAAGAGCCCCAGCCACGAGACACTGGCAGCCCGTACCCCGGGAATGGCGTTGAGCCGCTCCTCGAGCGTTCGGTATCGTGCGCCGCGCCACGCCTTCACTGCTGCAGGGTCGACGCTGGCAAAGGGCGGCTGCAACGCTTCGTCACTCACATAGAGCATCACCACATTGTCTGGCACGAAACCCGGATCGATGTTCGCTAGATGAACCATCGTCCGCAGGAGAAGGCCGGCGGCGCTCACGAGCAGCAGGGAGAGGGCGAGTTGCACGACCACTAGCGCCCGCCGCAATCGCTGCCCCGAAGAGGTTGTCGTCCGACCGTCGGTTGCCATACCCGCGCGAAGCGTTGCGCCGCTCAGACGGAGAGCAGGGATGATGCCGGCAACGAGCGCCGCGATCGCGGTCACCGCCAGCGCCAGACCGAGCACCCGAGCGTCGGGACGCGCGTCGATGTGCAGCGTTCGGTATTCGAGTGATATCTGCGATGCGAACGCCGGAACGACCAGCCACGCGAGGCTAAAGCCGAGGATCCCGCCAATCGCGGCGAGCACCGTGCCTTCGGTCGCGAGTTGGCGGACCAGGCGCCAACGTCCGGCGCCGAGCGCGGCGCGTGTCGCCAATTCTGGTAGTCGGGCAGCGCCGCGAGCCAGCAGGAGATTCGCCACGTTCACCGTCGCGATAAGCAGGATGACAGCAACGACCGCGAGGATGAGAGTCAGTGACCGGCCAAACTCGCGTTTGACGAGGTCGAGTCCCTGTGCGCCAGTTTGGAGCCGAATCGAAAAATCCTTCGGCGAAGTCGGGCGCTGTTTCGCGTTGGCCGGCGGTTTCGGTTGGCCGGCTTGAGCCTGCTGGTACAGCGTTGTCAACTCGGCCTCAGCCTGCGCCACCGCGACGCCCGGCTCCAGACGCCCCATCACGCCGGAGAAGAACGCCATGGTCCGGCTCGCGAGGAGCGGGCGATCTGTGATCGCACGAAGCGGAAGCCAGATATCGGGCGCGAACCCTGCCTGATGGCTGACGAACGCCGCAGGCGTGATGCCGACGATGGCGCACATCCGGTCCTTCACTCGCACCCCACGGCCAAGGGCGTCCGCGCTCTGACCAAATCGGCGGATCCAGAATGGATAACTGATGACGGCGGCGCAGCGATCGTCCGACGAGGCCTCGCGAGGTTGATCGTCTTCTTCGGTAAGGAGGCGCCCAACTGTCGGGGATACACCGAGCACCGGGAAGTAACTACCAGACACCATGCTTGCGCGCACATACGCGGGCGCCGACTCGCCATCGAACGTGACTTTCAGGTACGACGTATCGTTGACGGCGAACAGCCCCGACAGTGTTGTTTGCCGTGCCCGCAGCTCCTCATAGATCGGATTGAAGAAGATAAAGCGTTGCGCCTGCCGCTGCGGTTGGAGCAACACCAGGCGATCCGGCTCGTGGACCGGCAGCGGCCTAAGCATGACGGCGTTGAAGAGGCTGAAGGCCGCAGTCGAAGCGCCGATGCCGAGAGCGAGTGAGAAGACAGCGATGGCGGCGAAACCGGGATTGCGTCGGAGCGTACGCAGGGCGTATCGCACGTCTTGCAGAAACGTTTCGATCGACGGGAGGCTGCGCTGGTCGCGGTAGGTCTCTTTCATCTGATCGAGGCCACCGAAGACTCGCCTGGCAGCCGCTTTGGCGTCAGCAGGAGCGAGGCCCCGATCGATGTAGTCGCGCGTCAGTAGATCAAGGTGCGCCTGGATGTCCTCATCGAGCTCAGCGTCGCTGCGGCCGCCGCTCACGTATCCGCGCAAACGCGCGAGTAGCACGCGCAGAGTCGTCACGATTCCTCCAGCAGCCGGTTCAGCATCTCGACCGTGCGCGCCCACGTGCGCGTTTCGGCGAGGAGCTGCTTCCGGCCGGCGCGCGTGATGGTGAAGAAGCGCACGCGTCGGTTGGTCTCGCTGACACCCCACTCGCTCGCGATCCAGCCCTTCTGTTCGAGGCGGAGGAGCGCGGGATAAATCGTCCCCTGATTGAGGGCAAGAGAGCCCTGGGCCACCTGCTCGATCCGGCGCGCAATCGCGTAGCCGTGCAGCGATCCCATGACCTGGAGCGTCTTGAGGACCATCAAGTCGAGAGTGCCGTAAGGGACTTCGCCGGCCGGTTCGTTCGCCATATGTTGACCATCAACATATACGCTGCACGTGTTGATAGTCAACATATTCAGTCGCTACGCGCCAGCGGATCGGCATGAAGACCGCGCGGCATGTAATACCATGAGAACCCTGTTCCGGCCATGACGCGCCTCGTCCAGATTCGTCGCGGTAATACACGGGCGGTTGCCTTGTGCGACAAAACACATCTGCAGGTGATCGACGGCGTCGGCTCGGTTTTCGATCTCGCACAGACAGCGATCGCCGCGGGCACGACGCTCCTTGACGTGGTGCGAAAGAGCGCGGTGACCGAAACCCTGGATTACGACGCGATCTATATCGGTAAGTCTGACTGGCGGCTGCTGACGCCGATCGACCATCCGCGCGAACCCGCCCGCTGCCTGGTGAGCGGCACGGGTCTCACGCATCTCGGGAGCGCAGCGAACCGCCAACAGATGCACGAGGCCGGCGAATCGGACCTGACCGACAGCATGAAGATGTTCCGATCAGGCCTCGACGGCGGCAAGCCGGCGCCTGGCAAGATCGGCGTCCCACCCGAATGGTTCTATAAGGGAAACGGTACGATCCTGCGTGCGCACGGCGAGCCACTCGACGTGCCCGGCTTCGCCGAAGATGGCGGCGAAGAGGCGGAAATCGCCGGCGTGTACATCATCGACGCTGGCGGCATGCCCCATCGTCTCGGCATGACAATCGGCAACGAGTTCTCCGATCACGTCTTCGAGCGGAAGAACTATCTGAACCTCGCCGGATCGAAGCTGCGCACCTGCGCGATCGGGCCGGAGCTCGTCGTCGACCCGGCGTTCGACTCGGTCCCAGGCACGGTCACCATCACGCGCGGCAACGCCACACTCTGGGCGAAGAACATCGTCACCGGCGAGCAGGAAATGAGCCACAACCTCCGCAACATCGAACACCATCACTTCAAGTTCGACGGGCACCGCTGCCCCGGCGACGTCCATGTCCACTACTTCGGCGCGTGCGCGCTCAGTTTCGGCGACGGAGTACGGCTGGCTGACCGCGACGTGATGGAAGTGGCTTTCACCGGCTTTGGCCGTCCACTCCGCAATCCTCTGCGCGTCACTGCCAGCAACAGCTCGCCCGTCATCGTGACCCCTATGGCATAAACCCGTTCTGCAGGAGAAATCGATGCCAGAACGTTTAGAGTTCAACTTTGGTTTCGGCCGTGGCGGACGTCCTCGCACCGACGACGAACCGATGCGGCTGCTGGTACTGGGCGACTTCAGCGGGAAGGTGGTAGCAGAACGGCCGCCGCTGGCGAGCCGGCCGATCGCTCGCGTGGACGTCGACACTCTCGATGACGTCATGAAACGCCTCTCGCCGCGGCTGACTGTGCCGGCCGGCGAGATTTCGTTTGCACAACTCGACGACTTTCATCCCGACCGGTTGTACGCCCGGCTGGAGCTGTTTCAGGGTCTGCGTCAGGTGCGCGCCAACCCTCAAACGGACACCGGCGATACGGTCGGTCGGCTGTTAGGCAAATCACCCGCGCCAACGGCGGCACCCGTCGCGACACCGACCAACGCGCTCGACGCGCTGATCAAAAACATCGTCGCGCCCCACATCGTCAGGGACACGTCGGAAGAGAGCAAGGCGTACCTGACGGCCGTGGATGCTGCGATCGAGGAGCAGATGCGCACGCTGCTGCATGCGCCGGGATTCCAGTCGCTCGAAGCGTCCTGGCGTGGTGTGCAATGGCTGATCTCGAACCTGGAGCTCGACGAAAACCTGCAACTGCATTTGTTCGATGTGGCGCGCGAGGAACTCCTCGCCGACTTCGTCGCAGCTCAGGGCAAAGTCGCGCAGTCCGGTCTCTATCGCGCGGTGGTCGAGCGTGGGCGCGGCGTGCCCGGCGCCCACGGGTGGTCGGTACTCGTCGGACTGATCGACTTCGGTTCGTCGAATTCGGACATCGGATTGCTCACGGCTCTCGGGCTTATCGCATCACACGCAGGTGGACCGTTGCTCGCCGGCGCCGAATGGACACTTACCGGCGACGACGCGGGCGCGCTGGCTGCGTGGAACGCGCTGCGACGCAGCGAAGCGGCGCCGTGGATCGGGCTCGCGGCGCCACGCGTGCTGCTCCGTCAACCGTACGGCAAGCGAAGCGATCCGATTGAGGCGTTCCGATTCGAAGAATTCGCCGGGCCGCCGCGGCACGACGAGTTCCTCTGGGGCAACGCTTCACTTGCCCCAGCGCTCCTGATCGGTCGATCGTTCACCGCGCGCGGCTGGGACATGGAACTGGGCGACGAGCGCGAGATAGCCGATCTGCCCGCATACACGTTCGTACGCGATGGCGAGCCCGAGCTGCAAGCGTGTGGCGAGCGCTACCTGACCGAGACCGAAATACAACGGCTACTGACGGCTGGCCTCATCCCGATCGCCAGCCGCCGCGACCGCAATGCCGTGGTCGTCATTCGCTTTCAGTCGGTATCGGACCCGCCTGTACCATTGGCGTGGTGAGCCTTTTCCCATTTCTCTTGTCTCTTTTTTATCGCCTTTTGTATCGAAACGACACCACAGTCGCCTCATCGATCACGAGCGGCTTCATGAACCGATGCGACGTACCTGCGCGCGGCACCTCCATCCGCACGGGCAGCACGCCTGACGCGCGCCGCTGCAGGCTCTGAACGTTGACCGATGGCGCGGTATCCGCCTCGCGCGCTTTCGTTCGGGCCGAACTTTGCGTGACTTGCCGCATCTCGTCCGTCCGGATCGTGAGGCCCGTCTCCGAGGTGCGTGTGTCGATCACCGGCGCCTCCGCCTCGACATTGACCGTTTCGACCAGTGCGCCAACTTCCATCGTCATGTCCAACTGCCGCGGCCGCTGATCGAAGACGACCGAGCGGCGCAGGGACTTGAATCCAGTCAACTGGCCTTCCACAACGAGAGGCCCCGACGGTAATCCTGAGAGTGCGTACGTTCCCGAGCTGTCTGTGACGACTTCTTGACGCTGGCCGCCACCCTGGGCGATGACCGTTACGCCTGGAAGGGCAGCGCCGGTTGAATCGACAATGTGTCCGACGATTTGGCCGGGCATCGCGGTCATCTGACGACGGAAAGTGCCGTCACCACCACCCGCGGCGACGCCGTATCCGACTCCTGAAACGATCCCCCGGCTGGCCTCGCTCATGCTCGCGTACTCGAAGAGATCCGCCGCGAGCATGTTCCCTTCGAACCGATTGACGCGATACCGATCCGGCACGAAGAGCTCCCACTCGAGCACGTTCACCGGCACGTCCATCTTCGGCAGCGTCATTTGCATATCGCCCTTCTTCGCGAATGGAGTTCCGGCGTGAAGGTAGACGAACGACACTGAATACAGACCGTCGGGACGGTAGCCGGGGCGCAACAGCGGCACGCGACTTCCATCCTTTCCCTCGACCGGACTCGCCGGTGAACCGCCCACTTCGACTGATAACAGAGACGCCCCCTGCGGCAGGGCCACTTTCATGAACGGCTGCGCGCGATTGCGCATCCACATCATGATCTCCGTCAATGCGTGCCCTTCGGCGGTCACGAGGGTTGTTGCAACTGCGCGCTCGGCAACAGCCGCGAGGACCGACGCGTCGGGGAAACGCCGGATATCCATCGTCAGCGTCGGTGGAACATCCGCCGTGCGCTGATACCGGAATGCCGCCGACAGCGACTGCCGCGCCGCGGATGCCAGCGCCGGATCGACCTCACGAACGTCGATGCGACGGAGGCCGGGAACCGTCGCCGGCGCGATCTCCAGCGTGCCGATGCCGTCGACCGCGACCTCGCCGGTTTCACGCCGCGCCGCCATCAACGTCGGAAAGCTCGTTTCCAGCTTGAACGAACCGCCATTGTTCTGCCGCTCGAGGCTGATCAGGAACTGATGCCGCCGCTGCGCCGGATTCGTCACGAACAGCGTGACGCGATCGAGACGGCCGTCGGTGCGCTCGAGCGATGCCCCGCTGGCGCTGACCAGTTCGTAGCCTTGCGGCAGCGCCAGGTCCATTTGCGAAGGTTCCCCCTGGACGATCGTGACGTCGACCAACGTGAGGAGCCGCACATCCGCCTCACCAATCGTGACGAGCGTCTTCACGTCGGAGAGCACCTGCACATTGCGCGCGTTTGGTTGCGGCGGCGCAGCGTCCCTCGTCGACCACCACACCTCGGTCGGCGTGCCGGGATCGAGCGTCGCGTCGATCGTCGTTTGGCCGTTCGCGGACGATCGCCGCAGCACGATGCCTCGCGACAGGTGAACCTCCGTCTGGTCGCCCGGCACTGTGATCACAGCCGTCGCGGTGCCGGCGATCGGCACCGGTAGTACGAACACGCCGCGGCCGGGCGAGAACGAAAGCGGCGTACCAACTTCCAGCGTCGCCGCGAAAGTCGTCGGACCGGAGAGGAATGCAACGTGAAGATCGCCTTCTGCGACGACTGGCAGCGGCCGGTTTTCAGCTCGCGCCTCGAGCAGCGTCGCACCTTTGATCAGCGGAACTTTGGCCACGCCGTTGCGAAACACTTCACCTTCTACCAGCATCGTCGCGCGCGCGACGGTTCCGTCGACGCGCACGCTGATCTCGGCGCGGGTCAACGCCGCGGCAACCGGCGCCGTGTCAGGCGGGCTCGGTTTGCGATTCGCGAGATCGAGAAGACGATCGTACTCGGTGCGCGAAAGAGTGACTGTGCCGGCCGGTCCGAGTGGACGCGCGTCCTGGGCAGCGACGACGGCCGGCACGAGGACGAGAGCCGCGAACGCGCGTCGAGTGATTGAAGCGAGTGTCATTTGCGGCCTCCCATCTTGCGATAATCGATGTCGAACGACGGCCGGCGTGATTCCTGAGTCAGCTCCGCCGCGAGAAAAACAGTCGGACCAACAGAAGGAAAATCAATTGCGAGCGGCACGGTGCCCGGCCCGGTGCGGCCGGCCTCCTTGCGATAGCGATCCATCAGCGCCCGCAGATCCTTGGCCTCGCGGTCTCCCGACCCTGTTGTTGCCATCGGCGGCGGAGGCGGTGCAGCCGCGACGCCCTCGGCAATCGCTCTCAGATTCACGCTCCAGGGACCCGGATCGGTCGCGACGCGGAACGTGCCTGGCCGTAGTTCGATCGCGTACTTGGGCGAGTAGCGGAGCGTCAGGCCGGTGCGTGCAATCGGCAGATCGGCCGCGGGGAGCTCGACACGCGCGCCCCCCTTCTCGCTCCATGTCTCACCGCGCTGCAGATACGTGAGCTCGACCACGAACGTCGGTGCCTCCTGGTTGCTACGTCCTTTCTCGAGCGGCAGCAGAAGCGCGCCGTCGGCCGACATGCCCGGACGAACCGGGCGCCCCGCCAGCGACGCGGTCCACAACACCGCCTGCGATGGAAGCGTGACGGCGAGAAAACTACGCTGGTTGTTCCGCACCGCGTAGCGGACGCGGATGAGCGACTTGCCGTCCTCGCCGACGAGCGCGTCGTAGCGCGCCTCTTCGACGTTGGCGACGAGTACCGCCTGCGGCGTATAGCGCGACACGTGCACCGTCAAGGCGCGAACCGATTGTCCGTTGATTGGCGTGAACTGAAATGCGGCCATCGATGGCGATTCACGGCCGGCGATGATGTCACCGAGATCGGCAGGATCGGCGGGCTCGAGACCGCGTGCTTGTCGCTCGCCAATCTCTCCTGCTCCGACAACATCGACGGCAACGCCACCGGTCTCGCGATCGGCGGCCGGAACGCGGACGAGCGGCACCCCGATCGATCCTTCGCGAGGCACGTGCACCTCACCTGTCACGAGAAACGACGTGTCGGTTGCAATTGGCTCGAGGAAGGTCACCGTCAGCATGCCGCCGTCGACCGTCCAATCGGAAACCGTCGCTCCAGCCACCTGATTCACGACCAGGCCATCGGGGAGCGCGATGAGCGCCTGACGCGCGACTCCCTGCGTCACTTCGACGCGCACGCTCGCCGTGACCTGGGTCGATTCTTCTCCCAGTGCCACGAGCTCGGTGATTCGCGCACGCGTCTTCAGCGGCAGCGTCGACCGACGATCGTCGGCCTTGCGCTTCCACGAGAACGTCAGCGGACGCCCCGGTGTCCCATACGCGATCCACCGGCTCTCACCGCTGCTCTCGCTCTGTTCGACGATGAATCCGCCCGCAACACTCAGCTCGACACCGATTCTCGGAATCGTCAGCGTGACCGCTGAGAGCGCACAAGCAGGACCGGGAAGCGTCATCGACTCGGTGCCGGCCGACGACGCGAGCGGTACGACCACACCGAGTGTGAGGATGGATCGACCCGCGCGCGCGATCAGGATCCGCGGCGGATCGCCGTCGATGATTGCAGTTGGACTTCCGTCGAGACGTGCGTCGCGAACCAGCATGCCAGACGGCACTTGCACGCTCACCCAGCCCTGTTTCAACACATCGATGGTGAGCCGCGCCTGCCCGGTCACCGTTTCACCCGTAATCCGCAGGTCGTAGTCGACGCGCGACAACGTCGCATCGAGCGGCGGCGGCGCGGGATCCGGCGGCGTCGCATTCGCACGCGCACGCAGCGTTCGATACTCGTCAATCGGCAGTACGACCCAGCCGTCCTGCCGGCCGGCATCCTGGGCGCGCACAGTCGCAGCGCCCAGCAGCACAGCGATGACTCCGACGATGATTCGACCCATATGTTGCCTCCCACCGGCGCGCACGTCTCACACATGCACCTTTTTGTTCAGACGCCGCAGGCGCGCGTTCTGCCGGGCCACCAAACGAATTGCAGTTTTGCAATCGTCGCGTGCGGTCCGGGGCGCAGCGGATTGCAAGCGCATCGCCCGATCCCGGCGATTGCTTCACGGGGCGAGTCAACCCCCGGCAAGACCTGGTGTTAGCGTAGACACGGGAGAAATGGGAAACCGGGCGGGCCCGCCGCAGAAATCAATCTTCTGCGTCGGCGATCCATTGCGTTGTTTTTGGGAGGGCCTGCGGCGCCGGAATGCTGCTTGAGATCCCAGCCAATCAAAAACCCATCTGCGCGCGACCGAGATCCGTCAAATCGCCGAGCGTTGCACGTCCTTTGAAGTCGACCTCGAAGTCCATTGCTGCGAAGTCAGGAGCCGAACGCCCTTCGAGAAACGCCTCCCGCTGCCGCGGAAGATACGCACGATTCTTCGAACAATCGGGCGCCGAACCGATGTAAATGACGCTGGCGTAGTCGCTCCCGCCGTGCTCGTCGGCGACGGCATGGCAGATGTCGGTGTGCCAGAACACCGTATCGCCCGGCATGACCTCTGGTATTGAAACCAGGCCGGCGATGAGATCAGAGTGCCACTCCGGGCTGACCCCGAGCGCTCGGCCTGGTGCCGCTCCACACAGATCCGTCTCCTCCACGTCGTCCTGCAGTGCACGCAACAGCACGTATGCGATGCCGGCGGCGATGGGAATAAGGCGCAGCGTGCCGTCTCTCGGACCTTGCCGTGTCAATGCTGTCCACCCCTGATAGGTTCTGAACATGCTGCACACCGCCGGCGACGGAATCTCCTGCGTCTCCAGCCGGTGCGTCGCATCGAACGGGTCGTACCCGCGCCAGTCACCGGCGAAGATGTTCTCGTAGACTTTTTGATATCCGGGATCGATCCAGCGCTCGACGGTGCCCGCGTCCATGTGCGGCGACAGCCCGAGTGTCTTGTCGCCGGGCTGTCGACGCCGAAGCCGGTCGGCATACGTGCACTGGCGATCGGGATTGAAGGCGCCCTCGTATTTCCACAAACGATCGAGAAAGGCGCGCGCCTCGGCAAGGTGTGCGTCCTGCCGCGCCATCACCTGCGGCCTGGACCAGTAGACGTTGAAGATCTGGGGCTTCCCTGCTTTCAACGTGGAGAAATACTTGTCGAGGCTCCGTTTCTCGACTTCCCGTTCTTCGTAGCGGTTGATCTCGAGATATTCGCCGATCTCGGCGAACCACTCTTTTGCCAGAGACGCGGAGAACACCCCGCGAATGACCACGCAGCCGCTGCTCCGAACCGCGCCTCGAATCTCTTCTGAGACTGTGCCTTCCCGTATGTCCCGATACTCGAGTTCGGGTACGACCGGGCGCCCGGCGGCGACATCTCTGGCGATGCCCTCGACCGTTCTATTGATGTGACTCTTCACGTCGGCGTACGCGCGTTTCAACGCCTCGCGATTTGGCGCAAGCTTCCGCTTGAACGCGACGATCTGATCGCGGATGTCCACTTCAACGCTCCTCATGTTGTCTTCCCCTACTCTGCACGTAAGGCCACAGGCGTATGATTCGAACTCGCTGGAATACAGTGACACGAATCCCCTGCCGGTACTCACCATGAAATACGATTTCCTGATCGACAGTTATCAGACCGAACGCCTGAAGGTGCTCAGTGTGTGGAGTGAGTTTCGCGACGATGACCTCGCCCTGCGGCCGAAGCAGGACGATCGGCGTGGGCGCAGCGTTCATGAGCACATGGTGCACCAATGCATGAGCGAGGACACGTGGTTTCGAACCATGCTCGGCATCGAGGTTGGACCGCCACTTCCCCAACATGAAACGCGACTGGAGTTCATCCGTCGATATGCCGAGGACAGCGGCCGGCGTCTCGAAAGGCTTCGCCAGACTGATGAGAACTGGTGGGAGGCGACCACCACGTTCTTCGACGTTGGTCGATCGAGAGCCTGGGTCATGACTCGCCGACTGAACCACACGTCGCATCATCGTGGACAGCAAATGGCGATGTTGCGGATGCTCGGCCGCGAGTTGCACAGCACGTATGGACCGACGGCGGACACGGGCGGCCTGCCGAAGAATCACGCACCGACGATTTATGCCTACGACAGTA
>Ga0111538_10009415_pt1 | contig 13038 bp, 9 predicted proteins | sample SoiMethybrSBSTD1_FD_79669 | JGI IMG/M metagenome (GOLD analysis project Ga0111538, IMG submission 79669) | Bulk soil microbial communities from a Populus tree surrounding site in Tennessee, USA - Soil MetaG P. TD hybrid SBSTD1 (version 2)... | ecosystem: Environmental > Terrestrial > Soil > Tree...
GACGACTTCGACGCGCATGCGGGCGAGGTTCTGGTAGGTGCGCCGCATCCGGCGCACCGGCCACCAGTCGTAGAGCAGCAGTTCCACCGGGCGCCACATCGCCACCCAGCCTGTGATCAGCAGCCCCTCCTCGAGGACGTTCCACGAATCCGCGGTGCCGACGCGCCGCACCACCTCGCGCAGCGCCATGCACGCGGCGAGGAACATCACGCCGACGATCAGGCTGCTGCGTCCGAGCTGCAGCGTGCGGCGGAACTCCAGGCGCGCGAGGTCGGCGCGGTAGTCGAAGTAGTTGTGCACGGCTTCCACGACCGTGCGTTCTGGCTCGAACTGTTGCTGGTCGCGGGGCAGGTGCAGCCGCAACACCAGCGGTGCGTCGACCGGGTACTCGCGCGCCCAGCTCACGATGAACTCCTCGGCGTCGCGGTCCAGGTCCTTCTCGTGGAACGGCGCCGGATCGAACGAGTCGAACAGCTGCTTCACCTCGCGCAACCGCAACTCGATGCGGCCGGCCTTGCTGCTCTCAGCAGCCGCAGTCACGACTGCACGCCCCGGCAGCCCTCGAGGAACTGCAGCAGCGGAGCGTACGCCTGCGCGTCGAGGTCGATGCGGTTTGCGAACACGCGGCGGACCATACCGGCGTCGTGGCCCCATCAGTAGCCGTGAGAAGGAAGTCAAGCCGCGTGATGCCCACAGCTCGAGGCGTTCCTGCCGACGATTCGCGCTCCCCGGCCGGCTCGCCCGTGGTGTTCGCCAGAACTGCCGCGTCTCGCAGTCCGTGCGGAACCAGCCGGTCAGGGCGAACGGAAGGGCATGCATCTGGCGATGCTCACGCTGATCGAACAACGCTTCGGCTCGGTGCCGCCCGACGCTCGCTGGACAGCCCGGGCGAAGCGCGTAGCGTGTCCTTTGTGAACGCCATGCACGCCCTGGCCGCTGCGATCCGCGGCGGTGACACCGCAGCCCTCGCGCGCGGCATCACGCTCGTCGAGAGCCAGAGCCCGGCCGACGTCGACAACGCCGAGGAACTGCTGCAGGCGCTGCTGCCGCACACGGGCGGCTCGCTGCGCATCGGCATCACGGGCGCGCCTGGCGTCGGCAAGAGCACGCTGATCGAGACGCTCGGGTTGCGCCTGTGCGGCGCGGGAAAGCGTGTCGCGGTGCTCGCGGTCGACCCGAGCTCGACCGTCACGGGCGGCAGCATCCTCGGCGACAAGACGCGCATGACGGAACTGAGCCGGCACCGCAACGCGTTCATCCGGCCGTCTCCGGGCGGCAGCGCGCAGGGCGGCGTCGCCGCGCGCACGCGCGAAGCGATGCTGCTCTGCGAAGCCGCGGGCTACGGCGTCGTCTTCGTCGAGACGATCGGCACGGGGCAAGGCGAGGTCAAAGTACACGGCATGGTCGACTTCTTTCTCTTGCTGTTGTCGCCGGCGGCCGGCGACGAGCTGCAGGGCATCAAACGCGGCGTCATGGAGCTGGCCGACGCCGTGCTCGTGCACAAGGCCGATGGCGACCTCGGACCCGCCGCGGACCGGGCCGCGCAGCAATGCCTGCTCGCGATGCGCGTGCTGCGCGGCGGCGACGCCGAAGCGCCGCCGATCCTGCTCGGCTCGTCGGTGACGGGTAGAGGAATCGACGAGCTCTGGCACGCAATCGAGCAGCGCCTCGCTTCGCGACGCCAGAGCGGCGCGTTCGCGGCAAACCGCACGCGGCAGGCCGGTGAGTGGCTCGATGCGGCCGTTCGCGAACGGTTGCTCTCCGAGTTCTTCGGCGACGCCGCGATCGCGCAGGCGATGGCCACGGCGCGCCAGCAGGTGGCGCGCGGCGAGCTGGTGCCGAGTGCCGCGGCGCGGCGGTTGTTGGCGCTGCGCAAGACCTGACGGTCAATTTGGCTCACTCGCGACCGCGCCGCGGCGTTTCTATGCTGCGTGCATGAGTGGCACCGTGATCCGTCTCGCCACCGCGAACGATTTCGCCGCGATCGCGGCGATCACGAATCACTACATCCGCACGACGGCGATCCACTTCGCCTACGAGGACGTCACCGCCGACGAGCTGCGTGCGCTGTGGCGCCAGCACGAAGCGATCTACCCGTGGCTCGTCGCGGAGACCGCGCGCACCGTCGTCGGCTACGCGAAGGCCGGGAGCTTCCGCGCGCGCACGGCCTACCTCTGGACCACCGAGACCGGCATCTATCTGGCCCCCGACCAGTGTGGCCGCGGCCTCGGCAAGCTGCTCTACAGCCGGCTGCTCGGCGTGTTGCGCGCGCAGGGCTTCCACTCGGTCATCGGCGGCATCGCGTTGCCGAACGACACGTCGGTGCGTCTGCACGAGCGGCTCGGCTTTCTGGCGTGCGGCACCGTGCAGCGCGTGGGCCACAAGTTCGACCGCTGGCACGACGTCGGCTTCTGGCAGCTCTTCCTGCAGCACGCGGCTTGGCAACCGCGTGAATTGCTGCGGCCGGACCAGGTCTTCGACGCGACCGCGTGACCAGCTGGGGAGTCCGAGAAGAAGCGGCGCTAGCGGCGAAGCCGTGGATGCAGCATCTTCTCGACGACGCGATCACCAACATACATCACCTGTATCGCGCCGGGCATGTAGGGTGACATCTCGGGCGGCAGCGGCGGGGTGCTCAGATACCACGCGAGGACACTGTCCTCCACCGGACCTCGATTCGCGGACTCCGGTGTCTCGAGGAGCGGCCGGCCCAAGGCGCTCTCCACTCGAGAGCGTTGGGAACCGAGCTCGATGCGGGCAAAGAGCTGCAGCACCTCTTCATCGCGGATCGCTTGCTGCTCCGGTCCACTCGCACACGCGGCAGCCATGAACACCAGTACGGCCATCGAACTCGCCGTACGCACCGCACCCATCCAGAAGGGACGGCGATCGCGCGGTCGAGTCTGCACGGTTGGTCCCGCTAGCGGCTCGTCGCGCCGCCGGAAGCAGTCCAGGCCGCGTCGTCCTCGTGCGCGTTGCCCGAACCGAAGTTCTGCACCCAGTAGCGCCCGTCGGCGCCGATGCCGACTTCCTTGTGGTTCGCATCGAGCAGATTGCGGTGGTGCCCCGACGACGTGAGCCACCCGTTGTGCGCGCCCTGGGCGCCGTCGGCGAGCGCGATGTTCTCACTGACGCCGAAGTTGTAGCCCACGAGCTTCATGCGGTCGTATGGCGTCGTGCGACCCGCCGTCGGCGACATGTGCGAGAAGTAGCCGAGGCGCGACATCTCCTCCGCATGCCCCTGCGCGGCGTCGCACACGGCGCGCACGAGCGCGAGCGGCCGATGCCGGAACATCGCGCGGTAGTCGTTCGTGATCTTCAGCTGTTCGCGCGCCGCCGAGCTGACCTGCTTGCCGATCACGGCGTTGTAGGCCTCGATGTGGCGCCACTCCTCGAGCTCCGCGCGCTCGGCCGCCGACGTGCAATACTCCTGGATCCCGATGCTGTCTCCGGCCGGCAGCGAGCGCGCCCATTCGGCCTGGGTCAGGCTCTGCTGGTCGAGTTCGCCGGATTCCGCGAGCACTCGCGCCACCCAGTCGAGGCGATCGAGGTCGGCGCGCAAGTTCGCAGGAACACGCACGTGCAGCCGATTGTCCTGCCACAACGTTCGCAACGCGTCGACGCGACGTTCGACCTCGGCCTGCACCTCGAGATACTCACCGTATCTCTGGCCCGAGACGGCCGGCGGCTTGAACGGGTAGAAGTACTTGACCTCGTCGTAGATCAGATCCCTCGCGTGCTTGCGCGCCTGATCGAGCAGCACACGCTGATCGGCCAGTCTCTCGACCTGCTTCTTGAGGCTGCTCGTCTGCAGCTTCTCGATCTGCTGGCCGAACTCCTTGCGGCAGGCGGCGACCATGACGGCGACAGCCTCGGGACCGGCCGCGCGGGCCTCGGTCACGAGCGCATCGCGCGGTCCGGGGTTCTTGTCGCGCAGCGCCGCGGCGAGCTTCGCGCCGAGCTTCTGCGCCTGCTTCTCCACGTCGATCGAACGGCCCGAGACGAAGCCGGTCTTGCCCAACGTGTAGCCCTGCGCATCGAGCGGCTCGCCGCGGCCGCGTGCGAGCACGCGATCGATCGCGGGCTTGAGGCTCGCGTCCGCGCGCAAGGCTCTGGCCAACCAGGCTTCGGCGCGAACCCTGTCCTCTTGCTTGTAGAGCAGCGTCGCCACGCCCAACGCGGCCTTGCCTGCGGCGCCCGACTGCTCGGCGAGCGCATTGAGGCCGTCGGCCGGGATGTCGTTCCACGTGAGCCGCTTCTGGCCCTCGGCCGCGGTTGCCAGCAGTGTTCCACCCTCGATCGAGCCCAATTCGACGGAACCCTCCTTCGAAGTGGTCGTGAGCTTGCGCCCCGCCGCGAGGACCGCGGCGATGCTCTCGTGCCAGGCGGCCTGCAGGTCGGCTTCTTCGGCGCGGCCCGACAAGCGCTCGGCGAAGTCGGCATCCCTCTCCTTGACCAGCGCCGCGGCCTCGCGCAACAGACCCGCCGTCTCGGCGAACGCCCCGCGTGCTTCCGCGGCGCGCACGGCGTCCATCTTCACGCGCACGCTCGCCAACGACGCGATGAGCTCCGACTCGTCCGCCTTGCCCGGCTTGGCCTTCGCAGCGGCCAACCGCGCGGCCGCCGCGACCGCGCTTTCGGTCTTGGTCAGCTCCTCGGCCAACGCTCCGAACTCCGACGTCGCCGGGAAACGATGGCGGGCCTTCGTGAGCAGCGACACGGCGTCCGCCGGTTTGGTGGCCGCGACGCTGCGCGCGTCGTCGATGACTGCCTGCATCGCGACCTTCGCGCGCTTGCGCACGTCGGCGAGCTGGTCGCGAACTCGCGTTGCGGCCTCGACATTCTCGGCGTCGGCTTGTGCCCCCTGCAGCAACGCGATCGCCTGCGCGAACAAACCCTGTTCGGCAAGACGCCGTGCTTCGGAAACGTTCGCGGCGGTCCGATCGACTGCCGGGTGGACCGGCGTGGACGGCGGCTTTGCCGGAGTTGCAGGCAGCACCTGGGCGGACTCCTTGACCGTCGGGGCCTCCTTGGCCGCAGGCGCTCGAGGCTGCTCCGATGGCGCTGCTGGCGCGTCGGCCGGCCCCTTTGGAGCGTTCGGATCTTTCAGATCTTTCGGCAGCGGGGCATCCATCGGCAGCGGCGCGATCACGCGCTTCGGCCGGCGCAACATCAACTCGTCGAGGTCCGCGAGCACGCAGGATGCCGCGATCTGTTCGTTGGGCTCCCCCCCCTCCTTGAGCTTCTCGAGACTGTTCTTCCAGAACGTGTAGCCCTTCGCAGGGTCCGGCTCGAGGATCGACTTCTCGAGGCGCTCCTTGACCGTCTTGACCTCGACCAGCGCCTGGTGCTCCATCTCGAGACGCTGCAACCGGTCGTCGGTCGAGAGCGCCCACTCACCGCGCAACCGTTCGATCGACGCCGCAGCCTGATCCAACTGACCACTCCACCGTTGGCGCGCGATCGCGTTCAACTCGGACCGCACCCCTCCCTGCAGCAGATACGCCCCCACTCCGAGCAACACGGCCACGACCAGGATCGGGACGGCCTTTCCCGCCACCTTGCGCCACGGTGCGCGCCGCCGCGAAGGCGGCGCAAGGGTCTCGGACTGTGAGTCGGAATCTGGAGTTCGAGCATCCATGCAGGAAAACCGGGCGGAGAAGGCGTGCAGACCGCGAAAAGCGGGGCACGCGGATCCTACCCGGTCGCGGTCAGCGCGGGTAAGGGCGTCCGCGCACGGAGCGAGCATCAGATGCGTGTGCGCGCACAGGCCGCTAGACTCCCCCGGTGCCCTCGTCCCGGTGGTCTTTCGTCACCGCCCTCGTACTGATCCACATCGGCTGGGGCCTGGTCCGCGTCCCGGGGGTCGTCGTCGGCAGGCGGCTCGACGACATCGCGGCCTACCGGAAGCAAGGAGACGTCGCGCGTTTGTTCGACGCCAACAACCTCGACGGCGCCGCAACCGTGTCGTGGGTTCGCGAACATGCTGCGCCCGACAGTGTCGTGCTGTGGTCGGGCTCCGAGCTCGGGGCCATGGAGTTCGCGGCTGCGTTCCTGTGGCCTCGCCTCGTCGTCGACGCGCGTCGCTGCGGTGATGCAACGACGTTCGCCGGGCGCAAGATCGCCGTCGCCACCGTCGCCGGACGCACTGGCCGCATCACCCTCGTCGCGTCGCGAACGGTCGTGTCCGTCGAGGTGCGCTAGTGAGTCTCGTCGTGGCCGAGCGCGGCTTGCTGGCTCTGCTCGCCTCCTATGCCAGCCTCGGTGTGGCCCGGTCGTTCTGGCTGCTCGCACACGGCACGGTGCCGGATTGGCTCCTTCCCGTGGCCGCGTCGATCGGGCTTGCAGTGGCTCTCTTGCACCGGCCGGCCCGGCTTCCGCCTTCGCCTCCGACACCGCGCTGGCAGACGATCCTGATCGTGCTCGCGGTGGCGGGCCTCGTCGCCGTCGTGGCGCACGGGGCCCTCGCCACGGAGTCGCGCCACTGGGATGGCGTCGTCGCGTGGGATCTCAAGGCGAAGGCGCTGGCCGCCGAGCCAACGTTGGAGCAGCCGTTCTTCCGCGACGCGGCGGTCTACAGCCACAGCCGCGACTATCCGCTGTTGCAGCCGCTCGCGCTGGCACTGGCCGAGCGCTGGGGGCTGCCGGGACGGCTGCTGTTTCCCGCCGCGTACTTGTCGGTCGTGATCGCGGTCGCGGCTGCGGCCCGCCGCGCGGGTTGCAGCACCCGCAACGCGCTGCTGTTCGGCCTCGCTTGTGGCGTCACGCCGACGTTCGTGGAGGCCACGAGTGGCGGCTTCGACTCCGGTTACGCGGATGGTCCGCTCGCCGCGGCGCTCGCCGCGACAGCACTCGGCATCACGAGCCGTGCTCCGGTGTTCGTCGCGATCGGCACGCTCGTCACGGTGATGCAGAAGCCCGAAGGTTTGCCCTACGCAGGCATCCTCGCGGCCGCGTTCTGGCTCGGCCGTGACACGGTGATGCTGCGCGCGAGCGTCATCGCGGGTGCTCTGGGCGCCGCGATCGTGCTCGCGCTGCAACACGACCTGCACACCTTCGGTCACCCGACGCAGCTCGGCACGACGGTCACGGTTGTTTTCGGGGCGGCGGGCGTCGCACTCGGCCTCGATCACGCGCTGCATCGGTTCGCAGCGTCGTGGCGCTGGCGCGTGGGGTTGCTGTTGGTCGCGGCGCCGCTCGCCGCCGCGAGCCTCGGTCTCGCGAACGGCGGCGACGGAATCGTCGGCACTCATTTCGCGAGCCTGGACCACGCCTTCGATCGCCTCGACCGGTTGCCGCACGTGCTGTCCTTCATGGTGCAGTGGGCGTTTGGCGCCCGCTTCGGCTTGACGTTCGTCTTGCCCGTGGTCATCGCGTTCGCGCTGTGGCGGTGCTCTGGCACTGTCGCCCCGACGCTTCGAAACTGGTTCCTGCTGGCCGTGCCGGTGTGTTGTGCGCCGTTCCTGCTCGCGCCGATCGAGGATCTCGAGCGTCACCTGCGTTCGACGATGCCGCGTCTGTTGATGCACTGGTGCGGCGTCGTGTGGATCTGGAGCGCCGTGCAGCCGCGGCTCGTGAACGTGCCGCAGGTACGCGAGTCGTCTGCCCGCGATGAACCGGCGCCAGTGGCTACGGGGAACCCTCTCTAGTCCCGCGCTCGTTCTCGGATGAGCGGTCAGCGTCCTGCGCGGTAGCGCGCGTGCGCGCCGCACCGATGGCGCCGCCCGGCAAGTACCACGCCGACGCCGCTTCACACGCTCCGGCGTGTAGCTGCCGCGCGACTCGAGCCATCCGTTCGGATGGAAAGTCGCGGCCGGCCCCTCGAGCACGCCGCGCGTGGGCGTCGGGATGACCGGGATGACCAGGATGCGCAGGGCTCGACAGCTCCGGCAACCTCGTGTCTGATGCGGATGGGAGGGCAGCCTCGTTCTCGTGCTCGCCCCATGAATCTGACATCTCGGCTGCTGCGTGCCGTGCGTCCATGGCTACGCCGCCATGACGCCCTCAAACGTTTCCTGCAGAGCCAGGAACAGCGCGTCGCTCGCTTGCGCCACGACTTCGCGCAGCGCTTTCCCGCGCTGATTCGCCCGACGCCGCGCCAGATCACGATCGCGATCACCGCGGCCTGCAACCTGCGCTGCATTGGCTGCCGCTACGGCCGCGACTTCATGGTCGGCGAGCACCTCGACGTCCAGACCGTGCTCGATTGCCTCGATGACGCCGCGGCGGCCGGCGTCGCGACCGCACGCTTCTACGGCGGCGAACCGCTGCTGCACCGCGACCTCCCGCGCATGATCGCGCACGCGAAGAGACTCGGCATGGATGCGTATGTGACCACGAACGCGACCTTGCTCGGCGATCGCATCGACGAATTGCACGCTGCGGGGCTGCGCTGGCTCACGATCGGCTTCTACGGCGTCGGCCAGGCCTACGACTCCTACACGCAGCGCGAAGGTCACTTCGACAAGCTGCAGCGCTCGCTCGCGACCGTGCGCAGCCGCTGCGGCGACGCCATCGCCATGCAGATGAACTACATGCTGTCGCGACGCTCCTGCCACGTCGACGACGTGCGCGCGGCATGGAAGCTCGTCGAGCAGTACGACCTGCACCTCGGGGTCGACCCCGTAAGCCGCACGATCCCGTTCTTCCGAGTGCCCGGAGACGAGCTGTCGATCCCGCCGGAGATGCGGCCCGAGCTGCTCGCCGTCGCCGCCGAGTTCGAACGGCTGAAGACGCTGCGTCCCGATCGCGTCGTGCCGTCGCGCACGTTCTTGCGCATGTTGCCGGCCCTGTTGCTCGAAGACGCCGCGAGCAGGATTCCGTGCGATGCCTACGAGCTGCTGTGGGTCGGCGCCGACGGCACGGTGCAGCTGTGCGACGTCGCGTTCCCGCTCGGCAGCCTCAAGGAGAAGCGGCTGCGCGACATCCTGTTCACGGAGAAGCACTGCCGGGCCGCGCGCGATGGCTTCGCGCTGAAGTGCCCGACCTGCATGTGCAAGATCGACAGCCGCATTCGCCGCCACACTGCGAGCGTGAGGCAGCATGGCCAGTGACGCGTTCACACCACTGCGCTTGCTGCACGTGTTCGCCACGTTCGACGCGGGTGGCCCGCAGGTGCGCACGATCGAAGTCTGCGAACGGCTCGGGTCGCGCTTCGTGCATCGTTTCGTCGCTGCCGATGGCCGCACTGGCGCGGCGAGCCGTCTGGCGGCGATCCCGTTCACGAGTGTGGTGGCGATGCGGCGACCGGCGAGCAATCGCGAGCAGCTCGCGGCGATGCGGGCCGAGATCACCGCGTTCGGGCCGCACCTGGTGTTGACATACAACTGGGGTGCGATGCTCGGGGCGCTGGCGGCGCAGCGGGCGCGCGTGCCGTTCGTGCACCACGAAGAAGTCGTGCCGCCCGAAGAACGTCGCCGCCGGCCGTGGCGTCGCGTGTGGATGCGACGGTGGCTCCTGCCGAAGGCGCACCGCGTCGTGGTGCCGAGTCGTGGCCTGCGTCGCGAAGCGACGGCGGCGTGGCGTGTGGACCCGGCAGTGGTCCAGCTCGTGCCGAACGGCGTCGATCTGTCTCGCCATCGGCCGCGCATCGAGCGAGCCGGAGCACCGCTGGTCGTGGGTTGTGTCGCGCACGCACGTCCCGAGAAGAACGTCGCCCGGCTGTTGCGGGCATTTGCGAAGGCCAGGCATGCGCGCGTCGCCGAGCTGCACGTCGTCGGTGGAGGTCCGCTGTTGCCGGCGTGCCGCCGGCTGGCCGAAGAGCTCGGCATCGCCGCACGCGTGCGGTGGCTCGGTGCCGTCGACGACACGGCGCGGCACTACGACGCCATGCACGTGTTCGCGTTGACTTCGGACGACGAGCAGATGCCGCTCGCGGTCTTGGAGGCCATGGCGCACGGCCTGCCGATCGTCGCGACGCGCGTGGGCGACGTCGCCACGATGCTGCCAGCGGAGCAACAACGCTTCGTCGTGCCGCTCGGCGTCGATGTCGATGCGGCGTTCGCCGCGAAGATCGACGAGCTGCTCGCCGACCCGGTCCTGCGCGCCAATCTCGGGCAAACGAACCGCCGCCACACCGAGGTCGCGTTCGACCTCGCGGACGTGACCGCGAGCTACGAGTCGATCTATCAGCAGGCTGGGGCGGACCTCGGCCGGGTGCACGCATGAACAAGCTCACCGAGCTCGCCTATCGCATGGGTAGCCAGCTGGCCGCGCACTCGGGTGTCGCGCGGGCGACGCTGCAGAGCATGCGCGGCGCGCTGCACGTCGCGCACCACGCGGCGGCAGCGCGCATGCCGATGCTGATTCGCCCCCACACCGTCAACGTGACGGTCGCGGTGACCGCCCGCTGCAACCAGCGCTGTGCAGGCTGCCTCTACGAGCGTGGGTTCATGGCCGGGCAACAACTGTCGCGCGCGATGCTCGAACAGCTGGTCGACGACGCCGCGGCGTTGCACGTTCGTTCCCTGCGCCTCTATGGCGGCGAGCCGTTGCTGCATCCCGACTTGCCGCACGTCGTCGAGCGCGCCGTGCGCGCCGGGATCGGCACCTACGTGACGACCAACGGCCTCCTGCTCGCCGAACGCATCGACGAGCTCGTGCAAGCCGGCCTCGAGCTGTTGACCTTCGGCTACTACGGCACCGGGCGCGCCTACGACGAGTATGTGGGGCGCGCGGGCAACTTCGCGCGACTCGAACGCGGCATCGCGGCGGTACGCGAGCGGCACGGCAGCAAGGTGCGGTTGCGCATGAACTGGCTGCTGATGCGGCCGTCTTGCAGCCTCGAGGCGTTGCAGCAGGCGTGGCAGTTCGCATTGCGCTACGACTCGCCGATGCAGGTCGACCTCGTGCACTACTCGCTGCCCTATTTCACGGAAGGCGCCGAGCGCGAGCTGCAGTTCACGCCGGAAGATCGGCCGCGCATCGAGCGCGTCGTCGAGCAGTTGCTGGCGTGGAAGCGCTCGCATCCGGCGATGATCGAGAACTCCGAGATCGGGCTGCGTGCGATTCCCGATTGGCTGCTGCGCGGCGCCGACATGAGAGTGCCGTGCGACAAGTATCGCATGGTGTGGATCGGCGCCGACGGCACGGTGCAGCTGTGCTACGTGACGTTTCACCTCGGCAACCTGCATCAGCATCGCTTGCGCGAGCTGCTCTACACCGAGACGCACGAACAGGCTGCGCGCGACGCGTTCAACTTGCGGTGTCCGAACTGCCACTGCGGGTTCGACGAGCGAACCCGCAAGCACTTGCCGAGTCGGCTCCGCTACGGCTCGCCGTCGTAGTCTGCCGCGCGGCAGACCACGCGCCGCGTCACAACCCGCACGTGAAGCTGTTGCCGTTCGAGAACACGAGGTTCAGCGGCGTGGCGAGCGAGAGCGCGACCGACTGGCACGTCAGAAAGAGCCCGACCAACCCCGGCGTGCCCGGAATGGCCAACCCGAAGCTGCCGGTGCCGGCCGGCAACGTGACCGGGATCGTGATCGAGGTCAGGTTGGCGTTCGTGTAGGCGCGGCAGTTCGGGGCGCCGATGAAACCGAGGTCGATGCCGGGGTTGATCTGCGCGCTGCCGAAGAACAGGAACGCGACCGGGACGATCGGTGGCACTGCCGACGTGTTCAGCGTGTAGGTCGAGCCGAGCAGCGGCAGGCTGCTCGAGGTCAGCGTGAGACCGGTGACCGCGGTGTCGACGACCTGGATCGCGGTCGCGAGATCGACCGACAGGTCGGATGCTTCGGGTCGCCACGTCACGCCGCCGACCGAGTAGCCGACGACGTAGTTGTTGCTGCCCGGCGTGATCGTGCCGTAGACGATCGTCACGTCGCCCGTCCCCCGGTTGAACTGGTATTGGAACGTGTCACCGGGCGTCGTCGGACTGGGCAGCTGATAGGAGTACACGTTGTCCCACGTGACGTAGGAGATGCCGCCGACTTCCTCGTAGCGGATCTTGCCGCTGCCGGTTGCCGCTGGGTTGTAGTCGTGCCAGCACGCGGCGATCGAAGTCTGCGTAAAGGCCAGCAGCAGCCCGGCGTCCGGCGCGAACCCGACACCGTTGCCGCTCGCGGACAGCGCGATGTTCCCGTTCGAGGAGACCGTCAAGGAGCCCGTCGTGCCGCCTGGGACCGGCATCGGCGAGGCCAGGGCCACGGTCTGTACGACGTCGTCCCCGTTGGCAATGATCAGGGAGCCGAGGCTCGGTGGCACGAAGACGCCCGGAATCGTGTTCGTCGCGATGTAGCCACCCGGCCCGCGCAACAGCGTCATCGTCGTGCCGCCGAGGTCGAAGCCGCCGACCGGCATCTGCTCGTAGAAGGAGTCGCGAGCGCTGATGCAGCCGGTGCCGTAGTCCGAGGCCAGCGCGCAGCCGCTCCACGCCACGTTCTGGAAGATCCAGCCGGTCGGGGTCACGGGGACCAGCTCGAGGTTGCGGAACGGCATGTCGAAGGTGGTCTGGGTCGGCCACACCTCGTAGAGCGAGTTGTCGATCGTCACGCCGCCGGCCGACAGATCGCTGGCCGCGGGCAGGATGGCGCCGCCTCCGGGCGAGACGCCGGTGATGCCGACTCCGGCCACGTAGTTGTATGCCGAGTTGTTCGTCACGCCGGGCGAGTAGAAGACCTCCGCTTCGCCGGTCGGGGACAGCTGCAGCTGGATCTGGATCTGCGTCGGGAGGCCGTAGTTGACCGCCTTGTCCCAGGTGATCGTGCACTTCGTCGGAGAGCTGTTGATGTACATCGCGGCGCCGTTCGCCGCGACGATGTTCAGGTCGTGCCACAGCGCACAGATGCGCGGTGGACCGCTCGAGAGCTCCAGCGTGGTTGGGCTGTAGTCGGCAGCGCCCGGTACCGGCACGCCGCCGTTCGACAGCGTGACGTAGCCGTTCGTGCAGACGTGCACGTTGCTGTAGGTCGTGCCTGCGAACGGAAACGCGAAGCCGATCGTCTGCATCGCGCTCATGACGTCGTCGCCGGCGCCGATGTTGGTGCCGAGCGTGCGTTCGGGGCAGTTCTGCGCGGAGAGCGCCGCGGCGAGCACGAA
>Ga0111538_10009417_pt1 | contig 13038 bp, 8 predicted proteins | sample SoiMethybrSBSTD1_FD_79669 | JGI IMG/M metagenome (GOLD analysis project Ga0111538, IMG submission 79669) | Bulk soil microbial communities from a Populus tree surrounding site in Tennessee, USA - Soil MetaG P. TD hybrid SBSTD1 (version 2)... | ecosystem: Environmental > Terrestrial > Soil > Tree...
CGCCTCGAGCTTTGCTGCGACAACCGGTCAGACCGACTCACCATAACTGGTCAACCACCGCTCTCACGACTTCTTGCTTGTTCGTGTCAAACGCTACAAAGCCATAACAGTAAGGTAAGCCTTCGCCATTGAACCGGGCGACTTTTGGTTGCGGAACATCGACCACGCGTTCACGCTGAAGAAATCGTATCCCCAGAGCTGAAACTGAAAACCACGACTCCAGTTACAGTCCGGTTGGCGGCCACATGCGTCCTGTCCCTCTCACTGGTGAGTGCATGGGCTGCAACCCCTGACGATTCGCCCGCGGGAAAGGCTTTTTCGATTCAGCAACGGGACGGCATTACGTGGCTGGCCAGGCCGAATGGAGTGCTTTTCTTTTCGCTGGGCGTCTCCTGCGTGAACATGGGTGTTTCGCGGGATGAGTTTGATCCGGACAACTCCGCATACGCCGCCTGGCAACATTATTCGGATTCAAATCGATGGGCGGATGCAACTCTGAAGCGGCTCAAGTCGTGGCGTTTCACCACCATTGGTGGTTGGAGCGATTTTGGCGTCTTGAGGAAAAGCGGTGATACGGATGTAGCGTTCGCACCTGTCCTGCACATCGGCGCGACGGCGGGCGCGCCCTGGTGGGACATGTGGGATCCAAAGCTGGTCGATCGAATGGACACGGTTGCGCGCGAACAGATCATGGCGCTGCGCGACGATCCGCGAGTGATCGGTTATTATAGCGACAACGAGATTGGGTGGTGGAACGCCATTTTGTTTAAGATGACCCTTGAACAAGCGCCCACCAGCGGACAGCGCCAGAGACTGATAAAATTACTGCAGGAAACTTATCGCAACGATTGGTCGGAGCTGCTGCGAGACTTCGAGCCTGCTCCAGACGTGGAGAATTGGGAGGGACTGGAAAAGCACGGGATGCTTTTTCTGCGTCCGGGTGGAAACGGCCTGCGCATTGCGCGCCGGTTTCTTGGCGTGCTGGCCGAACGCTACTATTCCCTCATCCATGAAATTATCCGGAAGTACGACCGGCGGGCGTTGATTCTCGGCGACCGTTACCAATCATTTTATTATCCGGAGGTGGCGCGGGCCTGCGCGCCGTACGTCGACGCGGTTTCGGGCAATCTCAACGCTCCGTGGAACGACGGCACTTTCGCGCGGTTTTATTTGGAAACACTTCACGCCTTGACTGGGAAGCCGGTCCTGATCGGCGAATTTTATATGGCCGCCCGGGAAAACCGCAGCGGCAACAAGAACAATCGCCGCGTCTATCCAGTCGTCGACACTCAAAGGGAACGCGCGGTCGGATTTCGCAACACACTCCAGGCGCTTTTGAGGACGCCCTACGTCATCGGCGCGGATTGGTTTCAGTATTACGATCAGCCAACACACGGGCGCTATGACGGAGAGAACTTCAATTTCGGACTGGTGGACATCCGCGATCGACCTTACGAGGCGCTCGCCGCGACTGTTTCCGCACTGGATCTGATCGCGCTTAAAAGCCAGTCGCTTGCGACGCGTCCGGACAGCGCCCAGGGTGTGCCCCGCGCCCCTCGCAACCCCCTCGGACAATTCAAACCGACCCTGGCGCTCAAGCATTGGAACCGCGAACGGGGATTCGTCAAACCCGTATCTCAATTTCCTTTGGCTGACCTCTACGTGTGTTGGAGTGACACGGCCATCTATCTCGGTCTATACGCCCAGGACGTAGTGGAGGATCTTTTTTACAAGGACAAGGTTGTGCGCGTGAGCGACCGCGCCGAATGGATCGTGTCGGTCGGAGGATCGACGGTTCGCGCCCGAATTGGCGCAGGAGTGGAGGCGATCACCAGTCCATCAGCAGTTCGCGTGGTGAATATCTCGGGTTTGAACGGAGAGGTACGAAATATTGCGGCGGTGGAACTTCCTGCCAGGCTATTCGGCAAGAGCCGTTTCAAAGCCGGTGATACGGTCGCGTTGTCTTCCACGTTTACGACGAATGGCGGCGGGGACCGGACGGAGTGGAAAAGCAATTTCACTTTATCTAAACGGCCCTGAGCACGGAAAGCTCATGACCCATACCGCCAACAACTCGGAAACGAGATTGTTCCCCGACAGGCGGTCTTCAAGGCGAGGGACGTTCAGGATGTTTCCAGAGCTCCAGGGCGTCGGGGAGGCTGGGCGACTGGAGCAGTCGAGCGCGAGCGCCGTGGAGTTCGTAAATGGCCCGCGTGTGCTCGAAGGATTCCGGGAGTTTCGTCAATGACACCAACCGCCTCGGCGCGAACGCACCTGCCACTTCGGCGATGTCCGTCACACGCAGCACGTTCAGCAACGCAGGGCCCTGCCAGTGTGAGCCAGGCGCATCGTTCAGGATGACTTGCTTGACTCGTTCGTCAAAAAGGCCGGCGTAAAGAGCCACGATTCCCATCTCGCCTTTGCCGTAGATGCAAATCGAGGGCGCGGAGATCTTTTCTTCGTTCACCGCCCACTCGATGGCGCGCAGTGTGTCCCAGACTTGCATGGCCGCAATGGTGCGGCCGGACCAGACCGCGGTGCGCTCGACATCCGTGTAGTCCGCCGGGCTCATGGGAACTTCTGTCAGTCGAGGGTTCAGCATCAGCACGGTGTAGCGACCCATGACGGGAAGCAGTTCGTCCACGTCCGACGAATGAATCGAATCAATTGGACGTTTCAGATAGACAAGAATCGGCGCGCCGGTGCTGTTTGTCTTTGGCGTCAGAAGTTGCGCACGAATGCGAACGCCGATTTCGCTTTGGAAGGAACATTCCTCATAGTCGGCGTAGCCGTAGCGCACGTGCCAGCCTCCCGTGTTCCTGGATACTTTGGTCTCGAAGGGAACTTTTTCGTTTGGGAACCAGCCGAATACTTTGTCCTTAAGCTGGGACACGAGTTCTGCGCGATGCCGTTCCGACGCCGCGCGAGACATGGGTTTCTTCAAAGAAGCTAATGGAGTGAACTGATTCTGAATTCTGAAGTTGGTTGCGTCGGCAGGAATTCTCTTTAGACACGCCAGGTCTTCGGCGCTCTCTTTTGGCGGGCTGTTTGTTTCCAGTGGCAAGTCCGCGGCATCGCCTTTGAGCCATCGCTGCATCCATTGCCGTGCCTCGCGCAAGAACAACGGCGGATCGCTGTGTGCGACGTCATCGTCTACTTCGCGGATGCGATCCGACTTCGCGCCCGAGCCTGCGTAAAGATCGTAAACTCTCTTCCCCCGCTGAAAGACTTCATGGTAGCCGTCGGGAGGAAAAATCGTGTCCTTCTGTCCGCTTAGAATGAGAAGTGGCCGCGGCGCGATCAGGGCGGCCACGATGGGGAAGTCCCATCGGTAACTGTTGTGGTAGTAAATGCAATCGCATTGTCCGCGAGCCACCCAATGCTCGGCCTGCGAACCCCAGGTGAACGTCGAACAAACGGGCGCCGCGGCGGCGATACGTTCATCGACGGCCGCGGTGTACCACGTCATCGCTCCCCCGCCCGAGATGCCGGTGAGGCCGATGCGCTTTGCATCGACCTCGGGCCGGGTTTCGAGGTAATCCAGGGCGCGAATCGCGTTCCACACGTCGACTCCGGCGGGCGTGTAGCCGAGGGACAGCCAGTGCCACATGTTCAAGTCGTGAGTGCCATGATGAATACCGGCAAGTTCACCGAATTCATGCGTGTCGAGCACCAGACAGGGGAACCCGTGCGACGCAAACCAAATGGCGCGGTCCTGATATTGAGATTTTGCCCCGAGAGGATGCGGCGAATGGCCACATAGATACAGGATGGTGGGCAAGGCTTTGGCCGCGCCTGTTGGCACATAAAAATTTCCGGTGACGTACAGCCCGGGCAGACTTTGAAAGACGAGCTTCTCAATGCGATACGCATCCCGTTCGAGACGACCTGTGATTTGCGCTTTCAGAGGTGTCCGTTTCGGCAATGGATCGAGACCGAGCATGTCGAGCAACTGGCGGCGCAGTTCCGGTTGCCGTTTCTTCCAATCGTCCAGGGAGCGGACGTCGTTGAGGCAGCGGGCCGTCATGTCGGTAGCGAGCCGTTTCAATTGGTTGGTAGCCATTTCGTGGCGTTGCGCCGCGGTGTCCTGGGCCACAAGATGCGACGACGCGAGAATGATGAGGACGCCTGTGGCGCAAGTGGCTTTGGCTTTCATGGAACGACATGATAAGAGTGCGCCGGCGCGCGTCACTCATTTTGAGCGGCAATGATTGTCCAACAATTGAGGGGACCTTGTGAGTCCTTATGCTTCAGGCGCCGGGCGGCGGCAGGAACTCCAGGCCGTACTTTTTTCCAATCTCCATGACGCGCGGAATGTCCTGCTGTTGCTGCGGGCTGAGCGCGCCGATGTCTTCGAAGAACCGTTCAACGCCCGATGGAGTGATGACGCACAGGAGTCGGCAATGACAAATTTCGAATGACGAATGGACCAAAATAGATATTGCGTATTTTTCGGGGATAGGGCTCCTGAGAACCTCGAGACATGAAAGTTCCGTCCACAGAACCGGCGGTGTGGAGTGAGCGATTGCGAATGCGGTCGTATGATGTCGATGCCACGCGGCGGGCGAGCAGCGCCAGCCTGTGCCGTTATTTTCTGGAGGCAGCCTGGAATCACGCCGAAGCGCTGGGCCTGGGGTTCACGCACCTGCGCAGCCAAAGCAAATTCTGGGTGCTGGCCAGGTTGCGTTGTGAGGTGCAACAGTACCCGGCATGGGGTGAGTGGGCGACCCTGCAGACGTGGCCACGAGGGATAAAGTCCCTGTTCGCTTTGAGGGACTTTGAATTGCAGGATGAAACCGGGGCGCGAATCGCGGCCGGATCGAGCGCGTGGCTGGTAGTGGACTCCGTCTCAAAACGCCCGCAGCGTCTCCACAAGCTGTTCCCCAGCCTTGCGGCCCTGGACGGCAAGGCCGCGCTGGGACAGGACCCGGAAAAGTTGGACGACAACGAAACCTGGGACAACGATTGTCCAATCACGGTGCGCTACACGGACATAGACGTGAACCAGCACGTGAACAGCAGCCGATATGTCGGTTGGATGCTGGACGCGTACCCTGCCGGCTTTCACCTCCAGCATTCGCTGCGTGTATTGGAGGTGAATTATCTCAGCGAGACGATCGAAGGAGAACAACTAATCGTCCGGACCCGCCAAAGCGAAGCGACCGTATTTAACCATTCGCTGATAAAACCAAACGGCAGTGAAGTCTGCCGCGCACGTTTGGAATGGAGGGACTTTCAAATTCAGAGTTGAGAATGCTGAGTTCAGAATGACTGCAGAATGCGGCCCGCGGTAGTATTTCCGACTTGCTGGCGTAAATAAGCCATAACACTGTCCAACGATGCTGCGCCCGGACAAAAAGTATTCCGTTTACGACCTGCGACAACTTAAGGGCCAACGCTGCTTGACCCATGTGCATGTCAAATCGCCCGAAGAGGCGGCGGCGGCGGAAGCAGCGCAGATTGACCTGTTGAGTTGCAGTTTTGACACTCCGGAATCGCAGGCCCGACTCCCGTTGCTGGTGGCAGCGGCTCCCAAAAGTTTCATCTCGGGGGCAACTCCACATGGGCTGGCTTCACCTGAAGACGCTATCCGCGTCGGGTTCCGCGCGCTCGAATTGGGCGCCAGCTCCGTCTATTGCTCCGCCAGTCCGTGGATCATTGAGGCCATGGCGCGCGAACAAATTCCGGTGGTCGGCCATTTGGGAATGGTCCCACGCCACGCAACCTGGACAAGTATTCGTGCGATCGGCAAAACCGCCGCCGAAGCCGTGCAACTCTACCAGCAACTGAAACATCTGGAAAACGCCGGTGCCTGGGCGGCGGAGCTTGAATTGGTGCCCCATCAACTGGCTTCATATCTCTGCAAAAAAACCTCCCTGTTCCTGATGTCCCTCGGTTCGGGCAGCGGTTGCGATTCGCAGTTCCTGTTTTCCGATGACATCCTCGCAGACTACGATGAGCGTATTCCGCGCCATGCCAAGGCGTACCGAAACTTTCGCAAAGAATATCAACGACTCCAGCAGGAACGTGTCGCAGCCTTCAAGGAGTACGCGGATGACGTGAAGAGCGGACGTTTTCCAGAAACGCGCCACCTCGTGAATATGGCTGAAGCTGCCTACAAGGAAGCTATCCAGACAATCGAAGGCAACGAAGCCTAACCAGATACGCGCACATAAGGGGTTCAGGCTCGCCCAGCGTGGAGCATCTGAAACGGCCCCCGACGGAGCGGCGGCCCTACCGACTCGCGGCGCGATGGCACCACAGCCAATTCCAAATTCGGAGATCCCCGGGTTGTCGTGCGTTGCAGAATCGGCTGGGCAACGCATCGCGCCGTAACCCGCCCGTTGGACCAAAGTCCAATTGTCGCGCCGGGGTGGGAAACCAAAGCTTAACAAGTGTTCGGGTGCGCTATAGCTCGCCGCGGCTATTTGCGCCGCAGTGAAGGAATACACACAGATGGAAATACTGAAGAACCTGCTCCAGAAGTATCCGGAGATTGCGGTATTTCTTACGCTCGCGCTCGGGTTCCTGATCGGAAAACGGAAGTTCGGAAAGTTCAGCCTGGGAGTGGTGACGTGCACGCTGCTGGCCGGAGTGTTGATCGGGCAGTTCGATATCAAGATTTCGCCGAACGTAAAATCGATTTTCTTTTTGATGTTTCTTTTTGCGGTGGGTTACGGGGTTGGACCGCAGTTTTTTCAGGGGCTGAAGAGCGGCGGCCTGCAACAGGTCGTGTTCGCGGCGGTGTTGTGCGTGGGATGCCTGTTGAGCGCGTTCCTGATGGCGAAGTTGCTGGGCTATAACGCGGGCATGGCCGCCGGTCTGCTCTCCGGCGCGTGCACGATCTCCGCCGTGCTCGGGGTCGCGACGGAGGCGATTCAATCGTCGGTCCCCACGGACCAACAAAAGGCGCTGCTCGACGCGATGCCGGTGGCTTATGCGGTCACGTATATGTTTGGCACGGCCGGCGCGGCGTGGTTCCTGGCGAAGATGGGACCAAAGATCCTGCGCGTGAATCTGGCGGAAGAATGCAAAAAGGTAGAGCAGGACCTGGGCGCCGGAGCCACGAAGGATGAAGGCATAGCCTCGGCCTACTTTCCGGTGGTAGCCCGCGCTTATCGACTGACCAACCCGGAGTTTTCGCACAAAACGGTACGCGAGTTCGAAACGGAGTTCGCCGGCCAGCGCATATTCGTGGAGCGCGTGCGCGAGAACGGACACGTGGTCGATGCGGAGCCGGAGACGATGCTGGAAATGAACACGGTGGTGGCGCTGGCCGGGCGGCGCGACGCGATCCTCGAGAATGAAAATCGCTTTGGCGCCGAAGTGGACGATCGCGAAGTGCTGAGCTTTGAAGCCGAGGTGGTGGACGTGGTGGTGACCAGAAAGGAACTGGGGGGAAAGACTTTAAAGGAAATCTCGGACATGGAACTGGGACAGATGGGTCACGGAGTTTTCCTCCGCAAAGTGCTGCGGACCGGGCGTGAAATGCCGTTCTATCCTGGCCTTCCGATTCAGAGAGGCGACGTGTTGACCATCGGCGGCGCAAAAAGGGACGTGGAGCAAGCCGCGAAATTTCTTGGATATGTGGATCGCCCGACGGAGGCGACGGACATGGTGATTATGGGGTTCGCGATCGCGATTGGTGCCGCGATCGGGGCGATCACGATACCACTTGGCGGCATCCCATTGAGCCTGAGCACGAGCGGGGGCGCGTTAGTCGCCGGACTTATTTGCGGCTGGCTGCGATCGGTGAATCGAACGTTCGGACGCATTCCCGCTCCGGCTCTGTGGGTGTTCCACAACGTGGGTTTGAACGCGTTTATCGCGGTCGTTGGGCTGAGCGCGGGTCCAGGTTTTATCAATGGATTGAAAGCGAATGGGTTGACGTTGTTGCTGGCGGGAGTGGTCGTGACGTGTCTGCCGTTCGTGATCGGGCTGCTCGCCGGGAAATACATTTTCAGGATGAACCCGGCCATCCTGATAGGCGCGTGCGCCGGCGCGCGCACGACCACGGCGGCGCTGGGGGCGATCGAGGAGGAGGCCAAGAGCAAGGTTCCGGCGATGGGCTACACGGTCACGTACGCCGTCGGGAACATTCTCCTGACGACCTGGGGCCTGGTGATTGTGCTGATGATGACTCGATGAGGGAGAAAATATGAAACCACGATCAACACTAACGTCACGCAGAGCCAAGCGGCCGGGTTCACGCGGAACTCAAAGTCAAGCGAACGGCGTGAAACGCGAGCCGGTAGCGTCTATTTCCGCCGCTCAAAAAAAACGCCGGGTTGGTCTCACGACTGAGGTGCTATCGGTGTTCCGCAAGTACGAAAAAGTCAGCCCCTTTGAAATCAAGGACAAGCTCATCTCAGTGGCCCGGAAGAGTTCGCAAGAGGCCGCGCATGCGCTGCTGAACGCGGGCCGGGGCAATCCGAACTGGATCGCGACGACGCCGCGCGAAGGTTTTTTTCTGCTCGGCCAATTCGGCCTCCAGGAATCCAAACGGGCGATGGACCTGCCGGACCTGGGAGGCATGCCGGCGAAACCGGGGATCGCGAGCCGGTTGAACGCGTTTCTCGCGCAAAATGGCGCGCCGGGATCTGATTTTTTGCGGGCCGCGGTGCACTATGCGGTGCAGCGCTTTGGGTTCGATGCGGACGAGTTCGTCCATGAGATGGTGGACTCGATCATCGGGTACAATTATCCGGTGCCCGACCGGATGCTCGTCCACACCGAACGGGTGGTGCACGAGTATCTGATGTGGGCCATGTGCGACGGGCGTTCGCCGGGAGGAACGTTCGATCTGTTCGCGGTGGAGGGGGGCACGGCGGCGATGTGTTACATATTCAAGTCGCTGATGCAGAATAAGATTCTGCACAAGGGGGACGTGATCGCGCTGGGCACGCCGATTTTTACGCCGTATCTCGAGATCCCGCACCTGAACGATTACGAGTTCGAGGTGGTGCACGTGCAGGCGACGCAGGAGAACCGTTTTCAATTTTCGGATAAAGAACTGGCGAAACTCGAAGACCCGCGGATCAAGGCATTCTTCCTGGTGAATCCGGGAAATCCGTCGTCGGTCGCGATCAGCCAGGCGGTGATGAACAAACTGGTGGAGTTGGTGACGACGAAACGGCCCGATCTGATCATCCTCACCGACGACGTGTATGGGACGTTTGTCCGCGGGTTTCGGTCGTTGATGGCCGAGCTGCCGCACAACACGATCGGCGTGTATTCCTACTCGAAGTATTTCGGGTGCACGGGCTGGCGCCTCGGTGTCGTGGCATTACATGAAGACAATATCCTCGACCGAATCATTGCCGGCCTTTCAAAAAAGGACCGCGCCGAATTGAACCATCGCTACGGTTCATTAACGCTGGAACCCGAGAAGTTGAAGTTCATCGACCGGATGGTGGCGGACAGCCGGGACGTGGCGCTCAATCATACCGCGGGGCTTTCGCTGCCGCAGCAGGTGCAGATGGCCCTTTTCTCGCTCTTTCAACTGATCGACAACGACGACAGCTATCGCACGTCCGTGATCAAGATCGTGCACGACCGGTTGCAAGCGACGCTGGATGGGCTTGGAATCGAACCGGAGATCGGGCCTTTGTTTGCCGCATACTACGGAATTGTCGATCTCGAATTCTGGATGCGCCGCTACGGAGGGGACGACGTGGTCCAGTTCATGAAGGACCATTATCACCCGCTGGACATTGTGTATCGATTGGCAGCCGACCATTCGATGGTGCTGCTCAACGGCGGAGGATTCGATGCGCCGGATTGGTCGGTGCGCATCTCGTTCGCGAATCTTGGTGACGACGTGTACGACGACATCGGGCGCGCCGTGCGCGCTGTCGCGCGGACGTATGTGGAGGCGTGCAGGTTCGCGCGTCCAGGTGGCATTTCGTCCGAAAAGAAACCTCATACCAAAAACAGTTAACACATCAAAACTATGAAAACCGTAAAGCACATTACTGGTCTTACGGCGGTGGCTCTCGCGGTCGCCTTTGGCACTGGCCAGGGGTGGGCCCTGCCACAAATCAAAATCCTCGCCACTGGCGGCACCATCGCGGGCGCGCAGGCTTCGCAGAAGGATGCCGGTTACACTTCAGGCAAATTCTCCATAGATGACCTGATCAAAGCCGTGCCGCAACTCAAGGAAGTGGCGGAGATTTCCGGCGAGCAGGTGGCCAATATCGGCAGCCAAACCATGAATAACGAGGTGTGGCTCAAACTGGCTGCGCGGGCGAATGATTTGCTCTCGAGTGGAGAAACCGACGGGATAGTGATCACGCACGGGACGGATACGATGGAGGAAACGGGCTACTTCCTGAGCCTGGTGGTGAAGAGTGAGAAACCGGTGGTCCTCGTGGGTTCGATGCGTCCCGCCACCGCGATCAGCGCGGACGGCAATATGAATCTCTACAATGCGGTATCTCTCGCCGCCAACCCGAATGCAAAGGGGCGCGGTCCGCTCATCGTGCTCAATGACGAGATTCATTACGGGCGGGAAGTGCAAAAGATGAATGCGACCCAGCTCGACACGTTCCAGTCGCCCAATCGAGGTCGCGCCGGAGTGATGAGCAACGGCAAGGCCTTCTTCTTCAATCCGATTGTCACGAAACACACCACGCAGAGTGAATTTTCCATCGATCAACTCAAAGCCGAGGACCTGCCGCGCGTAGAAGTCGTTTATTCCTACGCGAACCTGGGCGGAGACATGATCGAGTACCTCGTCCGGAGAGGAGTGCAGGGAATCGTGCTGGCTGGGGTTGGCGACGGCAACACCACCGACGCGGCGCTCGCGGCTCTGCAGGAAGCGGCCAAGAAGGGAGTGGCGGTGGTACGGAGCTCGCGAACGGGCAGCGGCATCGTCGACCGCAACGTGGAAGTAAACGACGACAAGCTCGGGTTCATCGCAGCCAGAGAGCTGAATCCGCAAAAGGCGCGCGTTCTCCTGATGGTTGCGCTCACCAAAACCAAAGACGCTAACAAATTGCAGGAATACTTCGTGCAGTACTAATCCCCGCGTCTGCGTTGATCTATGAAGGCAAGAGCGCGCCAGCCAGGGAGCCGTGCGAACAATGCCGGACGGCTGGGGGCTCGTCAGGGACGAAGCTTGAGGCCGCGGGCACAGGAAGCGCAATCAGAGCGACAATTCGCGAAAGCGGCCGAAACGGTGCGAGCGCCAGAGAGCGAGCGCATCGATCTCAAAGAATTCTTTGCCGCCGCCGAAGCGCGCGAAGACCGCTGGCAACAATTGCACAGTGTGGCCGGCGCCTGGCGGCAATCCGCGCACGAGCCAGAGGGCACGGAGGCCAGCGCCAATGGACATCTGTTACGCTCCCAGGCCATGGCAATTCTCAAGGAACTCGAACCTCTCGAGACTTTTTGGGCCTTCCCGGGAACGGCCTTGCTCGCCGGTGTGCGCGAGGCCCTGACCAGGGGAGACGCGGAAGGCTTCGCGCGGCTCACTGCCCGCATCAGCCGCAACCTGCTGGGAGGCGCGTATCGGCACGAAGCCAATGAATGGAATCTTGAAGAACAGGGCGATGGCGAACGCGTTCAGCGCGGACCGAGCTACACGCAGACGGGTCGGCATCGCCCGTACTTCGAGGTGCTGGTGGTGCGGGATGGCCTCTTGCCTCAGCAGCAGGAGAGATCGCGCGCGGCGGTCCGCAAATTGCGGCGTCCAGAAGACACGTTCATCTAAGAACTGGCGCACGTCTCCACCTTTGAAGACGCCCTGGTGGCGGTTATTTTCAATTACACCCTCCAGGCGGTCGTCATCTACGACCATTTCCCGTTTCGCTCGAACTTTGACCTGCCGATTTTTGATGAATTGCTGAGGCGGTTCGTTCCCGAAGTGGCCGAGGGCGGCCAATCCAGCGGCGTTGAGCTCGCAAAACTCGTGAAGCGCATCCGCCCCGAGATGGATGTCTATTTGCTGACCGACCGGGCAGTCGAGGCGCTGGCGACGCAATCCGATCTCCGGCATGTGCGGCGGCTGTTTTATGACGTCGAGGAGGTCATGGAGCTGCACCTAAGTATTCTCAAAGGTGTCGATGATCGTTACGACACGCCGTTTTTCACAAACCTCAAGGGTTACAGCCGGCGGCCTATTGGCACCTTCCACGCGCTGCCGGTCGCACGAGGAAAATCGATCTTCAAATCGAATTGGATCCGGGACATGGGGGATTTTTACGGTCCGAATTTGTTTCTGGCAGAATCGTCAGCCACCACGGGCGGCCTGGACAGTCTTCTGGAGCCAACTGGAAATATAAAAAAGGCGCAGGAGAAGGCCGCCCGGTGTTTCGGGGCGCAACGGACTTATTTCGGCACGAACGGCACATCGACATCGAACAAAATTGTGCTGCAGGCGCTGTTGCGGCCCGGAGACATCGTGCTCATCGACCGGAATTGCCACAAATCTCATCACTACGGGTTGGTGCTCTCTGGCGCCTGCCCGGTTTATCTCGAAGCCTTTCCGCTTAATCAATTCTCGATGTATGGAGGCGTGCCGCTGCGGACGATCAAGCGCACGCTCCTGGAGCTCAAAGCCGCGGGGAAGCTGGATCGCGTGCGCATGCTCGATCTCACGAACTGCACGTTTGACGGACATATGTATCACCCCCAGCGCGTCATGGAGGAATGCCTGGCGATCAAGCCGGACCTGATATTTTTGTGGGACGAAGCGTGGTTCAGCTTCGCGCGATTCTCGCCATTTCATCGCCGGCGCACGGGGATGGAGGCCGCCGAGGCGTTGCGCAAGCGCTATCGTGACCCGGCTTATCGTCCCGAGTACGAGGCGTTCAAGAAAAAATCCGCCGGCTTGAAGGCAGGTGACGCGAAGCTACTGGACCTGCACCTTTTGCCCGATCCGGAGAAAGTGCGAATCCGCATTTATGTCACGCAGTCGACGCACAAGTCGCTTTCGTCGTTGCGGCAGGGTTCGATGATTCACGTCAACGACGATGATTTTCAGCTCGCGGAGGAAGCGTTTGAAGAAGCGTTTTTTACGCACACGTCCACTTCGCC
>Ga0111538_10009418_pt1 | contig 13038 bp, 7 predicted proteins | sample SoiMethybrSBSTD1_FD_79669 | JGI IMG/M metagenome (GOLD analysis project Ga0111538, IMG submission 79669) | Bulk soil microbial communities from a Populus tree surrounding site in Tennessee, USA - Soil MetaG P. TD hybrid SBSTD1 (version 2)... | ecosystem: Environmental > Terrestrial > Soil > Tree...
GTGCCCTGGTAGCCGACCTTCATGCTGTGCGCGCCGGTGACGTAGGCGGCCGATGCGCGCCAGTTGTACGACCCGCTGAAATTGTCGCCCCAGTCCTGCGAACGGTAGTTCATGTTCGGGGTGCTGCCGTTGGCGGCGCAGCCGCTCGCGCACTGCTCGACCACGCGAATGAGATCGCGGGTCGCGTTCCCCGGCCGCTCGGGGTTGCCCGCGCCGTAGTACGTGCCGCCATAGCCGGCGTCCAGCAGCAGCCGGTTCGTGCGCGGCGACGACCAGGTGATCTGGTTGACGCGCATGGGAATGACCGACTGCACGCCGATCGCCTCGGGTGACACTCGCGCCGGGTCGGTGATGCCTTGCGTCATCCCTTCGCATTTGCGGCAGATCCGCTGCTCGTCCCAGAAGGCGGCGATCTTGTTGCGTGGCGTGGCCTGCCAGGTGACACGCCCGCTCACGTTCTCCCACGTCCGGTCCGAGTACGCCGGCCGGCTCGGGTCGGGGTCGTAGGTCCACTTCGTGGGATCGCCGGCATTGTTGTTGTAAAAGATGTTCGCAAGCGTCCGCGTGTTGCCTTGCGTGCGGGCGTTGACGAAGTACCAGACGCGATCCTTTACGATCGGCCCGCCGAATGCGGCGTTGAGGTCGTAGACCTTCGTGTACGGCGTCGGCGCGGCGAGGCCGGCATCCTTGATCTCCTGGGTGAAGTTGTCGGCCTGCAAATTCTCGCCGGTACCACTGAAGTACACCGCGCCTTCGATGCTGTTGCCCCCGGTCTTCGGCACGACGTTCATCACCAGCCCCGCGTTCTCCGACTCGCCCAGACCCCCGGAGGTGGTGAAGGTGACCTCCTGGGAGTTGCCGATGTCCGCGGTGTACTGCGGCGGCTGATTGCCGCCGACGGGATTGCCGATGTTCAGGCCGTCGATCGTCATCCGTCCTTCGTTGTTCCGCCCCCCGTGGATCGGGAACTGGGTGGTGGCCGTACCCGTGACGGTGTCGTTCAGGTTGGTGACGACTCCGGGCACCACGACGACCAGCGCGTTGTAGCTGCGGACGCTCGGGATGGACTGGAGAACCTCGCCCTTGAGCGTGACCTCGCGCCGCGCGCTCTGAACGTCGACGACCGGGCTCTCGCCCGAGACGACGACGGTTTCAGTCAACTCGCCGACCTTGAGCTCGGCGTTGATGGTGGCGGTGAACGATCCGGTCAGCTCGACGCCTTCGCGCTTGAAAGTGTTGAATCCTGGCAGCGAAAACGTGACGGTGTAAGTGCCGGGCCGCAGATCCTCGACCCGGTATTGCCCTGTAGTGTCGGTGGCCGCTGCTCGAATCTTTTCGATCAGCGCCGGGCTGGCCGCTTCTACGGAGACGCCGGGCAGCACCGCCCCCGACGAATCACGGACGGTTCCTGCAATCACGGCTTGCGCCAGGGCCCACGTTGGAAGGGAAAGGATCCACGCCAGGAGTATCAGCGTCTGCACGGCTACACGCATTTGCCACCTCACATCTCCAAAACCACTAGAGCCGGTTCGACGAGACGAGGCCCACGTGCGGGGCTGCTTTCAGCCGGGATCTTGATCGTCGTTCGTTTGTAACAGGGAGGTTATACTCCCATGCCGTCTCCGGTGGCGTCACGAGATTCGTCGCGCGGTCGCACGGGTCACGCGCCGGTGCCGAGGCTCAGCAGCAGCGCGGAATGGCGCGTTCGTTTGCCTCGCCGCCAGCGTTTATGCCCATGTCCGCCAACGCACCGAGAGCGAGTGACATCACACCTCGGCATCGCTGCTGCCCCGCGCGGCGGGCACGTCCCCTGGCCGATCTCCATCGCTTTGACCCGGAGGTGATTATGCGGAAGTTCTGGTTTGTCGTGGTGACGTGGACCGCGTTGGCGTCGGCTCCGCACGTGCAGGACGCCCTGACCGGCCGCCAGCGGACGGCCGACCTGAATCAGCTCGCGAGCTTCTATGCGAAGAATTACGCGCCGTACGAATGGAAGCGCGACGTGTTCGGGTTCGACCTGTTCAACCTGACGCCGTGGCTGCGCGAGATCCAGCGCGCCGATGACCTCGATTTCCAGGAGGTCCTGATCGACTACGTGGCGTCGCTGAACGACGCGCACGACTACATTGCCTTCCCCACGCTGTTCAGCGCGTCACTCGGCCTGAGCCTCGACATCTACGACGGCAAGGTCCTGATCGACGCGATCAACCGGACGACGTTGCCCGTGAGCCAGTATCCGTTTCAGGTAGGCGACGAGGTCGTTGCCGTTGATGGCCGGCCGGTGGAGCAGCTCATCAGGTCGTTCCGCAAGTATGCGATCGCGGCGAACCAGCGGAGCACCGACCGAACGGCAGCCGGCCGTATCGTCAGCCGGAACCAGCAGATCATGCCGCACATCCCCGAGTTGGGGGACTCGGCGTTCGTGCTCGTCCGCCAGGCGAGTACAGGCGCCGCCAATACTTACAGGCTCCCATGGAGCAAGATCGGGATCCCCCTCACCTCGCAAGGGCCGGTCCCGAGTCCGGGCCGCTGGCGAGGCGTCCGCCGCTCGCTCGATCTTCAAACGGAGAGCGAAGGGTTTTCGCCGGCAGATCTCGGCCCGGTCTCCTCGTCGGATCTGACGTTCCCCGCATCACCCACGCTCTACGGGATAACCGGCATCGTGCCCACCGACGACACGCTCCCGGCCTATATGCGTCCGCTTGCTCCACTGATGAACGTCGCGGTCGGCGCGGACTACTACTCGGTGCTGAACTTCGGGTCGAGGTTCCCGGTCTGGGCGCCGCCGGCCGGCTTCGTGCTGCGCCTCGGCGCCGGCGCGAACGATTTCTTTCTTTCGGGAACCTACGTCGCAAACGGAGTGCGCATCGGATTCATTCGGATTCCGTCGATGTCTCCGCCGAACGTCACGCTAGCCCTGCAGCAACTCGACCAGGAGATCGCTTACTTCAACGCCAACACCGACGGACTCGTGGTCGATGTGATGAGGAATCCCGGCGGATTGGTATCGTTCGTCGAATCGGCCGCTCAGCGATTCATTCCCACGCCATTCAAAACGATGGGGTTCGAGATCCGCGCTACCGCCGCGTGGCTCTTTTCCTTTGCCGCGCAGTTGACGAGCGCCGAGCTGTCGAACGCCCCCGCCGACGTCATCCAGAACCTGCGGAACGCCTACAACGAGGTGCTCACCGCTTACAACGAGAATCGGGGGCGCAGCGCGCCGGTGCCGCTCAACGCGACCGCAAGCTTCACGCTCGCACCCGCCCCGAACGCATACACGAAACCGCTGCTCGTCCTGGCCGACGAGTTCTCCGCATCGGGAGGGGACATGTTTCCGGCGATTATCCAGGACAACCAGCGCGGGCCCATCTTCGGCATGCGGACGATGGGGGCGGGCGGTTCGGTGGTGGGGTTCAATGCCACCGCCTATACCGAGAGCTTCTTCCGGGTGACGGTGTCGCTGATGAACCGCGGCCATCTCGTCCGATCGCCCGGTCTGCCGCCGGCGCCGTACATCGAAAACATCGGCGTGCAGCCCGACATCGTGCAGGACTACATGACCCGCGAGAACCTTCTCGGCGCCGGTGCTCCGTACGTGCAGGCGTTTACGAACGCGATCGTGAACCTGGTGCGGCAGGGGTCCTGACGGCACAGCGACAACGGTCAACTCCAATTTTCCAACCCCCAACTCCCAACCCACGGGGCGAAATGGGGCGTTGGAACTTGGCACCGAAGCTTCGTTGTGCTTCTGAGAGCGCGACTGTGAGCGCCGTGACACGCGAAGTGGGTAAAAACGGGCTCGCAGCGTGACTGTCGCGCAGCTCACGGAGCTGCGCGGGTCGCTGAACCAGTGGGGAGAGCCCGTTTTCCCACGGCATCGAACCGGAGCGCGGGTCAGAAGCACAACCGAGGTTCGGTGCGGTGGCGCGACTGCGGGCGGGAGTTGGGAGTTCGAAGGTCGCGACAGATAATTCGGCATGCCACAACGTGTGCCCGTCGTCCTCCTTGCCGCTTGCTTGGCCGCCGCCGTGACGCAAGCGCAGTCAGGGCCGAACCAGTCACGCGCCCGGGCGATCTACAAAGAGCTGGTCGAGATCAACACCACTGACACGCCGGCCGGCAGCGTCACGAAGGCGGCAGAGGCGATGGCGGCGCACTTGCGTGCCGCGGGCTTTCCCGCGGCCGACGTCCAGGTGCTCGGCCCCGATCCGCGCAAGCACAACCTCGTCGCGCGCTACCGCGGCACGGGCGCGCGGCGGCCTCTTCTCCTCCTCGCCCACCTCGACGTCGTCGAGGCCCGGCGCGAGGACTGGTCGTTCGATCCGTTCATGTTCCGTGAAGAGGACGGCTGGTTCTACGGGCGCGGCACGAGCGACGACAAGGCTATGGCGTCGCAGTTCGTCGCCAATCTGATCCGGCTGAAGGAAGAAGGTTTCGTGCCGGACCGGGATCTGATTCTGGCGCTGACCGCGGACGAGGAAGGAGGGGAGTTCAATGGGGTCACGTGGCTCGTCCGCGAGCACCGCGATCTCATCGACGCCGAGTTCGCGATCAACGAGGGCGGCGGCGGCACGATGCGGCGAGGGAAATACCTCACCAACGAGGTTCAGGCGAGCGAGAAGATCTATCAGGACTTCCGCCTCGAGGTGACCAATTCCGGCGGCCACAGCTCGCTGCCGATCAAGGACAACGCCATCTACCGTCTCGCACAGGGACTGGCGCGGCTGTCGGCACTCGAGTTTCCAGTGGAGCTGAACGAAATCACGCGTGAGTACTTCGCGCGCTCGGCGATGGTCGAAAATGATCCGGCCGCTGCGGCCGACATGCGCGCCGTGGCGCGGACCGCGCCGGACCTCGCGGCGGCCGCACGGCTCTCGGCCCGTTTGCCCTACTGGAACGCGATGATGCGAACCACCTGCGTGGCCACGAGACTCTCCGGAGGCCACGCCAACAATGCGCTCCCGCAGGCGGCGACGGCGACTGTGAATTGCCGCATCCTGCCGGGAACCGATCCGGAACCGGTGCGAACACGGCTGGTCGGGGCACTTGCCGATCCGGGGATCGCAGTCTCTTTGATCGGAACGGCCAACCAGAGCAAGCCTTCGGCGCTGCGCGCCGACGTGATGGGCGCGGTCGAGGACCTGACGAAGAGCATGTTTCCTGGCGTGATCGTCGTGCCCGTGATGAGCACGGGAGCCACGGACGGGCTCTTTCTGCGCAACGGCGGGATTCCGACCTATGGCATCGACGGAACGTTCGCCGACATCGACGACATCCGCGCGCACGGCAAGGACGAGCGCGTCGGCGTGAAACAGTTTTACGAGGGACTCGAGTTTCACTACCGTCTGATCAAGGCGCTTTCGTCGCCCGTGGGTTCGCCGCGCTGAAAACGGCTCGCAGCAAGTCGGCCGTTGGGGTCACTGTTGCCAGGTTAATCGGAGCGGCGTTCAGTGATGGATTTCGACTCGGAGTCGCAGACAACGAGTCTCTGCGATCCTTGTACTCTGCGTTCTCTGCGATTCCGCAGTGCAGACCACTGTTCAGCAGATACGCAGCCCTCAGAACGCCGTCAGGAACGCCGCGACGTCGACCAGGCCGTACCCATGACTCGGGGTAAACGTGCCAGTGGCGTTGCCGGCCATCTGCCGAAGGGCGGCGCCAGCCTGCGAGGCAGTGGGGAGTGCCATACCCGACTCCGGCCGCGCGGCTCGCGACAGAAGCAACGCGATGGCACCCGTCACGTGCGGCGCGGCCATGCTCGTGCCGCTCTCGGGGCGAATGCCGTCGAAGGTGCCGCCGCGTGCCGCCTCGACTTTCACCCCCGGCGCCACCACATCGGGCTTGTCGCGGCGGTCGCGCGTAGGGCCGTATGAGGAGAAGGGCCCAACCTTGATCGGCATGGAAGCATCCACGGCTCCCACCGTGATCACGGAGAACGCCGTTCCGGGAACGCTCAACGTCATTTCCTCGCTCGTGTGGCTGTCGGTGAACTCGGAGGGACGGCTGCCGCCTCGTTCCAGCCAGGCGTGAATCTCTCCGGCCGTCCGCACCTTGACGGCCTGAATCTCCAGCGTCCATTCACCTTCTGCGAGAGGGTTGAGGCCGGGGCCGCTTCCGAGCTCGACGAGGAGGCGGCTGTCGCCGTTGTCGAGGTGCCGCTTCACCAGTTCGATTCGAAATGGGCCCCCGCCGCTCAGCCGGCCTTTGACAGCCGGGTTCGCCTCGTCAATCCACTCGGACTTCTGTCCCGACGGCGCCGTCAACTGAAACCTGAAGCTGTTGATCGAATTCCACCACAACTCGAGACGATCGCGGTTCCATCCAGGGTCGGTCCAGGATCTCCACGTCAACGTGTCCGCCGTATCGGGCAGCAATTGCACTGTGGCATGACCGCGCTTGCCGCGTTCATTGCCAGCAGACTTCACCACGACGCGGCCAGGCGCGCGGCCTCCGCTCGAGAATTCGTCGAATCCCACTTCGAGCGCCGATCGCCCGTCGTGCGCGCCGGCGTTCATCCCCTGGCTCAGGTTGACGACGACCGGCATGCCGGCCTTCGTCGCGAACTGGTTGATGAACGTCAACGCCGCCAGATGCGCCGACGAGTATCCGATTGCCTCCGCGCCCGCAGTGATCACCACCAGGATTTTCGCGTCGGGCGCGACACCGCCGGCGAAGTCGCCCACCTTCCGGCCCGCTGCGATGCTCGTCACATGCGTGCCATGACCATCGCGATTTCGCGACAGCTCCGCTGGTACCGTGAACGCTGCCGCATTTGGATCCGTGTTCTCGTCCACGTACTTCTGGATGGTCTCGCGGGCGTAGAAGGTGCCGAAGTCGAATCCTTCGGGCCGCGGCTCCGTCTTGCCGCGTTGATCCCAGATCCCCAGTATGCGCGTTTGCCCGTTGCCGTCCTGGAACGCGCGGTGCAGGACGTCGATCCCGTCGTCGACGATCGCGATGAGCGCATGCTCGCCATTTTCTGAGAAGGTTCCGGCAGGCCCGGTGTACTCACCGAAGACCTTGATGAAGGGCAGCGAACGGCTGCACTCGACCACTTCGCCCGATGGCCGGCTGTCCTCGACGGCAATCACGCTGGGATCTTTCATCAGGCTCCTGATCGTTTCCGCGGAGCCAGTAATAGAGAGAACAGTGCCCAGTCTCACCTGAATCGTGAGGTCGGTCACATCGTCCTGGGGTTTCCAGCCTGGGTCGGACACACGCAGGAGCATTGGCCGGACGTGTGCCGCCTCGCTGGCGGCACTCACTTCGGTGGCGCGGGTGGGATCAGATGAGGTGACGCCACTCGCGCGATGACGTTCGACCGCACGCCAGAGACGATCGACCAGCTCGCGCCCTTCAGGATGGTCGTGAAGCTGCAGGACCTCGTCGAACTGCCGATGCGTGGACGACACCTCGAAGGCGTGCATTGCGGGGTGCGCGAGGTAGACGTCCAGCGCTGCGCGTGCGGCGCCGAAATCCTCCAGCGCGACGAACGCTTCCACCCGTGTGGCGCAGTCGAATACGTCGAGCAGCGCTCCTTCGCCGAGCGCATGCTGGCGGCGCTCCAGCGTGTCCAGGATGGTGCGAGCGATGGCGCGCGCGCGTTGAGTGTTGCGCGAGTTGAGCCGATCGCGCGCCCCACGCAGCAGCAGGCTTGCGGCATTGATGCCGTGCCAGGCCTGCTCGGGATCTTCGTCGTAGACAGACTTGTAGCTGTGGATGGCTTTCGACAGCCATCCTCGCGCTCGCAAATCGCCAGGGGAGTTCACGTACTGTTGTTTGTGGATGCGCCCGAGCAGGCCACGTGCCTCGAACGATTCCGGATGCCCGGCCGCGGCCTCTTTGACGATGCGAGTGAGTACTCGCGCCGCGCCGCGATAGTTGCGAAGCTCGATGAGCGCCTGTGCATAGAGGCGGCGGGCCTTGAAACCGGCGACGCCGGACTTCAGCACCGCCTCGCCGTAGCGCTTCATCAGCGTGAACTGCCGCTGCGTCCTGAGCAGATCCAGATCCGATGCGGCGCGCTCTGACGGATACGCCTCATTCGAGCGAGCGCGCAGGTATCGTGCAAGCGTCGCGACGAGTTCGTCGCCGCGGTGATAGTCGTGCCGATCGACGGCCTCGCCGAGAAGCGCGGAAAAGACCTCCTCGTCCCACCGGATGAGGACGCCAGCCTTGCCCGAAATGCGGCCACTTGTACCGGAAGACCCCGGTAGTACTGCCCACAGGGCGCGCCACAGATCCTCGTCGCTCGTGCCTGCGCTGAGAGAGGGAAGGGCAGTCCACACGGCGTCGGCAGGTTCCGTGGCCACTCCCCCGAGCCGCACCACGATGACCGGCCTTCCGCTGGTTCGCGCCCGTGCCACCTCTGCACGAAATCCGTCCAGCGCGGACGTCGGGGTGACGACGGCGAGCACCGCCGCGCATTGCTTCATCGCGGCCGTCACAGACGACGTGCGCGCGCCGCTCGCCTCGAGTGCGGCTCGCGATTGCCAGCGTTGGAAGCCGAGCACCGGCAATGGCTTGATCAGGCGCCTCTCGACGAAGTCCTGATCCCCGGCGCCGTGGATCACGAAAATACACGCCATCGCCGCTAGCCGATCGTGTTCGTATAGAGCTCCGTTCCGTTCGACAGCAGGATGCGCTCGACGAGTGCGGGCCCCGAGAAGTCGAGCGTCATGAAGCCGTGGGGGACGAACTTCTCCTGGTCGTCCTTGCCGTCCATGTCCATGTTCGGGCCGTCGAGCACGAGACAGGCGGGAGAGTCGGACGTGGCGCCGAGGCGCTGCCAGCGGCACCCGCCCGCGCCGGGATGGCCGGGATCGGCCTGCGCGTTCCTGACCTCTTGTTTGCGGGCCGATGGGATGCCGCCGTTGCCGAGGCACCGCCCCAGGAGCTTCCAGGCCGGATGCGCGTCGTAGACGACGCACTCGTGTTCGTGGCCCCAGTACCACGCCGTGATCCGTTGATCGGTGAGCAGGTGCTTCAGCGCTTTCTGAAGCTTGGGTCCCTGGTTGTCGAGGCGCGAGAACGGCTGCTGGTGCGAGAAGAGCACCAGTTTCCTCGCCTGTGCCTGGTTGACGATCATCGTGAGCCACGCGACCTGCGTGTTGTCCATGTCGTGGTCGACGTAGGCCGTATCGAGGCCGACGAGCAGCCAGTGATCGTTCTGCAGCGCGAAGTAAGAGCTCGATTGCTTGAACGCCGGGAGAATCGATTTGAAGTACCCGAAGCCGCCCGAGTACATCTCGTGATTGCCGTTGAGGGCGCGGTTCATGGTCGCCGCCTCGGCCGGCCACACTTTCAGGAACCGTGCGTCAACCTCTTTCTCCGTGCCCGAGTAGTAGACGTCGCCGAGGTGCATGGCGAGATCGAACTTGCGCTGCCTGGCCATGCTTCGCATACAGGCGGCGATTTTCGGTGCGCCGTAGAGTCCCGTGCCCCAATCAGCGGCAATCGCCATGCGCAGATCGCCAGGGATCGACTCGGCCTCCATGGCCGTCGGACGCTGGATCGGGTGCGCCTGGGTGCGGTCCACCCAGTCGGTGAGACTCAGGACCCACCGGAACCAGTCGCCGCCGCTGAATCCGGTGCCGAACTGAACCTCCTGCCCGCCCGAGGGCAGATCGCGCGCCGCATCGGCCTCTTCGGCAAGCTTGCTCTGCGCGAGCGAAACCTCGCGGTCCTGCACGGTGATCATCACGTTCGAGCCCACCTCGTCGCCTTCCTGCTGCAGGCGCTCCATGATCTGGGAATACCGCGCCAGGCGCAGCCGTCCTTCGGGCGTCGCCATCTCGGGATTCGATTCCGATTCCCCAGGCTGGATTTGCGGCGGCTGCAGGCTCGCGGCCGTAACGACCCTGGTGCGAAGCGAGTCCATGTCGGCTCCTGAGTTGAGGGAACAACAGCGGTGATTCTAATGCAGCGTCACCACGAGGGCGGATCGAGGCTGGGGATCGACCCCGAATCTCTGTTTGCAACAACGTTCCCGCGCGTTCGAACGAACGCGCTGCACCCATCGTCGTATCGCTCGGGAGATCGGAGTGCTATCGTCCGAGCCTGAAACTTTGTGATGTCTCGATTCGACCAGTCGGCGGAGCGCTCCGCGAGGAGACGCTCGTCCAGATCATGACGCCGAATGCGGCGGTCAGCAGCACGCCGAGAGCGGTGAAGCCGTAGGCCCAGAACATTCGCGCCCAAGGCCACTTGAGCGGGTTGCGCCAGTCGCGGCCGAACGAGTTGTGGAGGAGACGCAGGAAGTCGTCCGTGACCGGCCTGGGTTCCACCGCGCTCCACAACTCCCACAGGAGCCACGCCGCAACGCCAAGCAGCATGACACCACAGAGCGCGCTGAACGCCGCATTCAGTGCGCCCCCTCGATAGACGATTCGTTCGCACGGCAGCGCGACGGGTGAAGGTCCGTAACAGTTCGTCAGGTCGGTCACCGCGACGACGTGGGTTGAGGATGTGAGAATGAGAAGGCCGCCGAGGCCGAGCGTTCCGCAGACGAGCATTCCCATCCAGAGCTCCCATATGGCCAGCCGGAGCCAGGCCCGCGGCGAGTTCGGCGGAATGACCAGCGAGCGAGGCTTCCACGGACTCATTTCCGGCAGCGGTACGCCCGCCATCGCTACCTCCTGTTGCCCCTGACCGGCACAGTCCGGGTGGTCGGATCCTCGATGGTAATCACCCTGTTCGCGCCGCGATCGCCCCATGGCGGCGCAGCACCGTCGCCCACGCGAATCGTGATCACGGGGAACGGCGGCACCTCCTCGGGCCATGGCGTGTGACAGTCCGTCACGATCACCAGCAGATCGATCGGGCCGCTCTTTCTGTCGATGAACCAGCGCAGTCCCGCGCCGACATCCGTGCCGCCGCCTCCATACAACTCTACTTGCGCGGCGGTGAACACCTTTCTCACATCGTGAACGGCGGCGTCACAGCAGGCGACGACGACGTCCGTGTTGTAACCGAGCTGACGCGTCAGTCCGCCAAGCTCGGCGAGCGCGCGCGCCAGTTGCGTGTCCTGCATCGAGCTCGACGTGTCGATGAGAAACCCGGGCCGCGGGCGCGGCTGATGAAAGGACGACATGATGAAGTCGCCGTAGGCGGCCTGCCGCCGGTGCGGCCGCGCGTAGCTCCGATCGTAGCGGCCGATGGTGCTGTCGCGCAGCGCCTTCCGAACGGCATGACGGATGGTGGCCATGTAGTCCACCTTCGGCGTCAGCACCGTGCTCGCCCACCGGCGCCAGCCCATCGGAGCGTCGCCACCGTCGCCGGACCGATCCAGAATGCGCTGAGCGACGTCGCGGCGCACGAGTTCCGCCTTGACGGGGTCAATCCCGGGAACGCCGCCCGGGCTGCCGTCGTCACCCGGCAGTTCCCACGGCCGCCATTCGCCGTGAGCGCCCGAACCGCAATCATGGGCCTGTGTTCGGGACGCGTCAGCGTGACTCGCCGCGTCACTGGCACGAGCGCGCGTCATCAGTTGACGGTAATACGTTTCGGCATTCTCGCCCGGCAGCAGCCCGTATGTGTCGGGGTGCGGCGGGTCGTCGGGGAGAGGCAAGCCCTCGGCGATCAGATCGTCGTTGATCTCGCAGTCCGTGGCCGTATTCCACAACTGGCCGTCCCTGACCGCAGCTGCCTGCTTCCGTGCCTCGTGCTCGCGCAGGAGGTGGCTCACCTCGTGGATCAGCACGGCCGCGTTCTCTTCCACGGTGTGTGCCGCTATCCAGGCCTCGTTGTAATAGAGCCGCCAGCGCGAGTCCACGGCCATGCTGCCGATCTGGTCTGTCCTGACGGGAATCAGGCTGAACAGGGCGGGGGCAAAATAGGCGCGTTGGTACGATGCCCGCACGCGGGCGGCCTGGAGTACGCGCGGATACCCGTCGCTCCGCCGGTCCAGCCCGCGAATCAACTCCGTGAGGCGGTTCAGCACGATCGGCGGCCCATGCGGTCAAGCCCTGTGGCAGAATTCATAGTACGCACAGGTTACCAGCGAGGCTCCGCCTCGGAACAACGAGCATGTGGCTCCGCCCCGCTGGATGGCAGTATCTTCTGCCCGCGCCCTGCGCGGGCGAGGCCGTCTTGACCGGGGAACGCTCGACTCATATTCCACGAATCCAGACGGTCAAGCCGGCTAGAGGAGGACGTATGCACCGGACAATCCGCACTGCCATCGTGTGGGGCGTCGTGTCGCTCGGCGCCGCGGCGGCGGCGTGGGCGCATCACTCGTTCGCGGCCGCCTTCGACATGAACAAGCCGGTGACGGTCAAGGGAACGATCGTGCAAGTCCGTCTCGAAAACCCGCACTCCTGGTTCTTTCTCGACGTGAAGGACACCAGCGGCAACGTTGAACGATGGTCGTTCGAGGCGGGAACGCCGAGCGGAATGATTCGCAACGGTTTCAAGCCGGATCTGATCAAGAAGGGCGTCGAAGTCACGATCAAGGGGTTTCATGCGAAGGACCCGTCGCAGAAGATGGGCATGTTGCGGGAACTGGTGATGTCCGACGGAACGGTGTACGGCATGTTCGGATCGCAGCAGTCTCCGGCAGCTCAGTGACGGGACCGAGCTAAAAGGTGGCGAACATGAAACGTGGTGTCATTGCACCCCTCGCGATTGCCGCAGCCGCGTTCGCATGGTTTGTACCGGCCGCAGTCGGCCTCGCCGAAGGACAAGGCGGACGAGGTGATGCGGCACCAGCCGCCGCGGCGAACACCGCGCCGGCCGGTCCCGTGCCGCGACTGTCGGATGGACATCCCGATCTGTCCGGGGTGTGGTGGGGCGGGAGCGACATCGGAGCGGCCCGGGGCCGCAACGGCGGGCGAGGCGGCGCGCGGGGAGGTGCGAGGGGCGGCACTCCACCGCCGACCTTCACCAGCCTGTATCGTCCCGAGGTTGCCGCGAAAGCGAAAACACTGAGCGACAAGGACGACCCGACCTTGCGGTGCGTTCCAACCGCCTTCGGCACGTTGAACATCAGCCTCTACGACGTGGGCGCGGTGGGCCAGATCATCGCGACGCCGACGATGA
>Ga0111538_10009419_pt1 | contig 13037 bp, 9 predicted proteins | sample SoiMethybrSBSTD1_FD_79669 | JGI IMG/M metagenome (GOLD analysis project Ga0111538, IMG submission 79669) | Bulk soil microbial communities from a Populus tree surrounding site in Tennessee, USA - Soil MetaG P. TD hybrid SBSTD1 (version 2)... | ecosystem: Environmental > Terrestrial > Soil > Tree...
ATTTCCACGCGCCGCGCCGCCCGCGGGGCGGAGCAGCAGAGATTACGCGGCGGAGTCTGTGACGATGGGGCGCGGGGCGGCTTTCAGCGGCTGTCCCGCGCCGCCTGGGCGCAGGCCAGCGTGTTCCGCGCGAGCATGGCCACGGTGATCGGCCCCACTCCTCCCGGCACGGGAGTGATCCAGCCGCAGATCGGCGCGACCTCCTCGTAGGCGACATCGCCGATCGTGCGGGGCGGCGGGCCGGGAAGGCGGTGGATTCCCACGTCGATCACGATCGTGCCGGGCGTGACCATGTTGCGCGTGACCAGCCCCGGACGGCCCGCGGCGGCGACTAGGATGTCGGCGCGTTTCGCCTCGCCCGCGAGGTCGACGGTCGCCGTGTGGCACGTCGTGACCGTGGCCCGTGCCTGGATGAGCAGGAGGCCCAGCGGCTTCCCGACGACGTTGCTCCGGCCGATGATCACTACCCGCTTGCCGGCGACGGGGATGCCGGTCGCCTCGATGGCAGCCATCGCCGCGAGGGCAGTGCAGGGAGCCACCCGAGGCCGCCCGAGCGCGAGCAGGCCCAAGTTGGCGGGATGAAGCCCCTCGACGTCCTTCCCGGGCGAGATCCGCTCCTCGATGCGCTCCACCGGCAGGTGCTTCGGAAGCGGCTGCAGAACCAGGATCCCCGTCACGCCGGCGTCTCGGTTGAGCTCGTCGACGCGCTGTTCGACCGTTGCGATGTCCGCCTCCGCGGGAAGCTCCGCGAGGGAGTAGCGAATGCCGAGCCGCTCGAACTGATCGCGCTGCCGCCGAACGTAGATCGCGGTGGCCGGGTCCGCGCCCACCTGGACCGCCACCAGGTGGGGCTCCAACCCTTTGGCCCGCAGCGCGCTGGCGCCCGAGCGGACCTCGTCGTGGATCCGCTCGGCGACCATCCTTCCGTCGATGAGTTGCGGCGCGGGGCGTTCCATGGAAGATGGGGGCCGTTGCGTCGGGCGAGCGGATAGAAGCACCGGCGCCGCAACTTTGTCAAGCAAGGAGTGAAGATGCAAGCCACCGTAGCAGCAACTGGTTGGTGGGGCTTCCAGTGGGATCCGCTCTACCTCCTCGGGTTCGCCGGAAACCTGATTTTCGGGTGCAGGTTCCTCGTGCAGTGGATCGCATCCGAGCGGAAGCGTCAGAGTGTGATCCCGGTATCTTTCTGGTGGCTCAGCATCATCGGAAGCCTGGTGCAGGGGACCTATTTCCTCATCCAGCGCGAGCCCGTCGGCATCCTTTCGAGCGTTCCCAACAGCATCGTGTACGTCCGCAATCTCCAGCTCGTCCGGCGTCACAAAATCACGGTGACAAACCCGCCCGGCGTGCTTGGGTCACCCGCAGATGGCGTGTCGACGGCCCCGAAGCCGCCTCCTGCCGAGGCCGGACCGGGGAATTGAGCGATGGCGTCGATTCGCGTCCTGCCGCCGGAGGTCGTCAACCGCATCGCGGCAGGAGAAGTAGTGGAACGGCCCGCGAGCGTCCTGAAAGAGCTCGTGGAGAACTCCATCGACGCCGAGGCGACGCAGATCCTCATCGAGGTGGAGGATGGGGGGATCCGGCTCCTGCGCGTGCGCGACAACGGGCGCGGCGTTCTGCCCGAGGAAATGTCCCTCGCGTTCCAGAGCCATGCGACGAGCAAGCTGTCGGATGAGGACCTCGAGCGCAGCTTGATGGGAGTCGCCACCCTCGGATTTCGGGGAGAGGCGCTCGCGAGCATCGCTGCCGTAGCGACGGTCGAGATGGTCTCGCGGACGCGCGGCGCCCCGCACGCGTACCGCTATCGCGCGGCCGGCGCGAGCCGGCCGGAAAGTCTCGAGCCGAGCGCCGGAGAGCCGGGGACGACTGTGGAAGTTCGCGACCTCTTCCACAGTGTGCCCGCGCGAAGAAAATTCCTCCGGACCGCAGCGACCGAGCTCTCGCACATCGTGCAGCAGCTCTCGAGGACGGCGCTGGGCTTCCCCGGCATCCATTTCCGGCTGACGCAGCGAAGGAAGCCCATTCTCGAGCTGCCGGCCGTCGACGACGTGCGCGAGCGCCTGGCTCAGCTCCTGGGGAAGGAAGCCGCCGGCGGCCTCCTCGAAGTGCAGCGCGTGCCGCCGCAGCCGGGGCTCTCGGCGATCGGAGGGTTCGTGGGGAGCCCGAAGTTTCACCGGAAAGATGCGCAGGGGCAGCATTTCTTCGTCAACGGCCGATGGGTCCGCGACCGCGTCCTTTCGCACGCGCTGCGCGCGGCGTACAAGGGCTACCTCATTCCGGGGTACCAGCCCGTCGCGTACCTCTACCTGGACGTTCCTCCCGGCGACGTCGACGTGAACGTCCACCCGACGAAGACCGAAGTCAGGTTCCGCGACTCTTCGGAAGTGCACCGTCTCGTGGAGCGCACCGTCGCCGAGGCCCTCGGGGAGGGGGCGGATGGAGGCGGCTCGGGGAGCGTGCAGCTCGCGCTGCCGCCCCTGGAAGCCGCACCTGCGGATCGCACGTCCTCCCGGGACGCGGAGCAGGGCCCGCCGGACCTCGATGACACTCGCCAGCGCGTCGACTCCGCTGCGCGGCAGTTTTTTTCCTCGCCGCGCGCAACGGCACCGGAGCGCGTTCCTCGGGCTGCTGCATCGCCTTCGTCTCGCGGGCGGGCGGCGGACGTGCCGGCTCACGCGGTCGAGTTCGACCTCGGCGCGCTCCCCGTCGATGCGCCGCGGCCGATCCAGGTGCTCGACAGCTACCTCCTCCTCGAAAACGACGAAGGCATCACGCTGATCGACCAGCACGCCCTGCACGAAAAAATCCTTTTCGAGGAGATCCATCTGCGCCTGCAGGAGGGTCGCGTCGAGACACAGAGGCTTCTCCTGCCGGAAGTGATCGATCTCCCGCCGGACCTGGCGCCTCTCGTGGAGGCTGCCGCCGAAGCGCTGCGACCCCTCGGCTTCGAGCTCGAGCCGTTCGGGCCGCGGTCGGCTGCGGTCCACGGGTTCCCAGGCCTTTTCGACCGCGGGCCGGGTCGGGCCAGCATGACGCCGCTCATCCTCGCCGCTCTCGAGGACATCCGATCGGAGGCGAGCGCGGGCGGCGGTGCGAGCCCGGTGGAGGACCGCGTCTACCGGCTCGCTGCAACTCTGGCGTGCAAGCGCGCCGTGAAAGCCGGTATGGCGCTCTCCGCGGCGGAGATCGAGCACCTCCTGCGGCGGGCGGACCTCGCACGCGACCCGCGCCACTGCCCGCACGGAAGGCCGACCTCGGTCGTGTACACTCGTCGGGACATCGAGAGGCAATTCGACAGAAAGTAACTGCGGCGTGCGCGCACGCCGCGCTCAGGACACCCATGCAAAGCGCCCCTGCGCCCCCAGGCTACACCCACTTCCAGCTACCGGGCGACCTGGACATCGCCGTCAATTCGAACAAGAAGATGAAGACCGTGCTCGTGTCGGTTTCCGTGATCGGAAACCTCAACGAGACCGTGACGCGCATGGCGATTCTTCCGTCCATCCTGCGCCGCGGCACCCGGCGCCATCCCGACCTGCAAGCGATCAGCCGCTACCTCGACGGGCTCTACGGCGCGTCGCTTTCGAGTCAGGTCTTCAAGCTTGGCGAGTGGCACTTGCTGCGATTCCGGCTCGATGTCGTCAACGAGCGCTTCGTCCCCGGCGTGAACGGCTTGCTCGGAAATGCCCTCGAGTTTCTGAGCGAGCTGATGCGCGACCCGCTGGTGGTGGAGGGCGGCTTTCACCCGCAGTACCTCGAGCAGGAGAAAGCCAACCAACGCCGGGCCATCGAAAGTCTGCTCGACAACAAGGCCGCCTACGCGGAGAACCGCTGCATCGAGGAGATGTGCTCGAAGGAGCCGTTCCACCTTTTCGAGCTCGGCAGGGTGGAGGACATCGAAGCGATCGACGCGAAAGAGCTCCGTGAACTGCATCGCCGCTGGAGCCGGCGATACCCGGTGCACGCGTATCTGGCCGGCGACGTTGACCCCGCCGCGGCGCGCGACCTGGCGACTTCCGTCTTTGCAGGCGGCGCCGCAGAGCGTGAAGGCGGTTACGCGTTGAGCGGGCCGCCTTCCACGATCCGCGTGGCGGCTCCTCGGGAAGTCGAAGAGCGCATGGACGTCAATCAGGCCAAGCTCGTGCTCGGATTCCGCCACGGCGTGACGTACTCGCATCCCTCCTACGAGGCGCTCCTCCTCATGAACGGCATCCTGGGCGGGTACTCGCACTCGAAGCTATTCCAGAACGTGCGCGAGAAAGAGAGCCTCTGCTACAGCATCCATTCGAGCCTCGAGCGGGTGAAAGGCCTCCTCTTCATCTCGAGTGGAATCGCCCCCGAAAACTATCGCAAGGCGGTGGACATCATCCTGAAGAACGTGGAATCCATGAAAGCGGGGCAGATCACGGATGAGGAGATCCAGGCGACTATCCTGACAATCCTCAACGCCAACGAGATGCTCGAGGACAACTTCGGCGCGCTGGCGGACGTCGACCTCGCGTGGAGGCTGCATGACCGGCCTTTCGACCTGCTCGAGTTCCGCAGGAGGCTGACGAACGTCCAGCGCGACGAGATCGTCGCTGCCGCCCGGCTCTTGCAACACGACACGACCTATCTCCTGACCCGGTGAGCCCGATGTCGATCCCCACAAAACGCAGCTACAGCGCGACTCTCGACGAGGAAGTGCTCGAGGCCTCTTTTCCGAGCGGCCTGCGAGTGTTTTTCTGCCCGAAGCAGACCTTCCGAAAGAAATACGCCTGCTATTCCACGTTCTACGGCTCGGTCGACAGTGAGTTCATCGAGCCGGCCGGCTCCCGGCTGAAAGTCCCCGACGGGATCGCGCACTTCCTCGAGCACACGCTGTTCGAGACCGAAGACGGCAACGTCTCCGACCTGTTCGCCAAGCGCGGAGCCTACAACAACGCGGCGACATCGTTCACGACGACGACATACCTCTGCGCGTCGTCCGAGCGATTCCTCGAGAACCTGGAGCTCCTCATCCGGTTCGTCGAGAACCCCGTGTTCCGGCCGGACAAGGTCGAAAAAGAGAAAGGGATCATCGAGCAGGAGATCAAAGGCTACGACGACAGCCCCGGCTGGGTCAGCTACATGGGTCTGCTCGAGAACCTTTTCGAGCGCCACCCCATGCGGATCGACATCGCCGGCACGCCCGATACGATCCGGAACATTGACTCCGACACGCTGCACCGCTGCTATCGCGCTTTCTACCATCCGTCCAACATGGTGCTGTTCGTCGTGGGCGACCTGGAATCGAACGAGCTTCTCGATTTCATCGCGGCACGCTCGCGCCATACCAGCGGGTCGGCGGCAGCGGCGGGCCCCGAAACGATGCGTCGCATCTACCCCGACGAGCCCAAGGCGGTCCATCGCGCGGAGACGCGCAAGGAGATGGAGGTCGCGCTGCCGAAGCTGCTCCTCGGGTTCAAGGAGGTCGGCGTGCCGGAGAAAGGCGAAGATTTCGTGCTGCACGACCTGGCGAGCGAGTTTGCTCTCGAGCTCCTCTTCGGACGGTCGAGCGACACGTTTCGAGATCTCTACGAGTCGCAGATGGCCCTCGACGACTTCGGCGCGTCGTACGGCATGGGCGCGGGAGTTGGGTTCGCCGTTGTCGGCGGCGACACCCCCCGTCCGGACGAGTTGCGGCAAACTCTCCTCGACCGGGCTCGAACGCTGCGGGATCGAGGCATTGCTGAGGAGGACTTCGAGCGGGAGAAGCGAAAGTTCCTCGGCGCGTTCATCCGGAGTTTCAACTCCCTCGAGTTCATCGCGGGGCATTACACGTACTTCAAGTTCCACGATTTCGACCTCTTCCGCAGCGTCGACGTGCTTTCCCGCATCACGAAAGAGACGCTCGAGGAGAGAGTGCGGACGTTGCTCGATCCGGACAATTTCGCGAGCTTCGTGATCCTGCCGAAGTAGGTAACGGCTTGGCCTCGGACGCCCTCTTCGCGCACATCGAGAAGCTGCAGGGGCCATCCCACTGGGGGGCATTGCTCGACGCTGGGACCGGGGCTCACTCGCTGCGCTGGATAGTTAGCCTGCCCACGGACCGCTGGACCGCCGTCACCGGCGAAGCCGGGCGAGCGAAGAGCCTCGAGCGCGAATTCAAGTCTTCGATCCGAGAGCGCGACAGGATCCTGGTCGGCAACTGGACGGACCCGTTGCTGCTCCACGGAGAGTCGCACGACGTCGTTCTGGCCGACTACCTCCTTGGAGCCATCGACGGCTTCGCACCCTATTTTCAGGACCGTATGTTCACGAGGCTGCGGCCGCACGTTGCCGGCGTGCTCTACGTGGTCGGCCTCGAGCCCTACCCGGACGAGTCCGACACGGCCGCGGGGCGCCTCGTCCTCGAGATCTCTCGCCTCGTGAATGCCTGCATCCTGCTCGCGGGGCACCGCATGTTCCGCGAATATCCGCTCGACTGGGTGCTCCGCAACCTCGAGATGTCGGGCTACGTCGTGGACGACGCCAAGATGTTTCCGATCCACCGCGGGCCCCGCTTCGTGAAAGAGCAAATGGACGTGTGCCGGAAAAAGCTCCCTTGCATAGCCTCCCCGAGCCTCGCGCGCGAGCTTGAGGCCGCGATCGAATCGCTCCAGGGCCGGGCCCTGGCCCAGTGCGAGGCCGAGCGGGGGCTGCGATTCGGCGAGGACTACGTCCTCCGGGCGCGTCCGGTCTGAGCAGCGCGCTGGCCCCCAGGAGGCTGGTAGCTCGTGAGGATCGTTGGTGGCCGCAGGGCTGTCGAAGCTTGTTGCGACGACCTGCGCCACGTAAACTCTTTCGGTACTGCCTTCTCTGAAGGTTGATCCGGTAACGACGGCCCCGATGGAACTTCCTGAAACCGAGAGCGCCGATGGAGCCCGCGGGAGCGTCCACCGCTTCCTGCGAAGTGTTTCCCGCCGTCTTTTCGCGGACCGCTTCCTGCGCGCTGCATCCGTCGACCTGATCGTAAGCGTCTCGATGCTCGCCGGCCTCTTGGCCCTGGATCGGTGCTTTTTCCCGGGCCTGGTGGGGTGGAAAGTCGTGGCGGCGGTGCTGGGAGTTTCGCTTGCCGTGAGCGCGTTGCGCGTCGCTCTGGGGCAGCGCGTCGTGCGGATGGACGCGGCCCTGGCCGCCGACCAGCGCCTCCAGACCCGAGAGCGGCTGGCGAGCGCCGTGCACCTCGAGACGGCACTCCCCGCGGGAAGCGAGATCCAAACGCTCATCGCGCGCGACGCCGCACGGTCGCTCAAGGGCCGCTCCGCGAAAGAGTTTTTCCCCGTGCAGTTGCCGCGTCGCGCCGCCTGGGTCCTCGTGCCGGCCGCCGCCACGCTGGCTCTAGCGTTATGGCTACCGTCTTTCGATTTCCTCGGCCAAAACGCTCGCAGCGAGGCGTCAACTCACGCCTCGAAGCAGCTCGACGTCGCCAAGAAAGAGCTCGACGCGAAGCTGGACGAGCTCGCGAAGGAGGCGGAGCGGAAAGGCCTGCCCGATGCCCGAGCGGTTCTTGAGCTCCTGGGAAAGGAGCCTCCGCAGCAAGCTTCACCGCAGGATGCAAAGAGCCCGCAGCCGGAGCAGCGCAATGTTTCGTCGCCTTCGCCAGGGGACATGCATCGGGAGGCCCTCGTCGAGCTCAGCCGACGCGAGGCCACGCTGCGAAAAGCCCTGGGGGATGAGAAGCTCGACCCGCTCCGGCAAGCTCGCAAGGCGCTCGAGAACCTCGACCTGAAGGGGCCCGAGCTGACGCGCAAGATGCAGGAGGCGCTCAAGGAGGGAGACTTCTCCAAGGCCAAGGAGGAGCTCTCGGCGCTCTCGAAAGAGCTCGAGGCGTTGGCGAAGAAATCGCCCGAGCAGCTCACGGCGGCCGAGAAGCAGAAGCTCGGCCAGCTCTCCCAGGAGCTATCGAAGCTTTCCCGCAACGCGGGAGCGTTGTCCAAGCTGTCGAAAAGCCTGTCCACGGCATCGAACCAGCTCGCGGGTCTCGAGGTGCCGGAAGCGCTGCAGACACTCGAAGCCGACAGCAAGGATGAGCTCGAGCGGCTCTCCAAGCTCTCGGAGGAGCTTGCGATGCTCGACGACGCGCTCGAGCTCGTGAAAGACTCGAAGGACGAGCTCGCGCAGCTCGGGTCCGAGTGCCCCGAGTGCGGCAAGGGCTACTGCCCCGACTGCGGAAAGCCGCGATGCGACTGCGATGGAAAAAACGCTGGCAAGTGCAAGGGCTCGAGCGGCGGAGCTTGCAGCGCCCAGGGCAAGTCCGGCGGCTCCAAGTCGGCAGGCGCCCGGCTGAGCAAGGGCTCTTCCCGATCCACGGGTCCGAACCAGGGCCTGGGACAGGGCACACGGGACGGAGGATCCCCCGAAGCCACTTCGTTCCAGCGCGATCACCTCCGAGCGAAGAGCTTGGGCGCGCGCGGCGTGGCCGTGGGCACTCTCTCGGCGGAAGGCCCGAGCTTGATAGGCGAGCCGCGGATCGAGAAGAGCGCAGCGGTCGACGCCGCGGTCCGCGAGCTGTCCGAGGAAGTGGAGAAGGAGCCGCTTCCCGTCGAGCACCGTGAGAGCATCCAGAAGTTCCACGATCTCATCCTGAACGGCGGGGCGGAGGAGGCTTCGAAGAAATAGTGACCGAGAGGCCCGTCGGTCACCTCTGGACCTTCCCCTTGCGACAATGGCTCCGCGCGGCAGCCATGACCGCGGCCGCAGGAGTCGCCGGGTGCGGTGGGGGCGGCGGATCTGCGCCCGACCGTCCACTGTTCATGGCCGGGACGCACGGCACGACGCTGGGGAAGCTCCATGAACCGCGCGCCGTGGCCGTGGAGCCGTCGAGTGGACGCTTCTACGTCGTCGACCGAAGCGGGCGTATCCAGCTCTTCGATGCCGATGGGAAAGCGCTGTTCGAATGGAGACTGCCTGAGAGCGCGCAGGGTCAACCCGTTGGGCTCACGCTCGACCACGACGGCACGCTGCTCGTCAACGACAGCCATTACCATCGCATCCTGCGCTACGCTGCCGACGGAAGCCGCATCCTCGAAACCTGGGGCACTGAAGGGACCGGGCCTGGGCAGTTCACGTTCGGCCGCGACGTTGTCGTGGACTCGAAAAGCTTTGTCTACGCGGGCGACTATGGCGGCCTGAACGACCGTATCCAGAAGTTCACGGCGCACGGTGAATTCGTGCTCGAGTGGGGCGGCGTGGGGGAGGGGCCGGGCCAGTTCCAGCGGCCGCAAGGCATGGCGGTCGAGCGTCGGGGCGATCAGGAGACTTTGCTCGTCGCCGACTCCGGCAACCACCGGATCCAGCGGTTCACGCTCGACGGCCGCTTCGTCGACTCGCTGGGCAAGCTCGGGCGAGGCTCGGGCGAGCTTCGCTTCCCGTATTCCGTGGCGGTCGATGCCGACGGCTGGATGTACGTCTGCGAATGGGGCAACAATCGCATCCAGCGTTTCCGCGGCGACGGGGAGCCTGCGGGCACATGGGGCGCGGCGGGAAGGCAGGCGGGCGAGCTCGCGACGCCCTGGGACGTCGCCGTGGGGCCCGAAGGCCGGCTGTACGTGGCGGACTACGGCAATCACCGCGTAGTCGTCTTCCGCTGGCCTGCATCCGTCGTTGCCGTCCGTGCGTCCGCCTCGGAGGCGCGAAGGTGATGGGCGTCGAATTCGCCGCACCTTGGTATCTGCTCCTCCTGGTTTTGCTTCCGCTGGCGCTCTGGCTGGCGCGGGGAAAGGACTCCGGGATTTCGGGCGCGCGCCGGCGCACCTCACTCCTACTGCGGCTCCTGGTGCTCTTGCTCCTCGTCCTGGCGGCGGCCGAGCTTCGCATCGTCCGGCGCAACGAGAAACTGGCGGTGATTTTCGTCGTCGATCGCTCGGAGAGCATCCCGGCGGAAAAGCGCGACCTCGCCCGCCGCTACGTGATCGAGGAAGCAGAAAAGCGGAATCGCGCGCAGGAAGACCTGGTGGGAGTGGTCGCTTTCGGCAAAGCGGCCGGCATCGAATGGTCCCCGCGGCCCGCAGCCGTCGAGCTGGAGAGCTTCGCCACGCTCATCGAGCCGGAAGCCACCGACATAGGCGCCGGAATCGGGCTGGCTGCTGCCGCGTTCCCGGACGGAGTCGCGAAACGCATCGTCGTCTTGACGGACGGTAACGAGAACCGCGGCAGCGCCGTGGACCAGGCGCGCACGGCCCGGAGCCAAGGGGTGACTGTCGACGTCGTGCCGATCACCTACGCTTACGCCGCGGAGATCGCCGTCGAGAAGCTCCTCGTCGATCCCGAAGTCAACGTGGGTCAGCCGTTCGGTGTCCGCGTGGTCATCAACTCCACGGAGGACGTGGAGGCGCTTCTCCGGCTTTTCGAAGACGACAAACTGATCCCCCAGCCCTCGAACCGGGTCAAGCTATCGAAAGGCAAGAACGTATTCGATTTTCAGCGCCGCTTCGACGTCTCGGGGAAACACGATTTCGAAGCCCGCGTCGAGCCGCTGCAGCCCGAGAACGACAGCATCCTCCTCAACAACAGCGCTTCCGCGTTCACTTTCGTCGAGGGCGAGCCCCGCGTCCTTTTGTGCACTCAGGAGCCGGAGCTGGAGACGCCGCTCATCCGGGCGCTCGAGTCGGAAAAGATCGCCGTCAAGGTGATCGCTCCGGAGTTCCTCCCCCAGGCGATCGAGAGCTACTTCGAGTACCAAGCCATCTTCTTTTCGAACGTGGCGGCCCATCAACTGACATCCGAGCGGATGCTCCTTTTCGAGGCGCTCGTGAAAGTGGTCGGAGTCGGGTTCGTCATGATCGGCGGCGAGAACAGCTTTGGAGCCGGAGGCTACCAAGGCAGCCCCGTGGAGCGTCTCCTGCCCGTCGACATGGAAGTCCGCCAGCGCAAAGTGCTGCCCAACGGCGCACTGGCGATGATCGTCCACTCTTGCGAGCTCACAAACGGAAACTACTGGGCCAACCAGGTGATCCAGAAAGCGGTCCGCATCCTCTCGCCGCGGGACTTCGCAGGTGTCCTCTATTTCGACTCTGCTGGCCAGGATCGCTGGCTCTTTCCCATGACGAGCGTCGAGAAGCGCCAGTGGATGATCTCGCTCCTCGATAAATTCAACCCGGGGGACATGCCCTCGTTTCAGACGATCATCGAGATGGCATCGAAGGGCCTCCAGGCGACGAACGCTGCGATCCGGCATATCATCATCTTGACGGATGGAGACCCCATTCCGCCGACGGCCGCCGCCGTGGACGCGATTCGAAAAGCCGGCATCACGATCTCGGCGATCTGTTACGGGGCGCACGGCGGCGTCCCGCCCGCCATGCAACAGCTCGCGCGTCAGGGCGGGGGCAAGTTCTACATGCTCCAGAGCCCCCGGAACCTTCCCGAGCTCTTCATCCGAGAAGCGTCCACGGTCCAGCGGTCGCTCATTTTGGAGGAATCCTTTCGGCCCGTCCTCGCCACGCGGGGGCCAATACTGCAAGGGCTCGACGAGTCCTCGATCCCGCAGCTCGATGGCTTCGTGATCACGACGCCCAAGGAGCTCGCGACGCTCCACCTCTTGCGGCCTCCCCTCGGCAAGGACCCCACGCAAGATCCGATCCTTGCGTCGTGGACTTACGGGCTCGGGAAGGCCGTGGCATTCACCTCGGACGCCGGGAGGCGCTGGGGGAAGGCCTGGGCCTCGTGGGACGGATACCAGCGGTTCTGGTCGCAGTGCGCGCGCTGGGTCGCGCGGAGGCATTCCGACGACCGCTTTCGCATCGCACGGTCGATCGACGGGGACAAAGGCTGGCTCTCCATCGACGCCATCACGCCCGACGGCCGATTCCTGAACGGTCTCGTTTTCGAAGGACGAGTGACGACGCCGGACTTCGAATCCGGCCGTATCGCAGTGCGCCAAGTGAGTCCCGGGCGCTACGTCGCGGAGTTCCCCGTGAGCCGGAAAGGCACCTACACGGTCGCGCTGAGCTACGAGCGCGGCGGAGCGCTGCAGTCGCTGGTGACGGGCATCAGCGTCCCGTACTCGGCGGAGTATCGGAAGTTGTCGACGAATGAAGAGCTGCTGCGCAGCATCGCCCGCGCCGGCGGGGGAAAGTACTATCCCGATCCGACGCAGGTCGAGTTCTTCGCGCGCGACTTTCCCGTCTCGAAAGACGTCGACTCGGTCTGGCTCTCCCTAGTGACGCTGGCCATCGTCCTCTTCTTCGCGGACGTCTTCGTGCGGCGCGTCGTCGTCGACTATCGCAAAGCGGCGGCCGGCCTGGCCGCCCGCGCCGCCGCGCGACTGCGCGGGAGGAAGCACGTCGTCTCGCCGGCGGAAGAACATCTGGCCAAGCTGCTCACGCGAAAAGCCGAGTTGCGCGAAGCAGCGCGCGGAACGAGCCTCGCGCCGCCGGGGCGACCATCCGCGGGTGTCCCGCCAGACGGTGCCGTCGGCCGCGGAGGCATGACCGACGCTGGAGTCGCGCTGAAGGAATCTGCGAAGCCTCCCGAGCCAACGCATCGCTCCCCGAGCGCGCCTCCCAAGCCCGCGCCCGCCGGAGATGAGATCTCTCCCACATCCCGGCTGCTCGAAGCCAAGCGGCGCGCGCAGCGCCGGGACAAGCCAGAAAAGGAAGGACCGTGACGACGCCAGGATCCCACCGCATGGAGGAGCGGGCCGCCGAGTTCCGCTCCAAGTTTAAGGCCCTTCGCGACGAGATCGGAAAGGTCATCGTCGGTCAGAAGGAGATCATCGACGACGTCCTCATCTCCACGTTTGCGGGCGGCCACTGCCTGCTCGAGGGTGTGCCTGGCCTCGGCAAGACGCTCCTCGTGCGCACCTTGAGCCAGGTGCTCGATCTGGAGTTTCGCCGCATCCAGTTCACGCCGGATCTCATGCCGGCGGACATCATCGGCACGAACATAGTGGTCGAGGATGGCGAAGGGCGCCGTCGATTCGAATTCCAGAAAGGGCCGATTTTCGGCCAGATCATCCTTGCCGATGAGATCAATCGAGCCACGCCGAAGACACAGTCGGCCCTGCTCGAAGCGATGCAGGAGCACAGCGTCAC
>Ga0111538_10009420_pt1 | contig 13035 bp, 8 predicted proteins | sample SoiMethybrSBSTD1_FD_79669 | JGI IMG/M metagenome (GOLD analysis project Ga0111538, IMG submission 79669) | Bulk soil microbial communities from a Populus tree surrounding site in Tennessee, USA - Soil MetaG P. TD hybrid SBSTD1 (version 2)... | ecosystem: Environmental > Terrestrial > Soil > Tree...
AGTTCTGCACCTGGTCGGCCGGCAGCGTGAAGGTCGGCACGTCGGGATCGAAGGAGTTCGAGTTGATGGTCCGGGCCGACATGCTGACCGTCTCGTTGTGCACGCTGGTCTCGCCGCGCAGGTCGCGCAGGTAGTCCGGGCGGGTGGCCGACCAGGTGGTGCCGGTGGCGCCGTCGCTCCAGGGGCCGACCGTGGTGTCGCCGGCGCCGTCGACCAGGACGTTGGCGATCACCGCGTTGTTGATCATCAGGGTCGAGTCGTTGCTGCAGCGGACCGCCAGGTCGGCGCGCGAGGCGCCGGTCAGGCGGACGAAGCGGGTCGCCAGCACCCGCGGCGCGGTGGTGCGCCAGACGCCGTCGCGGGCCAGCAGCGCCACCTCGCAGTTGGCGTTCGACCCGATGGTGAAGGTCTTCTCGGTCGCGTTGCGGTCGGTGAGCAGAACGCGCCAGTGCTGCCACTCGTTGGCCACCATGCACAGGTTGCCCTGCACGGTCCCGTTGACCGTCCAGCCGGCCGGCAGCGTGCCGCTGATGAGCGTGTCGCCGCCGGTGCCGGCCACGGTCGGGTCGAGGTAGGCGACCACCAGCTCGCGCTCCGGCATGGCGGCGACGTTGGGCGGGATGCCGTCGCCCGAATCGTCGATGACGATCTCGCCGAAGGCGCCGCTGGCGACCTGCAGGAAGGTCGAGCCGTGGTGGTGGGCGTGGTACCAGTAGGTCCCGCCCATGTGGTCGGCCGGGATGTCGTAGACGAAGTCGCCGCCGCGCTCGCCCTCGAAGAAGCGCGTCACGTCGTCCGACGGCGACTCGCCGGAGATGTGCAGGCCATGGGTGTGCAGGTTCGAGACGTTGGGGTCCTTGAAGACGTTGTGCCCGGTCTCGGCCGGCTCGTACGGCAGGAGATTGTGGTAGCGCAAGACGTACCGGTTGCCCGGCGTCATGCGCAGGGTCGGGCCCGGGATGCTGAACGCGCCGCCCGCCTGCCGGTAGGCGCGCGTCGTCAGCGTATCGGTTCCGATGGTGAAGGTCGCCTCGCCGTACTCGAGCACGCCGCTGTAGTAGGGCTCCGGGTTGTCGGGCGAGACCGGATGGTAGGTCCAGGCGAAGTCGATCGGATCCTCGATGACGTTGGTCATCGGGCAGGCGGTGAGCGTCGCCGTCTCGTCCTCGACGCCCTCCGGCGCGCAGCCAGGCAAGGCGGCGGCCGCCAGGGTGAACGCGGTCAGTGCTCGAATCACCAGCATGGGCCGGGGTCTCCGTCGGGGCAGGTCGTGGTCTCGTCGGTGGCAGCGCCCGCCAGGGTCGCGCCGGCGAGGTCGGCGTTGATGAGGGTCGCCCCGACCAGCGACGCGCCGGTCAGGTCGGCGCCGCTCAGGTCCACCGAGGTCAGCTTGGCGCCGCCGAGGTCGGCGTCCGCCGCCGCCGCGCGCGCCATCACCGCGGTGAAGAGGTCGGCGCCCACCAGGCTGGCGCCCGCGAGGTCGGCATCGCTCAGGTCCGCCCGGCGCAGGCTCTCGCCGTCCAGCACCACGCCGGCCAGGTCGCACTGGCGCAGGTCGGGAAACAGCTCGGCCCAGTTCGCCGCGTCGCACGGCTCGGTGGCCGGATCGCGGACGTGGTGCTCGTCGCCGCCGTCGGCGCCGCCGTGGTCGTGATGAGCGCCGCCGTCGCCGTCGCCGCCGCCGCAGGCCGCGCCGGCCAGGGCGAGCGCCAGCCAGCAGGACCTCGGCGACCTCGACATTCTCGTGCGAGTATGGGGCTTCGCCGGTCCGCCTCACAATCGGATCCGGAGCCGGAGACATTGCTGCCTACAATTCGATAATCGCTCGGCTCTTGCACTCTCCCCGACGGACGCATCATCGGCATCGGCGGCATCGCCGCCCCGCGCGGCCCGGGCGATCACTTCTGGTTCGAGCTCAGCCCGGGTGTCATCGGGTCGCCTGCTCGCTGAGGGCGGCGAGGAAGTGCTCGGCCCAGCTGAGGGCGGTCGAGCGCGACACGGTGGCGGCCAGCCGGCGGTGGCGGTTGCGCCGCTCGTCGCGCGCCATCCTGAGGGCGCGGTCGAGATCCTCGGCCAGCCCGTCGACGTGCCACGGGTTGGTCAGGACGGCGTCGACCAGCTCGTGGGCCGCGCCGGCGAAGCGCGAGAGGACCAGCACGCCGGGATCGTCGGGGTCCTGCGCGGCGACGAATTCCTTCGCCACCAGGTTCATCCCCTCGCGCAGCGGCGTCACGTAGCCGATGGCGGCGGCCCGGTACAGGCGCGACAGCTGCGCGCGCCCGAACGAGCGGTAGAGGTAGCGGATGGGGACCCAGTCGTCGTCGCCGAAACGCTGGTTGGTCCGCGCCGTGATCTCCTCGACCCGCTCGCGCTGCTCGACGTAGTCGGACACGTCGCTGCGGGCCGGCACCGAGATCTGGACCAGCGCGACCTTGCGCCGCCATTCCGGCCACCGCTCGAGCAGCCCGGCGAACGCCTCCAGCCGCTCCGGGATGCCTGCGGTGTAGTCCAGCCGATCGACGCCGAGGACCAGGCGAGCGGAGCCGAGCGCGCTCGCCAGCGCCTGGATCTCGTCCTTGGCCGACTCCTCGGGCGGTTCCTCGGCGCTCTCGGGCATGATGCCGAGCGGGAAGGCGCGGACCCGGGTCGTCCGGCCGCGGTACTCGACGCGCTCGCCGGCGACCGTCACCCCGGGCACCGCCGCCGCGCAGTGGAGGAAGTTGGCCACGTGCGCCGGCGTGTGGAAGCCGATGAGATCGAAGTCGAGCATCGCGGTCGTGAGCTCGGTCGCCCAGGGCAGGACGAACCAGATGTCCGGGCCGGGAAACGGGACGTGCACGAACAGCCCGAGCGGCCCGCGGTGATCGCGCTCGCGCAGCCGGTGGCCGAGCAGGAACAGGTGGTAGTCGTGCACCCAGACCGGATCGCCGGGGCGCACCAGGCTCGCGGCGGCGGCGGCGAACGCGTCGTTCGCCTCCCAGTAGGCCAGCCAGTTGTCCTTGGCGAGCGCCGCCCGCTCGGGGAACGAGTGGCAGAGCGGCCACAAGGTCGCGTTGCACATGCCGCTGTAGTAGCGCTGGTACCAGTCGTCGGTCAGATCGACCGAGGCCAGCGCCGTCCGCCCCGAGTCGTCGAGCTGGAACGCGCTGGCGTCGGCGCGCGGCGAGGTGTTGCCGCTCCAGCCGAGCCAGACTCCCCGCTGGCTGGCCAGCACCGGCTCGAGCGCCGACACCAGGCCGCCGACGGCTCGCTTCCTGGTCTCGGCGAAATCGGCCGACGAGCGCAGCTCGGGCAGCCGGTTCGACACCACCAGCAGGCGGAAGGGCGCCTCCCCTGCCACGCCGCTCGACGCCCGCGCCAGCCGGCGCGGCAGCGACACGGCGCGCGCCTCGCCCTCCTCGCCGCGGCGCACCGCGGCCAGCCAGCGCAGGAACGCCTTGGCCTCGCCGGTGCCGGCCAGCTGCCAGCGGGCCGCGGTCGCCTGCCTCTCCTGGCTCGACACCAGGATCGACTCGTCGTCCGGCCCGAGCTCGGCGAAGGTGTCCTCGTCGGTGACGTCGTCGCCCAGCGCGACCACGCGGCCCCCGGGGGCGAGCCGGTCGCGCAGCCATCCGACCGCGCGCGCCTTGGCCATCGGCGCCGGCCGGACCTCGAACACCCTGCCGCCGCGCAGGAGCGAGAAGTTCCGGTGGTTGGCCAGCCAGGTGCCGATGATGCTGTCGACCTCGACCACCGCCGCGTTCCGGTCGACGGCGTTGATGGCGCGGAAATGGAACGCGACCGACCAGGTCTTGCGCTCGACCAGCGCGCCCCGGTACCGCTCGGCGATCCCGCTCAGCATCCGGCTCAGGCTCTCGACCTCGTCCGGCGCGCTGTCGATGGCCGGCTGCCAGCCGCCGGGGTCGCGCCGCCAGCCGCCGTGCTCGGCGACCAGGAGCAGCCCGGGACAGTCGGCGAAGGTGCGGTCGAGCACCTCGCGCGGCCGACCGCTCGCCACCGCGACCACCAGGCCCGGGGTTCCCGCCAGCTCCTTGAGCAGCCGCTTGACCTCGGGCTTCGGCCGGGCGGCGTCGGGCGTGGCGGCCGGCGGCATCAGCGTCCCGTCGAGATCGGTGAAGAGCCCGAGCGACCCGGCGCGCGCGACGGACAGCCAGTGTTCCTGATCCGACACCCCCACGAGTAAACCAGAACTCCACCCGCCGGTGTCCCCTCATCACGCCGCGGCCCCGAGGACGCGGATCGGCAGGACGACCATCGGCAGGCCGGCGAACTGCAGGCGCCGCTGCAGCGCGAAGGCGGTCATGTTGTGGAGCAGGCGATCGCGCCAGCTGGGGCGGTGGAAGATGAGCTGCCCGGCGAAGAAGACGCTCTTCGGGAAGCGCAGGGCCACCTCGCGGCACAGCCGGTCGAGCTCGGCCACCGCCTCGGTGCCGATCAGGGTGTCGCTGTCGGCCGCCCAGCCCTGCTTGCGGGCGAACGCGACGTACTTCGCGACCCCGGCCGCGACCGTCTCGCGCAGCCTGTCGATCTCGTCCGCCCCCTTGAAGGTACCGGAGTCGATGACCCCGACCGAGACGAACATCGCCTGGCGGAATTGCCCGGGGAAGGTGCGCTCGATCTGGAGGAAGGTGTGGAGCCCGAGCCCGCCGTAGCCGCCCACCAGGACCACCGCGGTCGCCTTCGCCGGATCCATCTCGGGAGCCGGCCGGTCCGGCGCCGCCGGCGCGAGATCGGCGAGCCCGCCGAGTTGCTCGTTCAGCAGCGCGACCTTGCGCCCGACCGCCCGGTAGTGGGCGCGGATGAAGTAGCAGAGGGCGATGATGACGGCGGTGGCCAGGAGCGTGATCCAGCCGCCGGCGCCGAACTTCTCGTAGACGGTGACCGCCAGGATGGTGGCGCACAGCGCAAGGGCGAGGCCGTGGATGAAGGTGCGCCGCTTCCAGCCCGGGCGGCGGCGGCGCTGCAGGGTGAGCCGCAGCATGCCGAGGTTCGACAGCGAGAAGGTCAGGAACACGTTGATCGAGTACATGACGACCAGGGTGTGGACGTCGCCGCCGGTGTAGAAGAGCGTGGCGAGCGCGGCGCCGCCCATCAGGTAGACGCCGTTCCGCATGGTCAAGCGCTCCGACAGGGCGGCGAACTGGTGCGGGAACCAGGAGTCGAGCGACATGTTGGCCATCACGCGCGGACCGTCGATGAAGCCGGCCTGGGCGGCGACGAACAGGAGCGCGCCCTCCGAGACCAGGCTGAGGATCACGAAGGCGTGGCCGCCCGGCCAGCCGCTGGTGAAGTCCTTGATGAGGGTCGAGTTCATCGGCTCGCTGTCGCTGGGATGGATGCCGAGCAGGAGGTAGGCGAGCAGGATGCCGCCGGCGGTGAAGGCGAGCGAGACGCCCATCAGCAGCATCGTGCGCCGCCCGGTGTGCACCCGCGGCTCGCGCATGATGGCGAGGCCGTTCGACACCGCCTCGATCCCGGTGAAGGTGCCGCCGCCGAGCGAGTAGGCGCGGGCGAAGATGAGGAGGAGCGCGCCGGCGCCGATGGTCGACAGGTCGTCCGACAGGCCGGTCTGGACGCTGGAGGCGACCCCACCGAGGTCACCGGCGTGCTGGGACAGGATCCCGACGATGACGATCGTGTGGGTGAGGAGGAAGCCGAGGAAGATCGGCGTGAGGACGGCGACCGACTCCTTGACCCCGCGCAGGTTCATGATGACGAGCAGGCCGATCGCCAGCGCCTCGACCTCGAGCTTGTACGGCCGGGCGCCGTCGGGCAGGAAGGCGAACACCGCGTTGGCGCCCGAGGCGATGGAGATCGAGATGGTCAGGACGTAGTCGACCAGGAGCGCGCAGCCGGACACCACGCCGGCCTTCTCGCCGAGCAGGCGCGTGGCGACGACGTAGCCTCCGCCGCCCGACGGGAACTCCTCGATGATGCGGGCGTAGGAGGACGAGATGATGAGGACGGTCAGCGCCATGACGATGGCGAGGATGACCGCCAGGTACTCGTGGCCGCCGAGGTGGCGGAAGGCCTCCTCCGGCCCGTAGGCCGAGGAGGAGAGTCCGTCGGCGCCGAGCCCGACCCAGGCGAAGAACGCGATGAGCGAGATGTGCCGGAAGACGTTCCGGTCGCGCAGGTCGAGCGGCTTGCCGAGCACGCGGCGCAGGAAGAACATGAGCTCCTCTTGCAGGCTGCAACTTCGGTGCTCGACCAGTCCGGCCGGAACCGCCGCAGGCTCGAGACCCGCTCATGGGTCCCACGTCGCCAGAACTGCATTTTGCAAGCTCGCTGCCGCCGGCTCCATGCAAGTTGCAAGGTCGCTCGACCGCTCTCCACGGGCACCGAGGTCAGCAGGCTGGAGGCCCGAGGTAGAATCACGCGGTGAGCTCACAGGCTCCTCGCGCCCATGTCCTCGTCATCGACGACGAGAAGAACATCAGGACCACCCTTCAGGTGTGCCTGCAGGGGATCGGCTGCTCGGTGGCGACCGCGACGAGCGGCGAGACCGCGCTGTCGGTGGTCGAGCGCGAGCAGGTCGACATCGCCTTCCTCGATCTCAAGCTGGGCACCGACAGCGGCATGGAGCTCTTGCCGCGCCTCCTGGCGGCGCAGCCCGAGCTGTCCGTCATCATCGTCACCGCCTATGCCACCTTCGACACCGCGGTCGAGGCGATCCGGCGCGGCGCGGTCAACTACCTGCCGAAGCCGTTCACGCCGCCCCAGATCCGCCACGCGGTCGAGAGCGTCCTCGAGCGGCGCGCCATGGTCAGAAAGCTCATCGGCCTCGAGTCGATCCTCTCGGAGGAGGTCCCGGAGGCCGACCTCGAGACCGCCTCGCCCCCGATGCGCGCGGCGATCGACGTCGTCACCCGGGCGGCCATGGCGGACGCTCCGGTGCTCTTCCGCGGCGAGAGCGGCACCGGCAAGGGGATCCTGGCGCGCGCGCTGCACGCTCGCAGCGCTCGCTCGCTCGGCCCCTTCATGGTGGTCAACTGCCCCACCCTGTCCGAAGACCTCCTGGCCAGCGAGCTGTTCGGCCACGCGCGCGGCGCCTTCACCGGCGCGGTGCGCGACCAGGCCGGTCGGGTCGAGGTGGCGCAGGGCGGCACGCTCTTCCTCGACGAGATCGGCGAGATCTCCGGCGCGCTGCAGGCCAAGCTGCTCCGCTTCATCGAGGCCAAGAAGTTCGAACGGGTCGGTGAGAGCAAGACCCGCAGCGCCGACGTGCGGCTGGTGGCGGCGACCAATCGCGACCTCGAGGCAGACGTGCGAGACGGCCGCTTCCGCGAGGATCTCCTCTTCCGCCTCAACGTCGTCGAGGTCTCGGTGCCGCCCCTGCGCGAGCGCGGCGAGGACATCCTGCGCCTGGCGCGCGGCTTCCTCGCCTTCTTCGCCCGCGCCGCCGCGCGTCCGCCGCCCGAGCTCACCGCCGAGGCGCAGGCCGCGCTGCTCGCCTACGGCTGGCCGGGCAACGTGCGCGAGCTCCGGAACGCCATGGAGCGGGCCATCATCCTCTGGCCGGCGCCGGTCCTCGGGCCCGAGGCGCTGCCGGCCCGTATCGCTCCGCAGAGCGGCAACCGGCCGCGCCTCGGCGGCGACTTCACCCTGGAGGACATCGAGAGCGACCACATCCGCCAGGTGGTGTCGCGCAGCGCAACCCAGGAGGAGGCTGCGCGCATCCTCGGCATCGACCCATCGACCCTGTGGCGCAAGCGCAAGAAGCACGAGGACCCGGCTGGCTCCTCCGGTTGATCTCTCGCCGGGGCGCCGCTGTCGCGCTGCGGCGGCGCTCAGCGGGTGGCGCGGTGGCGATAGTCCGCAACCAGAGCCTTGCAGGCGGCGTCGCACTCGGGGAGCGCGACCAGGAGGTCGGCCTGATCGCGGCAGTAGCCCTCCAGGCGGTCGCCTTCGCCGCGGTTGCAGAGAGCTCGGACGTTCGCCATCGTCCGCTCGTACAGCGCCCGGCGATCGGCTTCCGGCAGGTTGCGCAGTGACCGCTCCTCGGCGCGGCGATCGACGGTCCACAGGGCGATCAGCACGACGAGGAGGAGGGTCAGGCTGCCGAACACCAGCATCCGTCGCCAGTGATAGGCCCGCACGTCATTCATCCATCCATGCTTCACCGGGTCACCTGATCGCGGTACACGCAAGCTTGATGCCAGCGGCGCAGCCGCCCAGGATGACGGCATGACCCTGCGGGCCAAGCTCCTGCTCGCTCAGGCGCCGCTCGGCGCCGCGCTGGTCGGGCTGGGAATCGTCTCCATCGTCACGGTCACCAGCCTGGGCGAGACATCGAGCCGCATCCTGGCCGACAACTACCGAAGCGTGCTCGCCATGCAGCGGATGAAGGAGTCGCTCGAGAGAATGGACAGCGCGGCCATGTTCCTGGTCGCCGGCGAGCGCGCGAAGGGGCTGGCCGTGGCCGAGAAGCACGAGCAACTGTTCGAGGCCGAGCTCCGCGTCCAGGAAGGCAACCTCACCGAGGAGGGCGAGCCGGAGCTGACCGGGCGCCTGCGGCAGGCCTGGACCGGGTACCGGACCTCGTTCGACCGCTTCGTGGAGCAGCCGTCGGCGCCCGCCTACTTCCGCGATCTCGAGCCGCGCTTCGTGGCCGTCAAGGCTGCGGCCGACGCGGTCCTGGCGCTCAACCAGGACGCCATGGCGGAGAAGAGCGGCGAGGCGCGCCGCGCCGCCCAGAAGCGGCGAACGCTCATGACCTGGTCGGCGATCGCCGCGCTCGTCCTCGGGCTCATCGCGTCCTTCTCGCTGACCAGCCGGCTGCTGCGGCCGCTCGACAGTCTCGGCCGGGCGGTGCGGCGCATCGCCGAGGGCGATCTCTCGGTGCGCGCGACCGTCATCGGAACCGACGAGATCGCCCAGCTGGCGCGCGAGTTCAACGAGATGGCCGGTCACCTCGAGGCCTACCGCAAGAGCTCGCTCGGCGAGCTGCTCCAGGCCCAGCAGTCGGCGCAGGCGGCGATCGACAGCATTCCGGATCCGGTGCTGGTGTTCGGGGTCGACCGCGGCCTCCTGCTCTACAACGAGGCGGCCAACAGCCTGTTCGAGCTCGACCTCGGGCACGCGGCACCGCTCGGCGCGGACCACCCGGAGCTGCGCGCCGTCATCGAGCGCGTCTCCGATCACGTGCTGGCCGGCAAGGGGCCGTACCAGCCGAGCGGCTTCGAGGAAGCCGTGAAGGTCGCCTCGCCCGACAGTGAGCGTCACCTCCTGTCGCGCGCCACCCCGCTCACCAGCGAGGAAGGCGCGGTGACCGGCGTGACCGTGATCGTGCAGGACGTGACCCGGCTGCGCCGCTTCGACGAGCTGCGCAACAACCTGGTCGCCACCGTCGCTCACGAGCTGCGCACGCCGCTCACCTCGCTGCGCATGGCGATCCACCTGGCGGTCGAGGGGGCGACCGGCGAGCTCACGGCGAGGCAGCTGGAAATCCTCGGCGCCGCCCGCGAAGACTGCGAGCGCCTGCAGTCCATCGTCGACGATCTGCTCGACCTCGCCCGCTTCCAGTCCGGCCGCGTCGAGCTCGATCGCCGCCCGACCGAGCCGGCGGCCCTGGTGGACGAGGCCGTCGAGGCCCATCGCTCCGAGGCGTCCACCCGTCAGGTGCAGCTGGTCTCGCAGGTCGCGCCGTCGCTCGATCCGGTCCTGGTCGACCGGGTCCGCGTCCGGCTGGTCTTCGCCAATTTGGTGGCGAACGCCCTCCGCCACACACCGGCCGGCGGCTCCATCACGCTGGCCGCGGATCCGGCAGGCGACCGGGTCCGCTTCACGGTCACCGACACCGGGCACGGCATCCCGCCCGAGCACCTGCCCCACGTGTTCGATCGCTTCTACCGGGTGCCGGGCACCGCCGGCGAGGGCGCCGGGCTCGGCCTGTCCATCGCCCGCGAGATCGTCGAGGTGCACGGCGGCACCATCCAGGCCGAGGCCGACCCCGGCGGCGGCGCCCGGTTCTGGTTCGTCTTGCCGATCAGCGCCGTTGCTCCCACAGAGGCAGCGGGAGCTTGACGAGCAGACCGGTCTCGAAGAACTCCGGCTCCGGCAGGTCGTCGACGAAGTGACCGAAGCGGCCGTAGAGGGCGACGACGCCGAGCGTGAGGACGGGGCGGACCGTGACGCCCCAGGCCGCTCGTCGTCCAGCTGGGCGAGCAGACCGCCGTCGACGCCGAGGATGGTGATTCCGAGCTCGGGCCCGGCGGTGAATCGAGTGGTGTTGGAGCCGGTGTCGCGCAGGACATCGGCGTAGAGCCCGACCCAGCCCGGCGTGCCGAGCGAGGGGACTCCGGGCGCGTCGGCACCGCGGCAGGATCCGGCAGGGAACACGAGAAGCTGACAAGTGCAGCCAGGCGCGGTACGACAACCTCATGGCGCCGCGCCTGGTGAGAAAGACCGCCGGCCTCTCCCTGCCCGAGGGGGGAGGCACCATCGCGGTCGTCGCCGACACCCACTCGCGACCGCACCCGGCGATCGCCGGCCACCTCGAGCGGCTGCGGCCCGACGCCATCCTGCACGCCGGCGACATCGGCGAGCTGTCGGTGCTCGACGAGCTCGCGGCCCACGGGCCGCTCTTCGCGGTGCGCGGCAACATCGACACCCGCGCCCCCGGGGTGCCCGACCAGATGGTCATCGACATCGAGGCGGGCGGGCGCTCGCTGCGGCTCCTCCTGGTTCACATCGCGGTGCACGGGCCGACCTTGCGCGCCGACGTCGCGCGGGTGGCCCGGGCCGAGAAGGCATCCCTGGTCGTGTGCGGTCACTCGCACGTGCCGTTCATCGGCGGCGAGCGCGGCCTCACCGTCTTCAACCCGGGCTCGATCGGGCCGCGCCGCTTCAGCCTGCCCATCGTCTTCGGCCTCATCGAGGTCAAACCGACCGGCGTCCGCCTGGCACACATCGACTGCGAGACCGGCGCCGCCTGGTCGCCGCCCGCCTGAGCGCTTCCGCCCGACCGGAAGGCGGGCGACAATGGCGGCGTGACGCGTTTCGCGGTGGTGGTCGGGGCAGCGCTGCTCCTCCTCTGGCTGGGGCCGGCGGAGGCGCAGGACACCGGCAGTAGCTTCGGCGGCGGCGACTTCTCGGGCGGCGGCGGCGGCTCGTACTCTGGCGGATCGTCGTCGGGCTACAGCTCGTCGGACTGGAGCTCGTCGTCCTCCGGCGGCAGCAGCTTCGGCGGCGGCGGCGGAAGCTGCAACGGCGGAGCCCTGCTGGCGACGCTGCTGACCGTCGCCATCCTCCTCGTCGTGTTCAGCGGCGCACTGCGGGACTCACGGAACGGCGGCGGCCGGCTCCGGCGGGTCGCGGAGGAAGTCGACGACGGCATCGACGTCTCCGCGCTCTCGCTCGGCATCGACTGGCGCGCACGCCGCGAGCTGCAGGCCCGGTTCGCCGAGCTGGCGGCGTCCGGCGACGTCAAGACGAAGGAGGGTCGGGTCCGGCTCCTGCGGGAGACCAGCCTCTTGCTCCGCCGCTGCGAACAGTCATGGCTCTACGCCGGCGTGAAGAACCACTCGCTCGGCTCGCGCGAGACCGCCGAGGCCAGCTTCCAGAACGCCGCGGCCGACGCGCGCGCCCGCTACAAGAAGGAGCTGGTCCGCGGCGACCAGGCCGGCGTCCACCGGGTCGAGCCAGGCGAGCAGACCGCGCGGCGCGCCGAGGGCGAGGGCGTGGTGGTGGTGACCCTGGTGGTCGCCGCCCGCCGCGAGATCGTCGACATCGACGACCCGCGCGACGCCCGCGCGCTGCGCCAGCTCCTGGCGGTCATGTCGAGCATGGTCGCCCATCAGCTCGCCGCCATCGAGGTGATCTGGTCGCCCGCCGCCGAGAACGACCGGATGAGCACCGCCGAGCTCGAGACCCTCTACGCCGACCTGAAGAAGATCGACGACCGCTCGGTGGCCGGCCGCGTGTTCTGCACCTACTGCGCCGGACCATTCGCCGCCGAGCTCATGAAGTGCCCCCACTGCGGCGCCGCCCTCGAACGGCGGCCCGTCGGATAGAGCTCCTTGCCTCGAGGTCGGGGCTCCTCGCAGCTCCTCGCTGCGCCACGCCCGGCGTACATGTCCGATGAGCGCCGAGCGGCCCGCATCCGCTCGGCAACCGAACCGATTCCCCGGGTCGCCTCCCCCCTCCGCGCATCGCTCGCCGTCACGTTCGGGCGCCCGAGACCCGCCGACCAGGTCCTCGTTCGTCCGCGCTATCCTCCCCGCCTCGACCACCCTGCGCCCGAGGATCCGCTCGCCTCCACCGCCGTCCGCGCATCGCTCGCCGTCACGTCCGGGCGCCCGAGACCCGCCGACCATCCGCGCCATCCTGCCGGCCTCGACCACGCTGCGCCCAAGGATCCGCTCCGCTTCGTACTGGTTGTGCGCGCGGCAGAGCACCCTGACACTCTCCACGCTCGCCTGGCCCCCTCGGGCCACGGGCAGCACGTGGTCGAGCTCGAGGAAGCCGGTCTCCTCGCATCGCCTGCCGTCCTCGGCGACGAACGAACAGCGCGCTCCATCCCGCGCCGCGACCCGCCGCCGCACCTCGCGCGGCACGTACCGGCTCGAACGGCTCGCCCCGCTTTCGCGCCGCGCCTGCGCTGACTCCGCGCACCGCGCCTGCGCTGACTCCGCGCGCGACGCCTCCGCCCTGCCTGCTCTCAGCGCCCGAGCCGACTCCGCGCGCGACGCCTCCGCCCTGCCTGCTCTCAGCGCCCGAGCCGACTCCGCGCGCGGCGCCTCCGCCCTGCCTGCTCTCAGCGCCTGAGCCGACTCCGCGCGCGGCGCCTGCGCAGTGCTTGCGCGCGTGTTCACCTGCCCGAACTTGCGCGCTTCGACCTTCTCCAGCAGCGCGTCGAGCGCGCGATCCAGCACCTCGGCCAGATCTCCCGACGGCACCTGATGGCGGAGCAGCGCCTGCGCCCGCAGGAGCTTGCCCCGCGTCGCTTCACCGATCGTGAGCTGGAGCGCGAACCTCTCCGGCGCGAGCGGCACCACCCTTGCGGTCCGCTCGACCTGACGAGCTGGTTCCGGC
>Ga0111538_10009422_pt1 | contig 13034 bp, 10 predicted proteins | sample SoiMethybrSBSTD1_FD_79669 | JGI IMG/M metagenome (GOLD analysis project Ga0111538, IMG submission 79669) | Bulk soil microbial communities from a Populus tree surrounding site in Tennessee, USA - Soil MetaG P. TD hybrid SBSTD1 (version 2)... | ecosystem: Environmental > Terrestrial > Soil >...
CTCCGATCCCGACTCCGATCCCGATCCCGACTCCGATCCCGACTCCGATCCCGATCCCGACTCCGATCCCGACTCCGATCCCGACTCCGACTCCGATCCCGATCCCGATCCCGATCCCGGAGCGGGGCTCGCACCGCGGCGACGTCGTCCACGCGGAAGGCTCGCGTTTTCGTTGTTCGTCACCCTTGCTCGCCGACGTCGCACCGGACCGCGCCAGCTAACGAATCGGCGAATCGCGCAGGGCGCTGGCACGGTCCGTGCGCCGGCGGCTCGCGTCGGGCGATGACGAACAACGAAAACGCATCGCCCACCTTCCACGTGTACGAGGTCGCCAAGGAGCTCCCGAGGACCCTCCGGCCGCGGCAGCGCCGACGAGATCGTGGGCGCGCTGGACGTCGCCGAGGTCTTCGGCTACCTCGCTCTGGTGGACGTCGCGGCGGCACTGGCGCTCGCCGACCGGATCCTCGCCATGCTCCACCGCCTGGCGAACCCGCGGCGGTAGTCCGGTCGCCGGAGCGTTGCGATCGGCGTGATATCCTGGCCCCGGGCATGGAGGTCTCGCGGCGGGAGGCGGCCGGACTGGTCGGCCGGGTCTTCGGCGAGTTCGTGGTCCGGGAGCCGATGTCGAGCGGGGGTTTCGGCATGGTGTTCCGCGCCGAGCAGCCGGCGCTGGCCCGCCAGGCGGTCATCAAGGTGCTGCACCGGCGGCTGCTCGGCAGCGAGACCGTGGTGCAGCGGTTCCTGCGCGAGGCGCGCCTCGCCTCGCTGCTCGACCACCCCTACGCCGCCCACACCTACGCATTCGGCGCCGAGCCGGACGGCATCCTGTGGATCGCGATGGAGCTGGTCCGCGGGACCCCGCTCGACCGGATGCTCGAGACCCATGGGCCCATCGCGCTCGAGCGCTTCCTGCCGCTGCTCGAGCGCATCTGCGAGGTGGTCCAGACCGCGCACGAGCGCGGCATCGTCCACCGCGATCTCAAGCCGGCCAACGTGATGGTCCTGTCGCGCGCCGGCCGGCTCCTGCCCAAGCTGCTCGACTTCGGCATCGCCAAGCTGGACGTCGACGCGGAGCCGGGGGCGCCGCTCGCAGGGCTGCCGGTGCCGGTCGGCCCGGTCGGGGACCACGAGCAGGCCGGCAGCCTCGCCGACACTGCGCCGGCCGCGGAGACGCCCACCACCTCCTCCGCCGCCGCCGCCCGCACCGACCCGGGCGCCTCCGCGCGGCTGACCCACGTGGGCGCCACCATGGGCTCGCCGCTCTACATGGCGCCGGAGCAGTGGAGCAACGCCGCCGAGGTCGACGCCCGCACCGATCTCTACGCGCTCGGTGTGCTCTGCTACGAGGCGCTGACCGGGACGGCGCCGTTTCGCGGGGCCAGCTCGATCGACATCGCGATCGCCCACGCGCGCCAGGCGCCGCCGCCGCTCGGCGGTTCGCTGCCCGGCGCGCTCGACCCGGTGATCGCGCGCGCCCTGGCCAAGGATCCGGCCGACCGCTACCCGAGCGCGCTCGAGTTCTTCGCCGCGTTCCGCACCGCCAGCGGCCTGGCGATCGATTCGGTCTCGCTGCCGCGGCTCGACGAGCGCGTTCGCGCGATCGCCACCGCCAGCGCGCCGCGCCCGCTCGCGGTCGCCATCGAGACCCTCGACGTGGCCCGCAACGCGCATCAGGCTCGCGATGCCCTGTGGCAGGTGGTGCGCGCCGCGGTGCGCCTGGTCGGGGTCGCCGCGCTGGCCGGCCACGCGCACGTTCGGCCGAGCGCGCGCCTGACCGATCCCGGCACCGAGTCGGCGCTGCGCCGGCTGCGCGAGCGAGCCCTGTCGGACGCCGGATGGCTCGAGCTCGCCCGCGAGCTGGTCGCCCCGTTCGCCGAGCTGCGCGAGGCGCATCCGATCCCGGAGCTGGTCGAGTTCCTGCTCGCCCGCTCGCCGCTCGACGAGCTGGTCGCCCTGCGCGCCGAGGCCGAGGAAGCCGGGGGCGCGGGGAGCGAGGATCGAGTGCACGGGCTCCTCGCCCGCGCGCTGCCCCTCCTCGAGCGCCTGATCCAGCAGGCCTCGTTCCTGCGCGACTACCGGCTGGTGGTGCCGCTCGGCGACGGCGGCCGCGCGAGCGACTGGAGCGGGGCTCGCCGCGAGCCGTTCGAGACCCGCATCGCGTCCGCCCCGGCGCTCGCGCCGGGTCGCCCGCTCCTGACCGACCCGGGCGGCGCCGCCGTGGTCGCGCTCTGGCCCTTCGTCCAGGTCGCCGAGCCGTCGCCGGGCGCGCCGCCGGCCCTCTTCTTCCTCGAGGGCAAGGGGCGCCGCGGGGCTCGACTGGTCTCGCTCACCGACGGCTTCGAGCACGAGGACGAGGAGCTCTGGGAGTCGCTCGGCGGCCTCCTGGCCGGGGCGGACGACCGGCTCGACACCGGCGAGGAGGCCCACCCGTTTCCCGGCCTGGCCGCCTTCACCGCGGCCGACGCGGCGGTCTTCTTCGGACGCGAGCGCGAGACCGAGGCGGCGGTCAACCGGCTCCGGGTCACGCCGCTCCTCGCCATCGTCGGCCCCTCCGGCGCCGGCAAGAGCTCGTTCGTCCAGGCCGGCATCCTGCCGTCGCTGTCGCCCGACTGGCTCGCCATCACGCTCAGGCCCGGTCCAGCCCCCAGCGTGAGCCTCCGCTCGCGTCTGGTCGCCGCCGGGGTTGACGTCCGCGCGCTGTCCGGCGAGATCGCGCAGAACCCTGGCGCCCTCGGCGGCGCGCTGCGGACCTTTGCGGCTGCCCGGCGCCAGTCGGTCGTCCTGGTGGTGGACCAGCTCGAGGAGCTCTACACCTTGTGCGACGACCAGGCAGAGCGCGAGCGCTTCAGCCAGGCGCTGGTGCATGCCGCTCGCTCGCCCGACGACCCGGTCCGGGTCATCGTCACCATGCGCGACGACTTCCTGCTCCGCATCGAGGCGCTCGAGGCCTGGCGCTCGCGCCTGGGGCGCGCTCTCCAGCTCCTGGCGCCGCCTGCGGCGACCGAGCTGCGCCGCATCCTGACCGAGCCGGTGCGCCGCGCCGGCTACGAGTTCGACGATCCGTCGCTGCCCGACACCATGATCGCCGAGGTGGCGGGGGCGCCGGGCGCCCTCGCGCTCCTCGCCTTCACCGCCAGCAAGCTGTGGGAGCTGCGCGACCGGCGCTTCCGCCAGATCGGCCACAAGGCCTACCGCTCGCTCGGCGGGGTGGGCGGCGCGCTGGCGCAGCACGCCGAATCCACCCTGCAGTCGATGCACGCCGAGGAGCAGCGCCTGGTCCGCGAGGTCTTCCGCCGCGCGGTCACCGACGAGGGCACCCGGGCGGTCCTGCGCCGCGCCGAGCTCGAAGAGGTGCTGGGCGGCGGCGGCGCGGCCGGCGTCGTCCTCGAGAAGCTGGTGGCCGCGCGCCTCCTCGTGACGTCGGAGGCCGAGGGCGGCGAGGGGGAGCGGGTCGAGGTCATCCACGAGGCGTTGCTCGAGGCCTGGCCACGGCTGGTCGGCTGGCGACGCGAGGACGCCGAAGGGGCCCGGCTGCGCGATCAGCTGGCCGCCGCCGCCCGCCAGTGGGACGAGCGCGGGAGGCCGAGCGGGCTCCTCTGGCGCGGCGACGCGCTGGCCGAGTACCGGCTGTGGCGCCCGCGCTATCCCGGCCGCCTCACCCACAGCGAGGAGGAGTTCGCCGCCGCCAGCCAGGCCGACGAGGCGCGCGGGCGGCGGATGCGACGCGGGCTCGCCATCGCTGCCTTCGTCGTGCTGGCCGCGGTCGCCGCTCTCCTCCTGGTGCAGAAGACGCGGGTCGAGCGGCAGCGGGCGCGCGCCGAGGCCAACGAGCGCAAGGTGCAGGCGAGCGCGGCCCGGCTCGAGGAGGTGGTGCGCGACCAGTACGAGAGCCAGGCCCGGCGCCTGCTCCTGGCCGACGACCCGCTGCAGGCGCTCGCCTACCTGAACAAGGCGGCCGGGCACGGCGCGCGCGGCACCGCCCACGATCTCGAGGTCGCCTGGGCGGTGAGCCTCACCGGCGGCGAGCTCTCCGCCGTCGCTCACGACGGCATGGTCGCGCGCGCCCGCTTCTCGCCCGACGACCGGCTGCTGGCGACCGTCGGCTACGACCAGCGCGCCCGCCTGTGGGACGCCGCCAGCGGCGCGGCCCTCGCCGAGCTGGTCCACGCCGGGCCGGTCATCCGCGTCGAGTGGAGCCCGGACGGCCGCTTCATCGCCACCGGCAGCGAGAGCGGCGAGCTGTCGCTCTGGCAGGTACCGGGCGGCGAGCGGCGGCAACTGGCAGTCGCCGGCGCCGCCGTGCAGGCGCTCGCCTTCTCGCCCGACGGCGCCCGCCTGGTCGCGCTGACCACCGACGACGCCGTCCGGCTCTGGAGCGTCGCCGACGGGACGCTGGTGCGCGAGCTGCGCGCGCCCGCGGTTGCCCCGGCGGAGCCGAGCGGCTCGCTGGTCGCCTACGCGCCCGACGGGGCGCGGATCGCCGCGGGCGACTCGGCCGGCGCCGTGCAGCTGTTCGAGGTGGCGAGCGGGCGCTCGCGGCTGCTGGTCCGCCACCGCGCGCGCGTCGCCTCGGTGGCCTTCTCGCCCGACGGCGGCCAGGTGGTGTCGGCCAGCCGCGACGGGACCGCGGCGATCTCCACCATCGCGCGCCCGGGCGAGCCGCGCCTCCTCCGCCACGACGACGCGGTCCGCTCCGCCCTGTTCAGCCCCGACGGACGGCGTCTCGTCACCGCGTCGTACGACGGCAGCGCGGCGGTGTGGGACGGCGCCACCGGCGGCCGCCTGCTCAAGCTCGCCGGGCACGAGGGGCGGGTCAGCCAGGCGGTGTGGAGCCCGGACGGTGCCGCCATCGCCACCGCGTCGGAGGACGGCACCGCCATCCTGTGGGAGGCGGCCAGCGGTCGCCGCCTGGCGCGGCGCTACGGCCACCGCGCCTCGGTGGTCGATGTGAGCTTCACCCACTCCGGCCGCCGGCTGGTCACCGCCAGCCTGGACGGCACCGCGGTCGTGTCGACGGCCGAGGCGGCCGTGCGCACCACGGCGCTGGCAGGCCACAGCGCGGAGGTCCTCTCGGTGGCCTTCTCGCCCGACGGATCGCGCGCCGCCACCGCCAGCGCCGACGCCACCGCGCGCATCTGGGATCCGACCTCGGGCCGCCAGCTGGTCTCACTCCCTCACCAGGGCGGCGTGGTCGGCGCTCGCTTCAGCCCCGACGGCAGCCGTCTGGCCACCGGCGGCGACAGCGGCCTGGTGCGGGTGTGGGACGTCGACTCGGGCGCGCCGGTCGCCGACCTGGCAGGTCACCAGGGTCAGGTCAGCGCGATCGACTGGGACGCGCGCGGCGAGCGCCTGGTGTCGGCCGGTCAGGACGGCACCGTCCGCATCTGGTCGCTGGCGGAGCGCCGTCAGCTGGCCAGCTTCCGCCCGGCCGGCGGCGCCGCCGTCCACTGGGCGGCCTTCGTCTCCGGCGGCACCGCGGTGGTCGCCGGCGGCTTCGACTTCGGGCCGCGCGTCCTCGACGCCGCCAGCGGGCGAGTCATCGCGTCGCTCGAGGAGCGCGGCCTGGGGTGGCGGGGCGCGGTCGATCGCACCGGGACCCGGGTGGTCGCCAGCACCCTGAACCGGAGCGTCCGCATCTGGAACCTCGAGCGCGGGACGGCCGAGCTCGAGCTCCGCGGCCATCGCTCGGAGGTCAACGAGGTCGACTGGAGCGCCGACGGCCAGCTCATCGTCACCGCCAGCCTGGACGGCACCGCCCGCATCTGGGACGCCGCCGCCGGGGCCGCGCTGGTGGTGCTCGACCACCAGGGGCAGCTGGTCCAGGCCGCCGCGTTTTCACCCGACGGTTCCCGCGTGCTGGTCGGGCAGGGAGACGGATGGGCCGCGATCTGGCAGCTGCCGCGACCGCCAGCCGGGCTGGCCGATATTCTCCGGTGTCGGGTCCCTTACGACCTCGAGGCTCCGACGCTGACTCCGCGGCCGGTCGATCGCCGCGCCTGCACTGCGCTGCCGGTGCACTGAGAGCTGCACGGGGAGTGCACGCCGCTCACCGACTGTGCATCCCTCCTCGTGTCATCGTAAGCGGCCACACGTCGAATGCAATGAGACTGCTGGCCCGCCGCGTGCTTTGACGGTGTCCCGGGGGATGCCGATGAAGAACGGACGCAAGCTCAAGCTCTCGCTGCGCAGGGAGACTCTTCGTCGGCTGGATTCGCTGAGCAGTGCACAGCTGCGCGGGATCGCCGGGGGCGACACGGGGAAGAACCTCCTGAGCCGCGGCTGCACCAAGACCACGACCGACGCGTGCGACGGGACCACGGTCTGCGGCGACACCTCGACCTGTGTCGATCGATGAAAAAGAACGCGCGCCAGCTCAAGCTCTCGCTTCGCAGGGAGACTGTTCGCCAGCTGGACTCGCTGAGTGACGCACAGCTGCGCGGGGTCGCCGGGGGCGACACGGGCAAGCATCTCCTCAGCCGCGGTTGCACCAACACGAGGGACTGCGCCTTTCCTTGAGTCGTGCGCGCCGGGGGCGCTGCGCCCCGACGGAGCCGCCGCAGTCCGTCGGATTCGTTCGGCAATACAAGCGGTTGTGCCGCCAGTAGTTTTGTGTATTCTGCGCCCCGACGGATGGGCGACGCCTACACACCCGGCTTGACGGTCACTGGCAAGACGGTGGTCAGGAAGACCCGCCGGCTCCCGCTGACCGGAAGCGTTCTGGTGAAGCAGGGCGCGCGCGTCCGCGCCGAGGAGGTGGTCGCCCGGACCGAGCTGCCCGGCAAGGTCACCATGATGAACTTCGCCAACATCCTCGGGGTGCTGGCGGACGAGATCGATCCGCTCCTGGTGGTGAAGCCGGGCGCCGCGATCAAGAAGGGCCAGCTGCTCGCCGAGAAGAAGTCGTGGCTGCGCATCTTCGGGTCGACCCTCGAGTCGCCGATCGACGGCACCTTCGAGTCGGTGTCGAAGGTGACCGGCCAGGCGGTCCTGCGCGAGCCGCCCAGCCCGGTCGAGGTCAAGGCCTACGTCGACGGCGTGGTGGTCGAGGTCATCCCCGACGAGGGCGTGGTGGTCGAGACGCAGGCGGCGCTGGTGCAGGGCATCTTCGGCCTGGCCGGCGAGGCCCACGCCGAGCTGGTCCTGGTCGGCAAGTCGCCCGATGCGGTGCTCGAGCCGGCGCACCTCGACAAGACGCACGCCGGCAAGATCGTCATCGGCGGCGGCCTCACCACGCTGGCCGCGATGCGGCGGGCCATCGAGCTCGGCATCGCCGGCGTGGTGGTGGGCGGCTTCTCCTACCAGGACGTCAAGGAGCTGCTCGGCTACGACGTCGGGGTGGCGGTGACCGGCACCGAGGAGCTCGGCACCACGCTGGTCCTGACCGAGGGTTTCGGCGGCATCTCGATGGCGGCCGCCACCTACGAGCTCCTGGCGCGCCACGCCGGGCGCGCGGCGTCGATCTCCGGCGCCACCCAGATCCGCGCCGGGGTGATCCGCCCCGAGGTCATCATCCCGGATCCCATCGAGGCGCCGGCCAGCCAGGCGGTCAACGGCCATGCGGTCGGACTCGAGATCGGCGCGCCGGTCCGGGTCATCCGCGCGCCCCACTTCGGCGCCATCGGCGCGGTGTCCGGGCTCCCGGTCGAGCTGCAGAAGATGCCGTCGGAGACCATGGTGCGGGTGGTCGAGGTGGAGATCGACGGCCAGGGTCGGGTGGTCATCCCGCGCGCCAACGTGGAGGTCATCGAGCGATGAGCCGGCGCTACCTGAGAGCGGCGGCCGCCGTGGCGGCCTTCAGCGTGGTCGCCGCCTTCGGCTACGCCGCACACGACGCCGGCGAGGTCGCCTGGTTCAAGACCGAGCTGTGGTTCTCGGTGGCGGTCATCATCGCGATGGGCTGCGCGATGTTCTATTACATCTACCGCATCAAGCGCGATCCGGACAGCGTCTACGTGAGGCGCATCCCGGGGGTGGACGCCATCGAGGAGGCGGTCGGGCGGTCGACCGAGATGGGGCGGCCGGTCCTCTACGTCACCGGCGTCGAGGAGACCCAGAACATCCAGACCGTGGCCTCGCTCCTCATCCTCGGCCACGTCGCCGAGATGATCGCGGAGTACGACACCGACATCAAGGTGGCCAACGCCTACCCGCTGACCATGGTGCTCGCCGAGGAGATCGTCCGGCAGGGCTACGCCAACGTCGGGCGCTCGGACGCCCACCGGCCCGAGAACGTCATGTTCATCACGCCGGAGCAGTTCGCCTTCGCCGCCGGCGTGAACGGACTCATCCTGCGCGAGCGGCCGGCGACCAACATCTTCCTGGGCCGGTTCTTCGCCGAGTCGCTGATGCTGGCCGAGACCGGCTACGTGACGCGCGCGATCCAGATCGGCGGCACCGCCGAGATCACGCAGCTGCCGTTCTTCGTCGCCGCCTGCGACTACGCCATCCTGGGTGAAGAGCTGTACGCGGTGTCGGCCTACCTGTCGCGCGAGCCGCAACTCCTGGCGCAGCTGAAATCGACCGACCTGATCAAGGGGGTCGTCATCCTCCTCATCATCGCCGGGGCGCTGAGCGCGACCTTCAGCTCGCTGTTCGGCGGCTTCGACCTGGGCGCGTGGCTGGTGCCCTGATGGTGAAGAAGCAACTACCGCTGCTCATCGGATCGATCGCCGGTGCCCTGGTGGTGGTCGATCTGTTCGTCCCGCGCGGCTGGGTCGGCGAGACATCCGACCAGCTGTTCGAGTGGGGCCAGATCCTGGCGGCGGCGGCGCTGGTCCTGGGCGGCGTCAACCTGATGCAGGTGAACTACCCGAAGATCCGGCGGCGCGAGGAGGACTGGCCCTACAAGGTGGTCCTCCTGGTCAGCGCGGCCACGATGTTCGCCTTCGGCATCCCGTGGCACAAGATCGGCGGGGCACCGTCGGCAGGTGGAGTCGAGATCCAAGAGGGCGGGGGTGCCGGCGGCAAGGCCACGCTGCGGGTGGTGGCGGCGCGGCCGGACGCGGTGGTCAAGATCGACGGCGGCGCGGTCCCGATCCATGGCAAGACGATCGGCAAGGCGAGCGGGGAGGGGGGCGCGCCGATCGAGGTCGCTCTCGCGCCGGGCCCGCACAAGGTGCAGGTCTTCATGACCCCGGTCGGCTACCAGGAGCTCGACGCCGACTTCGAGGTGGCGGCCGGCCAGACCGCGGTGGCGACCGCAGCGCTGCCGTTGACGTGGGGACAGGAGGGCCGGTTCAGGACCTGGACCTATGACCACATCTTCGCCCCGTGCAACGCGACGATGTTCGCGCTCCTCGCCTTCTTCATCGCGTCGGCGGCCTTCCGCGCCTTCCGGGCGCGCAACACCGAGGCGGCACTCCTCCTGAGCGCGGCGATCCTCGTGCTCCTCGGGCGGGCGCCCATCGGCCGCCTCATCAACGACAATCTGCCCGACATCACCAACTGGATCATCGACGTCCCGAACAACGCGGGGCGCCGCGCCATCATCATGGGCGCCGCGCTCGGCGCCATCGTGACCGGCCTGCGCGTCCTGCTCGGCCTGGAGCGCCAGCACGTGGGAGGCAGCGAGTGACGGCGGACAGGCTGGAGCGGTCGGCGAAGCCGCCGCGCACGCTGGCCGAACGGCTGACGACCTTCGATCGCCGGTGGATCTTCCTGGCGATGGGGCTGGCGATCGTCATCCCGCTTCTCTATCCGCTCAACCTGCCGTTCAAGCCGTCGCCGATGGTGATCGCGCTGTACGACACCGTGGAGTCGCTGAAGGAGGAGGACGTCGTCTACCTGTCGGTCGACCTCGACCCGGCGTCGACACCGGAGCTGGAGCCGTTCTTCCGCGCGGTGGTCCTCCACCTCAAGCGCAAGAACATCAAGATCGCGATCGGCAGCACCTGGTACTCGGCGCCGCCGCTCATCGAGCGCTGGGTGCGCGATGTGGTCGAGCCGCCGCAGGGGATCCCGGGCGAGGACGGCTACCAGGGCGCGCCGGACCGGCCCTACAAGAAGAACGCCGACTACGCCTGGCTCGGCTTCCGCGAGGGCAAGGAGGCGGTCATCAACCGGCTGGGCAGCGACCTGCAGGGGAACTACTCCGGGCGGACGAGCGACGGCACGCCGATCAGCTCGATCCCGTGGCTGAAGGACAAGAAGCGGCTGGCCGACTTCGACCTCGTCATCCTGGTCTCGGCCGGCTCGCCGGGAGCCAAGGAGTTCGTCCAGCAGGTGCAGACCCGCTATTCGATCCCGATGGTCGCCTCGGTCACCTCAGTGATGACCACCGACCTCACGCCCTATTACCAGGCCAAGCAGCTGCTGGGCCTGGCGGGCGGGATGCTGGCCTCGGCCGAGTACGAGCAGCTGGTCGGCAAGCCTGGGCTGGGGGCCAAGGCGGCCGACGTGCTGTCGGTCGGGCACCTGGTCGTCATATTGGCGATCGTCTTCGGCAACATCATCTACTTCACCAGCCGGCCGGGCGGGGTGAGGTGGCTGCGCCGGCTGCGGCGGCGAGGAGGAGGGCGCTGATGCCCCAGCTGGTCTCCTTCGCCGACATCGCCGGCTACTGGCTGGGGATCTTCCTCACCTTCTGCATCCTGTCCTTCCTCTACAAGGACAACCCGTTCTACAAGTTCGCCGAGCACCTGTTCATCGGGGTGTCGATCGGCTTCATCATCATCGAGCAGTATTTCTCGACCCTGCACCCCTTCCTGGTCGAGAAGCTGGCCGACAAGGTCTGGCTGGCGCTGGTCCCGCTGGTCCTCTGCCTGATGATGTTCACCAAGGCGGTGTCCAAGCGCCTGTCCTGGCTGTCGCGCTATCCGCTGGCCTTCTTCGTCGCGCTCTACGCCGGCTTCGCCATCAAGACGGTGCAGGCCGACCTCGGCGAGCAGATGAAGCTGTCGATGCAGGACCTCGACGCCGAGAAGGTGAACATCAACACGGCGCCGGAGGCCCAGCTCAGCCAGCTCCCCGGCCTCACGCCGCCGGTCGCCAAGCAGATTGTAGAGCGGCGGGCACAGGTCCCGTTCGAGAAGGTCGACGACATCGGCCAGCTCGACCTCACGCCGGGACAGCGCGACCTGCTCGCCGACGGGCGCGGCTCGCTCATCGGGCTCGACGCCAAGGCGGCGGCCAGGGACGGGGAGAAGGATCTCTTCAGGATCTTCTCGCAGGTCCTGCTCCTCCTCGGGCTCCTGTCGTCGCTGGTCTACTTCTACTTCTCCATCGAGCAGAAGGGCGCGGTGGGCAAGGTGTCGCGCTTCGGCGTCTGGATCCTCATGATCGGTTTCGGCGCCTCCTTCGGCTACACCGTGCAGGGCCGCCTGTCCCTCGCCATCGGCCGCGCCATGGACGTCCTCGGCAAGGACAAGGACCCACTCCTCGCCGACCGCATCCACGGCCCCCTCGTCGCCATCGTCTCCATCGCCGTCATCGTCCTCGGCATCGTCCTCTGGGAGCTTCGCCTGCGCCGCGCCGGCAAGCCGCCGGTCCCGTAAGGAGCGATCGATGAGCTGGTGGGCGGTGGTGACCGCCGGGTCTGCGCTGTGGGTGGCGGTGATGTCGATCGCCATCGTGCTGCAGCGGCGACCGGCGGCGTCGACCATCTCGTGGCTGCTGGTCCTGGTGTTCCTTCCGGTGGTCGGGATCATCGCCTACCGCCTGGTCGGGCCGCTCAAGCTCGAGCGCCGCAAGCGCCGCCGTTCGGGGGCCAGGCGCATCATCGAGGAGGGGCTGCGCGGGCTGGCGGCGCTCGACGCCAGCGCCGCCGAGGATCGCCAGCTCGCCATGGTCCCCCTCCAGCTGGGGGGCGCACCGCCGCTGCGAGCCGACAGCATCGATTTCTACCAGGACGGCGAGACGACCTACGAGGCGATCGCGGCGGCGGTGCGCGACGCCCGCGACCACGTCCACCTCGAGTACTACATCTGGGAGCCGGACAAGATCGGCCACCGGCTGCGCGACCTCCTCATCGAGCGGGCGCAGGCCGGGGTCGGCGTGCGGCTCCTGCTCGATGGGACCGGCAGCTTCCACCTCAAACGCGCCTTCCTTCGCCCACTGCGCGAGGCCGGCGTCGCCGTGGCGTGGTTCAACCCGGTGCGCCTGTTCGCGCTGCGCCGCAAGCGGGTCGACTTCCGCAGCCACCGCAAGATCGTGGTGTGCGACGGCCGGGTCGCCTTCCTCGGCGGCATGAACATCACCGATGTGCACAGCGCCGAGTTCACCGGCGAGTACTGGCGCGACACGCACATGCGGCTGTCGGGGGCCGCGGTCTGGCCGGTCCAGCGCGCGTTCTTCGAGGACTGGTACTACGCGACCGGCGAGCTGTGCCCGATCAACACGCGGACCATGCCGCCGCCCAGCCAGGAGGGCGCGCACCTGGTCCAGGTCGTGGCGTCCGGTCCCGACGAGAGCACGTTTGCCATCCACAAGGTCTTCTTCGCCGCCATCAACCACGCGATCCGTCGCGTCTGGTTGACGACGCCCTACTTCGTCCCCGACGACGCTCTCCTGACCGCCCTCGTCACCGCCGCCCTGCGCGGGGTCGACGTGCGGGTCCTGGTCCCCCGGCGCGGTGACAGCCGCCTGGTCGACCTCGCCGCGCGCAGCTACTTCCCCGAGCTGCTCGACGCGCGGGTCCGCATCTTCGAGTACGAGCCCCGATTCATCCACGCCAAGACCATGCTGTGCGACGACGACATCGCCATCATCGGAAGCGCCAACTTCGACAACCGCAGCTTCCGGCTCGACTTCGAGATCGCCGCCGTCCTCTACGGCACGCCGGGCAACGAGTGGCTCTCCGCCGCGTTCGAGCGCGACTGCGCCGACAGCACCGAGGTCGCGCCGTTCCGCTGGAGCGACCTCCCCTTCGGCCGCCGCCTCGGCGAGGCATCCGCCCGCCTGCTCTCGCCCCTCCTCTGACCCCCCCCCCCCCCCCCCCCCCCCCCCCCCCCCCCCCCCCCCCCCCCCCACCCACCACACCACACCCCCCACAACACCCAATTGCTGTCTTCCGCGACCATTATTTATAAACCCCTCTC
>Ga0111538_10009423_pt1 | contig 13034 bp, 10 predicted proteins | sample SoiMethybrSBSTD1_FD_79669 | JGI IMG/M metagenome (GOLD analysis project Ga0111538, IMG submission 79669) | Bulk soil microbial communities from a Populus tree surrounding site in Tennessee, USA - Soil MetaG P. TD hybrid SBSTD1 (version 2)... | ecosystem: Environmental > Terrestrial > Soil >...
ACCGGCCCCGAGGATGGCGACCCGCCGGGCCGGCATCAGCCGAGCCCTAGGTGCTCGAGCTCCTCCTCGTCAAAGCCGAGGTAATGGCCGTATTCGTGGAGGAGGGTGATCTTGATTTCGCGCGCCACTTCGGTTCTGGAGCGGCCGGCGCGCTCGAGGTTTCTCTGGAAGAGGAGCACGACGTCGGGATAGCCCGAGACCGCGGTGACCTTCTCTCCCACCGTCGAACCCACGAAGAGGCCCACGATGTCGGGCGTGATGTGGGGCGCGCGGTCGGCGACCGCAGCACTCGGCTTGGACTCGACCAGCACCGGCACCTGGACGATGGTCTCCCGGATCACGCCGGGCATCGATTCGAGCACGCGATCGAGGATGGTCTTGAAGTCGGTCTCGTTCATGCGTACCGGGAGGGAAAAGTCGTCAGGCTCGAGCCGGTGTGCTTCCGCGAAGAGACGGTCCGCCCCTTCCAGGTCGCCCAGGACCTCGAGAATGCGCCCTTCGAGCTCCACGCGGTCGGGGTCGTCCTCTTCCCCACGAGGGGGCGCGAGCGCGCGCACTTCGCGAAGCGCCTCGTCCGCGCGCCAGAGGTGGTGCAGGGCCTCGACCTTGCCGAGTGCGGCGCCCCAGTGCTCGGGATCGTCGCGGAGAGCGGCTTCGAAGCGGTCGAGCGCGGTCGCCGGATCTCCCTCATCGAGGGCGTCGTTCGCTTCTTCGACGAGTGCGGCGGCGCGGGCTTCGGCGTTCATGAGGTCTTATGAAGTGGACTGGTCGGTCGCGCCACGGATCGTACGATCGAGGATCTGGTCGATCTCTCCCAGGCTGGCGTCGATCTGACTGACTTTGAGCCGCACGGAGTCGAGGTCCCCTGCGGCGACCCACCGGTCGGTCTCGGTGATGGTGCGCCGCGCCGTCGCGATCTCGAGCGCGACGTGCTCGCGGTCGAGCATGTTCATGGCCGAGCTTCGTTTCTCGATCTCGTCGAGCCGGCTCGAAATGGCGGGAAGGAGCGCGGCGACGCGCGTGATGTCCGACTCGCCGACCGCCTTCCGGAGCGCCTCGCGCGATCCAGCGAGCTGCGTGCGGAGCTCGACGAACTGGGCCGAGCCCTTCCCCGTGCCCGCGAGCTGCTGGCACGAGGCGAGCCCCAGGACGAGGACGGAGGCCGCGGCTAGAGCAGGTAGACGAGCGTGAAGACGCATAACCACACGACGTCGACGAAGTGCCAGTACCAGGAGGCGGCCTGGAACGGGAAATTCTGCTCGGAGGTGATGTGGCCCTTCACGGCGGCGCCGTAGACCACGTTGAGGAAGATGATCCCGACGAGCACGTGCAGACCGTGGAATCCGGTGAGCATGAAGAAGGTCGCGCCGAAGATCCCGCTCTTGATGTTGAACGCCGAGCCGTTCAGGAACCCGTACTCGTATGCCTGCCCGCAGAGGAAGAGGGCCCCCAGGAAGATCGTCATGAGGAGCGAGGCGACGAGCCCGTCCTTCCGTCCCCGCTCGAGCGCCGTGTGGCCCAGATGGAGCGTGATGCTGCTCGTGACGAGGAGGAACGTATTGACGGCCGGCAGGAGCACCTCGAAGTGCGGCATTCCCTCCGGCGGCCATATCTTGGTGTGTGTGCGCGAGTAGATGATCGCGGCAAAGAAGGCGCTGAAGATCGCGGCCTCGGAAAGGATGAACATGAGGAACGCGCGCTTCTGGCGCGAGTCCGCCTCCACGAGATCGCGTCCCACGAAGCGGTCGAGGAGGAGCGACGCCCACCACTTGCTCGCGCCGAAGAGCGTGATGGCGAGACCGACAGCGAGAACGGCGAGGCCCTGCGGGTGCCCGTGGGCATTCAGGATGAGGCCAATGGGCACGAATCCGAGCCCGAACGCGGCCACGATGGGCCACGGGCTCGGAACGGGATCGTGGGAGTGATGCTCGGCAGCGAACGCCATGCGTGTCCTCCGAAACGGGTCAGGCCGGAATTCGGCGGCCATGATGCCCGGGAACGGAGTCGCCCGCAAGCCTTTTCACCGATCGAGCGGCGACTGCGGCCCCCTAGCGGCGCACCCCCAGATCCGAGATCGCCTTCGGGGCCACGAGGTCGGTCGACTGGATGATGGCGAGATTGGAGTACGGGCTCCAGTTCGACACCTCGTCGCAGGTTCGAATCATCGCGTAGTAGCGATAGCCGGGAGTGAACCCGAACACGCGGACCGAGTCGGGCGATCCGGGGAGCGCCGGCACTTTGTTCCACAGATTGACCCTGGTCGCGGCATTCCACCATCCCAAGGTGTCCAGGCCGCTGACGCTGTACCTGCTGTAGCGGAGGTCGTAGTGCGTCGCGCGGCCGTTCAGACCGTCGTCGCCAGGAGCGGTCCAGCGGAGGACGACGGTGTCCAGAACCAGGGTTTGATCTGCGAGCTGGGCTTCGTTCAGGGCTTCCACTTCTTCCGCGCTCCCTGCGCGGTCGAACGTGACGAGACAGGATGCGACGACGAGTGCGATGAGCGTGCGGCGGCCCCGACGCATGCGCGACATGGACCCTCCCAAGTTGTCTGGCTCGGATGTTGAGGAGGCCGCAGGGGGATGCGGTTGGGCGCGCTCAAGGCAGGATTCGTGCCGAAGTCAGGTCACGCCACGCGACGACGCGCAAATCACGTATCGTCCGCTCGCGCGCACGGGTTTCGCGCGCGCGCGAGTGCGAGGTGTGTACCGTAACGCTCGTTGGCCGCACCGAAGCGGCGCAGCCGTGCGCGATCAGTGCGCCGTGCGCGTGGGCTCGAGCACGCTCGCTGCAGCGGGAGCGTGCGCCGGGGCGGGAGCGTCGTGTGACATGGATGTCTCCGCATCCTGCCCACGCGCGCTCTCGGCGGCGTTATGGGTGAAGCGCCCGAGGAGACGGTAGACGAGCGGAACGATGAGCAGCGTAAGGAAGGTCGAGAAGAGCATTCCGCCGACGACCGCGATGCCCAGCGGCCTCCGCGATTCCGCGCCGGCGCCGATGCCGATCGCGAGCGGAAGCACGCCGAAGATGGTGGCGAGCGAGGTCATGAGAATCGGGCGGAGACGGATCTCGGCTGCGTGGATCACCGCTTCCGTGAGCTCCTGGCCGCGGTTCCGGAGCTGGTTCGCATACTCCACGATCAAAATCGCGTTCTTGGTCACGAGGCCGATGAGCATGATGAGCCCGATCTGGGAGAAGATGTTCATGCTCTGCCCGAAGATGAAGAGCGAGATCAGGGCCCCGACCACGGCGAGGGGCACCGAGAAGAGGATCGTGAGCGGGTGGACGAAGCTCTCGAACTGCGCCGCGAGCACGAGGTAGATGAAGACGACGGCCAGGCCGAAGAGGAGATAGAGGCTGTTGCTCGAGTCGCGGAATTCCTTCGACTGCCCCGCGAGCTCGTGCTTGACCCCCCCGGGGAGCGCCGTGGCGGCAATCCGGTCCAGATCGCTGAGCGCCTGCCCGAGACTCACTCCGGGCGCGAGGTTGGCCGTGATGGTGGCCGAGCGCTGCCGGTTGTAGTGGTTGAGCTCCTTGGGCGCCACCGTTTCCTTCACGTTGACGACGCTCGCGAGCTGCACGAGCCCGTTCGCCCCACGTAGATAGATCCCATCGATCGCCTCGGGCGTGGCGCGCGCGGTCGGCCTGAGCTGCGCGATCACGTCGTACTGCTTCGTGCCCCGCTTGAACTCGGAGATCGCCTTGCCGCCGAGGAGCGTCTCGAGCGTGCTCCCGATGTCGGTCACCGATACGCCGAGCTGCGCCGCGCGGTCGCGGTCGATCGTGATGTCGAGCTGCGGCGTGTTGAGGCGGAGGTCGGAGTCCATGTTGACCAGGTACCCGAGCTTCTGCCCCTCGGCCATCATCGCCCCCACCGCCTGCCCGAGCGTGCCGTAGTCGTCGGCCTGGAGCACGTACTCCACGGGAGTCGACGAGAATTGCCCGCCCAGGGACGGCGGATTGATGACGAACGCGAGCACCCCGGGAATCGAGATGAGCTGCGGGAAGAGCTGCTGCACGACCTCCTGCGCCGATTTCGCGCGGTACATCGGGATCTGCACCATGGGCAGCATCGGGAGAGGCGTCTTGATCCAGGACTTCGGGCGCTCGTCGAGCCGCTTCAACCGGAAGAAGAGGAACCCGTTCGTCACCCGCCCCGGACCACCGAATCCGAGGCCGGTCGCGGTGAAGAGCCCCGCGCGCTCGGGCATCGGCAGGAGGATCGATTCGACCTGGCGCATGTACTTGTCGGTGTAGGCCAGCGTCGAGCCCTCCGGCGCGATGACGATGCCGAACGCGACGCCGCGATCTTCCGTGGGCGCCAGCTCCTTCCGCATGAACGTGAAGCACACGACGCTCACCCCGACGAGCAGGAGCGCGACTCCGCCGACGAGCCACGGACGATGCATGACGCCGCGCAGGAGCCTGTCGTACACGCGGTCGAGCCAGTGGAAGAAGTTGTCGAACGTCCGCGTAGCCCATCCCTTGCCGCCGCCATGGAGCGGCCGGAGCATGCGGGACGTGAGCATGGGCGTGAGCGAGAGCGCGACGAAGCCCGAGATCGCGACGGCCACGGCAACCGTGAGTCCGAACTCGTTGAAGAGCCGCCCCACCGATCCCTGGAGGAAGGCCACCGGGATGAACACGGCGACGAGCGAGATCGTGGTCGCGAGGATCGCGAATCCGATCTCGTCGGAGCCATCGAGCGCCGCTTTGAGGCGCGGCTTCCCCATCTCCATGTGTCGATAGACGTTTTCCAGCACGACGATGGCGTCGTCGACAACGAGCCCGATGGCTAGAACCATGGCCAGGAGCGTGAGGATGTTGATCGTGAAGCCGAGGAAGTAGGCCACCGCGAGCGCGCCCACGATCGAAACCGGGATCGCGACCGAGGGGATGAGCGTGGCCCGGAAGCTCTTCAGGAAGAGGAGGATCACGAGGATGACCAGGCACATCGCGATCAAGATGGTGTGCGAGACTTCGTCGATCGAGTCCTGGATGAAGGTCGAGGAGTCGTAGGCCACGTCGAGCTTCATTCCTTGCGGAAGGAGCTTCGACAGCGCGGGAATCGCGTCCCGGACCTCTTTCGCCACCTCGAGGGTGCTCGCCGTCTTCTGCTTGACGATGCCGAGCCCCACCGCCTGCTGGCCGTTCCACCGGGCGAGGCTTCGCTCGTCCTCGGGACCGACCTGCACCTCGGCGATGTCGGAGAGCCGGACGATGTCGCTTCCGCGCTGCGCGATGATGATCGCGCCGAACTCATCGGCCGTCGTGAGCTCGCCGCGCGTCCGAACCGCGAACTCCCGCCCGACTCCTTCGACGCGGCCGCCCGGGATCTCCGCGTTCTCGGCGCGCACCGCGCGCTCGACGTCCTGGGTGGTGACGGCGCGGTTGGCCATGCGCTGCGCGTCGAGCCAGACGCGCATGGCGTACCGCCGCTCGCCGCCGATGAAGACCGACGCCACGCCCGGGAAGCGCTGGATCTGCTCCTTGAGCGTGAGGTCCCCGACCTCGGTCAGCTCGAGCCCGTTGTGCCGGTCGCTCGAGAGCGCCAGCCAGAAGATCGGCTGGGCGTTGACGTCCACCTTCGCCACGATGGGATCGTCCGCCTCGGTCGGAAGGGTGCCGCGCACGCGCGACACGCGGTCGCGGACGTCGTTGGCCGCCTCTTCCACGTTCCGCGAGAGCTCGAACTCGATCGTGATGACCGAGCCCTGCTCGCGGCTCGAGGAATCGATCGTCTTGATCCCCTCGATCGTCGCGAACTGCTCCTCCAGCACGTCCGTGATCTCCGTCTCGACCACGCTCGGGCTGGCGCCGCGGTAGAAGGTGGTCACCGACACGATCGGCGGATCGATGTCCGGATACTCGCGGACCGGCAGCCGCGTGAACGCGATCACGCCGAAGAGGACGATCGCGAGGCTCATGACCGTCGCGAAGACGGGGCGCTGGATGGAGAGTTCGCTCAGTTTCATTGGGCTACTTCCTCGTGGTTCCGGGCGCCGCCGGCTTGGACGAGGCGTCCCCCTTGGGTCCGGGCTCGGGCTTCGCGGGAGCCGCCGCGGCGCCGGCGCCGCCACCGGGAGCCCCGGGGCTCCCCGCATCCGCATGGGAATCGATCGGAATCACGCGCGCCTTGTCGAAGAGCTTCTGGTGCCCGGCGACGACGACGCGCTGGCCGGGGTTGAGTCCGCTCACCACCTCGACGACATCGGAGAGCCGGGTCCCGAGCTGGATCGCCGTGCGCGCGACGGTCGAATCCGGTCCCACCACGTACACGTAGGTCTGGTTCCCCTCGGCGAACACCGCCTCGTTCGGAACGGTGAGCGCGTTCATGCGCTCGCTCAAGACCGCCGAGATGTTGGCCGACATGCCCGGGCGGAACTCCCCGCGTGGATTCCGCACGCGCGCGATCACCTGCGCGCTCCGGGTTCCCGGGTCGAGCACCGGGTCGACCACGTCGATCCGGCCGCTCAGGAGCGTGTTCGGGAACGCGGGCGTCGACACCGTGACCTCGGATCCCCGCTTCAGCGTGGAGAGGTAGCGCTCCGGAGCGGAGAAGAGGACCTTGAGCTCCGCGATCTGCGCGAGATCGGTGATCGCCGTGCCCACGCGGAGATAAGCACCGGGGCTGACCTTCTTCGAGCCCACCACGCCCGAGAACGGCGCGACGATGCGCGTCTTCGAAAGCCTCGTCCGCGCGAGCGCGAGGTTCGCGTCGGCCACTTTGAGCGCCGCGGCGGCGTCGTCCATGTCCTGGGCGGAGCCCGCCTTCTGCTCCACGACCTCCTTCACGCGGTCGTAGGTCGATTTCGCCTGATCGCGCGTCGCAGCGGCCCGATCGACCTCGGCCTTGAGCTGCGAGTCGTCGAGGCGCGCGAGAACCGTCCCCTTGGCCACCGGCTGCCCCTCGCGAAAGGGCAAGCTCATGACCGCCGCGTCGATCTCGGACACGACGGTGATCGCCTCACCCGCCTCGACGGAGCCGACCGCCTCGAATCGATCGAAGACGCGCTCGCGCGAGACCACGGAGGTCTCGGCCGGCATGGGGGGCATGGTGAAGCCGCCCCCTTTGGGACCCCCCTTCGTGCAGCCCGAAAGGACGAGGACGAGAGCGAGCGCCGAAAGCGCGCGCGTCCTATGCGATGTGTGGCTCATGGCCGGGTGTTCCCCCCTGTGGACGTGGACGCGGGATAGCTGCCCGACGTCAGGAATCGAAGCGCGGCGGCGGCCTTGGCCGTCCGCACGAGTGCCTGGGAATAGCGCTGCTGGGCCGTCGCGAGATCGGCCCCGAGGCGCACCAGCTCGAACGCGGTGGTGCGGCCGCTGTTGTACTGGAGAATCCCGATCCTCACCTGCTCGCGCGATGCTTCGACGCCCTGCCCCGCGACTTCGAACCGCCTCGCCGCGCGCACGAGCGCGCGATGCGCGGTGCGGACGTCCTCGGTGAGGAGGCGCCGCACCTCCTCGAGATCCTGATGCGCGCGATCGGTCTCGCCCTTCAACCGCTCGTGCTCGCCGCGTCCCTGGCGGAGGAAGATCGGGAACGAGAAGCTCACACCCGCGCTCCAGGTTGGGAAGTCGCGATGGATGACATCCGTGAACGCCTCATCGAACTTGCCGCTCACGGGCACCGGCTGCGCGCCGGGGATGAACGTCACGTCCTGGGGCGTGCCGGCGAGCCCCGTGCCGCCGAGGGACCCGAGCACGTCGAGCTTGGGATAACGATTCCAGGCCGCCCCCTTCTCCCGCGCTTCCGCCGCCGCGAGATCCTCCTCACGCGCCTTGATCGCGAGGTTCTGGTCGAGCGCGCGCGCCACCGCAGCGTCCTCGGGCTCAATGGGGAAGGAGGTCGGCGGCTGGTCGACCGCGCGGAAGCGGGGAACATCCTTCGGCCGGCGGCCGATCAAGGACGCCAGACGATCCGAGATCTTGTCGAGATCCTCCTCACGGTCGAGGAGCGATTGCTCCTGCTCCGCGAGGAACACCTTGGCCGTCGCGACGTCGTTGGGACCGACGAGACCCGATCGCGCCCGAAGCTCCGCCTGGGTCTCGAGAGCCTGGGCCTGATCGCGGATCAGCTGCTGCACCGCGAGGTCGCGCTCCGCGGCATGGAGGTCCCAGTAGACCTGCTCGACCGTGGTCTCCACTTCGATCCGCACGTCGTCGTAGCGCGCCAGCGCCGCCTTCTCCTCGCGGCCGGTCGCGGTAGCCTCGCTCGAGGTGCCCGGGCCGAAGCCACGAAGGAGAGGCTGCCGGATGGACAGACGGCCGACGGCGTCATACGAAGGATTCACCGTCGAAAAGGTGGAATTCGTCTCGGTGCGAAGCGCGTCCATCGACGCTTCCAGCTCGGTTCCAAGAGGAAGGAGCGTGCGAATGCCGCCCGAGCCCGTGCTGGTCCGTGTCGAGATCACGTCGTTGGTTTCGAACGGCGATGTTCGCACGTGCTCGATCTCACCCGTGGTTCCATCGAAGAAGAGCTCGGGATCGAAGTGTCCCTTCTCCCGCATGTGGGCGCCGCGCGCCGCCACGACCTCGGCCGCGGCGCGCTGGGCGAGGGTCGAGCCGCCGTCGATCGCGTCGTGCACGGCGTCCGCGAGCGTGAGCGGCTCGCCCGGGATCTTGTTGAGCTGGTCGCTCAGGACGCTGTCGGGGTTGGCGCTGTTGAGTCCGAATGCCTGGGCGTCCGCCCGTTGGGCGTGCGCTCCGAGCATCCAGCCGAGGGTCAAAATCGCGAGTGAGACGGCCCGCACGCGGATCAGTGCGGGCGAGCTATTTCCGGGCGACGACGAGGTTCCTGCCACGATCTTCCCTGCCCTCCCCATGGGCGCGCGAGCGCCGGAACGGTACGACTGTTGGAGCTAATTCGGCTTGGATTCGCGAGGAACCACGTCCAGCGTGACCACCTCGACGCCGCGGACCACCGTGAGCGGCGACGTGATGCCCACCTCACGCTCGGTCAGCTTTGCCTGGAGGTCGTCGATGCCGCGCACCGGCGTGTCCCCGAACGCCACGATCACGTCCCCAGGCTGAAGGCCCGCCTGCTCCGCCGGGCTCTTGGGCTCGACGGATTCGACGCGCACGCCGCTCTCGACCGGGAGCCTGTGGAACCGGGCGACCTTTCGCGCGAGGGCGACGCTCTGCCCTGCGAGACCGATGGCGCTCCGGCGCACGCGTCCCTGCCGTATCAACTGCGCTGCCACAAGCTTGGCTGTATTCACGGCGATGGAGAAGCAGATGCCCTGGGCGGGCATGATCATCGCGGAGTTTACCCCGATCACCTCGCCCTGTGTTGTTACAAGTGGCCCCCCCGAGCTGCCGGGATTGAGGGCCGCGTCGGTCTGGATCACGTTGTCGATGAGCCTGCCCGACCGCGACCGGAGTGACCGGCCGAGCGCGCTCACGACCCCGGAGGTGACGGTGGCCTGGAAGCCGTACGGGTTCCCGATGGCAACCACGAGCTGGCCCACGCGAACGGCGTTGGAATCACCCAGGGCCGCCGGGATCAGACTCGGCGCGCTGATGCGAACGACGGCGAGATCGGTCTCCGGGTCGTCGCCGACGAGATCGGCTGCGTACGAGGACCCGTCGGGGAACCGGACGAGGATGCTGGACGCGCCGTGGACGACGTGGCTATTGGTGAGGATGAAGCCGTCGGGGGTGAAGACGAAGCCCGAGCCCGACCCGCCGCGCGGCTGGGGCGGCGTGGTGGGTCTGCGTGGTTCGGACTCCAGGTGCTGCACTTCGATCGACACTACGGACGGACCCACCGCTTCGACCGCGTGGATGACCGCCCTGGAATAGGCGTCGTGCCAATCGTCTGAGGATGGCTCCGGCTCGGGAGCCGGAACCGGCGTTCCGTGCGGTATCATGCCTGACTCAGATGCTGGGGCCCCCCGTTTGGTTGCGCCCCTGCCCTCGAAACCATTGTAAGGAGCCGAACTTGGACAGGGAATCGTCGATCCTGGGACCGTCCGCGTACGAGATCGCCCTCACCGGCCGCGGCGCGATCTCGTGCTGGCGCCTGGGCGGGACCGAGGAGCGCCGCGGGGTCGGAATCCTCCATGGGCTGGGCGATCACGCAGGGCGGTATGCCGAGCTCGGGTCCGCCCTCCTCGAGCGCGGTTTCGCGGTCGACGCGATCGATCTCCCGGGACATGGGAAGTCCTACGGCAAGAGAGGGCACGTGGGGTCATGGCTCGATTACCGGGCCGCGGTCACGGCCTGGATGGATGGCGCGCACGCGGCCGCGCCGGACCGCACGTGGACGCTCCTCGGCCAGAGCATGGGCGCCTTCGTCGCCCTCGACTGGGCCCTCGCGCATCCGGCCCGGGTGGAGCGCCTGGTTCTCTGCGCTCCGCCGTTCCAGCTAGGGTTCCGGCCGTCGCTCCTCAAGGTGAAGGCGGCGCAGGCGCTCGTCCGCTTCTGGCCCGGCTACTCGCAGGGCAACATGATCCTTCCCTCCATGCTCTCGCACGACCAGGGGATCGTGCGCGCCCACATGGAGGATCCGCTGGTCCACTATCGAATCACGGCCCGGCTCTTCCTCGAGTTCCAGATCATGCGCGCGTCCTTGATGAAGCGGGCGGGCGAGCTCAAGACGCCGACACTCGTCATCCAGGGAGGCGAGGACCACGTGGCCGCTCCGGCGGGGAGCGAGAAGTGGGTGAAGACGGCTCCGCAAGGTCTCGCTGAGCTGCGCCTCTACCCCGGCCTCTACCACGAAGTGCTCGCGGAAGTGGGGCGGACGGAGATCATCGCTTCCTTGATCGATTGGCTGGAGAAGCCGATGGCTTCCCGCGGCGGGCCGGCCGCGCGGGCGTCGTAAGCAACAGCGACACCGCCTCGCGCCAGCCGCTTCTCTGCCGCTCGCGCTCGCGGCGCGCGATGCCGGGACGGAAGATCGTCGTGGCTTCGTCCGGGCCTCCAATCGCGCCGCCTCGCTCCCACCACCCGATCGCGATCCCCGCGAGATGCGCTGCGCCGAGCGCGGTCGTCTCCACGACTTGCGGTCGCTCGACGGCGACTCCAAGCAGGTCCGCCTGGAGCTGCATGAGGAAGTCGTTCGCGGTCGCTCCGCCGTCCACGCGCATCCGCGCCATTCGCGAGGGCGCGACCGCGCCCATCGCATCCACCAGGTCGCACGTCTGGAACGCGATCGCCTCGAGCGCGGCCCGCGCGAGGTGCGCGCGCGTCGTGCCGCGCGTCAGGCCGCACCAGATCCCGCGCGCGTCGGGACGCCACCATGGAGCACCCAGTCCGGCGAAAGCGGGCACGAGGTAGGTTCCACCCGCGTCCGGCACCGACCGCGCGAGATGTTCCGTCTCCGCCGCGGTTGCGATGACCCCGAGGCCGTCCCTGAGCCACTGCACCGCGGCGCCGGCGATGAACACGCTCCCCTCGAGCGCGTAGGCGGCTTCGCCGCGCGGACCGCACGCGACCGTCGCGAGGAGTCCCCCCTTCGGCTGCGCGGCGCGGCTTCCCGTGTGGAGCATGAGGAAGCAGCCGGTCCCGTACGTGTTCTTGAGCCCCCCGGCGGTCACGCAGCCCTGCCCGAAGAGCGCGGCCTGCTGGTCTCCCGCCACGCCCGCGATCGGAATTCCGTCGGGGAGTCCGGGCACGCCGCGCGTGCGGCCGAACTCGCCGGAGGAAGGCATGACGTCGGGAAGAAGCGTGCGCGCCACGCCGAAGAGGGCGAGCAGATCCTCGTCCCAGCGGTGCCGATGGATGTCGTAAAGGAGCGTCCGGCTCGCGTTGGTGGGATCGGTGGCGTGGACCGCGCCGCCCGTGAGCTTCCAGAGGACCCATGTGTCGATCGTTCCGAACGCGAGATCGCCCCGACGCGCGCGGGCGCGCGCCCCCGGCGCGTGCGCCAGGATCCATTCGAGCTTGGTCCCCGAGAAGTAGGGATCGAGCCTGAGTCCCGTGCGCCGCGCGATCGCGCGCTCCTTCCCCGCCCGCCTGAGCGCGTCGCAGCGCTCCGCCGTGCGGCGGTCCTGCCAGACGATGGCCGGCGCGATCGGCTTCGACGCCGCGCGGTCCCACACGAGCGTGGTCTCGCGCTGGTTCGTGACACCGATCGCAAGGACGCGCGCGGCGCGATCCGATTCGAGCGCAGCCGCGATCGCGCGCATGCACGTGTCCCAGATCTCGTCTCCGTCGTGCTCGACCCAGCCTGGGCGCGGGAAGTGCTGCGGCAGCTCCGCGTAGCCCCGTCCCCTGACGCGGCTCTTTCGATCGAGCAACAGGACTGTCGTCCCGGTGGTTCCCTGGTCGATCGCGAGCACCCGCTCGCCGTCCTGCGCGCTCATCGCATCGCCTCCTCGATCGCGTTCGATTCCTGGTCGAGCATCGCGGTCACCCGGTCGATTTCATCCTTCTTGCGCTCCTCGGACCAACCGAGGCGAGGCGCCATCCATCGCGCCGTCGGCTCGATCGCCGCGCGGAGAGCGCGCGCATCGAGCCAGAGCCGGGTCCGGCGCAGGAGAACATCGTCCAGCCGGAGCGCGAACGCGTGGCTCACCGCGCAGTCCACTTCGGCCTCCCTGATCGCGAGCCCGCCGGGAAGCGTGAGTCGCGCGGGATCGCGGCCGGCCGGCGCCTCGTCCGGCACCGACCGCGTCGCCGTCGTGCAGGGCCGCGTCCGCGTGCCGAGGCTCTCGACGATCCGATCCACCACGCGCTCGGCCAGGCTCCGGTGCGTCGTGTACTTCCCTCCGATCAGCGTGATTCGCGCGCGCCCCTGAACGATGCGGTGCTCCCGCGCGTTGGCCCATGGACGCGCGGTGCCGCCACGAACCAGCGAGCGCACGCCCGCGAACGCGCGCACGGGGCGAACGCCCCGAAGTCCGGGAAGCGCGCGTGCGGCCTCCTCGAGCAGATAGCGGATGTCCTCCGCGGGCGGCCCGACCTCCTCGGGCGGCCGGTCGTCGTCGACGTCCGTCGTCCCGATGAGCGAGTGCTTCTCCCAGGGAAGCACGAAGAAGACGCGGCCGTCGCGCCGTGATGTGAGAAGGAGTGCGTGCCCGTGGGTC